>ERZ1035001.176-NODE-176-length-39920-cov-140.551185_pt1 | contig 39920 bp, 64 predicted proteins | sample MGYA00520685_ERZ1035001 | MGnify/ENA primary metagenome ERZ1035001 (study PRJEB33766, sample SAMN09781749) | gut metagenome | biome: gut microbiome | host: Homo sapiens | place: Madagascar | study: EMG produced TPA metagenomics assembly of the PRJNA485056 data... | reverse complement strand
GGTACGTTGAGCGGCTCCCGCTGCCGGACATTGCAGCACAGACACATTACAGCCGAACGGCGGTAGGCTACCGGCTGAAAAGCATTGAAAAAATGCTTTGATAAACAGAAAACCCCCGGTGTTCCGTTTGGAGCATCGGGGGTTTCTTTATGCGGCAATATGCACAGCCAAAACCGCATCGTGCAGCATTGCTCTTGCATCAATGCCATATACTCCGGAAATGGAATCAAGACTGTTCTCGCTCCACTCCCAATCAATGGCGGCATCGTCCATGCTACCGTAACAACCGCCCCAGTTGCGGCCATCGGTGCTGGTTACATCCCAGAAAACGCGGGTGCCAAAATCGCCGCAAGACAAATCGTCCACGGTGATGGTGAGGTAATCCCCGTTTTCGAGGGCAACCATGATGCCCCCGGATGGCTGAGAATACCCTCCACCATTGTTGGCGGTGTTAGGGTCTGCTGCTGGGTTACACTCACAACCCCAAAAACTAACCATATAAGCATCCATAATAATTCTCCTTTCTTTAAGGGTTTTCTTCCCTTATTATACCACAGCCCACACTACAATCACAGTTAAGGCTATAGCATATTATAATACTCAGCCAGCTCTTATTTCCTCCATTTTTTGCTTTCCTTGCTGTGATTATAGTATAGCACTGTTTACAGTGTATGTAAATTGACAATTTTGACAATGTTTATAGTGCCATCTTGTGCACATTCGGCATTGTAAACAGTGCTGTTTTTTGCTATACTAAGGCAAATGAAACGGGAGGTGTTTTTATGATCTCTGAAAAGAAAAAGGCATCCAATGCCAAATGGGACAAAGAAAACATGACAAGCTTAGCCTGCCGCGTAAAAAAGGATTACGCGGAAAAGTTTAAGGAAGCGTGCGCAGAGGCTGGCACGACACCGAATGCCGTGTTAAAGCAGGCGGTCGAAGAATTTTTGCAGGCGCATACAAAATAATAGTTCAAAAGCCAAGCGCTCATGCGGATTTTTCCGTGTGGTCGCTTGGCTTTTTTTGTACTTCGTTGTGCGTTCGTTATGCCTTCGTTGTCTTTTAATTTTTTCCAATGCGATACACTTAGGCCACAAAAGCAAGGGAGGATTGCAATATGGGCATGTATGACGGTTGGTCACAACCGAATCAGTACAACCGCCAGCCGTACAACGGATACGGCCAGATGCAGCAGCCGCAGGTGGCGCAAAACCCGTTTTTGATGGTTCCGACCATCGCGGATGTGGACAAGGTGGTTGCTCAAGCAGGAGAGACCCGCTGGATCATGGTGCAAAACGATGCGGTCATCGCGGTCAAAACGGCCAGTGCGGTGGGCTACGCGACCACGGAGTACTACCGGCTGTCAAAGTTCGACCCGGCAGTTATGCAGACACCGGCACCGGGCTGCAACTATGTGACCGAGCAGCAAATGGAAGAGCGGATCAACGCCGCGATCTCTCAGGCAATGAGCCAGTTACAGCCCGCCTCTGCCGCAAAATCCACCCGGACTAAGGAGGCATAACGATGAGTAACCCGTTGATGCAGTTCATGGGCGGCGGTGCGCCGTCCGGCTTTCCCGGCCCTCTGGGCAACATAATGCAGATTTTGCAGCAGTTCACGGAATTCTGCTCTAAATTTCAGGGTGACCCGCAGAAAAAGGTGCAGGAACTCTTGAAATCTGGGCAAATGACGAAAGAGCAGTATAGGCAGCTCGAAACAGTTGTGAAGCAGCTCTTGCCGTACATCAAGCCTTACCTTAAATAGCCGAAAAATCGTGCGCACGATTTGAAATATTCAGCTCTATCAACGAAAGGACAATAACCATGGATAACTATTCTTTGGCAGACATCGCCGCTGCGACCCACAACAATGACGACAACGGATTCGGCATTGGTTCCGGTGGCGGCATTTTCTTCCTCGCCATCCTGTTTCTTTTCTTTGCCATGATGGGCGGCGGTGGCCTGTGGGGCAACCGTCAGGGCGAGTACGGTCAGTATGCCACTGCGGCAAGCCAGCAGGAAATCCTGTATGGCCAGCAGTTCGGCCAGCTCAACGACCGCCTGACCAACATCGGCAACGGTATCTGTAATCTCGGCTATGAGATGCAGGGCAACATCGGCCAACTCGGCAAGGAAGTTGCTCTGGCACAGGCTGGTACCAACACCACCATCCTCCAGACCGGAAACAGCATCCAGAGCCAGCTTGCACAGTGCTGCTGCGACAACCGTCTGGCAACGGCCAATCTGGCCGCTCAGATGGACAAGCAGACCTGCGCGATCAACTCCAACATCGACGCGAAGTTTGCCGAGTTGCAGAAGAACCAGCTTGAGCAGACCATCGCTGCACAGGCCCAGCGCATCAACCAGTTGGAACTTCAGAGCCAGATGACCAACGTTGTGCGGTATCCTAACGGGTACACTTACAACGCAGGGCCGTCGCCCTTCTGCGGCTGCAATGGCTGTGGCAACATCTAACATCTGACGCCCTATCGGCGAGGACACGCGGGGCGGCAAAAGCTGCTCCGCTTATTTTTTAAGGAGGATATGACTATGTCTAGGTCTGCTATCTATACCGCCAATACCACGCCTACCGCGCTCGCGGTCGGCAACATCATCCCCGTGGGAACCACGGTGCGCCGTTTCGGCAAGTGCATCAATCAGGACGGCAACACCATTACGCTGGCCGGGCCCGGCTACTATTTGGTCAACGCCTCGGCCACCGTCGCGCCCACCGCCGCCGGTACGGTCTCCGTTACCGGCCAAAAGGATGGCGTCGCTGTGATCGGTGCCACCGCGTCCGCCACTACGACCGCAGCAGCCGAATCGGCGAACCTCTCGCTGAATTTTATTGTCCGCAATGTCGGATGCGGCAGTTCCATCCTGTCCTTTGCGCTGGGCGGCTCTGAATCTACGGTCACCAATCTGGCCGTAACTGTCATAAAGTTGTAAAGGAGGCAACTGCCATGTGTTACGATAATCTGCGTGCACGCATGTGCAAAGAGCTTCATGATATCGAGGAGCGGGGGACGTTCTGCCGCTGTGATCTCGACGACACCCACAAGCTGATCGAGAGCATCTGCGGCCTCGACGCCATGTCTGCCCCCGCTGAAGAGCACCACAAGGCAGACAAGCACGAAGCCGCCCACGTTGAGCACGCCGCTCATCCGGCGCACCTCACCCACGATGAAGCGGAAGAATGGTGCGACAGCATGGTGAACGCTGACGGTACAAAGGGCTGTCACTGGACGCTGGAACAGACACAGGACGTTGCCAAACAGCGCAATATCACCTGTGACAAAAACGACTTTTGGGCTGCCATGAACATGATGTATAGCGATTACGGGAAGGTTGCCAAAATGTACAGCGTGGACAACCCTAATTTTTACGCGGATATGGCGGCAGCGTTCCTGCATGACAAAGATGCTGTAGACGGCAAGCTGGTCAAGTACTGGTCCTGCGTCGTAGATCACAGCTAAAGTCTGCCGACTTTTTGCAGACTTTTGGAACGCTGGTAAGCGTTAATATCGTGCAGTATCCGTTACTATTTGCAAATGCACCAAAAACAGAAAGCCCGCATGAACACTGGATTTTTCAGCATTCATGCGGGTTTTTGCGTTATGCAGAAGAAGGGACTTGAACCCTACTTTTTGGGCGTTTAAACATAATAATTTCCATTTTGCAGACTTATTGCAGACTATTTTTCACGGTTTGAAACGTAGTCGTCCAAGCGGGCGATATATTTTTTGTCTTCTTCGTCGCGGAACTGCTGATATACCCGGCGGGTGGTCATTATATCCGCGTGTCCCATCAGCTTTTGCGCCACCTTATCCGGCACGCCCGCGTAAAAGAGGTTTGACGCATACAGGTGCCGGAACTGGTGGGCGGTAACGGTAGCTTTGTAGACTCTTCTTTGTGTTATGTGTTCCGGGGTATTTCCGTTTTTAGGTATCTTTGTCGGGTGTGTGTACCACTCTGCCAAGCCAATGCTGCGACAGTACGAGATCCAACGGTTGTTATACCCGGACTGAGTAAGCGGGGCTTCACTGCCTGACATCACATAATCTGTCAGCTTGCAACCTTTTTGGTGCTCGAGCAGTGCCGGCCTGAACGGCGTTAAGATCGGCACATCGCGATAGCCGTTTTTTGTTTTAGGCGTTTCGAGGTATGGCTGGTTTTTGTGCCACGGCATGGCGCGGCTCACATGGATCACGCCGGCGCCAAAGTCCACATCCTTCCACTGTAGGCCGTTCGCCTCTCCGATACGCAGCCCGGTATACTCGAAAAGCTGCGCCCAAAAACCGCAGCCTTCCGGGTGCGCGTGTATAACGCGCTGCTGTTCGGGCGTCGGCTCTTCCCTGCTGCCTCGCTTCATCCCGGCGGGTGGCGATGCCAGCAGCACGGGATCGCCAGCGCCGTGATAGTTTGCGCACCAAAACTTAAACACACAGCTTAACACGCTTTTGGCGTTTGTGATCGTATGCAAGGCCTTGCCATTGGTTTTCATCCGCTCCATATAGCTGCATACCGCCTGCGTGTCAATATCTTGCATGGGAGTATCTCCAAAATAGCTTATAAAGTTCGCCAGATACCTTTTGTATGCCGTTATCGTGCTGCGCTTTATGGGCGTCCCGCTCCCTGTGATGTAGTTTTCGTATGCTTGCGCCATTTCCCGGAAGGTGGCACCGCCGTTATTTTTGCTTTCTTCCAGTGTTGCCTGCCGGTAGGCTTCTTCATATTTTGCCGTAGCCTCGGCAACGGTAGCACCAAAAAAATGTTTATACTTTCCGTCCGGCATTTTCCGCTTGATCTCATACCGGCCGTCAGCGCGTTTTGTTCTTTTTCTTGGCATCCTCTATCGCCTCCTTGTTTATGGAGTAGACATCTTCCATGTCTTTTGCTGCCGCCATTCCACAATCGCGTGCCTGAGACAGCATTTCAATGTTCGGCTGCAGACCGTCCGGGTCTACATCCGTTTTTGTCGCTATCGCGATCTCGTAGTGGCTCAAAATCGTATTGACGACAGCCACCCTGTCCCGCAGCGGCGTGTGCAGGTTGGCCACCATCTCGGTAAGCACGCTCAGGTGATCCGATCCGTGCGCGCCGTAGCGGATGTACAAAAGCACATCCACCTCGTAGGCGCTGCATTCTTCGATGGCTTCGTGCAGCATACGGCGCTTTTCTTTGTCGGTGGGGTCATCTTCAAGCCGTTCCAGCAGTCCCGGGTGGATGCAAGAATCCAGATAGCGCTCCAGTGAAACCCCGCAGCCCACGAACCATTGCATCATCATGGGAAAGGAGATCGCGTTGATTCCCTGCTCCCACTTAATTACGCTTTGGCGGCTTACGCCCATTCGTTTCGCAAGTGTGGCTTGGCTGATTCCGGCCTCTGCCCTTGCTTTTTCCAATGTTTCCGCAACACGCAAAACCCAATCATCCATTCCCAAACATCCCCTTTTTTTCGACAATTACACAAAATTCGACTGTTTTTCTGTCTTTTTTGGTTTACCACATACTTCCAAAATTTGATGTCGAATCTGTTCCTTTTTCCGTGTTATAACATAATTGTCAAAAAAATCCAGAAGGAGTGCAAAAATAATGGATAACATCAAGGTTCTAAACGAAATCCCGGAAGATATGGTAATCATTGACGGTATGCCGGCATCCAAACCGCAGAACGCTGATGGAAGCCGTAAACCGTGGGAGGGCTAAGTTATGACCAACACCAAGACCAAAGAAGCCATGCTCTACGCCTACGCACAGGACAACGTGCGCAAGCTTGTCTATCATCTCTCGCAGGCCGGGTCTGATGGCTCTGCTTACGATGCCGCCTACCAAATCCTGAAAGCTGCCGTTAAGGATCACGACGCCGGTCACGACCCTGGTGCACGGTATCGCAATGTCAATGGGCGCATCGTTGCAGTGCCGGCAGTCTCCCCTTGTCCGTGTGATCAGGAGCGTTAACCTCAAAGTTAATTTTGTCGGGCGTTCAAGGTGTCCACTGTGGACACCTTTTTGTTAATTGCTCCCGGCGGGCTGGTGCAAAAGCTCCATGAACTTTTCGCCGCTCATAAACTCAATGCTCGCGCCTTCGGCATTCATCTGTTCTGCCTTTTTTATTTTGGAGGACTTTTCACCAAAGCGTTCAGCCCATTCCTCTTCCCTCTGGCCGCAAACAAGGATTTGCGTGCGCGGGCTTAACTTTATGCGTACCTTTGCACCCAGCGCAGCGGCCTGCAAAGACGCCTGCTCTCTGTCAATTGGCAGCTGACCTGTTATCACAAGCGTTTTTCCATACAGCGGATGCTGCGGATCTGCTTGCTTGTTTTCAGGGTATAGCACATGACCGGGACGGCTTTTTGGCTTTGTCGGCATAGGCGCTTGTGCCTTGGTTTCTTTGCTTTTTGTGGCAAAATTGTGCACCTGCAGGGTTGCCTTTACGTCCTCCAGCGCATCGTGCGCATTGTAGGTGTACCCGATTATTCTTGCGGCGTTTTGCAGTGCCATGCGCGAGCGGTGGCCGCCGCTGGTTGCGTTGCAGTAATCCACGATTTCCTTCATGGGGTCACACCAAAATAAAATGTATGGGTTTATTCCGTTGACCATTAGAAAGCCCTGCTCAAACGAGCAGTTGTAAGCCAGAACTTTGTCGGCGCGGGAAAGAATATCCTGCACATAGGGTGCAACTTTCTCAAACGGCGGGCAGAACGCAACGCGGGGCGGGTATATTCCGTTTACGTTAGAAGCGCTTTCCCAGCTGTTGTGCCGCATTGCCCGGCAATACTGGTTCATCAGCACGTTTTCGTCCTGGTCGATGATGGACACTTGCAAAATTTCATCTGTGTCGCAGTTCAGGCCGGTGGTCTCGAAGTCAATGACGACCGCTTGATAATGCGCGTCTGCGGCGCGTCTTGCGTCCTGATTAGCAGCAAGTTTAGCCAGATGATCCTGCTCATACAAGCCATCTGGCGGCTGCGGCGCTTGGCGTGGTTCTTTTATTACAGGGTCGGGGTAAGATACTGTGCGCTGCAAAACGGTTTCAATGTGGTTTTGCTTTGCTTGCTTTTTCTTTTCGTGCTTTTTGTAAAAAACATATCCGGCAGTAGCTGCAATAGCTATAAGAACCAAAACTAAAACTGCCGGGTGTACCTTATTGCAAATTTGCACCAAAAACATGAAAGAGAATGCCACCAGAATAAGCAGAAACGGCATAACCACAAAAACGTTAAACAGGATATACAGGCAACCCGGTGATTTTTGCTGATTGTTATTTTTCATTGCACTTTACCTGTAATTCAATCCTGCAATGCTTTTTCACGTTCTTTAACAGTAGCGCTTTGCAGCAGATTATACAGGTTAATGATATCCGTCATACCTTGTCGGCTTTCGCTATCAATGATTGTGGTCTGCATTCTTTGCGAGCCGTTGACCTTTGCGCCGTTGAACCGTAAATATGCTGTGTCGGCGCTCAGAATGCGGCTCAGGCAGTCCATATCTTCATCGTTCCCGCCAAAAGATACGCCTTCATAAAAAATCTGGTCATCGGGATAGTATTGACGTGAAACTTTTTTGAACTTATAATTTGTCTGACTGGTATAATTATTGTATTCGCCAATCAGAACGTCTACATCGTTCCAGTAAAAATAGCCCTTGGTATCCTGAGATGTGAAGCTCATACCAAACCAGACAGTTTTACCGTTTGAATACACATACGGCATCATGTAGCTTTTGTTATTGTCTACTTCGTAATTTTCATAAGCGGATTCAAAAAGCCAGATACCATCCTCGTATGATACATCAATGTTAGCCAGCGCATCTTTGATTGCCTGCACTTTGTCAGCGCTTTCGTCATTCTGCTGCGCAAGCACCGCAAAAGGAACGTCCCCGGCGGGGCTGGTGGCCAGCGCGGGCAATGCAGTACCCGCCATCATCGCAGCCACAATTGCGCCTGCTACAACAACTTTGCATTTTTCCGCAATTTTCATTTGAAATCCCTCTTTCCTCTTGATTTTTAACGATAACAGTTGTAACATAAAATTACAAAATACAACAAAAAGGAGTGTTACTTATGCATGACGCTAAATTTCTTGCCTACTTGAAAGAGCATCCCGAACTGTGGGGCATTGTAATGAGCGTTTTGCTGGAGCATTCCGAAACCGAAGATGCTGCACAGGCGTCCTGAACCAGCTGCCGCACAAGAAAGGAGATTTTTATGTTTGACTTTTTCAAGAAAAAGAATCCCCCGGCTCCCAAACCGTGTGTACCGATGTGCCTTGTAGGAGCAGAAGGACTTGGTAAATACCAAATAGAGTTTAACATCTCCGATGATGACCCCCAAGTTAAAGAAGTTGTGAATAAACTTCTTCAGACCATGGTAAAAATGAAAGTCCCCAATGGTGTTGCCATGCAGGTTCCGACAGCTTTGCACACGGCTCTTGCAGAATCGTATGAATGGTGCATTGCCAAAACTATTTACAAGCCACTATCGTACAATGGAGACGATCAGAGCGATGAAGGAGACGATAAAGGCGAGGACTGACATTGTATTTGCAAAGTGCATCTCGCTTTTACGGCGGTCGATATAGCGCAAATACAATTTCCCGTCCGTGGTGATCTGATATACAGAGCTTCTTATCTCCATTTTTTCCAATTTGACTTTTGGCTCGACAAGCTTTTTCTCGTACAGCGTTTTTACTCTTTCTGTCCATTCGGAGGTACAATCCACCGGTCCTTGTGCTATCACACGCAGGGTGTTCAGCTCGTCGGCGGATAGCACCAGCTGCTCAAAATCCATTGCGGTCACTCTTCCTTTGCTTTTCCGTTTTCCAGCACAGCCAGCGCGGCGGCTTTTGCGGCTGCACGCGCTTCCGGCGTTGCATTTTTATAGGCTGCTTCTACATCAGCCCATTCCCATTGGAGCCCGCCCATCCCGGCGGGCTCTTTTTTTGTGCCCATAAGTTCATCAACGGTAATGCCAAAGTAGTCTGCAAGCTTTTTTAAGGTGCTGTTTCTTGGTACAGAACCGTTTCTCCATCCTGTGCAGGACGATGGGTCAAGACCAATCGCTTTGGTTACTTCGGAATTGGTTTTTCCGAATTTCTTGCAGTATCTATCAAAATTATCAAAGAACAAAATCTCACCTCCTTTTTTGTGCAAACCTACAAACTCAAGCAAACTCAACTAAACTTATTGCGATTTGAGTTTATTTGAGTTATAATACAGACATACCGAGCGGTTGATTAGAAGTCCCCATACTCTCCGATCGCCGCCGGTACTTCACAGGGCTGCCACGCCGCGGTGAACCTTCACAGCTAAGCGGGGAATTTTCTTGTACCGTCCTGTTGATCAGGTGCCTATGCGCGGGCACCGGGTGCATAAAGCAGAGGGTCGCGCGTACCTTCCGATCTGCTTTGTGCCCCAAACCCAAAAATATTGCCAAGAGTAAAATGTATCCGCAATATCATTTTACACCATCTTGTATGGCTTGGCAATGTTTTTATAGCGATATTTTGAAATGATTTTCAACCATGGAGGTGGAAAACTTGCCGACCATTGAATGGAAAGCCGAAGTAGCCAAGCGCAAAATGATGCTTGGCTGGGGCAACCGTGAGTTAGCCTTGCACGCGGGCTTGTCGAAAGGCGTTGTGGATAAGTACATGTCCGGGCACTACCCCAACGAAACGCCCAAAGAACTGATCGAGACCGCTTTGGGAATGAGGTGACGCAGATGCTGGTTTATCTGATGTGCTTTATGGCAGGCTGCTGCCTGATGGCGTTTTTGTTTATCTGCGCCACAAGGCCGCCCCGCAAAATGCTGGGGGTCTGGCTGGCGTATTTTGGCTTAATTATGGCGCTGGCATGGCGCATAGGAGGTTTGATGGTATGAAATGTGCGTTTATTCTGGCCGATCTGATGGTTGCATTCGGCCGCGACCCCTACCACGCAGCCTGCACCGAGATGTGGCTGATGATCATGATCGTCGTGCCGGCGCTGGTGCTTGCGCCTTACCTGCTGTGCTGCTGGGACGAGTATATGCGTGCCGAGAACGCCCGGCGGCGTGCGGCACGGAAGCGGATCTATGAGAGGGCGCGGAACCATGAGTGATGCTATTCGCCGTTGCGAAGATTGCGCCGCAGTGCTGCCGGAAGGCGCCGGATCCAACAGAAGTTACTGCGATGCGTGCCGCAAGCTCAAAAGAAAAGAAGCAAACCACAGTTACAACATGAGGCGCAAAGGCGAGAACTGCGAAAACCCTTTGGCTGTGCGGCATTGCAGCGTTTGCGGCAAGGCGCTCCCGGCGGGGTCTTCTCCGAACCGCAGGTACTGCCTTGCTTGCGGCGAGAAGGTGCATCTGGAACTAGCAAGAGAACGCGCCCGGCGGGTTCGGGCAGCAAAACCGAAGGTTGAAAAGCCCGCACCGCCGCCAAAGCCTGCGCCGAAGGAGAAGTGCCCTCGCGGCGAGCACCGCAAGGTAGACAAGCTCTGCAAAGAGTGCGGCACGATGATGTACGGCGTGGACCCCGGCAAGATGTATTGCGACGCCTGTAAAAAAGCGAGATACGGAAAGGCCGGCGCGGATGTCGGCACCCAGCCCGGCATTGCGAAGCCCAATAGAAAGCCAAAAACCAACCACGACAAGATCGTGGATGACAATGCTGCTGCCGCAGCTATGGGCTTGAGCTACGGCAAATTCAAGGAATGGCAGCGCAGACAGAAGGAGTTGAAGGAACGTGGCGAAATCTAATAGACCCGCAGCGTGGCATGAGAGCTACGCTGCTATATTTGGTCGATATGGCTGCATCCGGCTGACTTTGGAGCAGGTCAGCGTATGTATGGGCATCCCGGCGCGGTATGTGCGCAAGCGCTACCCGGAAGGCTGGTCTAACATGGCCGGGCAGGAAGGCTCCGGCCGCGGCAATACCATCCGGTTGGATACCCTGCTGGATCAGGAATTTGGCACTTACTGAGGAGGAAACGTCATGGAAACTACGAAAACCGTTATTACCGGCAAGCCGCTCGTGGACTTGGACAGCATCCCGGATCTGCTGGGCGGCGTTGTGGAGGACGCTATTGACCGTCATTATACCACCCCGGCGGGCAGGCTGATAGACCCGGAAAAGGCAGATCAGGTGGTGAAGGACAGCGTGGATCGCGGCACACCCACCCGCGAGATCGCCACCGCAAGCCGGTATCTGATGCTGGCTGCCATGAGCATCTGCACCGACAGCATGAACACCTTTGAGCACTATCTGGATGCAAGCGCGGAGTACCAGTGGGACAACGCAGAGTACATGGTGCTGGACGGGCGCAAGGCTGCCGCACAGATCCAGAGCATCCTTGGCGTGATGTCTGAGCTGGAGGGTCTGGAAGAGCACTGACCCGGGCACATCAATTCTGAAATGAGGCTAAAATGCTTAAAGGTTACAAAATCGTATATACAGCTAGTGATTACACACTGAATGAAAAAACCTTAGAGAAAAAGTATCTCAATTCCCAAAAAACGGAAACTGTGATTTTTCTTCCAGCTGAGAGTTATGCTTCTGGCGCGCTGGATGACATGGCAAAGAATCTGCAGTATCGTGGAGCTCTCTGTATTGAAAAAGCAGAGGATAAACTTCTTTTGGGTTATTGCTTAGTTGGTGTTCTGGAATCAATCGAGAGCATGAACCAACGAGCTTTGACGGAACTTGACACGATAGAATCTATTACTCCTGTAAACCCGGAAGAACTGTTTCATGAATTGAAATGATTCTATTACACCAATGGCGGCAGGTGGATAAACAAAAGCCGCTGCCAGCGCAATGCGCAGAACAAAACTATGGAGGTATGTATTATGATTCACGAACGTAAAGGCGGGCATTTTCGCCGCCAGTACAGCGCACAGGCCAAGAAGGCCGGCGAAGCGATGATGAAGGTGATGCGGGACTTTGCAGAGCCGCTCAGCGTGCAGGACGCGCGGGATGCGTGCACCTTCTGCCGCAACATCTTGGAAAGCCAGGTGCGCGGCTGCCCGTACAATGACGCAGCGCTGGAAGCGGAGGAGGATCTGGATGCGGTTGCAAACGCTGATGAGCCCGACGCCTAAATCCCCTACCTACGAGGAGACCGCCATCGGCTACGCCATTGCTGCTATGCGCATGGCAGAACTGCCGCCGGATACCATCCAGCAGGTGGTTGCGGAGATGCACGTTATGATCGACAAGTATTCACCGGCAGAGGCGGCGCAGATCGCCACCTCCAGCCCTTACTGGTGGAGGTGGTAAGGTTGGCAACGCCAAAAGCTTCCGGGCGCGGCAGGCCTCAGAAGAGCGCTTCTGCGGCTGTTTGTGCCCCAGACGTCAAGTTTCCCGTTGAAGTGCCAAAAGCCCCGCAGACAGCCCCGCAGGCGGTCTCAGTGCTGATTAAGGCCATCAGCGAGGATGCAATCAAGCTGAAGCTGCTCCCCGGCGCAAACGCCGTGCGGGATATGCTGGATAAAACCTTTGGATCTGCCGGGTGGACCATGCGGCGCTATTTTGCCGATGGGCGGTTGTGGTGTCAGGTGGGCGTATACAGCCCGCAGGAGCGGGAGTTCGTCTACAAGGACGCGGGCGGTCTCTCTCTCCCCTGCCGTGACCCCGCTCTGATGCGGGAGATCACCAGCTTTGTCTCTGCTGCCGCCTTCTGGGGTGTCGGCAGGGACGTGATGGAGCTGGACGACATTGTGCTTAAGAGCACGCAGGTGCCCATCGTCAAGGATGACAAAGGCGCTTGTCGGCTGCAAACCAGCCTGAAGGTTGACCGCTTCGCCTACGATGACGCCGGCAGCATCACCATGGTGCAGTTCGTCACCGGCGAGGGTAAGAAGATCTTATGGCCAGAGGCGTGATCGGTAAGTTGCCGGTGGTATATGACCCGGTCGCCCGGCGGGTGGTCGTGGAAAACTCTGCGGAATTTGTGGAAACACAGATCCGGCAGAAGCTGGACGAGCTGGCGCACGGCAAGCCGCTGCATCTGATTTTGTCGGTAGATCTGGAACGCAAGAGCCGTACCCTGCCCCAGAACCGTATGATGTGGGCGCTGCTTACCATCATGGCGGACCACTACAACGGCGGGCGCACCGGCGGCATCACCCCGGAGGACTGCTACACCGAAATGCTGGAGCAGTACGGTGCAGCGTTTGACTATTTGGAGGTACCGGTGGGCGCTGTGCCAATCTTGCGCAAGTCTTACCGGCTGGTGCACGTTGTGGAGCTGCTGGACAGCAACCGCTGCACCGTAAAGTGCAGCCAAGGCTCCAGCACGTTCGACACGCAGCAGATGGGGCAGCTTATCGATGGCATATTTGACCGGCTGGCGGAAATGGGCGTCAACGACCCCAATGTTACCGCCTACTGGCAAGAGTGGCAGGAGGTGCCAAAGTGGAAAAAGAGCAAATCGTAACTTCCGAAAACAGTATTTACATTGATGGGCTTCGTTTGTCTCAGCGCCTTCTCGATTTAGCAAAAGAATATGCTGATTTTAAAACAGCTGGAGAATTTCATGGCTTAATGATGGCGCTGCATATTGTCTATTATGAGTGCTGTGGCACGTCCGCCAAAAAGGAGAAGCAAAATGACACAGAAACGGTTTAAAAAATTGCTGATGGCGCAGGGATGCAGTGCGAACTGCGTGCGCAGCCTTGTGGAGTACATGAAGGCGCTTCGACAGTCCATCGAGCAGGGCGATGACCTTGTAGTGCTTGCGGATGCCAAGACTGCCGATACTATGGAATTTAAGTCGGCAAGGATCTACCCCTACGCGGAAACCTACAAGCGGATTCTGGAAGGGCGTGATTTCCTTGTCTGAATCCATTATGCAGTCCCGGCGGGAGTGCTACGTCTGCCGGATGAAGTACGGCGTTGTGACCGTTAAGGACTTGGAGGAGCACCATGTGATCAACGGCCCGCTACGCCCGGTGGCTGAGCAGTACGGCCTGAAGGTCTATCTCTGCCACCGGCACCACAACGAGCCGGGCTACAGCGCCCACTTTGACCATAAGCTTCGCCTGTACCTGAAAAAACAGGCACAGCGCAGCTTTGAGGATGTGTATGGGCACCGCCAGTGGATGGCGGTGGTCGGAAAGGATTATTTGAAATGCTCAACGTTGTAGCGATCATGGGCAGGCTTGTCGCTGATCCAGAGCTGCGCACCACCCCGGCGGGGCATAGTGTGTGCCGCTTCCGCATAGCGTGCGACCGCAGCTATGTGCAGCAGGGTCAGGAGAGGCAGGCAGATTTTATTGATATCGTGGCATGGCGGCAGCAGGCGGATTTTGTGTCCAAGTACTTCCAGAAGGGCAGCATGATCGCCGTTGATGGCAGCTTGCAGACCCGGCAGTATCAGGACAAGAACGGCAACAAACGCACCGCTGTGGAGGTCGTGGCGAACAATATCAGCTTTGCGGGCGCAAAGACGGAAGACAAGCCCGCTGCCGCGTCTTACGACCAGCAGACAAGGAATCATGTGCAGCAGGCAAAAGCCGCGCAGAGCGGAGATTTGCCCTACTACACGCAGGGTGACACGGATGACTTTTCTGCAATCTCGGATACCGACGATCTGCCGTTTTAGGGGGTAAGGCATGAAAAGTAGAACAAAACCGAAACAGGACAGTTATGTTGTCCTGCAGCGCTGGATGCGCACAGAGCTTGGATTGAAAGGCAACGAGCTGACGGTGTATGCCATCATCTACGGCTTCTCTCAGGACGGTGAGAGCGTCTATAAAGGCGGGTACGGATACCTTGCCGACTGGACAGGCTTGAGCGAAAACGGTGCCCGGAACATCGTCAAGGAGCTTGTGGCAAAGGGACTTCTGAAGGAGCACAAAACCATGGTGGGCGGCATCCTCGTAAACCAGTACGTTGCAGTCCGAAACCCGGTGCCGGAAACGGTGCCGGAGGATGGCGCGGACCCCTACAAAAATTGTACCCCTACAAAAATTGTACCCCTACAAAAAGTGTATCCAGACCCCTACAAAAAGTGTATCCAGACCCCTACAAAAAGTGTAGACAGGAAATATATAGGGAAACCTATAGGGAAACCTATCTATCCGCGCGAGGAGCGCGGAACGGATACGATGGATGGATTGGATACCACACGAGAGGATGTCTTGGAACGCTTCCGGGAGCAGCTGGAACTGGACACGCTGGAGCGCCGGTACGAGCCTGAGAAATTGGAGGAACTGCTGGACAACATTGCGGACATGTACTGCTGCCCCGGCGCGATCCAGATTATCGGGCAGTATCCGCAGACCACGCAGTCTATCCGCAAGCGACTGGACAAGCTTACCAGCCAGCACATCGAGTACGTTCTGGATGCCTTGCTCGACAGCACAAAGCCTGTCCACAACATCAGGGGCTACATACGGGCGGTGCTGCTGAACGCTCCCACCACCATGGAGCATTACTATCAGGCAAAGGGCAACAGCATAGCGGCCGGCGGCGGAGGTAGGCGCTGATGCAGAATGTCTGGAACGAGGAGCTCTACCCTCTCCCAAAGAGCAGTCCTTGCCGGAACTGCCCACTGAAACGGTGCTGCGCCTCGAGTTATTACAAGAAATGCACAACATGGCTTGCGTGGTTTGCAAAAAGCTGGGACAGCATCCAGCAGCAGGCCGCAAAAGCCGCAAAAATCTGAGAATGGGGATATCGTCATGAGAACAATGGCAAAAATCGCGATCATCAACCTGAAGGGAGGCGTGGGAAAATCCGTCACCGCCTGCAACCTCGCCTGCCTGCTGGCGGAGATCTGGGCCCGGCGGGTGCTGGTGATGGATCTGGACAAGCAGGGCAACACCACCAAGTTTTTCAACCGCTTTGCCTACGGCCGCAAGACCATGAGCGATGTGCTCACCCTGAACGCCAAAATGCAGGATGTGATCATGCAGACGGATTTTGAGCACGTCGATCTGGCACCCAGCAACATGAATATGCTGCTTGCCAACAAAAACGTTATGCTGGATGTGATGCGCCCGCAATGGGACAGGCTGCGCAAGGCGCTGGACACCATCTGCAACGACTATGACTACTGCATCATCGACTGCCCGCCTGACATCGACATGGCTACCATCAATGCGCTGGCTGCCGCCGACTGGGTGATCATCCCGGTGGACTGCGACGAGTGGGCAACGGACGGCATGTACGAGATCCGCGAGCAGGTGAATGCCATCCGGGATGTCTACAACCCGCAGCTGGAAGTGATGGGTGTACTGGCAACCAAGTACACCCGTGGCAGGTACAGTGTGGACACCATCAACGAAATCGCCAACATGGACTTGCCTGCCTTCCGCAACCCGGACAACAGCATTTTACGCATCGACTACAGCGTGAAGGTCAAGGAAGCCAAGGCGCGGCACCTGCCGGTGCACAAGGTCTGTCGGAATATCAAAACCAGCGCCCAGTATAAGGCGCTGGCGCAGATGATCAAAAAATGCGTGGAGGGCGAATGAATGAGACTAATTGATGCGGAAAAAGTTGCAGAAAGTTGGAAAAGCACCGGCCAGAAGCGCAAAGATGACGCCGAAAAGCTCATGATGTCCGGCAATGCAGAAGATTTTATAAAGGGCGCAATCGAAGAAGCGTGTGCCGAAATGCTGATAGGCCTTGCAGATTCGCTGATGAAAGATGTTCCATCTGATCCGATTCATGAAGCGTTTTTTGAGTGGCGAAATCCCGAAACAGACCCGCCCAAGGTCGAAACCGAAGTACTGGTTTTATACCGGAGTTATGACTATCTTGGTATTACAACGGCGCACTACGAGGACGGCAATGTTTTCTCCGAGGACAGCGAATGGAATTGGGAGGATCTCCCTGATTGGGGAACATACGACGAGGAACGGGATGACTACCAAATCCCGGAAGGCTGGTGGGAATACCGCCACTTCAACCCGGACAACGTTTACAACAACAAGATAGACTGCCCCGTGGTGGGCTGGATGCCGCTGCCGCCGAAGGAGGTATAAAAACAATGAGTGCTAGTTTGTTGAAAGGACTAATGAACGCCCAGAGCCAGACGGTCGCCCCGGCGGGGCAGCAGATGCAGGTGGTGATGATTCCGAGCCGGAATATCATCCCGAACCCGGACAATGACGAGATCTACACCATCGGCAACATGGAGAGCTTGAAGGACGACATTCAGCAGAACGGCCTCCGGCAGCCGCTGGAGGTCATCCTGGTAGAGGATAAAACGGACTGCTATATGCTCATCAGCGGGCACCGGCGCTGGGCAGCGTGCAAGATTTTGTCAGCGGGTGGAGACTCGCGGTTTGATGCTCTCCCCTGCCTGATCCGGGAAAGCCGGGGTGAACTGGACGACCGCATAGCGCTCATCACGGCGAACGCTACCGCCCGCGACCTGACCGATGGCGAGCGTCTGGCGCAGTACGAGGCGCTGAAGGATGCGCTGACCAAGAAAAAGTTAGCCGGACAACTGGAAGGCAAGGTGCGGGACGAGGTTTGCCGCATTCTGGGCTTGTCCACCGGTGCTGCTGCCCGCCTGAACGTGATTGCCTCCTGTGAGAACGAGATCATCAAGGAGCGCTTGAGAGACGGAGAAATCGGCTTGATGGAAGCGTACCGTAGCGCACAGGATTATGCGCGCTATATGGGTACTACCCTAGAAGAACCTGAGCAGAAAGGAGAACCAGAATGTGTTACTGTCCAGAGTGCGGATGCTGCTGCGACCACGGCAGAGAATGCTGCGACGAATGCCACGGCGGAAACGTTGACCACCTCGGCGAACGAGGAGGATGCAAACGTATCGACCCGCGCGATGTCCCGGTGGCGTTGCGAATCGGACCCTGCAGGATCGGAGGAAGGTTCTTCTGTAACTCCTCCATCTGCGACCGGGATTTCGGAAACGATAGCGAAGGCGGCTGATTTTGACACAAAAGAGACCCAGAATCAGCCGAACGAACAGGCGCGTGGCAGAAATACGCTGTACAAGCTTGCAGAGAAAACGCTGGGCGCAAAGGCTGCGTGGGAACTGGCTTGGGAGGACGTGCGTTTTCGGCTTGCGTATTACAAGCAGCCTCTGCCCGGCGGGGCAACGCTGTGGAAGCGGATAGACACCACCAGAGAGGATGCCGGACAGACCTGTGATGACTACGCCATCATTCTGCAGGACAACAGCTTCTTCACCTGCGGCTGGATATGTTTCTACTCTGGCATCACGGATATTCTGACAAATTACTTTGAGCTAAAATAAATTTTGGGAGGTTGCCGGATGAAGCCACACGAATTTCGCCGTCTGTATGCGATACCCTACGACATTGCCAAGCGTCGGCAGCGCATCGAGCGGCTGGAGATTTTACAGGCAGATGGCCCACAGGCCGCCTCGGATGTGGTCAAATCTTCTCACGGCGAGGGCAACAGCTGCGTTCTCGGTCATGTAACAGTGACCGGGACCGCAGATTCCTCCTACAACCAGCGCGCTGCGGAGATCCGGCGGCTGAAGGATATCAACCGTATGCAGAACAAGCTGTACAACATCGGCGTGCACATGGTGGAAGACTGCGATGACCCGGAGCTCCGGGCAATGCTCTCAGCGATCTGCGTAGAAGGCAAAAAACCACAGGACGTTGCCGTGGAGCTTACCGAGCAGGGCTTTGATGTAGATGCGGAATCCATTCGCCGGCGGGTTTACCGGTGGATCCAAAAGAATGTGGGGTGATCATGTGGGAAACAGCCTGTTAACAGATGAAGAGTGCAAAAAACTTACAAGTGAATTTGAATCGGGACTGTTTAGTTTTGAGCAAGTCCGTGCAGTTTGGTCAGAAGCCGAAATAGGGCGTTACTTAGACGCTGCCAGATATGCAAACTATGAGACTTTTTCGCAAAATTGTTCTGGACAAAAGAACGCTGAAGTGTTTAACCAGTTGCACTGCGAAATGGGCAAAAGCAACTTCAACGCATGTGATGGATGCTCAAAACTCACTTCGCTTTATGCGAATGACACGATAGTTGAACAAATATGCGAAGACCATACATGCCCTATCTGGATTGAAAATCACCCAAAACGTAAAAATCGAAAAGTTAAAGTCATCACTGTCGAAGAATTGAAAAAGAAGTCAAAAAAAGAGACAGAACCTGAAAATCCATGTGCAGGGTGCAAATTCAGAAAATATCATGATTGGTTAGAACCAACATGGACTGGTCCTTCCCAGCATTACTATGATTGCGAAAAACCGGGTTGCCCGATGTGGAGCCGTCTGTGGTGGAGAAACAACGACGACGGGACGCCCCTTATGGATCAGCAGCCGATAAAGTTAACCAGAAAACTTCAGCATTTGGTATATGAAGCCGTTCGCTTACTTAACGAAATTATTGAATGGTTGTTAAATTGATGGAAGGAGAACAAAAATGGATAAGGCTGTATTGTTGAGCATTAGACCTGAATGGTGCAAAAAAATTCTTGACGGAGAAAAGACGATGGAAGTCCGCAAGACCCGGCCACGGCTGGAAACACCGTTTAAGGCGTACATCTACTGCACTATGGCCGGGAGTGACAGCCTGTTTATGGATGCCCTCAACCGGGATGTGGCCGCGTGGAACCGTGGCGGCTGGCCAGAAAAAAGGGGGCGCGTCATTGGCGAGTTCACCTGCGATGAGGTTTACAAGGTCGATAGAGATAGCGTAGGGTTCAATTTTACAGCCCCAAGTCTGGATTTGCCGATTTACACAATGCCAGAAAACAACGATGAGCACCGAAACGTCCAGCGAGAGGAACTTACCACTTGCCTGACCGATGAGCAACTCTCTAAATATCTTGGAATACACCCCGGCTTTGGGTGGCACATCTCCGACCTGAAGATTTATGATAATCCGCGCAAGTTGAAAGAGTTTACAGGTTTACAGAGTACGCGGTTTGGAATGCGACCTGTCAAGGTGCAGCGCCCGCCACAAAACTGGCGCTATGTGGAGGAACTAAAATAATTTTATGATTTTATTTTACTGGCTGGTAGCCACTGTACTGATGGCCTGCCTGAGCATTCCGGTGTGTATGCTTTCCGTGCGGTGGGCATGGAAAAGCGGGTGGACGGTGCGGAAAATACTCATGGTGTTCATACCTGCATCTGTCGTACTGGGCGGTGCTTTGGGCTATGTGATGGCGTTTGTGGTGCTCAAAATGGCCGGCTTTGCATGATTGACACAAAATTCACATTGTATCATTTCTCTGCGTAGCTACGCAAAAGCCGTGTCACAAAATGGTCGGAATGTCACAAAAAGGTCGAAATGTCCGGAATGTCCCATTTTGATGTGCTAAAATTATAATGCAGACATTGACGGAAACGTGAATGACCTGCATCCTCATGACGAGACCCGGCGGGAAGCATAGCACAGGCTTTTTGAATCTTCCTGTGTTCAATGGATCACCGCGCCGTCCGCTTCAAGATCCAGCGGCGCACACAAAACAAAATCAAACCCGGCGGGTGTCCACTGTGGACACTTTGGAAAGGAGTGTAATCCATGTTTAAGCTTTTCAGCAAACTGTTTTGGTCTATTGCAAAAAGCTGCGTGCCTGCACCTGTATTCCGGGAAATTTTTCAAATAGCATTCAAAAGTAATTTTGTGTGCATCGTCTGGAGTATCGGTTTTCAGGCGAGCCGCACAAAGCGTGAGCCGAGGGCAGAGATCGGAGGGCGCGGCTGTATGCAAGGGGAGCGGCCTGTTATCCGCGCAGATTAGCAAAAGTTGCTGATACAATTTATTCGAAAATATTTTTACCCGCCTGTTATGCATGCTGTGCACCGTGCATTGCAGGCGGGCATTCTTTTACGCTGCGTTAGCTCAACCGGCAGAGCACCCGGCTCATAACCGGGTCGTTGCAGGTTCGATTCCTGCACGCGGCATGATATATTCCCGTAGTTCAAGTGATGGAACGGCGGTCTCCAAAACCGCAGGTTGCAGGTTTAAGCCCTGCCGGGAATGCCAGATTGCAGTTTTAGGCATTCTGCAATATAGCCGGGCATCTGGCGGCGAAAGTACCGGATGCAGCAGCACTCCACCCGTTTACGTTGTCCGAGAAACTGAATGTATACCGGGAGTGCTGCTTATATTTTGTAAGCAACTTGATGATACAGATATATGACCGATAAGTTTTACAAATGGCTCTGCGCTTTGATAGCATCCGGCGATGTGCATCCGTTCTACTGCTCCTCGCAGTGGGTGCGGCTATCGCACAAGGTGCTGGACATGGACAAACACGAATGCCAGCTGTGCAAAGAGCGTGGGCGTTACCGGCGGGCAGAGCTGGTGCACCATGTCAACCATGTGCGCCGCGCACCAAAGCTGGCGCTGGATATCTGGTACACGGATGCAGACGGTAACCGGCAGCGCAACCTTATCAGCGTATGCAAGGACTGCCACGAGACTGTGTGCCACCCTGAGCGGCTGCGGAAATGCAGCGGCCGCGCACCGCTGACCCGGGAGCGCTGGGATTGATAGGTACACCCCCCTCCCGAAAAAACGGGCTGAGCAGGTCAAGGCCTTATTCGGGGTGTCCCCTGACTTTGCCGCTGGCCTTGCGCGCACGCACACGCGCGAGGATGGTATACAGATTGCACAAATATGGATGAAACGGAGATCGTGATGGGAAAAAGAAAAACACCGGCCACCGCCAGCGAAAAATACCGGATGGAGCTGGCGGAGATCGAGCAGGCGGCAAAGGAAGCAAACTGCGATACAAATTTTTTGTATCGCTCCACGCTGGACCGTTATGTTATGCAGATAGATCTTCTGGATCAGGCGCAAAACGACATAAACGAGCGCGGTCTTACCGTGGTAAAGACCACCCCGCGCGGCGCGGAAATTGAAGTAGCAAACCCTTCTATTCAGGTCTACAACCAGACTGCCAGCGCAGCCAACTCCACCGTATCAACGCTGCTGCGGGTCGTGCAGACGTTCAAGTTTAAGGCGGTAAAGCCCGACGAGGACAATGATCTGTAACATTCCCCCGGAGATCTTGGAGTACATTGAGCAGGTGGAGAACAATGCTCCGCGTGCTTGCAAGGAGCAGCACGCCCTTGTTGCACTGATCCGGCGCGTTTTTGCGACAGAAGATATTTATGTGGATACCGAGCGTATGCGGAAATACTTCCGCATCGCCCGGTATTTTCCTTATGACCGCCTTTTTCCGTGGCAGACCTTTGCACTGGGGCTTTGGTTATGCACCTATCGAAAAGATGGGAGCCCTCGGTTCAAGACACTGTTTGCCATGGTCGGGCGCGGCGCTGGCAAGGATGGCGTGATTGCCATTTCCTCGGCGGCGCTGATCAGCCCATACAACCCGGTGCCGCACTATAACGTGGATATCTGCGCCAACAACGAGGAGCAGGCTGTTACCCCCGTGAAGGACATTGTGGAGGCGCTGGAAAACCCGAAGTGGGAAGCCAAGCTTTCACGATTTTACTATCACACAAAAGAGGTGCTGCAGGGCCGCAAGAATCTGGGTGAGGTAAAAGGCAGAACCAATAACCCCAAGGGGCGCGATGGTATGCGTTCCGGTGCGGTTATTTTTAATGAGGTACATCAGTACCAGAATTACGACAATATCAAAGTGTTTATCACCGGCCAAGGCAAGGTTGCAGAACCTCGCGTTGGCTTTTTTACATCCAACGGCGATGTATCGGACGGTCCTTTGGACGATTACCTTGCCCGTGGTCGGCGCATTTTGTTTGAGGGCGAACCGGATGAAGGCTTTTTGCCGTTCATCTGCTGCCTGAACACCAAGGACGAGGTGCACGATGAAAACAATTGGTGCATGGCAAACCCTTCCCTGCCCTATCTGCCGCATCTAATGCAGGAAATCCGGGACGAGTACCGCGATTGGCTGGAACGCCCGGAGCAAAACGGCGACTTTATGACGAAGCGCATGGGAATCCGGTACCGCATTAGAGAAAACAAAGTGACCGAATACGAAAACACTTTAGCCGCAAACCGCCCCTTGCCGGATATGGCCGGCTGGAGCTGCACTGTGGGAATCGACTACGCGGAATTGGATGACTGGGCGGCGGTAGACTTGCATTTCCGCAAAGGAGACCAGCGCTATGATATCAATCACGCATGGATCTGCGCCAACAGCAAGACCCTGCCCCGGGTAAAAGCCCCATGGCGAACGTGGTGCGAAAACGGAGACTGTACCTATGTGGACGATGTGAGCATCTCGCCGTATCTTTTGACGGATTTTATCCGGGAAGCCGGACGGAAATACACCGTAAAAAAATTGGCGCTTGACCATTTCCGTTACACCATGATGGCAGAAGCGCTGCAAAGTATCGGTTTTGACGCAAAGGATAAAAACCGGGTGAAGCTGGTACGCCCCAGCGACATTATGCAGGTTGACCCAGTGATACAGGATTGCTTTAACCGCAATCTGTTTACTTGGGGCAATGTACCGCATCTGCGCTGGTCGGTCAACAACACAAAGCGCGTGCGCAGCAGCCGAAGTCAGGGTGTGGATACCGGAAACTTCATTTACGCCAAAATTGAAGGCAAAAGCCGAAAAACAGACCCGTTTATGGCGCTGGCGGCAGCCATGACGGTGGAAAGCGATCTGGGCACCGGTCAGGTGCAGCTGCCAAAGATCGGTGCATTTTGCTGGTGACTTGCCGGTAACTTGCCGGAAGGAGAAAAACAATGTCTTTTTCTGAGAAAATCAAACAGTTTTTCGGGTTTTCGCCGCCCGAGCAGAAAATCACCGCACATGATTTTCTGCTGAACGGCGATGACCTGACCTGCGAAATGCTTGGCTACTGGCAGGAGTACCAGCTGCGCGACCTTGCCTTTAACTGCTGCGTGAACCTGATTGCAAACGCGATTGCAAACTGTGAGTTCAAGACGTTTGAGCGCGGGAAACCCGTCAAGTCGGATTATTACTATCTGCTAAACGTAGAGCCAAACGTCAACGAAAACAGCACGGCGTTCTGGAAAAAAGTGATCTACAAGCTTTATGCCAAAAACGAAGCGCTTGTTATCCCAATTCCGCGTGGGGGCAACGTCGAGCTGGTGGTTGCAGACAGCTGGACAAAGCCGGAGTACATCCCCACACAGGAAAATGTATACCGACAGATACAGGTCGGGCAGCAGTCATACACCCGTGACTTGAAAGAGCGTGAGGTACTGCATCTGACCTTAAACAACGATGACGCAAAAAAAGTTGTGGATGCACTGTATGAAAACTACAAAAAACTGGTGCAGTCCAGCATCAAGAGCAACGTCTGGAACAACGGCCAGCACATGAAGGTGCACGTCACGCAGGTTGCCAACGGTCAGGATAATTTTGAGCAAAAGTTTTCTGCCATGCTGGAAAGCAGCTATAAACCGTTTTTGGAATCCGGCACCGGTATTTTACCGGAATTTGACGGTTATGATTTCCAGTTGATGAACAGCGGCACCGGAGCTAAAGACACGCGGGACATCAAAGCGCTGTTTGATGACATTTTTTCTTTTACCGCGCGCGGGCTGGGCATCCCGCCTGTGCTTGTGCAGGGAGATGTGGCGGGCATCAACGACATTATCACCCACTGGCTGACCACCGGCATCGACCCGCTGGCGGCGCAGATCAGCAAGGAGTTCAGCCGGAAGCTGATTCCCAAGGCAGATTGGCTGCGCGGAGACCGCGTATATGCGGATACCTCCACCATCCAGCACTTTGACATGTTCTCTAACGCGGCGAACATTGAAAAGATCGTTGAGAGTGCCGCGTACAGCATCAACGAGCTGCGCGAGGCCACCGGCGGCGCGCCGCTGCCTGATGAATGGGCTAACATCCACTGGATGACCAAAAATATTGCTACCGTGGAGACCGTTGCAAGAGATGCCGCCACGGAAAGCAGAACAAAGGAGGAATAATATGCCGAAACCCTATTTTGATATCCAGCAGTTTGGCGAACAGACGGATATCTATATTTTTGGCGATATCACAAGATACGCCGATGAGGCTAACCAAGAAACCAGCGGGCACAGCCTTGTCCAGCAGCTGAAGAAAAATCCTGATGCTGCCGAGATCAATCTGCACATCGACAGCTTTGGCGGAAACGTTTCCGAAGGATGGGCAATTTACAACGCGCTGAAGGACTGCCGCGCACGGGTCACGTCCTATGCGGACGGGTTTGTTGCCAGCGCTGCCATTTACCCGTTTTTGGCTGGTCGAGAGCGTATCGCCAGCAATGTGAGTGCCTTCTATTTCCATCCGGCAAGCCAGTTTGCAGCTGGTTACGCCGAGGATCTGCGCAGCGCGGCGGATGCGCTGGATCAGTTGACCGAGATCGGGTTGGGCGCGTTCACGAATGCCGGCATGGAAGAGCAGGCAGCCCGCGACCTTGTGAACAGTAAGGCGTGGTACTCCCCTGCCGCTATGCTGGAAAAGGGCATTGCGACCAGCATCCGCAAAACCGGAGACGCTTCCGGCGTTTCCCAGAGCGTGCGCGGCCTGATCGTGCAGCAGCTTATGGTGCCGCATAATGATGTAGAACCGCTTGCTGAACCGCAGCTTCAAAAACCGCCCGCAAAGCTCAGTCTGATGCAGATGCTTTGCAATATCTGAAAATAAGCCGTAAAGCAGCACTTCCTTCGTGGGGGTGCTGCTTTTTAAATACCAAAAAGGAGAAATCAACATGAATCTTTCTGAACTGTACAAGAACAATCAGAAGCTGAACGATCTGCGCCAGCAGCTGCACGATGCTTACAAGAGCAACGACGAGAATGCTGTGACTGACACCTTCCTGCAGATGTTCCAGACCGTTGGCGACATCAACCGCGAGGAGTACCAGCAGCAGCTGGACGGCATGAAGCAGGAGCTGGACAACTCCGTCCTGTATGCCCGTGGCGTGCGCCAGCTGACCAACGACGAGCGCGAGTACTATCAGGCTGTGGAGAAGGCCATGCGCGCCGACAACCCCAAGCAGGCGCTGGAGAACGTGACCGTTGTGTTCCCGCAGACTGTTATCAGCCGTGTGATGGAGGATCTGGCATCCAAGCACCCCCTGCTGAGCAAAATCCAGTTTACCCCCACCGGCGGCGCGATCCGCATGATGCTGAACACCGATGGCATCCATAAGGCTAAGTGGGGCAAGCTGTGCGCCAAGATCGTGGAGGAGCTGACCTCCGGCTTCAAGGAAGTGGATGCAAGTCTGTACAAGCTGTCTGCGTTCATCCCTGTCTGCAAGGCGCAGCTGGATCTGGGCCCTGAGTGGCTGGACCGTTACATCCGCGCTATTCTGGCTGAAGCTCTGGCAAATGGTCTGGAAGAGGGCATCGTCATGGGCGACGGCAACGATCAGCCCATTGGCATGGTGCGCGATGTGAGCGATGACGTTGCTGTGATCGGCGGCAAGACCTACCCGGAAAAGGCAAAGGTCAAGGTCAACGACTTTGAGCCGGCTACGATGGGCAATCTGATTTCCATGCTTGGCAAGACCGCAAACGGCAAGGACCGTGACCCGGATGATCTGATCCTGCTGGTCAACCCGCAGGATTACTACCTGCGCGTGATGCCCGCAACCACCGTTCGTGCCCCGGATGGCACCTACCGCAATGACATCTTCCCTGTTCCCCTGTCCGTCATCAAGACTGCTGCGCTTCCGCGCGGTCAGGCGGTGTTTGGCATTGGCCACCTGTACTTCGCGCCGGTCGGCATGAACAAGAACGGCCGCATCGAGTACAGCGATGATTACCATTTCCTCGAGGACGAGCGCGTTTACCTGATCAAGCTGTACGCCAACGGCTTCCCGGTGGACAACAACGCTTTCCTGAATCTGGACATTTCCGGCCTGCAGCCTATGACCTACCGCGTGACTACCGTTCCCGCGCCTGCCGCATCCAATGATGCAAGCCTGAGCGCCCTGAAGCTGGGCAACCTGAACCTGACCCCGGGCTTCACCTCCGGCAATGTGACCTATACGGCTACCACCTCTGCGGCATCCAACACCATCACCGCTACCCCCGCCAACGCCGGCGCCAAGGTCAAGGTGGAAGTGGGCGGTAAGGAGATCGAGAACGGCAAGCCTGCGACCTGGAACGAGGGCAGCAACACCGTGACCATTACCGTGACCGCTGCGGACGGTGAGACCGTCAAGACCTACACCGTCACCGTCACCAAGTCCTGACCATGATCGGGATGCATGATACCGAGCTGCTGCCGGATGTCAAAAACTATCTTGATATCACATGGTCGGATGATGCGCTGGATAAGAAAATCTGGGGCATCATCGTAGCTGGTATGCTTTATCTGGATAGCAAGATCGGCACAGCGCAGGATTATACGCAGCCCGGGCTTGCCCGCGCGCTGCTGATGGACTATGTGCGCTACACCCGCGACGGCGCAGCAGATATTTTTGAGCACAATTATCTGCACCTGCTGCTGGCGGCGAGAAACGAAAGGCTGGTGACTGACTTTGCAGAGAACACGCAAAAGCCCGACCCGCCCTGACACGGAGATAAGCCAGACCTTCAACAGCGGGGTCGTGCGGGTATTCTCCACCCGCGATGCTGCGCCGGTCGGTCACTCCCCTATCGTGGAGTGCACGGCAAAGTGCACCCTGCGGTACGAGGAGCTGCGACTTGGCATCAACCGGCTGTACCTGAGCCGCCAGAATCAGGCGGAGATCGTTCGGGTGATCCGCGTGCCTGCGCCGCAGGGCATCACCATTTCCAGCCAAGACGAGGCACAGACCGAGGACGGCAGACGCTACCGCATCGACACGGTGCAGGCCGTCCGCAGCTGGCCGCCTGCGCTGGATTTGGCGCTGCGTGCCGTGGAGCACGATTTTGACAACAGTTTACAGGAGGGCACCGAGAATGACATGGTATGAGTGCATTATTGCTGCCCACACTGCTGTTACGGACCGTGTAAGCCACGGCGGGCGGATGAAGTCCAAGCGATACTTTGTCTGGCAGGAAGAAGCGCCGGATGACCTTATTGCGGACGGCAAGCACATCGAACGCGCCATGATCGGCACGACAGATCTGTTTACCTCGATGGAGTTCGACCCGTGGTGCGATGCACTGGAAAAAGCGTTTGACGCTTCCGAGCATATCACATGGGAAAGGCTTCAGCCCATGTATGAAGCGGATACAAAAATCTGGCATTACCGCTGGAGGTGGGAGGTGTTCGGCTGTGGCTAGAATCGAAGCGAAAGGGCTGGATGCATACCTGAAGAAGCTTCAGAACCTGAACCAGAACACCGATGATGTATGCAAAGCGGGCGTTTATGCCGGCGCAAAAATCATGGGTGACAAAATCAAAGCCGCCGTTGACACAATTCCGATTCACAGCCTGCCATCCGGGCAAGAGCAGTATTATGCCCATCCCGATGGTCCGCCTATGAACGGATTGAGCCAGCAGCAGGCTGATGACCTGAAAAAAGGGTTCGGCATAGCGAAATTCAGCCATGAAAACTATGCGTGGAACACAAAGCTTGGCTTCAACGGATACAACAGCATCCAGACCAAAGGGCATCCGAAAGGTCAGCCGAATGCGCTGATTGCACGCTGCGTAGAAGGCGGCACAAGCGTGTGGGTTGCAACTCCGTTTGTTGCTCCATCCGTCCGAAAAGGACGAAAGGAAACGGAGGCGGCCATGGGGCAGGCTGTTGAAAAAAAGATAAAAGAAACGATCGATAAATAACCCGAGCAGGGTGTCCACTGTGGACACCCTGCTTTTTTGTATGAAAGGAGAAAACACATGGTAACAACTGGTTTTTCCAACATCCATATCGCCACTTACGAATCTGATGGCGGCAATGTGACCTACAGTGGCGTGCGCAAGCTGGGGCGCTCGGTGAGCATGAGCACCGATATCTCCACCAGCGACGACAACAAGTTCTATGCCGATGACCGGCTGGCGGAAACCGAGACCGGCTCTGCGTTTACGGACGGCAGCGGCACCTGCACGGTGGATGGCCTGACGGCGGAGGAAGAGGCTTTTATTATGGGCCTGAAGGACGGAAACCCGGTTACGCCGGACGGCGGTACTGCTATGGAGACCTACGAGTACGGCGCATCCATGGAGCCGCCCTATCTGGGGCTTGGCGCTACCAAGAAGGTGCAGAAGGACGGCAAGAGCTTCTGGAAGGCAATCATCTTGTGCAAGATACGCTTCAAGGTGCCCAAGGATGATGCCGAGACGCAGGGCGAGCAGATCGACTGGCAGACCCAGGATCTGGATTTCAGCATCATGCGTGATGACAGCGCCATGAACCGGTGGAAGATCATCCCCAAAAAGGAGTTTGACACCGAGGCTGCGGCGATTGCCTTTATCAAGAAGGCACTGGGAGGTGCGGCATGATCGAGGATAAGTACATCGTATTCGCGCACGTCAAGGATGACGAGTACCCCATGTGCATGACCATCAAGGCACTTTCCGTGCTGGAAAGCGCTTACGGCTCGGTGGACAATATTTTTAGCGTTGCCAAGGAAGCCGCAAAAACCGGCCGCGTTGCCGACCTTGCAAAGGCAGCGCTTACCATCGCCCCTGTGCTTGCCGGTGCGGGCAGGGATTATGTGCGGGAGATAGCGGCAACATCCAACGACAAGGAGTTTCAGGACATGGCGCAGAGCCTGCCGGACTTCCCTGCTGCTGCGGAACTGGAAAAGAGCATGACGTGGGAAGAGTGCCGCGCACTGTGGAACGACTGCGTTACCGCAATTGCGCGCGGCTCCGGCCGCGAGGTGGAGGCTGAACCGGACAACAGCGCAAAAAACGCGGAAAGCGCCATGTGATACAGCTTAACAGAACGTGGTTTCTGTTTTACGGCCGCAAACTGGGCATGAATGAGCATCAGGTGCATTCGTGCCCGGTGGGCCGTATGCTGGATTATATGGCGTGTATGCAGATAGAAAACGGCGCAAACCAGAAGCTCTACGCCAGCGTGGACGATCTGGAAAAAATACGGTAAGGAGGTGAGAACGCATGGCAAAAACGGACATTGGCCCCAAAATAAGCGTTGAGGGTGAAAAAGAATACCGGCAGCAGATGCAAAACATCATTGCCCGGCAGAAGGAGTATGCCGCTGAGCTGAAGTCCACCACGGCGGCTATGGACGAGAACACCTCCGCAGAACAGCGCGCTTCTTCGGTGGCGGCAGTGCTGCGCAAGCAGATCGCTGCAAAAACAGAAGCTATTTCTGCACAAAATTTAGTTCTGCAAAAAGCTGTTCTTAAATATGGCGAATCAAGCACAGAAGCGTCAAGGCTTCGGACGTCAATTTACAACACCAACGCAGAACTTCTCAACTTGAAAGGCCGCTTACATGATGCAGAAAACGGCCTTGGAGAGTTTGCGTCTAAGGCAGATGACGCAAAAGGAAGTTTGGACGGCCTTGCAAGCACAAACACCGGGAGCGGTATGTTTGACGGGCTGCAATCGGCAGTCACAAAGGGAAGCATTGCGGCAAATCTGTTCAGCACAGTTTCGGGGAAAATCATTGAAGCTGGAAAGCAGGTCGTTTCAACCGGCGTGCAATACAATGCGCAGCTGGAACAGTACCAGACCGCATTGACCAATATGCTGGGCAGCGAAGCAGAAGCCGTTGCTCTTTTGGATGAGATCAAACAGGACGCTGCCAAAACACCGTTTGATACTGCCGGTCTGGTAAAAGCAAACGAATTGCTTATTTCTGCCGGCATAGATGCCGAAAGTTCCCGCAGGACCATTCTTGCATTGGGTGATGCAGTTTCTGCTACCGGCGGCGGCAATGACGAGTTGAGCCGCATGGCGCAAAACCTGCAGCAGATCCAGAACGCGGGCAAAGCGACCAGTGCGGATATCAAGCAGTTTGCTTATGCCGGCATTGATGTGTACGGCATTCTTGCGGACTACACCGGAAAAAGCGCCGAAGAAGTGCAAAAAATGACAGTCACTTATGACTTGTTATCTAATGCGCTTATTTCGGCAGCTGACGAGGGCGGCCGCTATTTTAACTCCATGAATACCCAAAGCGAAACGCTGAAGGGTAAGTGGAGCACGCTAAAGGATAACGCAACACAGCTTGCCGGGCTTATGACAGGTGACCTGACCGATGGTGTAAAGACCGTGATCGGGCACATGAATGACCTTACCGTTTCCGCAGCGGAAGCGTATGACACGGGTGGATGGCTTGGTTTGGCGGATGCGATTGCATCTAACATCCCGATAGTCTCGGAACTTAAAACCGGGTTTGAAAACGCTACATCTGCCGCGATCAATTTTCTCGATCGTGCCAGTTATGCGATGAACAAAGGTCTCGGCAAAGATGCCTATGCCGGATACAGCAGCTATGATGACTACCGAAAAGATCAGGACAAAAAGAGCAAACAGACGGAAGAATACCTAGAATCCGAAAGAAAACGACGTCAAAAACTGCATGATAAGCGCGTTCAACAGGCGAAAGCTGCGTCAAATTATATTATCCCTACTTACAATGATTCCGGTGACGACAGCGGAGGCTCTGGCGGAAAAAATACCACCACAAAAAGCGCTCAGGATACCAAAAAGCTTGCAAAATCCATTACCAACACCTCCAAGCAGCTGCTGCAGGGAACGGAAAACATTGTAGGCGCGATCAGCCGGACAGTGGAAACGGCGGACAACACCTATAACGTCTATGATGGCACGACCAAGAAGCTGAAGGGCACCACGACCGAGACCGTCCAGACCATCACGGACAGCTGGACGGAAATGGTGGACGGAATTGAAACGCAGTTTAAGCGGGTACAGACTTTGACAGACGGCGTTGTGACCTCTGAAAAGGTGACCAGCTCCCTTGCGGACGAGGTTGCAAAAAAATCCGTCCATACCCGGGCAGAGACCCTGACGGCGGCGCAGGCAGAGATAGACGAAGCCATTGGCTACGTCAGCCGGACGGCGCAAACCTCTACCGAGACCAAAAAAGTGCTTAACGCAGAGACCGGCGAACTGGAAGATACCGTTGTATCTGCCACAAAGGTGGTAACAGACTGCTATAAGCGCATTGTTGAGGGTCAGGAACAGACCATAGAACGCACCACCACATACACCAATGGCATTGTAACGGACATCGACGAGAAAGTTGCCGACCTGAACACCAACATCAAATATTCCGAGGGCGCGCTGGGCGGCTTCTCCAAGTTCGTTCTGGATCTGGACAGCAAGCTGGGCGGTCTGGAAAAGGCTGCAAACAACCTGACAAAAAGCCCTCTGGGGCAGTGGTTCAGTGATCTGTCGAAGGGCTACCGCGCAAGTGATAGCTTTTGGGATAACATTGATGTAGTGGGAACGCTTGTGGGCGGCCTGACCGGCGCTGCGCAGGGTTTTCAGCTGACCGGAAGCTGGCAGGGAGCAGTTGCCGGCGGTGTTATCGGAATTGTCGGAAAGCTGCTTGGCACATCCATCAGCACAGAAGCCGGAAGCTGGGGCGCAGACCTTGTATCAGGACTTGCCAGCGGAATCAAAAGCGGCGGTGGAATTATCGCAAAGGCGGTTTCGTGGATCGGCGGCATTATAAAAGGATTTTTGCATTTTTCGAGGCCGGACGAGGGCCCTTTGCGGGAATACGAGAAGTGGATGCCGGACATGATCCAAGGCATGGCGGACGGCATCCGCGACAACGCTTATCTGCTGCAGGAGGCTGCCGCAGACCTTGGCGGAAAGCTGAAAATGCAGCTGCAGTACGATGTGGGCAGCGCAAATGGCTTTGCACAGGTGGCAACCAACTCCCGCACGGTGAGCATGGGCGGCATCAACGTCAACGTGTACCCGTCTGAGGGCATGGACGAGGAGCGCTTTGCCCAGTATACCATTACACGACTTACACAGATGATCAACGAGGAGGCGGCGGCCAGTGGAGAAGTACCTGTATTTTAACGGGCACAGCAGCACCGAGTACTGCTGCCATATCGAGCACAAGCCCAGCATCCCCACCCCGAACCGCAAGTACGAGGAGTACGAGGTTGCAGGCCGGAACGGCAAGCTGCACGCGGATCAGGGGCAGTACGAGAACATCACGGTGTCGTATCAGCTGTATTTCCACGGAAAAAATCCCACACCGGAGCAGCTGCGCAGCATTAAGGGGTGGCTTTGCGGTACTCCGGGTGTGTATCCCCTTTCGGACGGATACGACCCGGGATATTTTTACAACGCAATTGCAAAAATGGGCGATACCAGCAATATTTTGGACAAATACGGCCGGTTTACGGTCGAGTTTGACTGCGACCCCCGGCATTTTTTGTGGTCCGGGCAAGAACTGCAGGAAATGACGAACGGTCAGGTGCTGCTTAACCCGCTGGATCAGGTGGCACTGCCCTATTTTGAGGTGACCGGGAACGGACAGGATGGCGAACTGCTGATAAACGGGAAGGCGTTCGGCATGAAACCGCCTGACGGCAAGACTGTGTGCTGCGACGCGGAAACGTGGAACGCATGGTTAGAGGACGGTGCCAACGCAAACCCGATAACCGGCGGCATCTGGCCGGAGCTGGCTGCGGGCGAAAACCTTATCCAGTGGAGCGGCGGCATCCAGACCGTGAAGATCATGCCAAGGTGGTGGACGTTATGAACCCTATTCTTCATGATGAAAATGTAAGTTCTGTTGATAATTTCGGCTATGGAACGCTTTCGGATGCGCTGGAATGCACTGTCAGCTGCGAGGAAAACGGAACGTATGACCTGACCTTACAGTACCCGGTAACCGGCATTCACGCGGAAAAGCTTTTGGAACGGCGCATTATCAGCGCACGCCCCTCCAGCTACGAAAACCGGCAGCTTTTTCGCATCTATCGCATCAGCCGCCCGATGAACGGCAGGCTTCAGGTGTCCGCACACCATATTTCGTATGATCTCGGCAACTGCATCGTGAAGCCGTTTAGTGCAAAGTCGCTCAGAGAAACGATACAGAAGCTGAACGAGAACATCGTGGGAGACTGCAAGTTTGAGATCTCTGCGGATTACGACAATGATAAGGAGTTTTCGGTCACAAAACCGGTGACTGTGCGCGCTGCAATGCTCTCCAACAACGGTAGCAGCATTGCGGACGTATACCTTGGCTATTGGGAGTTTGACGGCTTAAAGTGCACGCTGCGGCTTAAAGAAGAGGTAAACCGGGGTGCGGTTATTGCATACGGTCTGAATCTGGTGGACGTCACGCAGGAAAAGAACATCGACAACGTATACACCCACGTCTATCCGTACTGGGCAAACGCGCAGAAGGGCAAGTTTTACGCGCTGGACCCTATAAAGGCTTCTGATATCGAGGGATACCAGAAGATCTACCCGCTGGATCTGACCAGCTACTTTCAAAAAGCGCCCTCTGATGACAGTATGCGGAAGGCGACCACTGAATTTTTGTCTAAAAACCAGATTGGAAAAATAGAGCCGAGCCTGACCGTAAGCTATGTGCAGCTGGAAAAAACAGTGGAGTACAAAGACCAGAAAAACAAGGTTATTCTGCGCGGCGATACGGTAGAGGTACGCTACCTGCGCCTTGGCGTGAATGCGCTGGCAAGAGTGACAAAAACAGATTATGACGTGGTGCACGACCGGTATGCTTCAATTTATGTTGGCAAGGCAAGCGAAAAGCTTGCCAAAACTACCGTAAAAGAACGCAACCGCATGAGCACCACAAACGACCGCGCCGTTGACGCAAGTCGTGTGGCCACGGATTACATCGGAGAAACGAACGATGGCGGCATCCAGTTTGGACCCGGAAGCTTCAACTATACCATAAACAAAGATGGGCTTGAATTTAATGGCGTAAAAAACAAGTTGGTCATCCACAGCTGGCAAAACGAAGAGACTGGTGAACCACTCAAAATCTTTGAGAAACAAACCTACTATGTGGACCTAACCGGTTACTCCGCTATCCTGATCACCTACGAAAGCACAAAGGGTTCAACATGGTTTGCCGGCGGCGGCAGCGGCGGCAGAGTATCCAGCATCATACCGGTAAACGGAAAAACCTACACGCTTATGTATGCGTGGAACACCCCGCATTTCCGAAACATCACGGTTTATCAAAATAAAATCGAGTTTGGACCCGGAAAAGAGCGCACCTCTCGATATAGCCCGGCCACCGGTGTCATTTGGACTAATCTGGATTTGGAAACGCCAACATCTGATGGATGGAACACTAACAACGCCGTGTGCGTACCGCAAGAGCTTTTTGGTTTTTTGTAAGGAGGGCTATCGTGAAAAAAGATGGTTACTTATACCAGTGCACCGTGTGCCCGGATGGGCGCATCAAAAACGGCGGCTGGACGCTGAAAAGCGTCATCCCCAAAACGCTGCCGCCGGATCAGCTGCTTTTTGAGGATTTTCCGGCCAACAGCAACGGCGGCAATGACTATATCTGGGACGGGCAAAATTTGATTTTTAGCCCGCTGCCGGAGGAAAGCGAGGAAGCAAATGCAAAAAATCAGGATTGACTTTGACAACCCCGGTCTGCCGCAGCACATCAGCGCGGTGGAAAACGACAGCCAGAGCCGGTTTTTTCAGGCGGCGCTGTACGAAAACGGAAAGGCGTATACTGCGCCTGAAGGAGCTGCTTACAGCATCATGTACCGTGGCTTTGGCCCCCAGAATCAGGGCTGGTACGATACCATCAACGACGGTGCGGGCAAGCGGGCAGCTTGTGCCGTGTCCGGCAACGTTGTCACCTGCGAGATCGCGCGTCAGGCACTGCAGGTGCCGGGTCATGTGAGCATTGTGCTTTGTGTGACGACCGGAAAAGGCTATATGCTCAAGAGCTGGCCTATCGAGTGCGACTGCAAAAACGACCGCTACGACAGCACTGCGGAGATCCAGAGTTTTTTCTATATCACGCAGATTTCGAATGAGTCGTGGACGCAAGCAATTCAGGCGGTAGAGGAACTCAAAAATATCATCGACCCCACCCTCTCCCTCTCCGGCAAGGCTGCGGATGCGGCGAAGGTGGGAGAGGCGGTCAATGCAGAAGCAGAAAGAGCAAAGGGGGTGGAAGGTCAGATAAAGGAAGATTTAGGCGAAAAATTAAATTTGGATGAATTTGCTGATTTTAAAAATGGTGTAGTTCGAGAAAATATAGTTTTAAATTTGACGAAAGGCTTTAGACTTTCGAAAGGAAATTCAAGCGATTTTATAGAATCTGAAAATGAAGCCTTTAGTAACGGAAAATTCATTAAAGTACCAACTGATAAAAAAATCAATATAATAGTTAAACGCGGTTATAAGGCATATGCATGGTGTACAGATGTTAATACGTTAAACAATGCAAACGGTAATTTTATAATCCTGACTTCATCATGGATGGAAGATAGTTTTACAGTAATTTGCAGATATGAATATCTTTGTATTAGCATAACAACTGTTGATGCGTCAAAAATAAATGAAAACAATCCAATATCTGCATATTCTGTTTCAGATAGTATTTACTATACAAAAGAAGAAGCGGCGAAAAATGTTGACAGCAAGATATCATTATATCAAGATGGGTATATTAAAAAAAGTATTATGCCAGTCTTTAAATTAGGCCGAGTACAAGTTGAAGATGGGATAATGAATGTATATAAAGGTGAAACATGGACTGCTGGATATTTGTATTCTGAAAACATTAAAAAAGTAAATAAAGATGTAATAATAGAAATACCAAAAGGAATCAAAGCAATGATACTTTGCGGTGATGATTATGCATCAAGTAATGGTAAGGTATCTGCATCAGCTTCTTATATAGATGGGGCCACAACTGTAATTATCAAAAAGAATGAGGCATATCCGTATATTATTTTGTGTGTATATGCAACAGACGGTAGGAGCATCCATGCTGATAGCGTTGGGATAGTGGTATACTATGAAGATATTGCAAGAGGATTTTGTGCAAATGCAACAGATGGATGCGTTACATATTATGGTGATACAAAAAATAAGGAGAATCATATAGTCAATGCATTAGCGTATGGTGATGGAGTTATCATTGCGTGCCGCTCAAACGGGACAGTTGTAAGAATTGGATATGATGGAACTGAAAAAACACTTTTAACTGTGACAGGAACCAATATGGATTGGCGACTATGTTGGAAAGATTCAAAAGAAAATGTATATGTGTCTCCACATGCAAGCATTGGTACACTTGATATAAATGATAGAGGGTTGTATAGGCTTGAAAAAGGAGCCAAAGAATTTGTAAAAGTTATTAAACTTTACAATCCAGAGTCTACTGTGGCTACAGAAAGAGATTTGAGCGGAAATAAAGATACAATTTGGACAATGTGTGAAGATGAAAATGGGTATCTATATGCTGGAGTTTATGCTCATGGGGAAAGAGTAAATCCAGCAATTTATAAATCCACTGACGGTGGAAATTATTGGATGTATCAGCATAATTTCATAAAAGATGGAGATTTAAATGCTGATAATAATGCAAGACATATACATTGCGTTGTTTATAATCAATATCAACACGCTTTGTATTGCATTGTTGGAGAAGTAAACACCATTTTAAAATCGGAAACTGGTGGCTCTGTTTGGAGAAACCTTAATGTAAAGTTGAATGTTAAAGGAACGGTTATGTTGCCAACTCAAAAAGGCATCATTGTTGGTTCGGACGGCGTGTATAATATGGATATTGATTATCTATTAAATGACGATATAACACACATCAATGTTTTTAATGCATGGGCTAACACGGTATTTGCATTAAGGATAAGTGACATTACAGGGTGGATTTATGCTTTTACTAAAATAGATGTTGCTATCCAAGACCCCTCTATTTGGCCACCAATTTCAGCGTGTTCAGCTGAAAATGAAACCGATATGTGGAGCATAATTAACGATTGGAAGCAAGGAGTAACAACATCTGCATATAATGCTTGGATAGTTTATTACAGAAGCATTTGCAAAACGTATCCAGAGGATTGCGTAAGACCGCAACACTATGGGATTGTTGTAAGCAAAGACAATGGGGCGACATGGACAGTGTGTAAGACTTGGAAAGTTACGCCGGAAAAGAATTATGGAATTTGGTGTGTCGGTCAATTTAAAAATGGTGAAATTCTATGTAATAGATTTGATGAGAATGGAATGAATACACCAATTATACTATCGGAGGGTAAACACAAATATGTGACTGATGGATGCGATTTTTCAGGGGATATCTTTATTAAGACTAATTCTTCTAATATTGCACAAATTAACTAAAGGTTGCTTTAGCTAACCATCCACCCACATAAAAAGAAAGGACTGATATCATGTTCCCCATTATGGACGTTTCCCGCTGGCAAGGGCGCATCGACTGGGACAAGGTCAAGGCAAGCGGCCTTGTCTCCGGCGTGATGCTTAAAGCCGTGTCCACCAACCGCAAGCTGAGCAAGCGCAAGGATGGGTTGTACATTGACCCGACCTTTGAGCGCAACTATGCCGAGTGCAAGCGCGTTGGTCTGCCGGTTGGCGTATACTACTACACCTACGCCACCGATAAAGAGATAGCAGACGCAGAGCTTGCCCTGCTCAAGACTGCCTTGACCGGAAAGACTTTTGAGTTGCCCATCAGCGTGGACGTGGAGGACAACAAAATCAAGAAGCTGTCCACACAGGCGCTGACAGACCTTGCCGCCTATGCGCTTGCTACGGTAGAGCGATGGGGCTTTTATGCCCTGTTATATGTCGGGCTAAATTTTGCGCAGACAGAGTTGTACATGGGTGGCGCGGCGCTGCGCAAGTACGATGTATGGCTGGCAAGATATCCCAGCGACAAGAGCAAGATCAAGCCGGAGGACAAGCCCAAAACAGACTTTGCCTTTGGGATGTGGCAGTATACCGGTACCGCCCGTGTGCCGGGGGTGAGCAGAAACGTAGACCTGAACCACGCCTACAAGGACTACGCAAAAATCATTGCAAAGAAGGGGCTTGACCGGCTCCGGGAGGGCGCATGAGCGAAAAAGAAGCTTTGCTGTGGGTGCTGGGCATCTTGGGTAGCCTGTGCGCCGCTGCTATTACGATTGATAAGGTACTGGAAATCATTCATAAATACATCAAGAAGGCACAGGAGCCGGACAACGCGCAGAACAAGCGGCTAGATGAGCTGGACAAGCGCGTCGGCACCTTGGAACAGGGACAGCTCCAGCATACACAAGCCCTTGCAAGAGACCTCCGGCGATTTGATGGCATTGACGAAGAAATGCGCCTTGTCCTTGTTGGCGTGCAAAACCTTTTGGATGCGCAACTATCCGGCAACAACCGGGAAAGTATGCAAAAAAGCAAGACCGACATTAACAATTACCTGCTGAAAGGAGTAACCAATCATGGAAGCAATCCTTAATACTATTCTCACCCCACTGCCCGCGTGGCTGGCGTTTGTACTCATCGTTGTGGGCGCTGTGTCGCTTGTGCTGGGGCTTATCCGTCTGGGCTATGGCGCAGCGGTCAAGACGCTTGTGCTTGACCTTATTGACCAAGCAGAGCGGGAGATTCAGGGCACGAAACGTGGCGCAGAGCGCAAGGCGTGGTGCGTCAAGATGCTGCGCACTTATCTGGACAATAGTCGGTGGGGCAAGCTGGTCAGCTGGGCAATCACGGAAGAGACCATGAGCAAGGCCGTTCAGTTTTTCTTTGACCGGGCAAGGGCAGCACTGAGTAAGGAGTGATACCATGAGCAGCACTACATACCAGATTTACGCCAAAATTAAGCGAATCCATCGTAAAGTAAGCGTAATTTGCACACTTTCAGCGAGAATTTCCCATTTTCAGCATAAATTCACCGTAATGGTGCGCAACGCCGGACAGCTGCCGCAGCCCTTCTGGCTCGGTGCTGCCTGTGGCGGCGGCTCGTGTAGTGCTGCCCGCTGCGTTGCAAGGGCTTGACCGACAGCAGATGACCGCCGCCATCAAAAGCGCACCGCTTGGGAGGGTAGACCGTAAGATAGCCTTACTGCGGTACGTTGAGCGGCTCCCGCTGCCGGACATTGCAGCACAGACACATTACAGCCG
>ERZ1035001.175-NODE-175-length-40134-cov-10.107113_pt1 | contig 40134 bp, 54 predicted proteins | sample MGYA00520685_ERZ1035001 | MGnify/ENA primary metagenome ERZ1035001 (study PRJEB33766, sample SAMN09781749) | gut metagenome | biome: gut microbiome | host: Homo sapiens | place: Madagascar | study: EMG produced TPA metagenomics assembly of the PRJNA485056 data... | reverse complement strand
AAATTCTGAAGTTAAAAAATGATTATAAAACAGAAATACAATCCTTAAAGGAGAAAAACAAAATCCTTTCAAATGAACTTTCAAAAGCCAAGTCTATATTGAGAAAGATGAATGATATGGTATTGCTTTGCGGAAAAATTCAGAATGCGTATGCTGATTGTTTAATAGAAGGGGAGAATGAAAATGAACGAATTGAAAGTATTAAATGAGCAGGAAGTATTAGGAAAACAGTTTCGAGTATACGGAACAGCAGAAGAACCACTATTTCTTGCAAAAGATGTAGCGGAGTGGATTGAACACAGCAAGCCATCAGTAATGATTGAATCTGTAGATGAAGATGAGAAATAATGTTTACTTTGAGAATAGAACCGGCGGGAATGGAACATGGTTTCTCACCGAGAACGGACTCTACGAAGTCCTGATGCAGTCCAGAAAGCCGATTGCCAAACAGTTTAAGAAAGAGGTCAAAGAGATTCTGAAGACTATCCGTAAGCATGGCATATATGCTACAGACAATGTTATTGATAACATCCTGAACAATCCAGACTTCGGCATCGAACTTCTGACCAAACTGAAAGAAGAACGTGCAGCGAGAGTAGAAGCCGAGAGAAAGAATGCTATTCTGATGCACGTAAATAAGACCTATACCATTACTGAGATTGCAAAAGAACTGGGACTGAAATCAGCAATACAGCTAAACCGCATTCTGGCAGAGAAAAAGATACAGTATCAGGTGAACGGCACGTGGGTGATGTTCTCACAGTACAGTGATTGCGGATATGAGGAAATCAAACAGGAAGTTCTGGATTCTGGAAAGGTAATCTACCACAGAAGGATTACACAGATGGGACGGAAATTTATTCTTGGTCTATTTGAGAAAACAGCATGATTGTGAAAGGAAATGCCATGATTAAAAAACTCTGCAATCTATACATAAAACATAAGACGAAGAATCTTACAAGGATTCCTCTGTTCACAATGGTGTTTGACTGGGAGAAATTCCAGAAAGACGGTAAAAAGGATAGTTGTTTATTATATGTATTGCATCCAGATATCGCAAATGATTTGGTTTTACGCAGAAAACTGTCTGAATGCGTAGATTATATCCGTGATAACTATGATATGGAAACGTTTACCAAAATCTAAGGGAGGTAGTTATGAGAATTGAAGACATGAAGAACTGGACGATAGATCAGCTGAAAGAAGAAGTGGTTCGATTGGCTGATGAGAGAGAAGCAAAGCAACATGAAATTCTGGATAAAAATGATAAAATCAATGAGCTTCAGGCTGAATTGGATAAAATGTGCGATTATAACGATGAGTTAAAGAAACAAGTAAACGAAAAATTAGATCCAACATTTTGTGATGCAGTTAAGGATGTTGACGACCACCTTAGACGGATTCAGGAAGATTGCATCACAATCAATCAGTTAGGAACGGCACTTGATGTTCTGGTTGACCGATATGCAAATTTGAGAAAGATTTACGGGGTAGGTTGATATGGGAGAAAAAATAGTCCTTGTTTTTTCGTAGGTGAACAGGGTGACAATCCGCAAGCACTTTCTGAAATAGAAGATATATCAGATAATTCCTCTAAGAATGACAAACATATGCCAGATTTATTTGGACACAAAAATAAATTTGAAGTTGACATTCCTTTCTTTATAAGCCCGTATGACAGAAGAAGATTATATGAATTGGTGCTTGGAATTTACTTAACCAACAATGACCGTAAAATGCACGGAGAAGCTATGAAACGCAGAGTTGCAGGACGAAAAGGAGCGAGAAAGTATGAAAGATAATGAATATTTACTTAAAAGTCCTTGGATAGAAGCCGTTCAAAACCTTTTATCTTTCTTCAGGAACGCTTAAAACATGCATTGCTTCATATAAAAATAATTATCTTAAAATGCATGGAAGACATAAAATAAGACAGGTTTCCGGAAGAAAGAGAAAAAGAAAATTCAATAATCAATTCAGCAAAAATACAAGAAACAAAATGAGGATTTATCTCAAACGGAAACGTAAAGGTATTAAGCATAAAAAGAACAGGAGATTAACGTGAGTATCAAATCAGCATTTGAATCCGAGGGAATAGACTTCTCTCAGGCAATGAACCCGCCGGAGCCGTGGGACGGACGGGCATTAATAAAGAATATCAATGGCAATCTGTGGTATTGCTGTCCGTTTTGCCAGAAGAAAGCACTTCTGATTAGTCCAGAGACAAAGATTCAGCATCTTAAATTGAAGTGTAAGGGCAGCAACTGCAAGAAAGAGTTTGAGGTAAATGTATGAAATATGGCGTGGTAAATTATCCCATTAAGATTATTGATAAAGAAATCATTAATGCGATGGCAGACATTGAAGTGCATCACGAAGAAGACAGACGAATTATTTCTGTAGAATGTGTCACGAATTACACTGAACTTCCAGAAGAATGTATCCTTGAAATTGGATATCTTAAAAGAAAATTCAGACTCGTGCATATCGACTCAGTTACAGCAGAATTTGGAATCTATAAACTTAAATTTATGTTTGAGCGAGCAGAAGATATAAATAAAAAAGATGAGTGGTGGGATTCGCTTAGAAGCATTGTGAGGTGAATGTATGAAAGTATATCTGGTTTATGGAGATGCCTATTTTGAACAATATGGTTCAGAATTTCATTTATTCGGAGTATTTACTTCGAAGGAAATGGCAGAGAAAGTCAAAAAAGCAGGAAGAAGATAAATTCTTTCAACAAGAAATGAAGAAAAAATCGTGTTACCGCAACATCGACAGCAGGGAAGAAGTTGAGTTCGAAATAAAAGAAATGCAACTCGATAAAATTTGCGACTTATTTGTAGGAGGATATGTTGAATGAAAAAGATACCAACATTATTTGAGCGAGAATATAAAGACCATAAGGTTGTAAAGGTTCTTCCAAAAGTACATCCAGGTATGGAATGGGTACTTGAAGGAGAAGGAATTGCAACAGTCAAATATGACGGTTCTTGTTGTGCGGTAATTGATGGAGAGTATTATAAACGATACGACTGCAAGAAAGGTAAAGTACCGCCAGAGGGATTTATTCCTTGTTGCGAGCCGGATAAAATTACAGGTCATTGGCCTGGATGGTTAAAGGTTGATGAGACTAATCCGTCTGACAAGTGGTTTGTAGAAGCATATTATGTAACTTCAATGTGGACAAATCAAGGCCTTAAATTGCCAGATGGAACATACGAAGCTGTTGGAAAACATTTCTGTGGAAATCCGTATAATGACAATGACGATTCTTTAGTAAGACATGGTGACAGTGTTGTTGAAGTCGAAAGAACATTTGAGGGAATCAAAAAATATCTTTCCGAACACGAAATAGAAGGATTAGTTTTTTGGAAGGATGGAAGCCCACAATGTAAAATCAAACGTTCAGATTTTGGTTTTGAATGGCCAGTAAAGGGGGATAAATCATGAAAAACGCATGGAAAGTATTATTAATTTCACTTGTAGGAGTTATAGCAATTGCAATATTCGGAATATTTGGAGTGCAGAGTTTCCAGAATCATGCAATATCATTGGAAGAACAGGTGGAATCAGCATCATCAGACGTTAAGATACAGGAGAAACGTAGAGTCGATCTGGTGTACAACCTTGCGGATTGTGTAAAACAATACGATAAGCATGAAAGTGAAACATTAAAAGCTATTGTTTCTGGAAGAACTTCTGGTTCAAATGATATTGAGAATGTAACTACTGCAATTTCAGCTGTGAGTGAAGCATACCCGGAATTAAAATCTTCCGAGAATTATAAGCAGCTTATGACAGAACTTTCTATGACAGAAAATCTTATTGCGGAATACAGAGAGAACTACAACAAGTCTGTCAAAGCATACCGCAAATATGTAAAAGCATTTCCTCAGAGATCGTTCTTGAATATGCTTGGATATGACAAAAAAGAATTTGAATTACTCGATTTTGATGCACCAGAATCAGCACCACAGAATTTGTTTGAGGAATGGCTATGAAGACGAAAAGAGGTTGGAATTTTGGAGAATTTGAGATAACAAGAAGAGAGATTATTGCTAGTATTTCAATTATTACAATAATGCTTCTTATTGGAGTATTAATTTCTTCCAAAATATCAGACTGGCAGATAAACCAAAACGATAAATACAATAAAGCAGTAAAGGTTGAGTCCACGGATTTATTTCAGTATGGAATGGAAACCAATGTCGGCAATGCTTTTGTATATGGCGAATTAAAAGCTGTAGATACAGTTACTTACCCGGAAATTGGTGGCAAATACATATATGTTAAAAAAGTAAAGGAAAAATACACGCGACACACCAGAAGAGTAGCACATAAATCTGGAAATAGAACTTATTATACCACAGAAACGTATTGGACATGGGATTATGTAGGAATAGAAAGTAAGAAAGCTAAAAAGATAAATTTCTGTGGAATTGATTTCAAATGCAATAAAATTCTTCTTCCAGATGATGAGTACATTGATACGGTAAAAGAGTCAAACCGTATCAGGTATAAGTACTACGGAATCGGAACAGAGTACAAGGGAACAATCTTTACGTTGTTAAAAGACAAAACAATCAGCTATAAATCAGTGTTTTACAATAATAGAAATATCAATGAAACAGTTGAACATTTAGAATCCGATATGCCGTTAATATTGTTTAGAATCGGTTGGATTTTACTAACTGGATTAGTAGTATTTGGATTTTATTACTTAGACAATAATTGGCTTGAATAATAAAGGTGATTGAATGAACAAAATCATAAGTATATGCTGGATAATTATAAACACATTTGTATTTGTGTTAGCAATTGATTATTTGATACTTACAATATCATTAATACTTAAAGGTAATTACGGATTCTTCTCAACAGTATCAATGGTTGCAATAATAGTATTTGCAGGGATAAAAGCAATTGAGAACATCCTCAATGAAATAGAATAATAAATCAGTCAGAGAGCCACATGAGAGCCAGACTAAATCCTAAGAAGAAAGGAGGTCTGGCTCTATTTTTATGCAAAAAATTATTGAAGAATCACCGGAATGGTATGTGATGATCGGAAATAACATCATCAACAGTAATTTAAGCCCGGAAACAAAGTGGAATAAGTTATATTCCCTTGTCTACTTAATGGATGAAAAACATTCTTTCAAAGAATACCCGAATTATCGTGAAAAAGGCATAGTATTAAGCAATATTGGAAAAGAAGCTGCGCTTAATCAGTTGATTCAAACAGGTTCAAAAGAATTTGAAGACCTCTACTACAAATATCTTCTGTTCGAAGCCCGAAACTATCAGGTTGACAGTGGTCTACTGTATCTGGAAAAGAACAGAATCTTAAAAGAACGCTTCTATCAGCCAAGAAGAAATGTGTTCTTGAAGCACAATATCATCGGCTCTTTACAAGACTTGATGGATGATAAACTTGATATATTTGCGCTGAGCGTACCACCCGGTTGCGGAAAATCAACTCTCGAAGATTTTTTTCTTTCGCTAGTTGGCGGGTGGTTTCCGAATGATTTCAACCTGTCATCAGCGCACAGTAGTATTCTGACACGTTCGCTTTATGATGGAGTTCTGGAAATCATAAATGATCCGGTTGAGTACACATGGCATGAGATTTTTCCGAATGTAGAAATACAGGGAACAAATGCAAAGGAAACTACGGTCAATCTCGAAAGAAACGGACGATTTAAGACTTGGACGTTCAGATCCATTGATGGTTCATTGACAGGAGCAACCCGTTGTAACAGATTTCTTACCGCCGATGACCTTGTGTCTGGTATCGAAGAAGCACTGAACAAGAATCGACTGGACACCTTATGGACAAAAGTAGTAAATGACTTGCGTTCCCGTAGACTAGAGGGCTGCAAGGAGTTTTATATAGCTACAAGATGGTCAGTGCATGACCCTATTGGGAAACTACAGCAGCTATACTCCGGAAATCCAAGAGCAAGATTCATAGCTGTTCCGGCACTTGACGAGAATGGCAAGAGCAATTTTATGTTTACCGTAAATGGATTTTCTGAGAAGTATTTCAACGACGCTAAAGAGTCCATGGACGAAATCTCTTACAACTGCCTTTATCAGCAGCAACCGGTAGAACGTGAAGGATTGTTACTTCCGCCAGATAAGCTAAAAAGATTTTTCTTTGTCAGAGAAGACGTGCCCGATGGATGCACAGATGAATATGCAATTATACCAGACAGAGAAGCAGACGCGATATGGGCAGTATGCGATACGAAAGACAAAGGAACTGACTTTGAATCATTACCTATTGCATATCAATATGGGGATAAATTTTTTATCCCGGACGTTGTTTTCGATGATACCACAGATTATGACATCCTGGACAGAAAGACTGCTGATATCTTAATAAAACACAATCCGCATAAAATCAGATTCGAGTCAAATAACGTAGGAAATCGTGTTGCGCACAACATTCAAAAGATAATCTCAGGGAAATGCCGAGCGGATATCGAAACAAGACCTACGCAAGCAAATAAAGAAACAAAAATTCTTGTAAATTCTGATTACATATCAAAACATTTTTATTTTTTACATCCGAGCCAGTATAAACCAAAATCCGACTACGGATTATTTATGGCAAATGTAACCACATATACCACAAGAGCAAAAGTAGCTCACGATGATGGCCCGGACAGCTTGGCAATGATGGCAGAGTACGTGCAGAATCCATTAGGCGGGAAAGCAACTGCAATGCACAATCCATTTTGGGGAAGGAGATAATATGACCACAAGAGAATATTTAGGGCAAATTCAGCGTTGCAATAAAATAATCAACAATAAGTACATAGAAATTGAGCAGCTAAAATCTCATGCAATGGGATTAAATTCATTCTCTTATGGAGAACGGGTTCAAACATCTCCCAGTCATGATAAAATGGGTGACTTAGTTGCAAAGATTGTAGATTTGCAGTCTGAAATTCAAGATATCACATATGAGTATATTGAAATAAGGTCTGAAGTGGTCAGGACAATTGACTCTGTGAAAAATCCTGTGCTGTACGATATTTTATTTAAAAAATATATTGAGGGGAAACCACTCAATATAATTGCTGATGAAGTAGGCTATTCTTACCAAAGAACAAAAGAACTTCATTTGGATGCAATATCTGCTATAAAAATATTAAAAGGATTTGATTCATGAACTTCATACTGAATCGTACTTAAAAAAGTTGTATAATATAAGCTGTAAAATAAGCACCAGGAAGAATCCTCGGTGCTTTTTTCATGCAGAAAAATAGGAGGACAGGCAGTGGGGAGAAACAAAATAAACTTTGTTGACCTATGCCAAGGCGAGTTTGGCAGAAAAATTGCCTATACTGGCGTAGACCAGATTACTCCCCAGAATGTGGCACAGGTTCTTTCTGATACAATCGGAATTCATAACAGGAATAGAACCCTGATGGATTATCTTTACAGATATTACAAAGGCGATCAGCCAATTTTATACCGTCAAAAACTTGTTCGACCAGAGGTCAACAATAAAGTCGTTGAGAATCATGCCCTTGAAACAGTCAAATTCAAGGCAGGACAGATATACGGAGAACCTATCCAATATGTCTGTAAGAAGAAAAAAGCAAGTGAAGAAACAAACGAACAAGTTGATAGGCTCAACGATTATCTGGACGAAGCCAATGCAGACGCCAGAAACATTCAGCTTGGGATATACCAGAGTGCAGTAGGAACTGCATATAAAGCAATCCTGAGAGAAGATGAATGGATAGAAGATGGAGACTTACCACCATTCAGAATATTTATTCCATCACCGCAGGACGTATATATTGTTTATTCAATTGGTACGGGTAAACCAATGCTATCCGTCCAGATTTTAAAAGATGAGAACAATCAGCAGTATTACCAGTGTTATTCTTCCAGACAGTATTTCAAAATACAAAATGGAGCGGTAACAGAATCTGGAATCAATGGGTTTGGCGGTATTCCTATCATTGAATATCCAAATAATCACGACAGACTTTCTGACATTGAAATTGCAATCACAATGTATGATGCAATCAATAAGTATCAATCCGACAGACTGAATGGGGTTGAACAGTTCGTACAAGCTCTGATGAAATTCAAAAACTGTGAGATTGACGAAGCAGAATTTGTAAAAATGATAAAACTCGGCGCTGTATCTGTAAAAGACGTCGGGAATGGAACACAATCAGACGTTGACTTAATGACTGCTGAACTAAATCAGTCAGAGAGCCAGGTTGCTAAAGATGATATTTACAACAATATGCTGATTGTAGAAGCAATGCCGAATCGACAGAGCAATACGGGCGGAGACACAGGAAATGCAGTGTATCTGAGAAATGGTTGGGATTTTGCAGAACGAGATGCAAAATTGGTAGAAGCGTTTACGAAAGAAGCCGAAAAAGCATCTGCCAGAATCATTTTGAATATCATCCGAAAAACTTCAATGGATGTAAATATTTCGACCAGAGATTTTGATGTAAAAATCACCAGAAACCCGACAGATAACATGCTTGTCAAAGCACAGGCACTCGATTATCTGTTTAAGAATAAAATTCATCCGCTTATTGCGCTGATTACTTGTGGATTATTCAGCGATCCGCAGAAAGTATACGAAATGAGCTTGCCATATCTCGGAACTGTTTATCCTGAACTGGCAAATCCAGACGCAGAAATGCAGAAAGCACAAGAATTGATTAAAGATTTTAGTCAGAAATCAATTCAAAATCAATCAGCAGTAATTTCTTCCGCTGTCGAAGAATAAACGATTTTTACATTAATTATTTAAGGAATCTTGGGAAACTGAGATTCCTTTTTTAATACTCAAAAATATTGCAACAGCCCGTGAGCGTAAATCGGGTACAGATCATGTGCGGAGCGAACCGTGTGAACAAAGTGTGTTGATCTGGAAGAAAGGAGATTTCATGACAAGAGAACAGGCGAAACAAGTACTTATCGGTATGGGAATTGAGGAACCGTCAGATGAGCAGGTTACGAAATACCTTGATTCTGTTACAGGAGAAGTAAGAAAGGAAAAAGACAAAAACACTTCCCTTAAAGAAAAAGCTGATAAGGCAGATGCACTGGAAAAAGAACTGGAAGAACTCAAGCAGCAGAACATGACTGATGCTGAAAAGCAGGAAGCCGAGCGCAAAAAAGAAAAAGAAGCGGTGGATAAAGAACTTGCCGATTTAAAAACTGCACTTGCTGAATCAAACAAAAAAGCTCTTACCAGTGAAATTACTTCAACTTTTACTGCCGCAGGTCTCTCCACTGAAACCTATGCGACTGCTATTAAAGCATTTGCATCTATGCCAGCAGACAAGTCCGAAGATGTAATGAATGAAGTCAAAGCTTTTGTTGATGGAATTTCCGCAGCAAACAAAATAACTCTCGATACCGCAAAAGCTGCATGGGAAAAAGAAGCCCTTGAAAACACACCTAATCCGGGGGGCGGAAATTCAGACAAGGGACAGAAAAAAGACGACAACGATAGTCCAGCAGCTAAGTACGCGAAAGCTTACTCAGCACGCATGAACCCTAAAACCGAACCGGCGGACGACAACGCACCGGTTAATTTTTAATCAAGTAAAGGAGATTTAGATTATGGCTTTTATGAAAACAAAGCAGTATGAATCCACTCCAAACATTCTCGAATCTGAGGTTGGACTGGTACTGAAGACTTACACCGCAGACGCAACAAATGCAACAGCAGTAAATGACAGAAAAATCATCAAAGCAGGTTCCGTATATCCGACAAATGCGACTGGCGCAAAAGGAATCGTATTTGAAGATGTTGATATGACAGACGATGCTAAAAGACCAATTTCCGTGATCGTAGCAGGACGTGTTCTTGAGGAAAGACTTCCAGTTACAGTCGACGAAACTGCAAAAACAGAGCTTACCGCACATGGAATTGTTTTTGTAACCACTACAGACCCGGTATTTTAAGGAGGTATAACTACTATGCCATACAATGTATTAGAAACTATCACAGCAGAAGAAAGATTAAACTTCGCTCAGAACTTTTCTGTAGCAAGACCTGGTATCCTTGATACCATTTTCCCGGATGTAAAAACACCGTATTGGAAAGCTGAGTATTACAGACTTATGGCTGGACAGCGACTGCCAGAGGTAGCATTTGTTCATGCCCTTGATACCGAGGCAGAAATCGGCTCCAGACCGGGATTTGAGAAAGTTCTGACTGAGAAACTCTTTATCAAGAGGAAAATCAATCAGTCCGAGCGTCTCCAGGAAGCTATTGAAAATGGTGTTCCGGACAACGAAACCCTTACAAACTTTGTTTTTGACGATGCCACAAACCTGTTTGAGGGTGTTGTTGCTAGAGCAAATGTTATGAAAGGACAGTTCCTTGCTACCGGAACAGTAAAAATCAAAGAGAACAATGTTGATATGTCTATTGACTATGGCGTTCCGAGTTCTGCAAAGGTTGATCTCACCGATTGGTCTAAAGCAGACGCGGATATCATGGGCGATATCCAGAAGATGGTAACTGTAGCCGAGGATTCCGGATATGTAGTAACAAATGCAGTCACATCTTTGAAAATGATCAACTACATGAGAAACAACACAGCTATGCAGACAGCGGTTCTGGAAGCTGCAAACAAACGCCTCCTTACCAGACAGGAGATTGCGAATCTGCTCATGCAGGAATACGGAATCACTGTTGGTCGTTGCGACGAGAAATTCCGTTACAGAAAAGCAGACGGAACTCTGTCAACTGGAAGATACTTCAAAGAGGATGTATTCACTCTTTACGAAGCTGATGCAGGCGGTTCTTTCGGTACTGGACTTTGGGGACCAACACCGGAAGAGAACGAATACAGACAGTTCATCCAGGAAGAAAACCGTTCCTTTGTTACTCTTTCCATGTGGGCTACACAGGATCCAGTTGCCGTATGGACAAAAGCATCCGGTATGTTCATCCCGGTAGCACCGAAAGCCAACGGCGGTATCGTTATCGGTACAAAGGGGGAATAACCGGGCATAGTCTCGATGAGAACAGCCAATCACCGTCTGTAACAAGCGTTGATAATGCTTCAAAACACAAGTATACAGAAAGCGAGCTGTCTAATATGACTGTGCCACAGTTAAGGCAGCTTGCAAGTGATAATGGCTATGCCCTGACCTCAACAAATAAGGCTGGTATCATTTCTGAAATATTAGCTCAGCAAGGGTAGGTGATTTTGGATGAACGAAGAGCTTATAAACGATTTAGCAAACTATCTGACCGATGATACAGAATCACCTGAAATGATTTCTCTTGCCGTAAAACGGGCAATTCGTTCGTTCAAGAATAAGAGAAACTATCCTTCGAGTTATGCAGATGAAAAAATAGATAGTGACATGGAAAAATGCTATGATTGCATATTTGATTTAGCCCTCTATTTTCTCGTGAAGCAGGGGGCTGAATTCCAAGGTTCACATTCTGAATCTTCTGTAAACCGAAGTTGGGAATCTGAGACTGAAATCTATATCAATCATGGAATCTTTCCATTTGCAGGAAGTTTGACATAAAAAGATGGTTGGGACACGTGACGCACTAGCAAGTCCTCCCGAAGCGTCGCTGGGTTGCTTTATTTTCGGATGGGAAGAAGCAAAAATCATGTAGGGAGTGAGAAATGGAGTGGCGATGGGATGTGAACATGAATGTTTTAACGAACACCGCATAGAAGAACTTGAAAAAAATCTTCAACAGATGCAGGAAAGACAATCTGAACGCCATAAGGAATTTTATGAGCGTATCGGAGAACTGGAAAGAAAGACTGCTTTAAGCGAGAATGATTTGAACCATATCAAGTCAACTTTGGATGAGATGAATAACAATATAAAGACTCTCATGGCAGTTCCAGGTAAACGCTACGACACAATCATTGTATGTATCATTACTTCGATTGTTAGTGCAGCGGTAGGGTTTATAATAAGCGGTATTCTTCCAGTTTAATTCCACTTGTACGGGAGGACGGTGGATATGAATTATACAGACTTTTCAGAAGATGAAAGAAAATATTATCTGAGTCAATCGGGATTTGATTCACGTGAAAAAGAATTTTTTCTGTTAAGAGTTTACGAGGAAAAGACTTTGCTTGAAGCATCGGAGATTATGGGGTATAGCCCACGAACTATTGACCGAATAAATAGAAAAATTAAACAGAAAATTCAGAAAGTTGCCCCGTCTTATGAACGGGGCTTTTCTTTGTATTGTGGCGAAAATATGGCGAAATAGTGACGTTCAAATGCAGAGTTCCTTCCTATATAATATAAGCATAAGGAGAAAATAATATGCTTATGTTAGAGAACCCTTATGAAGGTTTATGGGAAAAGCATCTGTCAGTTGATGACATGGATGTAATTCTCGAAGCAAAAAGAATGGGAGGAACAGATTATGGCAGGTTATCCGTATTATCCACAGCCAATTATAAACAATCCATACGGGCAAATACAGCCGTATCAGGACAGGCTGGCACAATTGCAGAGCAACTATCAGCAGACAATGCCATATGGACAAATGCAGATGCAACAACCCGTACAGCAAATACCACAAGTCCCAATGATACAAGGACAAATGGTTGATGGTATTGACACTGTAAAGGCAAAAGATGTGGATATGTCCGGTAATCCTGTTTATTATCCAAAGACAGACGGAACCGAAATTTACAGAAAACAGCTTCAATCCGATGGAAGAAGCAGGATTTTTGTTTACCGACTCGTAAATCCAGATGAACAGCAATCTAAGCAAGATGAAAAGCAGATTGACATTGAAGCAATGTTTAATCAGCTTCGGAACGATGTTTGCTCTGAGATTTCTGAAATAAAGAGTATGTTTCCAGCACAGATGTCGGGAACACCAGAACCTAAGCAGAACGGAGGTAGGCAGAGATGACATTCAACCCAAACGCCATGATGAAAAAGCAATTTGAGAAAATGATTTCTCAGAGGTTCGGAAGTGTTGATAACATGATGAACGATATGAGTAAATTTGCAGGGAATAATCCAACATTGAAGAATGCGTTGGATTTATACAAAAAAGGTGATACAGACCAGTTACATCAAATACAGCAAAATGTATTTAACGAAAAGCACTTATCACCAGATGGAATTATACAAAAATTCCTTGGATTATAACACTTCCCCACAATTGGGTGATTAAAAATCGCTACAATTTGGGACGACAGCCGCGGATGTCTCCTATTGTAAATAAAATTTAAGGAGACTAAAAACATGATGAATGGTTCAAATTACAGTCTTAGCGACATTGCTGCCGCTACAGGCTCTAATAATCGCGCCAATGATATGTGGGGCGGCGATGGCTTTTCACTTATCTGGCTCGTCCTGATCTTTGCCATCTTTGGATGGGGAGGTTTCGGCGGCTGGGGCGGCAGCTTCGGCGGCAATGGTGGAAACGGTGCAAATGGCGCTGGATTCCAAGGATGGGCCACACGTGCGGATATTAATGAGAGCTTTGCTCTTAACGATATCCAGAACGGTATTAGAGGTATTCAGCAGGGTATTTGTGACAGCACATATGCACTCAACAACACCATGCAGAGCGGTTTCAACGGTGTGAACGTTGGAATGCTTCAGGGCTTCAATGGCGTTCAGCAGGCAATCAATGCTGACACTGTAGCCAACATGCAGAACACAAACGCATTGCAGTCTCAGTTAGCAAATTGTTGCTGTGAAACAAGAGAGGCTATCCAGGGTGTCAACTACAACATGGCTACCAACACTTGCGCTCTCCAGAACACAATGAACAACAACACCAGAGACCTTCTGGAAAACCAGAACAGTAATACAAGAGCAATCCTTGATTTCCTGACTCAGGATAAGATCGCAACATTACAGGCAGAGAATTCTGATCTGAAACGTGCTGCATCTCAGGATCGTCAGTCTGCATTACTTACAACTGCTATGGCTTCTCAGACTCAGCAGTTAATCAATGCAATCAATCCGGCAGCTATCCCGGCATACGTTGTTCCGAATCCAAACACCTACTACGGTGGATGCAACGGATATAACAACGGTTGCTGCTAAGTAACTCACCCTTAGAGGTTGACTAAATTCTAAGAGGTGGGTTGCGGCTCACCTCTTATTTTGATTGAGAGGTATAAAATATGAGTTGTAAAAATGTTTGTAAGCTCTGTAGTCATCTTGTGATCAGTCAAGCTGTTGCGTTTACAGGGGGTAATCTTGTAATCACACTTCCGGCAGGCAGTTATTCTAATGGAGCAAAATATTGCATTGTGATCGCACAAAGTATACCAGAAGCCACCACAATTACCGCCCCGGTAATGATTCAGATAGGAACAGGAACAACTTTGTATCCGCTAGAGAACCGTTGTTGTGCTCAGGTTACAGCGTGTGGCGTAAGAACCAGAACAAAATACGCAACCAGAGTAGCTACGAGTGCAACTGGTGGAGCATTCAAGATGTTAGGAAATCCGGCTTGTAGTCCGAGTAACAATTTGACAGCAATTAATGGTACAGCCCCAACAGCAGATACACCTGTTACGCAGGCTGTTAGAAAGGGGGCACTGTAATGCATAAAGTTGCAATGGAAATGGGAAAATGGGCTATGGAAAAAGCCAAGGCACATGGCTTCGATAATCTCAGTGCTCAAGACTGGGACGATCTGAAGGACTGCATGGAATCTGTGAAATGTGCGATTTGTGCAGATAAAGATTACAGAATCGTAGAAGCTATGGATGAATGCGAACAGGAAGAGAAGTATCTTGGACGCATGGGATATGACAGGTATCGTTATTCCAACGGCAGATTTGCCCCGAAAGGCAAAGGAAGCCGTATGGGATATAAACCATATCTGTACATGGAAGATGATGACTGGATGGGCGAGTATCTGAACAATCCAGAGTTTGAACGCAATATGTACCGCATGGGTTATCATCCAGAATATTCGGACAGGAATATGGGAAATGACGGTATGAATCGTCAGCAATCCAGATATGGTGAAACCTACGACAGATACAGCGAGAATCGTAGACATTATCATGATTCCAAAGATACTGAATCAAAAAGAAAAATGGATGATTCCATGAAAGAGTACACATCTGACATTATCCGTAATCTTACTGAGATGTGGTCAGATGCAGATGCGACTCTTAGGCAGTCAATGAAAACTGACTTAACTCGTCTGATACAGCAGATGAATTAACAAATAAGAATTAAATTAAGTCCTTGTTGCAGAAATGTGGCAGGGACTTTTTATTTGAAAAGGATGGTGAGAAACCATGCTAAGACAATTTTACATGAACGGAGACTTATGGCAAGTCCATTTTGTTTCGCCCTATGATGATGTTTTAATTGACCGCACAGGACAGAGAACACTTGCTGTATCAGATTATTCTACAATGACAATTTCGATTGCAAATAATCTGTATGGGGAACTTCTGAACCGTGTGTTTATTCATGAATTAGGTCATTGTGTGATGTTCAGCTATGGTTTGTTACCAGAACTTCACCGTATGGTCAAGAAGCAATACTGGGTGGATGCAGAGGAATTTGTATGCAATATGCTTGCCGATTACGGATGCTTTGTAATTGGCGTTGCAAAAGATGTTTTGGGAAACCGGTTCACATATGTTGCTCCTGTTGGGGCAGAAAGGATGATTGCATAGATGGCAAAAGCAGAAAATACAGTTATTTTTGATGGAATTCAGTATAAGCCCGGACAGGAATTGCCAGATTTAGGCAGTTGGGTATGTACAGGGGCAAAAGGCATGGTTCGTGATTATGAAGGACTGTCAAAAGACATTTCAAAACTTCCACATTATGTATCAAGTGGTTCGTCAGCATTATGCCTTGATACTTCTGAATTGTATGAATATCACAAGCCTACCGATACATGGTACAAACTGTAAGGAGGTACGGAATATGGCATTAACAGCAAAAAAGGTTTACGCAGTTTTAAATAGCAAGATTAAGGCTATGGAAGAAAAAATGAAACAGCCGATTACTTATAAAGGAAAAGTAGACACAGCCGATCTACTTCCGTTAAGCCCATCAATTGGTGATATGTATAATATTAGCCAAACCTCCACATATGGTGGTGCAAACACCAATGTTGTATGGAATGGCACAATATGGGATTCCTTAGGCTCTATTACAGATGTGACAGATGAACAGATACAAGAAGCTGTTAACCAATTTTTAACTCAGAACCCTATCGCACCGACATTGACAGATGATGGTGTTCTTATCTTGTAACAGAGGGAGATTAAAATGCGTATATTAAAATTTATCGTAAACAAACAAAAGATAAGACCAGACCCGAATTGCGATTTTAGTGGTTTGGTAAAAGGCACGTCGGGGTACTTAAAAGCATCGTTCTCGTTTTCACCAGAATGGAATGGGTGCAAAGTTGCTGCATCGTTCTGGAGAATGGATCACGAATACCCAGTCCTTGTTCAAAATGGACAGTGTGAAATTCCATCAGAAGCATTGTCATGGGATTATTTTTCTTTATCCCTCATGGGGATGAAGGACAATGGCAACTATATTTTAACAACAGACAAAATATTAGTATCTCAAAAGGGGTGATGAATACACATGGCAACAGCTTACGAAATGCTCTTAGAGTCCCAGACAACAGAAGATTCTACTGCAAATGCCGGTGATGTATGCCTGATTAGCCCTGATACACGACGGATTATAATTCCAGAAACACTTGTGATTGGCGGTGTAGAATCGGATAAAAATTCCGAGCGAATAAAGTTTTCATGTCCCAAAGTGGTTGGAGATAATCTGGACTTATCAGAATTTCAAATCAGAATAAATTTCAGAAATATCAGTGTGACAATACCGCCGGTAATTATTAAAGATCAGTATATCTGCGAAGATGTAACTGCAGATGGTGATAATATTTCATTTTCGTGGTTGATCGGACGAAATGCCGCGAAGAATAGAGGAATCTTACAGTTTATTGTGTGTGCAGTAAAGGTAAATTCTGATTCAGAAATTCTGATTGAGTGGAATACCACCTTGGCGCAGGTAGAAGTGCTTGAAGGCATTGAGGTAAATGAAGTACAGCCTACAGAATCGGAAAAAGATGTGATCGCACAGCTCTTGAAAATAACAAAAGAAACATCTGATCAAGCAGTGACAGCAGTAAACGAAGCAAAGAAACAGGCACTCAAAGAAATCGAAACAGCAAAAGTACTTCCTCGTCTTAGCGATGATGGCGTACTTATTTTTTAGGAGGAGGTTAGAAAATGGCAGATTCTATTTTAAAAATACGTACACAAGACGGGGATAAACCCATCGGCTATCCGGGACTTGCGGATAAGCCTGTGGCGAACAAAGAACTTGATACTGAGGGAGCATTTGCGGATGCTAAAGTAGTAGGGGATAAATTCAAAGAAGTAAAGGCTGAAACTGATTCACTAAAGGAAGATTTAGAGGATACACAGTTATCCGAGGATATAACAGATAAAATTTCATACGTTGAAGGATACTATATAAATTCAAAAGGTAATTCAGTACCGGAAGACACTTATCATTATTCATACCCTATAAATCTGGAAAAAGGAGATAGTGTAAAACTTGAGGGTTTTGGTTATCAAGATAATGTATGTATGATTGCGGAAGAAATAGGTTCCACTTCTTTTGGCGTACTTGTAAAATCAGCTAATGGCATTACGAATTATTCATATACTGCGGATACTGATATTCCGATTCGTGTCTGCATGAGAAATGATAAAGTCCAAAAAGTGACAATCATTCATTCCGCAAAAGAAATGATATCTAAATCTGTAAAATATGATGATGAAATCAAAGAAATAAATTGGAACGATGGATACGTAAATGCCAATGGAAATTTAGTATCTGGTGATTCGGGTTTTATTTTCTCGTTCTCTCCTATTTCATTAAAACGGGGCGAAACAATTACTGTACATGGCAAAGGATATAGTACAAATGTCGCCATTATAGCAGAATATACATCCAGTTGGACAGCATTGCCTGTTTTTGTAAAATCGACAAATTCCGAAATAAAAGATTACTATTATACAGCAGTATCAGATGTTCAAATTGTTATATCAATAAACAAAAATGCCGAGCATTCCGTCAGTATTCAAACAAATGTTTTGAAAAAAGTAAAAAATATTTCTGATAAGATTGACGATGTTAATGAAGAAATAAAAAAAATCACTGAGTCAATCGGAACTGATTATATGTTTATGCTCCACAATATAGGTATTGTCGGTGATTCTTTATCAAGTGGAGAAATTGCATATGCTGATGATAGTGGCGAGCATTATATTGATTGCTATAATTACTCTTGGTTATCAAATATTTGTAAGGTAACAGGAGCAACATCGAAGCATTACTCCGAGGGAGGTATGACTACAAAGAAGTGGATTTCAAGCAATTATAAAACAAAACTTGAAGCCGATGACCCTCAAAATGCGTATTACATTGCACTTGGAACAAATGATAGAAAACAGAACTATCCGTTAGGAAGTGCATCTGATGCTAGCGGGACAGATTCTTTTGTTGGGTATTATAAGCAGATAATTGATATAGTAAGGTCACACGCCCCTAATGCTTGTATTTTTCTTGTTTCTTTGTATTCTGATACCAACGAAACATATACAACATATAGCAATATGATTTCACAAATTGCGGATTTATATGCCAACTGCTGGTATGTTGATTTTATTGGAAATACGACAATCAGAACAACGGACGGTAGCACAAACTATACAAATTATGGACATTTTCTGACAGCGGGGTATATCGTTGTGGCAGATACAATTCATAAATTAACCAATAAAATTCTCGAAGAGAATTTGGGCAAAAATTTTATAAAATTGTTTGCAGTAAATAATTAACTAAAAAAGGGGGCTTAGTGAATTAAGTAAAAAAAGTGGGGAGGATTAAAACCCCTCTCCACTTTGCAACGACATTATTAACAGCCAGAATCTTCTTGCTTGGATACAGCAAATGTCTTCACTGTATTTGCACCAGGAACATTGCCATCATTAATGCACTTAGCCATGCGAAGCATAGATATAATTTGTGATGAAGACGGATGCTCCTTGCCACAGTTTGGACAAATTACCTTTTCCGTGTTAATTTGTTCATTTACGTAATAGTTACAATTACAAGTGCAATGGACTTTTAATTTTAAAAACATTTTGCGACACCTCCTTAATAGGTTGATTGTACCACAGTATATGAAGATTGGCCATAGAGTTAAGGCTAAAAGGATTAAAACTCTTTTCCTCTTTTGCAAAAATATTCATTCAAAGCCCGTTCGACTACCTGTGATATTTCTTTTTCCTCTTTCTGGCAATAAAACAGAAGATGTATGTACTGCACAGGGGTTAATTTGATTTTTATGCTGATATTTCTTTTATCTTTCTTTTTTATGGCAATCACCTCCCCGTATAACTATATCATACAGTATTTGTTAAAGTAAGTAATATATAAAGTATTATTTCGAAAGGAATCGACATGAGAGGATTAAAACGTCAAAAACAAAACGTATACTGGTCAAAAGTAACTGAAATTCTTAACGATATTAATACAGTTACGAAATACAGTAAGCCAGAGTTGCACAATTTCTCTGTATCGGCAACTGCCGGAACCCCGGAGGAGATATCGTCCGGTATCGTGCCTGACTATGATAGATACATCACTTCTTTTGATCGTGAATTTAGGCCACAGGAAGGAGACGTATTTTGGATTGATACAGTCCCCGAATTAGACTACGCAGGAGATCTTATTCTGACAGACAGTGTTCCGACTATCATGCCGGATTACCGGTTAAAAAAGATTTTGGATACTCAACGAGGAAACATTGCACGGTACGGGATATCGAAGATAGGTGCTGAAAATGAGTAAAAAAATGATCAAATGCAGTTTAAATCGAAAATCAATTCAAGATGCAATAGATCAACTCAAAGTTTATCAAACTGAATTAAACAACAAGAATGAGTTATTTGTTAAACGGCTATCTGAACTTGGACTTGAAGTTGTACAGACTACAATGGAATCAATACCGGATGAGGAAAAAGGAAGTTATTACACTGAAATTATCTATGACAAACAGGGCAATATAATTGGTTCTTCTATACGATTGTCAGGAAACAATGTACTTTTTATCGAATTTTCGGCAGGAATAACGTATGGGACGAATGATTATCCTTTACCTAGCGGAAATTCTTACGGAATGGGGACGTATCCTTCCAAAAAAGAAAAATCAGACTGGGACAATCCAAATGGTTGGTGGTACACAGATGAAAGCGGACAGTCACACCATTCGTACGGAAATAGAGCGTATATGCCGATGTATCACGCAGAACAAACTATTGTTATTGCTGTTCGTAAAATCGCTAAGGAAGTTTTTGGTTCCTGATAAATTCCATACTGAAACATACACAACAAAATGATATACTATAACATATAAAAGCATCTGCCTGAGGGGTGGGTGCTTTTTTCATGCTTAAAATAAGGCGGTGATAACATGCCAGACACAATAAAAAATCCAATTTCAGAAGTATTTAACCGATGGTCGAAAGCAGTTGAGCCTGTTGTTGGAAAGAATAATTATTCTATGGATAAAAGCCAGACAATAGCGTCTACAAAAAAGGCATACGCTCGCTTGTTGATGCTCGGGAATACAACGATAAATAGTGACCTTGAGGGCGATGAATGCGCTACGCTGATATCATTTCAAACCGAATCATATGCATCCGGTGCAAAAGCCTTATCAAAAGTATATGACGAAATCGACGAAGCAAGCCACAAAGCCATGGTTGGCATGGGATTTCGGAGGATATATGGCCCTGAATTACAAAACAATGCAGAAAACAGCATAAAACGTGTCGTTAGCAGATACAGCCGGACTTATACCGGACAATTTCTCTAAGAAAGGGGTGAGAAACTATGGAACAGATTCTGAACTATGTAAAACCAGAACTTCTGACTGTTGCAGTAGTCCTGTATTTTGCAGGAGTATTTTTAAAGCAGGCAGAAACAGTATCCGACAAATACATTCCTGGAATTTTAGGAGTCCTTGGAATGGTAATTTGTGGAATTTATGTATTTGCAACATCTACCGTATCTAACGGTCAGGAAATTGCAATGGCGGTATTTACCGCTATCACGCAGGGAATTCTTGTCGCAGGATTAAGCAATTATGTAAATCAGATTATTAAGCAAGCAAGCAAAGAAGAATAGAAAGGACGGTGATCCTTTTATCTCCCGAGCACAGGGTTACGTGCAGAGAGCCAGAGAGCCATTGATAAAGCAAATTTAAGCTAATATTAGCAGAAAGGAGCCTAAAATGGCAGATTTAACTACACTTGGCGTAACCATTCATTATGGCGTTGAGACAAAAGCAGGATCAAAACCAACAACATTCACATGGCTCAAAAGATGTAATGCGATTGGCGGTATTTCTCTTGATACAGAACAGATCGATGTTTCCGCGCTGGAAGACTACATTACACAATATGCATCCGGCAGACAGGATACAGGTGGTACATGGGAACTTACATTCAATTTAAGCGCGGAGGTCATTACAGCAATTAAAAAACTTTTCTCAGATGCAAAAACCGGAAAAGCCACAGGATTACGAACCTGGTTCGAAGTTGTTTTTCCAGATCTTTCAGATGCATTTTTTATCGTGGCAGAACCGGGGCGTGAAATACCACTTCCAGAGATCGGACAGAATGAAGCAGCTACAATTCCTCTCACTCTTGTAATCAACGAGTATAAAGGACTTGACACAAAAGTTGTTTCCGAAGAACTTGCGCAAACTTTAAATGAAGCAAAAGCGGCAGCTGCAAACATGAATACACTTTGATTATTAAATTTAGGGAGGACATATAATGTTTAGTTTTAAAGTAGGCGGGAAAGAATACAAGATCAAATTTGGATACAAGGTGCTGTCCGAATCAGACGTTTTGCTTAAAGCTTCTGACATTTCGAATATTGCTGATCCGAGATCGATCATTGCACTTTTGCCAGAGCTGATTCTTATAGGACTTCAAACCAAGCATAAAGATGAATTTGGATACGAAACAGAAGAAGAAAAGAAAGTGGCGTTTGGAAAAGTGTGTGATCTGCTTGACGATTATGAAGATGAATCTACAGAAGAATATCCTCATGATGGATTTACATTATTCCAGAAAGTAAACGATGAGCTTGAGAAAAACGGTTTTTTATCCGGAATTCTGAAAAAGATGGAAGAAGCGGAGGAGAAACAGAAGATAACGAAGGCACCACAAGACCACAAGAAGAAATCCTGAGTTTTGGCGAAATAGTACATAAGAAATTACTTCCGTTGTATTTATCCATTGGCGTCCCAGAAGAGAAATTTTGGGATTCCACTCCTTATGATTTGGAACCGTATTTGGAAGCACACAAATTACGTCAGGAACAATCGGACATTAAATCATGGCAATTTAATATGTACACTATGCGTGCTGTTCAAACGGCGGTTGCAAATGTACTCCTAGGGAACAAATCAAAAGCTAAATACTTTGATAAACCATTTACCGAAATGGTAGAAAAAGAAAAAACTCAAAAAGAATTATCTGAAAAAGAAAGAGAAAAACTCTTATTGACATTGCAATTATGGCAAGCCAATTTTGAGTTAAACCATCCGAAGGGCGAGCAGGAGACGTGAATCTTGCTCGCCCTTATTTTTGATTTAAGGAGGTGTTTTAATGGCAGACAATACCATAGATACCCTTGATATACAGATAGAAAGTAGTGCTGCCAAAGCAATTCAATCTATCAATGGACTTGTCAAAAAGCTTGAAGTACTTAACAAAAGTCTTAATGGCATAAATACCGGAGGGCTAAGAAATTATTCCAAAGAGCTTGGACGAGTTACCGTTGCACTTAATTCCATCAGCAGCTTAAATACTTCTACTTTGGATAAAACAATTGCTAAATTGAATACTCTCAGTAAAATCAATTTAAGCAATTTGCAAAACCAGAAAATAAGCCTTGACCTTGATATTAAAGGTGGCGATCAGGCACAAAAATTACAGTATGCCATTGACAAAACCATTCAAGATGTAAAAGTTGATACCTCTGCGATTTCTGGTCAGCTTATAAGTGCATTTAATCTTAAAGGCGGTGCAGCATCTAAGATTCGTGATCAGATGAATGAACTGTCTAAAACGATGGCAAGCTCTTACGATGGAACGGATATTTTGGCAAAACTTAATGATACTCTTAACAATATTGCTAATACCATAATTAAAAGTGGAAGTGTCGTAAAAGGAAATCTTGGCTCATATCTTGATGGTGCAGAACAAGAATGGATCGATTTCTATAATTTCTTTAAGAACAAAAGAATTTATGTTTCTGACATGCTTAAAACAGATGTCGGCAAAGGTGAATTTAGTGAACTCTTAAAAGAAAATTTGAGCAATGTTGTACGAGATGCTGCAAAAGGGATAAACCTTAACGAGTCTTGGGGGGAACTGTCAGATAGATTTCCTACCTTAATTCCTAAAGATACAATCAATGCTGCAGATCAGTTGATTACCGTTCTTGAAAATCTAAAAAAAGCCAGAGATTCCATCAAGCCTATATCTATTCAGGAACTGTCCGGTAAGGAAGCAACGCAGGCTTCGGATAAAGTCTGGGAAATGAGCGTGGACGCTTACGATCAGCTTGCACAGAAAATAAGGGATCGAATCCAAAACACATTAAAAAGCACAAACGGTCAACTTCCAATTGATGTAAAAATCAATACAGATAAAATTGTCCTTGATATTCAGAAGGCGATCAATAAAGCAGCAGACCTGAAATACAATACCGTCAACGTTACTCTGGATGCCGATGTAACAACGGTAAAAGACGCAATCACAAAGAAATTAAAAGATATTGATGCCGGAGAAATGACTGATTTGTCTACCAGTATGGCAAAATTTGCAACCTCTCTCCGCGATCTGGGAAGCGTGAATTTCAAAGGTACTGGATTGAACGCAGTTATTAATTCAATCAATCGTCTTGGTAAATCTGATTTTAGCCAGTTTGATACAGGAAAATTAGGTGAAATTCTTACCGAGATGCAGAAACTTGATGCTATTCCAGACGTTTCTCCGAGCGTTAGCCGGTTCACGACCGCTATAGCTAAACTTGCCGGTACAGGACAGTATATCGGCAATGTATCAAAGGAACTTCCGAATCTTGCGACAGGTTTAAATAATGCGGCTGCTAAATTAGGCTCTATGAGCGAAGTATCAGCATCCACCAATGCTTTTATTACTTCTCTTGGAAAATTAGCTAGTGCAGGAGATAAAACTGGAAAGACTGCAAGTCAATTATCAACTCTCGCGCAAGAGGTTTTGAAGTTTTTTGACGTAATGAAAAGCGCACCAGATATCAGTTCGAGCACAATAAGAATGACAGAGGCATTGGCTGTACTTGCTTCGTCTGGAAGTAAAGTCGGAAGAGCTACAAGCAGTGTTTCAAGCTCACTCAATAATTTGTCGTCTGTTGGCTCTAAAGTCAGTTCCGTAATGCATGGTGTTGCTAATGCGTTCCAGGCTTTTGCTTCAAAAGCAATATCTCTTGGGGGAAAAGTAGTATCAGCCATAGCCGGAATAGGAAACGCTTCGTCCGAAACAGGTGAAAGAATAAGAAAACTATCAAATCCGTTAAGCTCATTGACAAATAAGTTGAGTACTTTATATGCAAAAGGATTTTTAGTAAAACGGGCCCTTGAAGTTTTATCATCGCCTGTAGAATCTGCGATGAATTACGTAGAGACTTTGAATTATTTCAACTCTGCATTTAATCAGGTTGCAGAAGGAATCGACACAGACGAATGGAAGAAGAGTGGTATTAAATCCGCAGAAGCATATGCCAATTCATTTCAAGAGAGAGCGAAACAACTTTCTCAGAAATTGACAGGATTTGAAATTTCCAATACTGGGGAACTTACTAGAACAAATACTGCAAGCCTTGGACTTGACCCTGAAAAGGCCATGCAGTATCAGACAACATTCGCACAGATGTCATCATCTATGGGCGATACCTCAGAGACTGCATTGAAGCTGTCAAATGCTTTGACAATGATTGGTTCTGACCTTGCATCTGTAAGGAACATGGATTTTGAAGATGTATGGGAAGACATGGCATCCGGCTTGACTGGTATGAGCCGCGCTATGGATAAGTACGGAATTAATATCCGTAATGCCAACATGCAACAGGAATTATACAATCTGGGAATCAACACCAGCATATCAAATTTATCTCAGGCAGATAAAACGATCTTACGTACAATTATTTTACTGAATAATTCTAAATATGCATGGGGTGATTTGGCTAATACGATTAACCAGTCAGCGGCGTGATAAATGCATAGCTGTTGATTTAGTCGCCTATATCGAAACCGACAAGTAGGATATGGGTTATAAGTGATGAAATAAGCTGGAAAGCCGTTTGCAACGGTAATCAGAGAGTGAAGGCTATGGGCAAAAACATAGTCAACCACAACGCGTAGGAAGTGAACCTGTCGCTGAGATGCTACAGAATATAATCTTCCCAAGAGGCATCGCTATCGGTCGGTACGGGTGCAGAACCCGTGGTAAAAAGGTACGCTGGACTGCATTATAATGATGCAGAAGTAAGGATAAAAAGCCTTACGATAACAATTCGAAACCAGCCAGCAAACCAGATTCGTATGTTGCAAGCTAACTTTGCATCCCTCGGCAGAACAATAGGTTCCTTGTTCATTCCTATACTGCAAACAGTTCTTCCGTATATCAACGCAATAGTCATTGCACTTCAAAGAATGTTTGCTTATATTGCAAAATTGCTTGGAATCAAACTGTCAAACTTTGTATCATCTACTGGCGGTATTTCTGTAGATACCGGAGATATTGCAGATAATATGGATAATGCCAGTGATTCTATTGATACTGCAAATAAGAATGCCAAAAAACTCGAAAAAACATTGTCAGTTCTTTCATTTGATGAACTGAATCAGCTTAATGACAATTCTGATTCCGGTAGTACAAGTAATCCATCTTCTGGCTCTGGAACAGGCGGTTTGGGGCATATTGGAGCACTTGATGCAGCTTTGGACGATGCTTTATCTGCTTATCAAAAAGCATGGGACGAAGCTTTTAAAAAGATGTCCAACAGGGCAAACAAAATGGCAGATGCCATTGTAAATGCATTTAAGAAAAAAGACTGGAAAGGTCTTGGAAAAATCATGGCTGATGGTATCAACTGGGGTATGCAAAAACTCTATGATGCTATTAACTGGAACAAAGTAGGCCCTTATATCACTAAATTCACCAGTGCATTCACCCAGACTTTCAACAGCCTTGTTGATAATATCAACTGGAATTTGATGGGACGCACTGTTGGCGCTGGATTAAATACTATTGTCAATATGGCAAATCAGCTTCTGGAAGGAACAGACTTCAAAAACCTTGGAAAGAAATTTGCTGAAGGCGTCACAGGATTTATTCGCGAAGTTGAATGGACTAATTTGGGCAACATGCTTGGAAGCAATTTCATGAAAGCATGGGATGTGTTTACAGGATTTGTAGAAAATCTTCCGTATAACGAAATCGGTCAGGCTGTTGCGAATGGTTTAAATGGTATTTTTGAAAAAGTAGATTTTGGTGAAATCGCACATGCGCTTGCAACCGGTTTGAATGGTGCATTTGATTCACTAGCGGCATTTACCAATAACTTCAATTGGAATGATTTTGTTGATAACATCACAAGTGGCATCGTGACATTTATGCAGGAATTTGACTGGAAAGAAAACGGGCAGAAACTTGAAAACTTTATCAATCATCTCTTGACGTCATTAATTGACATTGCAAAAGGCGTCGATTGGGAATCATTCGGACATAATGTAGGGGTTTTTCTGAGCCAGATAGAATGGGGCAAACATCTTTCTCAGCTTTTGACGGTTGTTGGTGATGTGCTTGGTGGAATTTGGGAAGGGCTTGGAACAACATCCGCCGGCACGTTTGTACAGGCAATGGCTGTTTTTGCTGTTGGTGATAAATTAATGCCCCTTGTAGATACTATCACCAAATTCTTTACAGGCGATACAGTTTTTGGAAATCTTTCTAAAGCTGTGCAAAGCATGCTGAATCCCGCAATTACTGAGGCGGTAAAGACAACTATTCCAGCACTGGGAACTTCTTTAGGAAGCCTTGTTGCAACAGGCGGTGGAATTGCTCTTGCTGTAGGCGGAGCTGTTCTGCTAACGAAAAAATTGGCTGGGCTCTTTGAAACCATGCAAGGCGGCAATGGAATGACTACGCAATATGGCGGCTATCTGCATGATTACGCAACACAGTTGACTGATGCGGCAAATCTTACAAACGCTCAATCAGAAGCATTATGGCAGTTGATTGAAAAGGACGAAGAGCTTGGAAAGACCCACGATGAAATGTATTCTGATATGGTTGAAAAGCTTAAAGAATATGGTGTTTCAGCAGATCAGGCAAAAACCGCTCTTGAGCAGTATGGCGCACAGGCGGGTGTTTCGGCTGAATTTGTTGAAGGTATGACCAATCAAATTTCTGTTCTTGGGGAAGGTGTGTCTGAAGTTGCAAGTAAATTTGATACATCAAAGATCAGCGTTGATAATTTGAAAGATACTCTGTATGCATTGAGCCTTTCTTCTACAGAATTCGGAGGTAATTATACGACGGCATGGAATGCAATAAGCGAAGTATCTTATAGCAATACAAAAGATGCATTAGACGCGGTCTACACTTCTCTCAAGAATGCAGGAGTTCCGCTGGATGAACTTGATAAGAAATTACGAGAAGATTTTCCAAACGCAACTGTTGCAACCAAAACGGCTGTTGAGCAGAATATAGTCGGGGCTCAGGAAACTATTTCGTCATCTGTTGCAAAAGCATCAAAAGATACCAAAACAGCTACAAGTGAAATGACAAAAAATGCGACTGACGACTTTGCAGAAATTCAAAAGCAAGCTGATACTTACATGGGAAATGTCGCTACCACAACGTCTATGAATTGGGGAAATTCTTCACGAGAAGCAACCGTAAAGGCCAGAGAGATGAAAGTGGCAGTCAGCACAGAACTCGGGAATATGGACAAATCTGTCAGAAGCCATTTCGAAAGCCAATATAACATTGCTTATGGTAAATGGGAAAGTATTGGAAGAGACATATCTAATTATATTTCCAGTACGATGAACAGTGATATAGGCAGTGCACTGGGTAGTTTTGTTGATACAATTCGCAATTCTTTTAATGATATGTATAATATTGGACATAATGCTGCACAAAGCCTTTATAACGGCATGAAAGAAGTGTCAATGCCAACACTATCATATTGTATATCAGAATGGAAAACACACAATCTCGGAAACGGCAAAACTAGCCAAACTCCTGTTTACAGCCCTAATTGGTATGCAATAGGCGGAGTATTTACAAAGGCGTCTGTAATTGGCGTTGGTGAAGCAGGTCAGGAAGCTGTTCTCCCGTTGACAAACCGCAAGGTGATGAAAAATATTGCTGATAATATAATGGCCAGTTATGACGGTAGTGCAGGTCTTTCAAAGGAAGAACTTGCAGCAGCTGTTGAGCGCGGTGTAGTTACTGCAATGATGAACAATGGCGGATTTGGTGGATCTTCGCCAGAGTACATCATGAACAGCATCAAAGTCAACGAACGTGAGCTGGCACGAATTGTTACAAAAGCACAAAGCAATACAGAATATCGTATGAATCCATCACCGGCATATTGATATAACAATTGCTATAAATGACATAATAGCGCCCCGAAAAAGTATCGAATTGAATGAATTTCGGCACTGATCGGGGCACACTTTTTTTATGATTAAAGTTAAAAAAAGCAGTACAATTTGTACTATTTTGTCCTTATTTAAAACAAAAAAACAGCAAATAAGAGTATGATTTTTCAAAAAAATGGAATAATCCCTTATTTGGCAAAATAGCACTAAAAATTCAGAACTAGCCGTACTAAAATGTAAATACACCGAAACTAATTTATGAATAATTTGTAAACTGTAATTTTCATTGTTTTCGAAATAATTAGTTTATTTTACAAAATAAAATTTTTTAGAAACAAATATTCTGTCAACAAGACATTTTTGTTTACATAATATCTTAATGTAACGTTACAATAACGTTACGTGTAACGCGCTGTAACGCAATAGAATAAGAATAAGAGTAAGAATAAGAATATTAATTAATATATATGAGATATATATTAATCGTCGATTAAGAGCTTATTCGCCCCTGCTAAATCACTTGATCTCGTATTTGGCTTTTAAAACGATTTTAAGCTTGATTCGATAAAATCCTCGCTAAAAGGATAAAAATTGATTTTAGGCATAAATTTCGAACGCACAAGGACATTTTGGAACATATAACATGTTTCTGAATTAATTTTCCGTAGTCTATCAAATCGCTTTACTATTCATACTGAAACATACTTCATGTATGTGATAAAATAAAAAATCATAAAGCGTCTATCAGAGTAAGAACAATAGGCGCTATTTTTATGCACGTAACGTCCTTTATAGGGCGTTTTTTATTTTTATGAGGTATTTAGCATGGCAGAGATATTTTTAAAAGTAGACAATGTTTCAATGCCCTGTCCATCTGCTTATACATGGGGGTTAAATGATATATCAGCGTCAAAATCAGGCAGGTCTGACGATTCGATTATGCATAAAAACAGGGTGGCTCAAAAAAGAAAATTATCTTTACGGTGGAACGGCAAGGACTGGGCGACTACTGCGAAAATATTACAAGCATTTAATCCCGAATACATACAGATAACATACCCGGACATGATGTCAGGAACATATGAAACAAGAACGTTTTACGTTGGCGATAGAAGTGCACCAGTCAAATGGTGGTGGGCTGGAAATCAGAGGACAGAATCTATCAGTTTTGATGTGATCGAGAGGTAAGGCATGAGAAATTTATCATCTAGGTGGAAAGAAAAAGTTAAAAATGGAATGGATATGCATTATCTCAAGTATGCCGATATTACTCTTACTGATGGGACTGTATTAAACTTGACGAATGCCGACTTGTGGCAAAACGGAATGACGTTTGAGGATTCTGTATCTGGGGATAGCAGTTTTGATATTGGATCTGCGATTATTAATGTTTTAACGCTGAGTATTAATAACTTTGAAGGTCAGTATTCCGATTATGATTTTGAAGGGGCAGAAGCTGTTTGTTATATTGGACTACAACTTGATGACGGCATAATAGAAAAAACGCGAATATGTACTGCGACTGTAGTAGAACAGCCTGAAAATGAAACAGTCAGCATTGATCTTACATGTGAAGATAATATGCGAAAGTTTGACCGCAATTACTCGGAAAGTAAGCTTATATATCCTGCAACTAGAGAACAAATTGTGAGAGATGCTTGTGAAGTATGTGGAGTTATATTACAAACAGTTCATTTTGACAATGATGACTATGTTGTGAAGGCTAGACCTTCCGACGATGCGCTGACATTTCGACAGGTTCTTCAATGGGTAGCTCAAATTGGATGCCAGTGGATGAGATGTGATGAATATGGTAGATTGTGCGTAAGCTGGTTTGACGATATTACGGAAGAAAAATTAATTATTAATGAAAACGGAGTATTAACAACATCTAGCGAAAGCAACATAGTACTTAAAATGTCGAACCAAGATGAAACATTAATAGCAGAAAATGGTGTTTTATTTGAAAATGATGGGACTTTAAGTTTATATGCAGTGGACGGAAAAGGAAATGTATCAAATGTATCTTCTACGTATGGGTTTACCCCGCAGCATACGGATGTTGTAATTACAGGAGTTCTTGTCACTGAATATAACGATTCAGTAGGTGAAGAACCAGAAAAATATATGGCTGGTTTAAAAGGATATGTGCTTGACATTTCAGGTAACAAATTGATTCAAAAAGGAGAAGGCAAAAAAGTTGCTTCTATGATCGCCAAAAAATGTGTCGGGATGTCATTTCGACCATTTGAATCTGAATGTCCTACAAATATTTCGTTGGAAGCAGGCGATGTAGTTATAATCGTAGACAGAAACCGTAAAGTTTATAAATCTTTTATTACAACTACGACTTTGCAACCTGGTAATGGCCAAAAAATTGCTTGCAATGCCAAAAGCGCAGCAAAAAATAGTAGTACTCGATACACTCAATTAACGCAGGCTTATGTAGAAGCCCGGAAAATGATTAAAGCCGAAAAAACAGCTAGAGAAAAAGCCCTTGAAGAATTTGGAAAACGCATGGATGCCGCAACTGGCGTATACACAACAATAGAAAAGCAGGAAGATGGCAGTGAAGTATTTTATCTTCACGATAAACCAACTCTTGCGGAATCGAAAGCCGTTTGGAAAATGACCGCAGAAGCATGGGGCGTTTCGACAGATGGCGGTCAAACATGGAACGGCGGTATGACTGTTGACGGCGATACAATTGTAAGAATCCTTAATGCGGTTGGAATCAATGCGGATTGGATTAATGCTGGAAAACTCCTTGGAAAATTTATTGACGCAAGAAATCTCAGGGTTTCAACAGAGGATGGCACCGTAACATTTTATATAAACGAAAAAGGACAAGTGTTTATCCAGCCGACAGCTTTTTTTCTGTCAGACAATAAAACGCTCGATGAAGCCATAGCAGATAAAACGATAGAAGAAGCTCAGAAGCTGACAACACTGAATGTAATACTGTCAAATGAATATCAGGCCATAGTGACAGACGCTAATGGAAACTACACAACATTTCCTGAATGCAGCACAACCGTGCAGGTTATGTATGGTGCTGAAAATGTAACTAATGATGCATCGTATACCATAACCGAAGATAACGTTACTGGAACCTGGGATGAAAAGAACCATAAATATACAGTCACTGGATTATCAGCTGATAACGGTTATGTAAACTTTACAGTAAGTTATAAAACGTTTTCAATTGCAAAACGCTTTTCAATCGCAAAGCAAAAGCAGGGCGCAAAAGGCGAAAAGGGTGCCCCAAGCACAACGTACGTTATTGAAACGGATACCACGGTAATAATGAGAACCGTAGATGAAACTTATGTGCCGGAAACTGTGCTTTTTAAGAATTATCTTGTTTCGGGAAATAATAAAACATTGCGAAAGTCTAACATTCTTGTTCAGACAACAACAGACGGCTCTACGTTCAGCACTATAAAAAACATGAATGTAGATGATGGACAGTATACATTATACCTTTCTACAATTGCATCAGATGTAACGGCGATCCGGTATATATTCAGAAGCATCAATTTGGGTAATCCTCAACTTGCAACAGTAACAATCCCAATAATCAATGACACAGAGCTGACGGAAAAGCAAATTTTCAATCTTTTGACGCATAACGGCACTCGTGACCTACTGACTTATGTTGATGGTAAGTTGTTCTTGAACGGAACGTATATAAAAGGAAAGACCGTAGCAGCAGACAAGCTGAATGTAGAGGACTTATATGCGGTTGCGGCATCAATTGCGCAGTGGACTATCAAAGAAAACTACATACAGTCAAAGAGCGGTAACATACGGCTTTATTCAAACGGCCGATTAAAAATTGGAAATTCAGTGTTTTCACAAAGCGAAGAAGGGGATACGGCTTGTACTGTTAAATATGGATTACATCTGTTTTGCAAAAATGCTACGGACAGTTCAGGGATAACTGACCCGAGCGGAATGTTTGCCATATCCGGTTTAACCAGTAATGCATCAGGATCAACACTTATTTTGTACAATAATTACGTTTACAAATTAAGTTCTTCGTCAAAAAGATACAAGAGCCATGTAAAAAGTATGACTTCAGATGAAGCCGAAAGACTTTTAGACATTCCGGTCGTGTGGTTTGAGTATAATGAAGGGTATCTGGCACCGGGTGATCGGTTTGAGGGAAAACCGCTTCCAGGGTTCTACGCAGAAGATGTATACAAAGCATTCCCGGAAGGTGCGATGCTCAATGAAGATGGGCAGGTAGAAGACTGGAACTACAGAACTATGGTTCCAGCAATGCTTAAACTGATACAAGATCAGCAAGAGACTATTAATAGCCTTATTAAGAGAATAGAAAGATTAGAAAGAGAGTGATCGAATTGGAACTTAAAGGAATTGACGTCTCTGCCTGGCAGGGTCAGATCGACTGGAAGACAGTGGCAGCCTACGGAATGGACTTTGCCATCCTTCGGATCACAGAAGCCGGAAACGTAATAGACAAATATTTCGAAAGAAATTATACAGAATGCCAGAAATACAATATTCCAACAGGTGTATATAAATACTCATACGCAATGACCATCGCAGAGATCCAGAGTGAAGCCAGAAAAGTAGTTTCTGTCCTGAATGGAAGAGAACTACAGTATCCCGTATGGCTGGATCTGGAATACAACAGCCAGAGAAGCCTGGGAGCAGAGAACATACATAAGATGGCAGAAGCCTTTGAAAAAATCATCACAGCAGCCGGTTATAAGTTCGGCATCTACTGCAACGTGGACTGGTATATGAATGTGATCTGCAGTCATCTGAAGAAATACGACTTCTGGATCGCACGCTACCCGGCAAATGATGATGGATGGCTTCAGGAAAGACTCCGCCCGGACTTCGGTGTAGGCTGGCAGTACAGCTCTAAAGCCAAAATCCCAGGCATCGATGGAACCGTAGACCGAAGTATATTCTATAAAGATTATAAGGAGGTTTCGACAGTGGACAAAAATATTGAAAAACTGATTCTTATTGCGAAAAACGAAATTGGATATCTGGAAAAGAAATCAAACAGCCAGCTTGATGATAAAACAGCAAATGCCGGGTCTGCCAACTATACAAAATACTGGCGCGATATCAAGCCATCTTATCAGGGCGAACCGTGGTGTGCTGCATTTGTCAGTTGGTGTTTCATGAAAACCTTCGGTTTGGAAACTGCTCAAAAGCTCTTAAAACACTGGCCGTATGTATACTGCCCGACATTAGGATCCTTATTTACCCAAAATGCAAACCCTAAAGTTGGAGATATTGTAATTTTCAAAAACAATGGTACATTTACCCATACTGGGATTGTAACTGCTGTGATTGGTGATAGATTTTATACGATAGAAGGAAACACAAGCGGAGCATCCGGTATTATCGCAAATGGTGGCGGCGTGTGCCAGAAGAGCTACTATAAAAGTAAGCTCCCAGGAACAAAATTCTGTACGCCGGATTATTCACTCGTCACATCTTCCACAGAGACAACCAATACAGAAGGAGGCAGCTATATGTTCAAACCAGAAACCGTAAAATCAGGAGACAAAAACACATCTGTATTATTACTCCAGGAGATCCTAAGAGCCAGAGGTTTTAAAGGCAAAACCGGCAAAGCCCTGAAACTTACCCGGAAAGCAGATGCCAACACCATCTATGCCCTCAAAGCCTACCAGGAATCCAGAAAAGAGGTTCTTGCCGTAGACGGCGTATGTGGCCCTGCGACTTGGAAAGACCTGATCGCGATTTAAATTCAAAGTGGTACTTGATATATAACGAATAGAATGATATAATAAACATGTTCAATAAATCCTTCTTTCTTAAAAGTTTTCAATTCCCCGAAAAGACCGCCAGTCTCACATCGCTGGCGGTCTTTGTAATATCAATCTATGTAATTTTCGTATTTATCCTTGATTTCGTTGTGGTTCCGGCGGCGTATCTGGACAATATCGCCAGATTCCATAATGAAGTTCTCGTTCACGGACTGAATGTGATCCATGTTGACTAAATAACTCTGATGGCATCGCAAAAATCTTTTATCACACAATTCTTCTTCGATGTCATCAAGCTTTCCAAGTGTTACAAAGCACTGGTTATCGGTCGTGTAGATATGGCATGAACGGCCTTTACTCTCAACATATTCAATCTGTCTGTATTCCAACCGATGCAATTCTCCGTGCGTTTTGAATGTCAGAACCTCATCCCTCATATGAGACAGAATCTCGTTGATTGCGCTGTACATTCTGCCATATTCCTTGCCTTTGATGGCATATTGCACCGCACCAACATCAAATGCTTCTCGGAAATGTTCCTTGTCGGATGTCCAGAAAATGATATTTCCCTTATATCCTGCATCCCGGAGCCGGTGCGCAATTTCCAGACCATTTTCCTTTTCTAAGATCATGTCAAGGACAATTATATCAAACCACATACCGTCCTTAACATCGTCAATCAACGGGTTACCTCTGCGGTAGTCTTTAATTTCGTACCGCCAGTCGCCTTTGCGCTTCAGAAAGCCTGCGACTCTTTCTTTGAAAATCTCAATATCCAGTTCGTCATCATCACAAATAGCTATCCTCATACGCAATTCCTCCTTTCAAATTCTCAATTTTGTCAAAAATTTCCGCGTTTTTGACAATACACACAATTTTCCTGTGAGTTGTGATAGTATTCTATACAACATCACAAATATATTTTAGCACGGCACTTTTATAGTGTAAAGTGTTGAGGAATGAATAAAAACTAAAAAAATCGACAAATTGATGAATACAGGGTTTCTGGAATCCCGGAATCGGGAGGATGTGTGTATACAGGAACCGCCTACAGGCAAAAGGAAAGAGGGGATTGGATGTCCCCTCTTTTCGCTGTTATTTTTGGTATGCGATTAAATCTGTGGTATATTCGTTTGTATACTCTGCTAACGGACGAATTGTTAATGCAAAATCTACTTTTGATACATCTGTAATTCCGTTCAGGGAAAGAAAATCATCCGTAGGAGTCAGAGTTACAAGAGTCTTACAATTGTTTAGCAGATATTCATTGTATAAATCATAATTTGTATCAGATGTCGTGAAGTCGTCATATGTTTCGGAAACAACATCGTAAGTAAAATATTGTCCTGTAGTGTTTGTGATGCAAAAAGTAAAGCTGTTCCCGTCAGAAGATATAAAATCAACGCTAATTCCGTTTTGATTATACAGATTCTGAGCATTATTAAATACAGGAGAAGAAGTTAACGTAGTGCCAGTTACGTCTGCATGGATTTGGCCACTGTCAAACGCTTTAAAACTTTTATCATTATCATATGCCCAAAGAAGAATATCAAAACTATCAACTTCGTTCATTTGGAAGTCCTTAAAGAAGTCTTTATTGTTCCAACTATCTGCAAGCTCTATAGTAGAATTAGCTTTCTTTCCCGGAGCTACATTGGCGGAATTGACCCCATATTGGTCTCCACCAGCCATAATCCCATTGATAGCATATGCATAAGGAGCCACGCCTAAGTTTAAGTTAGAACTGTTTTCAATATACAATCCGATGGTGTCTGTGGATGGTGCGTCGGTCAGTCCTTTTGTTTCAACGTGAATGCCATTATCTTCGTACAATACAAAATCTTCTGCCGAAGCAACAGATGGTATACTGGTAATCAAGATACTTGAAAGACCAATAGCTGTTAAAAACTTCATTTTTCTTCTCATAATTTTGCCCTCTCTTGTAAAAGTTTTACAATATTATACCACTTCATATAAACTGTGCATAGTAAAATATCAAAAAAACAGATTGTTTTTGCAGAAAAACTCCATGATTTTGCACTTCCCGGAAAAACTACACAAGTTTGTGCTATAATGCGTGATATATTTTTAGAAAGAGTTGGTAATAATGGAGAAGAACAGATATAGGATAGTCGTACTCATCCTGATATTTTGCGAAATATTCTGTGCGGTACATATACCGTCGCATGATATAGCAGAACGCCACCGCAGAGATGTGCAGATCACAAAGGAAGCTACGGAACAAATTTGTTCCGCCCAGATGCAGCAGTTGAGCGAGATCAAGGAAATTTGCAATGTCAGATGTTATATTCGCAAAATTTTCTTTGAAATTGCAAAGTTTGCATATGAAATAACAAAATCCCATGTGTACATTTGGCAGTTGCCAAGAGGAAACATAGGTGGTATAATGATAAAAACGAACTAATGTTCGGTTCTATATCCTACACGCCGGACATATACTGTAATGTAGGTGGTAGTTGTGACGGGGAGGGCTATTTATGGATTATAAGAAAGAGATTATTGAATTATTAGATAAGGTAAAATTAGAAAGTACTTTAAAAAGAGTATACAAGTTGCTGGTATACTTATATTTAAGAGAAAAGTAGCTTAAAATGCCGCATCTGCTTTAACTGTAGATGCGGCATAATAATTATTCTGTTTTTAAATTATCTGGCGATGCAGAGAAATAATATTCGAATTCGGAACTGTCATAATCGCCGCCCAACATTGAATTTATTTTGTCCGCAATAGATGTTCCTAATTCCTCTCCAAATTCAGCATCTTCAACTTTTGTTCTTTTATATTCTGTAAAAATGTTTCCCCAGTCGTCTTGTGTGCCTGCATAGTAAATCTGGATGAGATCGCCATCTTCTTTAGGATTCAAGTAAGATAAGGCTTTATCTGTTACGTTTATCATACTTTTAGGAAAAAATACTTTTTGAACATCACAGGAATTAAAAACAGCATCATATATTTCAGTAATTCCTTCTTGAAAAATAACTGATTCAACATGAGAACTTCCAATTCCGATCTGGAAATCTGATAAATCTGTTGCATAGTCTGTTCCATCAATATTGTATGATGGAAGAATTTCCAAAATTTTGCACTTGCCATCATAACCGTGCAATTTCACAGAGCTTCCCTCTATATCATAATCAAAATCGCTGATTACACCGTACTTTTCAGAATCATCCTTTTGAACTTCAACGCCAGTCACGCCACCTGCATAAGTTGGAGTAGAAACTCCTAAAACTGTAAAAGCACAAAATGCAATTAATAGTTTTTTCTTCATAGATATTTCCTCCTTGGTATTAGTTGCTTTTATTATATCACTATAAATCAAAACAACAAAGCAGAATATAAGAAAAGACCAGAGTTTTTATTCTCTGGCCTTTCTTTTTTTTTAATTGTTTTCCAATTCTGTTAGGATTTCTTGGAGTTGCTTCCAATGTTCATCACTGAGCTTTGCGAACTTTACAAGAATTTTCTTAGCAAATTCATTGTCCCCGGTCATTACCGAATCAACGATAGCCTGCGCATCGCCATCGTCATCACTTTGGAACATGTTTCCAATTCCATTTACGAGCCAGTCGTAATTGACTTTGTAACTGACACATATTAGTTTAATGTTCTTTTCGGATAGATCACGCTGACCATTTTCAATCATGGACAATGCCGCTTGTTTAATTGCGAGTGCCTCTGCAAAGTCTTTCTGATTCTTTCCTAATTGTTTACGAAGAATCGAAACTCTTTCATTTATTGTTTCCAATGCTTATCCCTCCTTTCAATATTATGATATCACTAGAGTGATAAAAAGTCAACAAAAATGTAATGTTACGCTTGACAAAATATTACACAGGTGATATATTATAATCACACAAGTGATACAGAAAGGGGGAGAGAGGAATGACAGATGATAGACGAGAAGCGTTCAAAAAAATGGTAGAACGTTTTAATAATCTGCCAGAGAAAAAGCAAGATCAAATGCTTTGGTATGGAAAAGCAATCCTTGATATAGAGGAAAGCGAATCCAGCAAAAAAGAACCTATGACAGTAAAAAGTGATTAAGAAAGGAGACACATGAACGAATTACAAATTTTTAATTCGGAAGAGTTTGGAGATATTCGAACAATAGAGATTGACGGAAAACCGTATTTTGTTGGAACTGACGTTGCGAAAGCACTTGGATATAACAATCCCAGAGATGCCGTATCAAGGCATTGCAAGGGAGTCGTAAAACACGACACCCCTACATCTAGTGGTGTTCAGCTGATGTCATACATAAATGAGGGAGATTTGTACCGCCTGATTATGAAATCAAAACTTCCGTCAGCGGAGAAATTCGAGTCATGGGTTATGGACGAAGTTCTCCCGGCAATCCGCAAGACGGGTTCATACCAGAAACCGATGACCGTAGCAGAACAGATTCAGTTACTGGCTCAGGGCAATCAAGACCATGAGGAGCGAATCGAGAAACTTGAGAACACAATGACCATCGACTACGGACAGCAGAAATATCTTGGAGATTTAGTTTCCAGAGTAGTAATCGAAGTGCTAGGTGGTAAGAAATCCAATGCTTACGACGAGATCGGGAAGAAAGTATTTGCAGAATGTAACCGGGATGTCAAAACTTACTTTGATGTAAATGCCCGGAATAACATTCCAAAACTGAGGTATCAGGAAGCAGTTGAATATATCAAAGAGTGGACACTGTGCACCAACACAAAGATGATGATTCGTGACTGCAATGCGCAGATGACAATGTAGATTCTTGTAAAACCCAGAAAGAAAGTTCTTAACCGAAAAGGAGAAAATCAAATGGATTTGTACGATGTAGCACTTTTGTTTTCAATTGCAGCAATTATTCTAAATATAATTACTTTTTTCCTAAATCGAAAGTAAGTCCTTGCTTTCTTTCGGTACTTGAAGTACACGGATTTTATTTCTTTTGTTTGTAATGATTTTTAACGTAATAAAATCGTTACTTAATTTAACATTGGCAGGAATATCAAACAGGACAATTTCAAATATCCCTTGCGATGGTTGCAAAGAGATCGGAAAATCCGCACTGAATATTCTTTCGGTGATGGGAATATCTGTTTCATTGTACTTTGGATAATAACGTTCAGCAACCCATCTACGGGTTAGAGCACATGGATATGAAGTACGGCAATGACCTAAAAGCAAAGAAATTCTGGTAATGATTATGGCTGAAGATGAATTGTTCTGAAGAATTAAACCTAGTTTGATAGACTGTTTGTTTTCTATATTTAAAGTGTGCAGTGTTTCCAATGAAACAGAAATATTTGTTCGTTTGCTCCAAAGTGAATGAACGAATTGAAATAGAGAAAGAACAAATCCTGCGATTGCAATAACGGTTGTAAGCAAAGACTTATTTTCTGCAACAAATTTAATAATGGTACTCAACATAATTAAAACCTCATTTTTTTTAATTAGAGTATATCACAGAAAGGAATGAAACGGAATAGAGTTATTCCAGTGATTAAACAGGAGACGACAAAATGATAAAAACTGATGAACTTCGAGGAATATTTGCGAAGAATAGAAAAT
>ERZ1035001.172-NODE-172-length-40330-cov-5.679901_pt1 | contig 40330 bp, 26 predicted proteins | sample MGYA00520685_ERZ1035001 | MGnify/ENA primary metagenome ERZ1035001 (study PRJEB33766, sample SAMN09781749) | gut metagenome | biome: gut microbiome | host: Homo sapiens | place: Madagascar | study: EMG produced TPA metagenomics assembly of the PRJNA485056 data set... | reverse complement strand
TTTTGATGACCTATGGCCAGCTGGCCGACTCCGATGCCTTCCGCGTGGTGATGGAACTCATTATGTCCTATCTCGATGCGCCGCTGAAAGACAAGACACCGCGGCAACAGGAGCTCGAACGGCGGCTTCGTGAGGAGATTTTTATCGATTGGGCGGGAATGTAGTCGTGCAGATGGAAAACGGTCACGCGAGCAAGAGTTTTGGGCGCGAAAAAGGCTTCAGTTTCGCCTTGGAAGGGCATTAAAAATGCTATCCAGAATAAGTTGTTTCGGAAAATAGACAGTCAACTTGAATCTGGTATATAGAGATCGATTTTTACCTACTAAAGCCCCTGATAAAGCTGTTCATCAAAGCAGGTGTGCTCAGTGATTTGGGTATGACTGTCGACTATCCGAAAAAACTTATTCTGGGTAGCATTTTAAAACCAGTCGGAGCAACGAATTCGGCCCCCGTTTCGTGAAAACGGGGGCCGAATGGGCTTCATGGCCTGCCTGGCAGGCTTGGCGCCGGCGCTATTTGATCACGCGCACGCGATACATCGACGGAATCTGCTTGAGAGCCTCGATGGTGCTGCTGTCCAGGTGCTCGTCGGTATCGAACATGGTGTAGGCGTTCTCGCCAGCGGACTCGTTGGTCATACGCTGCACGTTGGCGTTGTCCTTGGCGAGAATGGCCGTGATCTGGCCGATCATGTTGGGCACGTTGGCGTGCAGGCAGGCGATGCGGCTCGCGGCGCGTGCCTTGCCCATGCTGCAGGCGGGGTAGTTGACGCTGTGCGCGATGTTGCCGTTTTCCAGGTAATCCTTGAGCTCGCTGATGGCCATGTCGGCGCAGTTGGCCTCGGCCTCGCCGGTGCCGGCGCCCGAGTGCGTGGTGATAAACGTGTTGGGCATCTTGACGGTCTTGGGCGTGGCAAAGTCGCAGCTAAACCAGCTCAGCTTGCCCTTGCGCAGGGCGGCGTCGACGGCGTCCTCGTCAATGATGGTCTCGCGCGCGTAGTTGATGAGCACGGCGCCCGGTGCCAGCAGGTTAATCTGCTCGGTGCTGATCATGCCGATGGTGTCTGCCTTGCTGGGCACGTGGACAGTGAGGTAGTCGCAGCCGCGGCAGAGGTCCTCGAGCGTGCCCACGCGCTGAACCTCGCGGCTCAGCACCCACGCGTGCTCGACGGAAATGAACGGATCGTAGCCGTAAACGTCCATGCCCAGGTCGACACAGGCGTTGGCGACCTTGGAGCCTACGTTGCCCAGGCCGATGACGCCGATGCGCTTGCCCTTGAGCTCGCGGCCCACAAAGGCCTTCTTGGCTTTTTCGGCATCGACCTGGATCTCGGGGTCGTCGGCGTTGTCGCGCACCCAGTTCATCGACTGTACCACGCCGCGGCTCGAGAGCACCAGCATGCCCAGGACGAGCTCCTTGACGGCGTTGCTGTTGGCGCCGGGGGAGTTAAAGACGACGACGCCCTTTTTGGCGTACTCCTCGACGGGGATGTTGTTGACGCCGGCGCCGCAGCGGGCGATGGCGCGGATGCCCTCGGGCAGCTCGTAGCCGTGCAGGTCGGTGGAGCGCATCAGGATGGCATCGGCCTCCTCGGCGGTGCCCACAAACTCGTAGCCCTCGCCAAACTCGACTTTGCCGTCTTTGGTGATGTCGTCGATGGTCTTGATCTTGCGCATGAAAAACTCCTTAGCGGATTTGTTTATAACAAGTGGTCTGAGGTGGCTGGTCAGCCCGCGCGTTGCGGGCTAGTTAGATCGCGGACTCAAACTATGCTGCGCTTCGAAGTCCTGCATGTACGAGGCCAGTGCCTGCACGTCTTCCATGGTTACGGCGTTGTAGACGCTGGCGCGCATGCCACCCACCAGGCGATGACCCTTGACGTTTTGAATCTGGTGCTCGGCCGCGCCTGCGACAAAGGCGGCGTCGAGGTCGGCATCGCCGGTACGGAAGGTGACGTTGGCGATGGAGCGGCTGTCGGCCTGCGTGGTGCCGTGGAACAGCTCGCTGTTTTCGAGCAGGTCGTAGAGCAGGTTGGCCTTGGCCCAGTTGCGCTCGGCCATGGCGGCAAGCCCGCCGGTCTGCTCAACCCAGCGGAACACCTTGCCGCACACGTAGATGCCAAAGGTGTTGGGCGTGTTGAGCATGGAGCCCTTGGCTGCCTCGGTCTTAAGGTCCATGTACTGCGGCGTCTGCGCAAAGGCGGGGCCATCTGCGATAAGGTCGTCGCGCACGATGACCACGGTTACGCCCGCGGCGCCGGCGTTTTTCTGCGCGCCGGCGTAAATGAGCCCGTAGCGTTCAACGTCGAGCGGCTGCGACAGAAAGCAGCTCGAGACATCGGCGACCAGCGGCACGTCGCCGCAATCGGGCAGCTCGTGGAACATGGTGCCAAAGATGGTGTTGTTCTGGCAGATGTAGACGTAGTCGAGCCCGTCGCCCGCGGCCTCGGCGGCAATGCGTGCGTTGATGTCGGCCATGTTGGGAATGCGGTCGAAGTTGGTGTCCTCGGAGCTCGCGAGCAGCACGGCCTCGCCGTACTTGGCGGCCTCCTTGTATGCCTTGTTGGCAAAGTTGCCGGTCACGACGTAGCCGGCGCGGCCGCGGCGCATGAGGTTCATCGGGATGCCCGCGAACTGCAGCGTGGCGCCGCCCTGCAAAAACAGGACGCGGTAGTTGTCGGGGATGCTCAGCAGGCGGCGCAGGGTTGCCTCGGCGTCGTTGATGATCTGCTGGTACATACTAGATCGATGACTCATCTCGAGCACGGACATGCCGCAACCGCGGTAGTCCATCATCTCGTCGGCGATCTCGGCCAGCACGCTGGTGGGCAGTGCGGCCGGGCCTGCTGAGAAGTTGTGCACACGTGCCATCTTCTAGGTCCCCCTCGTTGTCGGTTTAACGTTCGGGATACTTTAGCACAGTGGAGCGCCAGGCGCGACCGCATCACAGCAAAACTCGAGTGCGCCGCTATGATTTACAGGGTTGTTACATGGGGGAGGGATTATCTCGAGGCTCGTATCCGATCCGCCTCGGCCTTTGCTTGTTTCCAGGGGCGTACGCGACCGTTGATGAGGTCGTCGTAGCCACGAGCGATGGCACGTTGAATGTGATCTTCGCGTTCCTGAATGGTAGTTAGTCCGCGCGTCTGATCAGAAATAGACTTTACGACAGACATATGAAACCCCTTACATAGAATCATATGTAGAACTCTATGTTGAGTGTAGCGGAGGGTGGCGTTGGGCGTGTGTGTGCCTGCATTCGTAAGCGCGGTTGTCTGGCAAGTGTGATTTGGGGCGACCTCGTTAAAGTTTCTAAGCTGCGAAAATGACCGTTAACCGGATTAAAATTTGTTGCTCAACATTTGACACTCTGGGCGTGGTAACTTTTTTACCAACAGGTATGATTATTGTCATGTGCGCCGCACCTGCCTGCCGGGTTGCGGCGCACTTGTGACAGCCTTTGACACCCTTGGAGCGTGTACTGTGGATATAACCACAAAAAGCGTTCGGGGGGGGGGGTGCTCACCCGCGAGCAATTCCTCCCGCATGAGATGCGCATCGTCGCTGCCCTTCGTATGCAGGGCGCAAGCGACGAGCAGGTCATTGTACGCGTAAAGAGCGAGAACCTCTTTCAATATCCCACGGAGCGCATGGTCGCCAACCGCGCAACCGTGTGCCTTCGACGCTTCGACGCCATGGTGCCCACGGACGCCGCATGCGCCGTGCGTGGCATCGACTCCAATATCGCCGTCGAGGCTGTGTCATCCCTAACCAGGCTCATGGCATCCGGCACTCCCACGCAGGCGGACCAGGCCATCTTCTACAGCATGATCTGCCGCTACGACATCGTGCGCGAGCTCGTGCTCGTCGAGGTGGGGGAGCGCCTGCAAAACTTCGATTATGCCTTTACGGCGGTTGATCTCAACGCCTTTATGACGCGCTTTACCACGGAGTATCCGGACGCGGCCCGCTGGACTGAGGCCACGGTCAAGCGCATTAAGGGCTCGCTCCGCCAGACGCTCCGCCATGCCGGCCTTATCGGCCAGGGTATGGGGCCGGAGTCCGAGCGCCTGTCACCACTCTTTCTCGATTCCGATGTCGAGCGAGCCTTGGTTCAGCTGGGCGAGCAGTCGCTTATCGCGGCCCTTACCGGCAGGGCGGTGATGTAGCGTGGCTCCCGTCAAAAGCGCCGTCGGCCCTGTTATCACCCCGGCGACCGATCTCACCACCAATATCGGCATCCATTCCCGCAAGAGCGTCGTGGCGGCGCATGCCCGCTCCGAGCGCGCCTGTCAGGAATTTGAGCGCCGTGCGCAGCTTCTGCGCGAGTGCCTGTGCAGCGAGGACTTTTTGGCCAACAAGGGCATAGGCAATGAGATCGGCTTCCACACTTTTTGCTATGACCCCGCGCTGGAGTTTGAGGCGCGTGCATTATTTGACACCCTTTCACGCGATGCCGAGGCCGACAAGCTTCCGTGCACGCTCAAGGTCGTGAACCTTTACGACGCCGTGCTGGCAATTCTCGAAAAGCGCCGTGTCCTCAAGGCTATCCCGCACCAAGAGGAGCGTCGCGGTACCCAGCGCGTGCTCGAGGACGTGGCCAAGTTCGCCTCTCCCGAGAAAGTCGCCGCGTACATCCTTGAGCAGACCGAGCCGCACGCGCCTGGAGACGTCGTCCTCCTCACCGGCGCGGGCGAGGTTTTCCCGTTCTTTCGCATACACACGCTTCTCCATTGCATGCTTGCGGATTTTGATGAGGTGCCTGTGGTCGCCGCCTATCCGGGCAGTTTCAACGGCTCTTCTTTCCAGCTCTTTAACCGTCTGCCGGCCGACAACTACTACCGCGCCATCGATATCTCGTAAGCACGGCTCCCCGCAGGCAAGTCCCTGCCGCCGGTAACAACCCTTTGCCATAACGTTCCCAAACCCAAAGGAGCACCCATGGACAACACGATCATTCATGACCTCTTTGCAAAAGACATCAACCGCTCCATCAACGGCGTGGTCAAGGTCCAGGATTCAAAAGATGGGTCCATCCGCCAAGAGCTTGACGAGTACGTGGTGACGCGCGAGTTGCAGAGGCACTTTGCCACGTTCTTCAAGGCCTACGGCGATGCCATCGATGCGCGCACCGACAAGATCGGCGTGTGGATCAGTGGTTTCTTCGGTTCCGGTAAATCGCACTTCCTCAAGATGCTGAGCTACCTGCTCGAGAATCGCCAGATCGGCGGTAAGAGCGCCATCCGCTACTTTGACGGCAAGATCGTCGACCCCATGGTCGCGGCTGCCATGGAGCGCGCCTGCTCGGTGCCCACGCAGGCCATCCTCTTTAACATCGATAGCAAGGCGGGCCAGTGGAAGCAGGGCGATACGGCTCCCACGGCGCTGCTTCGCGGCTTTGAGCGCATGTTCTACGAGGCGCGCGGCTTCTACGGCGAGGACCTCAAGCTTGCAAAGCTCGAGGACTACATCGATTCCCTGGGCAAGACCCAGGAGTTCCGCGAGGCCTTTGAGCGCGTGAACGGCGAGTCCTGGCTCCAGACCCGCGACACCTACAGCTACTTTGAGGACGACGTCGTCGAGGTGCTGCAGAGCGTGCTCGGCATGAGTGAAAAGGCCGCATGGAACTGGCTCGAGGGTTCTGAGGACGAGGTTTTGGCCCCCGATGTCTTTGCCAAAAAGGTCAAGGACTACGTAGACGCTCAGGCAGCGGCCCGCGGCGGCAACTTCCGTTTGCTCTTTATGGTCGACGAGGTGGGTCAGTTTATTACAAACGACAAGGACCCAAGCCTTATGCTGAGCCTTCAGACCATCGTCGAGGAGCTGGGTACCGCCTGCGGTGGCCGCGTGTGGGTGATGGTCACGAGCCAGGAGGCCATCGACAACCTGAGCCTGCCCGTGGGCAACGACTTTTCAAAGATCCAGGGCCGCTTCAATACCCGCCTTTCGCTCTCCAGCTCCAGCGTGGACGAGGTCATCCAGCGCCGTGTGCTCGAGAAGACCGCGCCGGTGGCCGATATGCTTGCACAGGTCTACGAGCAAGACGCCGCCGTGCTCAAAAACAACTTTACCTTTGAGGGCGGCTCGCGCTCCGACCTTGCCGGCTACGCCAACTCCAAGGATTTTGTGGCTAGCTACCCGTTTGTGGGCTACCAGTTTAAGCTCCTGCCCGACGTCATGACCGAGGTGCGCAAGCACGGTGTCAAGGCCAAGCACATGTCAACGGGCGAGCGCTCCATGCTGAGCGCGTTCCAGGAGAGCGCTCAGGCCATCCAGCATGACCAGGCCGGTGCGCTCGTGCCGTTCTGGCGATTCTTCGACACAATCTCCAAGGATTTGGAGCACGGCATCATTCAGGTCGTCGTCTGTGCGGAGCGCGCGGCTGAAAACGCAGAGGGTCTTGAGAGCTACGATGTCCGGGTGCTTAAGCTCCTGTACTTGATCCGCTACATCGGCTACGTCAAGGCCACGGTCGAGAACATCTCCATCCTTATGATCGATAGCCTGGACGTGGACAAGCGCGCCCTTAAGGACCGCGTCAAGGAATCTCTCGCCCGCTTGGAGCGCGAGAACTACGTGGCACGCCGGGGCGATACTTATAGCTTCCTCACCGACGAGGAGCAGGAGATAGCGCAGGAGATCGCACGCACCCCGATCGATAACGCGCAGGTGATTGAGTCTATCAAAAAGCGCCTGTTCGACAGCATCTATACCGCGCGCAAACTCAACCGTGGGGCCAATGACTTCCCGTTTGACCGCTATGTGGACGGCTCAATCCACGGTACCAGCATGGGCGGCATGGAGCTTTGCGTGGCGACTATGGCGAGCGACCTGGGCCGTGCGGACGATACCGAGCTGGCCTTGGCTTCTTCGGGCAAAGCCATCGTGGCCTTGAGCGACGAGGCGGATTATTGGGAGACGCTCGTCAACGCCGCCAAGATCCGCAAGTACGCCAAGACGCGAAATCTCCAGGAGCTTCAGCTGAGTACGCGCCAGATCGTCGAGTCCAAGATGCGCGAGGCGGCCTATAACGAGAAAGAGGCCGATACCCTTTTGAGCGAGGCCGTGCTCCATGCACGTTGCGCGGTCAACGGCCGCATGGTTGAGGTCCGCGCGGCCAAACCCGCTCAGGTTTTTGAGCAAGTGCTGGAGCAGCTGTGCGATGTGGTCTTTGATAAGGCCGACTATATCGGCGCGCCGATCACGAGCGATTCCGATATTCGCTCTACTCTGGTGGGCAACGTTCAAGTGGGGCTCGCTGGCATGGACGCGGGTAACACGCGTGCGCTCAAGGAGGTCGAGGACTACCTCAAAGTGCAGCACCAGCGCCACCTGGATACCGCTATGGGCGATATCCAGCGCCAGTACCAGCAAAGGCCCTTTGGCTGGCGCGAGGTCGACATCGCAAATGTGGTGGCGCAGCTTGTGGTGGAGCAGCGCGCGCAGGTGCTGTTTGGCGGTCAGACGGTTCAAGCTAACGACAGTCGCATGGTGGCGCTCCTGCGCAAGGATGCCGATAAGGCCCAGGTGCGCTTGCGCATGCGCATGAGCGACCGGTTGCTACGCGCCACGGGCGAACTCATGTGTGACCTGTTTGATCTCAAGACCGTGCCCTCCAACGAGGATAAGCTCGTGGCCGAGCTCAAAGAGCGCCTTGAGGGCTTGCGCGAGGCGTGCCTCGCCATGGCACGCGACTACTACACGGGCATCAAGCCGGCCTACCCGTATCCCGGTGAGGACGAGTGCGAGAAGATGCGCTCGGAGGTGGCCGACGTCCTTAAGGACCAGAACGAGGCCGAGGCGTTCTTGACCACGTTCACCAAGCATGAGGAGCGTTTGCTCGATGCCAAGGAAGACTTTGACAAGGTGGTTGAGTTCTTCGAGTCCAATCAACGAACAGCGTTTGACCACGCCAGGGATTTCTTGAACCGCACCGAGGGTATCGAGTATGCCTCCGATGACATTCCCGGTGCGGTGGAGAACGTGGCAACGGTTCGTGAGATTCTCAAAGATCCCAAGCCCTACGGCCGTATTAAAGACCTGCGGCCGCTTATGGATCCCGTCGAGGATGACATGAAAAAGCTGTTGGGCATCCGCCGCAATGAGTTTTTGTGTCGCATCGAGAGCGATCTGCAAGACCTGCGGGCGCAGGCCGAGAGTCAAAAGGGCTTTGTCAATCAGGCCAAGGATGCCATAGCAGACGCCGGCACTAAATACGAGTCGTTCAAAAACCGTGCCCACAGCGCTCAAAGTCTCAACGAACTGAGCGTTGTTGCAACTAACTGGGGCGACTGGCTCAGTGCGGCGGCCAACGAGATGTACGACGCTGTGGATGAGGCCCGCGTGCGTATGGACAACGAGCGCCGCACCACCGAGGTCATGAGTACGGGCGAGGTGGTCAAGAAGGTCTCCAACAGGGGCGCCGCATCGTCTGCTCCCGTGCCCGCGCCCAAGCCCCAGCGCAAGATCAAGACTGTGCGCCGCGCCGATCTGGCCAAGCCGAGCCGTCTCTTGTCCGCAGAGGACGTGGAGCGCTACGTGGACGACCTGCGCTCCCGCCTTATGCAGGCGCTCGCTGCAAACGACGAGATCCGTATCAACTAACCCGCGGAGCCACCGGTGCCAAAGCGCGCACCGGTGGCTTATGGCGTTTAGAAAGGCTCATCAACCATGAACGATTCTGCTCTTAAGAGCTTCTGCACCTGGGCCCGTACGGAGCTCATCAAAGGCGTGGAGGCGCAGATGGTGCGCTACGGCATCACCGAACCTGCACCCGCGCCCGTTGGGTCCGAGACCGTCAACGGCCTGCCCCTAAGTCCGGCTGAGATTGAGCAACGCGACGAACTGCTGCGCATGCAGGCAGAGGTGGGTCACGAGGCGCTGCGCGACCGTGCGGCCTACACCTGGTTCAACCGCATCGTGGCCATTCGCTTCATGGATGCATGCGGATGGCTTCCCAGCCGTATGCGCATGCTAAGTCGTGCGGACGGCAGCCATGGCAGCGAGGCCGTGGAGAACGCACTGGACGTGGAAATAACGACGGCCGATACCGATCGCATAGCCGAGCTCAAGATGGCGGGCTTGGATGAACCGTTGTGGCGCTACCTGTTTGTTGCTCAGTGCGAGGAGCTTGCCGATTGCCTGCCGGGCGTCTTTGAACGCGTGGGCGGAGCCATGGAGCTGCTGTTGCCCCAGGGTCTCATGATGGCTGACAGTGTGGTGGGCAAACTCAATGCCGTCCTCACTGACGAGGACTGGCGCGAGGGCGTGACCGTTCTGGGCTGGATGTATCAGTACTACAACGCTGACGTTAAAGACGAGTTCTTCAAGTCCAAGCGCAAGGCAACGGCGGCGGATATCGCGCCCGCCACGCAGCTCTTCACCCCCGAGTGGATCGTGCGCTATATGGTCGAGAACTCGCTCGGCCGTCTGTGGATGCTCAACAATCCGGGGAGTTCGCTACGCGAGCGCATGGAGTATTACATCGAGCCCGATACTGAGCACGAGGACTTCATCCGCATATCGAGTCCCGAGGAGATAACCCTCTGCGACCCCGCATGCGGCTCGGGCCATATCTTGGTCTATGCGTTTGAGCTGCTCTTCCATATGTACGAGGAGCGCGGCTATCGTGAGCGCGAGATTCCCGAGCTCATTCTTACTAAAAACCTTGCAGGTATGGAAATCGATTCCCGCGCGGCACAGATCGCGGAGCTGGCGCTTGCCATGTGCGCCCGCGAGCACGACCGTCGCTTCTTTAGGCGTGGCGTTCGCGCCGACGTTACCGTGCTCTCGAGCATCCCGCTGGGGGAGGACGAGCTGCCGGGTAACAAGAAGCTCGCCGAGGAGCTGAGTCATTTGGGCGAGATCGGTTCGCTGCTCAATCCCTCAGAGGACGAGATCGACGAGCTCAAGGCTGCCGCCGCGTGTTGTTCCGATGACCTTTTTGCCGCTACGGCCAAAACTAAGCTCGAAAGCGCTGCCGCCATCTGCGAGAAGCTGTCCCGTCGTTTTACCTGCACCGTTGCGAATCCTCCGTATATGGGCAGCAGCAGCTTTAATCCATTCATGAGCAAGTGGATCAAGAAGAATTACCCCGACGTGAAGAGCGACCTATGCACGTGTTTTATCGAGCGCGGTTTTAACCTTGTCGAGGATAAGGGCTACGCCGCAATGGTTACCATGCAGAGTTGGATGTTCCTGGGCAGCTTTGAGAAGATGCGCGCCAAGGTTATCGACAACAAGACAATCGTTTCCATGGCCCATCTCGGCTCTCGCGCATTCGACGCCATTGGCGGCGAGGTCGTCAACGTAACCGCCGATGTTATCTACAACGGCCGCGCTGCATGCAAGGGCGCCTACGTGCGCCTCGTCGACATTAACGGCAGCGAGGCGAAGCGTCTCAAGCTGCTTGAGGCCATCCAAAACCCCGACTGCGGCTGGTTCTACCGCCGCAGCGCCGACACCTTCAAGCAGATCCCCGGCACCCCCATAGCCTACTGGGCCAGCGATAGATTTATCAATTTATTTTCTGATTTAATCACTCGCTATTCGGTTGCAAACGAAGGTATTAAAACTGGTGATAATGATCGCTTTTTGAAGTACTGGTTTGAGGTATCCGAATGTCAAACGAATATCAGAAAAAAGAGATTGTCAGCGAAATGGCATATTACTGCAAAGGCTGGCGAAAGCCGTAAATGGTATGGATCCCACTATGTTGTCACCAATTGCGCAGAAATGATTGCCACAGGACATGCATCAATAACTGGCATTTCGAAGTTATATAAACCTGCAATTACTTGGAATCGAATCGGGTCGGGCAGACTGTCGTTTAGGTATCTCCCAGCTGGGTTCCTTAGCAACATGGGCGGATTGTGTACGTATTCCCAGTCTGGGAAAGGGGACTCCCAGCTTGCTCTTCTTGCGTTTCTTAATTCTTCAATTGTGGCGCTTGAGCTTGAGATGCTTAACCCGTCAACCAGCTTTCCCCCTGGAACTATAAATTCTATTGGTTGCGGAGATGTGGATATCAATCGCGGTGATGTCAAAGAGATTTGTAGTGCTGCAATTAGTCAAGCGATGCTTGACTGGGATTCGTTCGAAACCTCCTGGGATTTTAAGCGACATCCTCTGTTGTAATTGTGCATAGAAAGACAAACCGATGATTACATACTTCGATTTCCCGCCTTTTGTGGTTGGTTTTGCTCTTACCGGCCTCAAAATTGACTGGCTGCAATTCGCCTATGACCTTTTAATGCTTGCTGCTTCAAGTTATATCGTTTATAAAATCACGCACAATTCTGATACTCAAAAAGAGATTCGAAAAAATTTTAAAAAGGATGTTCAAGAATTATCTCGTTACCTTGACGTTTTGAAAACGTATGTTGAGCAGCTTGAAAATTCGTCCGATGGGTCGGAATTAGAGCGTTATTTGAAGACTTCGCCTTACAGGGAATCATTTGATTACCTCACGGACGGACAAGTTACTTTGCATCGGATCAGAATGACTGAGCTGAAAATTGAAGAAATGCTCGAAGAAAAGAAATGGGATAAGGACGTGTGCGACAGAATTGCATCCGATCTTTTCCGTCAGAGAGTTGCTGTTTGCAACTTCGCCTTACCGAAGGGGCATTTGACGAGTCATAGAATTGATCATTTGAATTGGCAAATCGAGAAAGAAAATAAATCAAATGAATAATCGCGCATGGAGCAAAAATGCCGAAGGAAACCCCTCGGCTGCTTCGTAACTGCAAGACCTACGGAAACGGCGATTATTCGTAAGACCCACGGAAACGAAAGGCGGCATAATGGCAACGCTTTTGGCCGATAAATACGAGGCCCGCAAGGCCGAGGTTAATGCTCGCTTTGAGCAGCTTCGCGCTAACGAGGAGGAGCTCAACCGAATCTTTGCCAAGATCTACAACATGGAGGGCGAGGTGCCCATCAAGGTCGAGGATAAGTACGTGTCGGTAGCGCGCATCTTCGACATCGCCGATGAGATCCCCGAGAGCTATAAGGGCAACAAGTATGTGCGCACCAAGCGCGACGAGATCACCTCGCTCATAAGCTATGCCGTGGGCTGCATGTTTGGCCGCTATTCGCTAGACGTGGACGGTCTGGTCCTGGCCGATCAGGGCGCCACGGTCTCTGACTATCTGGCCAAGATGCCCGATCCCGCGCATGTGAGCTTTATGCCCGATAGCGACAATGTGCTTCCCATCACCGACGACGAGTACTTTGACGACGACATCGTGCGCTACTTTATCGACTTTGTGCGCACCGTGTACGGCGAGGAGACACTCGAGCAGAACCTGGCCTTTATTGCCGAGGCGCTCGGCGGCAAGGGCAGCTCGCGTGAGGTGATTCGCACCTACTTTTTGAAGGACTTCTTTAAGGACCACTGCCAGACCTATAAGAAGCGCCCTATCTACTGGCTGTTCGACAGCGGCAAGAAGAACGGCTTCAAGTGCCTTGTTTACATGCATCGTTATCAGCCTGACCTGTTGGCTCGCATCCGCACCGACTATGTGCATGAGCAGCAGGAGCGCTACCGTGCCCAGATCGGCTATGCCAACGATGCCCTTGCTGGTGCCGAGCGCGGCGAGCGCGTGCGTTTGGATAAGCGTGTCAAAAAGCTCAACGACCAACTCAAAGAGACCATTGCCTACGAGGAGAAACTGCACCACTTGGCAGACCAGATGATTAAGATCGACCTGGATGACGGCGTCAAGGTCAACTACGCCAAGTTTCAGGATGTGCTGGCGAAGATTAAGTAACTGCAGATACGGTAAGGATATTCATGCCCAAGATCGATGTAGAAGAACAGCTCAAGCTGCGGTTTTTGCAGCCGTTGTCCGCATGTGCGCCGCGCCGTGTTGTGGTTTGGCACGATGCGGACGGCGAGTTTGCTCCTGAGTTTGAGCGATTGGCTGCCGAGGGTTTCGACGGCGTGGGGGCCGATGCCGGCGTAATGTCTGCTCACGGTGACTTTGAGCGCCCGGTGCGCTTTGTTGAGGCCTGCGAGGGCCGTATGTTTGCCGTCAAGAAGCTCATCAACCGCGATGACCTTGCGAGCGATATCTTGCTGTATCGCCGTTGCCCGCGCGGCAGGCTTGAGGGTGATTGGCTTGCCGATGTTGAGCTGTATGCCGATCAGTTCCAGGCTGACTATCTTTCGCTTTTGGCCGACCAGCTGGGCATCGAGAATATCGACGCCGTGCGCGAGAGCCTGCGCGAGCACAAGGCGTTCTTTGATGCCAAGACCCGCTGCGCTAAGTTTGCCGCGTGTGTTCCGCATGCCTCGGGCGCATCCGATATCGAACTCGGCATCCTTACGGTGATTTTTGGCGGTAAAGAGCTTGGTGACGCGCGCCCCGCGTTTGTGCTGCGTGGCTGTATGACCATGCTGCTGCACGAGGGTCCCGAGGCGCTGGCCGAGTTGATGGACAAGTACTGCGTGCGCGATGTGCTCTCTGCCTTTATGCTTCGCTGCTATGGGTTTGAGGGACCGCTGTATGAGCGCGACTCATTGCTTATGCTTTCATCTCATGTGCTCCTTACAGCGGCGTCTACCGCGCTTTCCGAGGGAGCGCTCAAGGGACTCGAAAGCTATGTGGCTCCCGCCTACGGCCCCTATTGCCTTGAGGCGGTGCGCACGTGGGACCAGGCCGCCGATACCCAGGCGTCGAGCGAGGACCTATTTGAGATCTGTCGTTTGGTGGAGGATGCCCGCGGGCTCTTTGTGCGGTTTGAGGCTCTGCCGATCGATGTGCTGACCTCGCTTGATGTGTTTCCGTGCGTCAATGAGGCTGTGCTCTCGCAGCTGTTCTGCTCGTTTGCGCAAGGTGCAGACCGTGTTGAGGATGCGCGTGCCTTTGTGGCGCGTCGCTGCGACCTAAGCTGGTACCGTCGTGTCGAGAGCTACTTTGACCTGCTTGTCGCTGTGGCCGATATGTGCGCGTTTAGGCAGGCACACGCGGGCGGGTTCCATCTGGCGCAGCCCCAGCAGGTGTGGGATGCCTACACGTCCGATTGGTATGCCATGGATGCCGCTTATCGTCATATGTGCACCGCGTATCTGCGGGCGCGCTCCGTCGAGTGCGATGTACTCGAGGAACCTGCCCGAGCCGTGGTGGACTGGGCGGAGAATCTCTACAGCAACTGGTTTTTGGCCGATGCCAATGCCTGCTGGACATCAGCTGCGCAAGGGGAGTGGGCCGATTGCGGCTACATCGATGGCCCTGCACGGCAGGATGAATTCTACTGGCATGTGCTGCCCACCTTTGTGGGGTCTGCCAAAACGACGGTCGTTATCGTAAGCGACGCGCTGCGCTATGAGGTGGCCCGTGATGTCGCGGCGCTTCTCGAGCGCGAGCGCGGCGGCAACGTCAGGGTTTCTAGCATGCAGGCGGTCTTTCCCTCCATCACCGAGGTGGGCATGCCCGCGCTGCTGCCGCATCAAGCGCTTGAACTTGCAACGGATGGCTCGTTTGTGTTGGCTGACGGCATGCCCACTGCGACGACTCCGCAGCGCGAGGCCGTACTTACCCACGTTGAGCCCACGGCCCGCGCTTTGCGCTCGAGCGCATACCTCAACATGGCGGGAACCGAGCGCAAAGCGCTGCTCAAAGACTCCAGGCTCGTTTATCTCTACCACAACAAGATCGATACCACGGGCGAGAAGGCAGCTACGCAGGATGACGTTTTCGATGCCTGCGCGGACACCGTGGAGGAACTTGCCGCGTTGGCGCGCCGCGTGTGCACCGACGCCCCGGGCGCGCGTGTTGTTATGACGGCGGATCACGGCTTCATCTACACGCGTCGTGAGCTCAACGAGTGCCAGATGCTCGGCAAGCCAGACCTTCCCTTCCTTGACGCTCCTGTCATGCACGGCAAGCGTCATCTGGTGGTGCCCAACGAGGCCGTGGCCAAGCTTTCGGAAGAGGCATGCGAGGTGTTTGTTAATGTTGGCATGGGACGTTTGGGTGCCGGTTTTGAGGGATTTGCCCCGCGCGAGAACGTGCACTTCAAGCGTCCCGGCGGCACTAACAACTACGTCCACGGCGGCATGAGCCTGCAGGAGCTCTGCGTGCCCGTTATCGGTTTTTGGCGTGCGCGCTCGGGTTCCAAGGACTTTGTCGATACGCGCGCAGCGACGCTGCGCGTGCTGAGTGAGGGACGTCGAGTGACCAACTCGCTCTTCTCGGTCAACTTGATCCAGGAAGAACCTGCCCAAGGTAAGGTCTTGCCGTGCGAGTACGAGCTGGTGTTTACCGATGCAAGTGGCAACGAGGTGAGCGATACGGTCAAGGCGCATGCCAACAAGACTTCTGTTAACTCGCAGGAGCGCGTGGTGCATGCCAAGTTTGCGTTGCATGCAGCGGATGGATTCTCGGCCAAGGGTCCGTACTATCTGGTCTGCCGCGAGCGCGAGACGGGCAAAATCGTTTGGCGCGAGACGTACACCATCGCTGTTTCGTTTGCCCCTGTTGCTGACTTTGGTTTTTAGGAGTGTGCCCTATGTTTGATAGCCATGACGACGATCTGTGGGAAGTTCCCTCGATTGATGTGGATGTGCCGGCGCAGGCTGCGGTGCCTGCAAAGGTGGCCGTGCCTGCTGCGGAGGCTGAGACTGCCGCGCCCGTTGAAGCTGCCGCGCCCGCCGAGGGTGAATCCTCGACCGATGGCTATGACCAGGCCGTGGCCGAGGACCCCGAGGGCGACGGCTACGACATGGATGGGCTGGACGGCAAACTGCTCGAGCACTTTGCCGGCAAGATTGTGCGCAAGGACCTGACGGCCCTTATGAAGCGTGGCGCCAACGTGCCCACCTTTGTGCTGGAGTACCTGCTGGGCATGTACTGCTCAACCGACGATGAGGATGCCGTGGCAGAGGGCCTGGACCGCATCCGCAGGATCCTCACCGATAACTACGTGCGCCCCGACGAGTCCGAGCGTATTAAGTCCAAGATTCGCGAACTGGGCCGCTTTACCATCATCGATAAGGTGGCGGCCAAGCTCGACGAGTACAAAGACATCTACGTGGCGTCGTTTGCCAATCTGACCATCGAGCCGTTTGTGATGCCGGCCGAGTACGTGCGCGACTATTCCAAGATTCTGCAGGGCGGCATTTGGTGCATTATGAGTATCGAGTATCGTCACCCCTTGGATGAGGAAGACGAGTTTGGCATGGAGGTCTTTGGCGACGATGCGCCGCGTCGCTCCAAGGCCAAGCGCAAAAAGCGCGGACCCGAGGACTCTCCGTTTAGCGTGGCGTCGCTCACGCCCATCCAGATGCCTAACCTGGACCTGGATGCCATGGTCGACGAGCGCCAGTACTTTACGCGCGACGAATGGCTCAACATGTTGCTGCGCTCCGCTGGCTATGAGCCCAGCGAACTTTCCGAGAAAGAGCGCCTGCACTTTATCGAGCGCATGGTGCCGCTCATCGAGCGCAACTACAACCTGTGCGAGCTGGGTCCCCGCGGCACCGGCAAGAGCCATATCTACAAAGAGGTCTCGCCCTACGCCATCTTGCTTTCGGGTGGCCAGACCACCACGGCCAACCTGTTCGGCCGTATGAACTCCATGCGGGCCGACCGCGTGGGTCTGGTGGGCCACTGGGACTGCGTGACGTTCGATGAGGTCGCCGGTATGCGCTTTAAGGACACCAACGCCGTGCAGATCATGAAGGACTACATGGCGAGCGGCAGCTATGCGCGCGGCCGCGATCAGATTAACGCCGATGCCTCCATGGTCTTTGAGGGCAACATCAACGACACCGTGCAAAACGTCCTTAAGACCACGCACCTGTTTGATCCGTTTCCGCCGGAGTTTAACAACGATTCGGCCTTCTTCGACCGTATCCACTATTACCTGCCGGGCTGGGAGATTCCCAAGATGCGCTCGAGCCTGCTGACCGGGCATTATGGCCTGATCACCGACTGCCTGTCGGAGTTTTGCAAGGAGATGCGCCGCAAGGACTTTACGCACCATATCGACCGTTACTTCCGCTTTAACAGCGACTTTAACAAGCGTGACGAGATCGCCGTGCGCAAGACCTTTAGCGGCCTTGCCAAGCTGCTGTTCCCCGACGAGGCCATGGACAAGGACGACGTGCGCTGGTTGCTTGACTACGCCATCGAGGGCCGTCGCCGCGTAAAGGAGCAGCTCAAGATTATGGCGGGCGTCGAGTTTATCGACGTCAACCTGGGCTATATGGATGCCGACAACCCGCAGGATGTGCATGTGGTGCGCGTGCCCGAGCAGAGCGAGGACACGCTGATTCCCGACGGGCCGCTGTTGTCCGGCCATGTGTTTGGCGTGGGCAGATCGCAGGGCGGCGAGGTTGCCGTGTACAAGCTCGAGAACAAGGCCGTTGCTGGCGAGTGCAAGTTTAAGCACGAGGGCGTGGCCTTTAACAAGCCGGTGCGCGATACGCTGGAGGCCGCGTTCGACAACTTTGTGAACCTGGCGAACCGCGTGGCGCCGGGCATGCACATTGGCTCCAAGGATTATCTGCTGTTCTATAACGACCTGCAGAGCAAGGGCCTGTCCGAAGAAGTGTCGCTCGCCGAGTTTGTGGGCCTGTGCTCCGCGGCGTGCAACCGCCCGGTGATGCCCGCGCTGGCAATTCCGGGTATTTTGCGCATGTCGGGTTCTATGGACGAGATCCGCGGGCTCGAGGACATTATGCGCGTGGCCAAAAACGCCGGTGCCAAGCGTGTGATATTGCCGCTGAGCGCCATTGCGGGCTTGCAGAGTGTGTCGTCCGAGATTATCTCGGGGTTGAGCCCGGTGTTCTACATGGATGGCGACCCGGTCGATGCCGCGAAGAAGGCGCTGGATCTGTAGGAGTGCGGGGGAGTGGGGCACTCGGTTGTTCGGGTGTCCTGCGAACATCTTGGTGCGTTTGTGCGTGAGGAGGCCTTGCCATGGCGGACGAGCGTTCTGTTGGTGAGTTGCTCGACGAGCTGTTTGGCTTTGAGTCGGTAGCCAAGCGTCAGACGGCGCTTGAGCAGTACGATCGCGGGGAGCTGGTGCGCAAGGCGCGTTCCCGCGAGCTGCTGGGTGTGCTTAGGGGCGTCGAGGACGCCGAGCACGCTGCGCACGAGTCCGCCGTGCGGGCAGTTGATACGTACGTGCGCCGCGTTGAGTCCGATGCCCTTGCGCGCGCTCGCAAGCAAGCAGGCGTTGTGGGTCCGTTGCAGATAAAGCGCCGCTATGCTGCCTTTTTGCGCATGGAGGATAAGGCCGAGTTGCTGGCTCGTCTGGAGCAGACACTTGCGTTTATCGAGGTTAAGCTGCAGGCCAATACGGCGGACAGGGTGCGTGCGGCGTACGATGCTGCGGGGGCCTTGGTGTTGCAAGGTGCGGCGCGCCTGAGTGACGTGCGTGTTGCCGATGCTGTGCCTTTGGACGCCGATCTACTGTGCACGCAGCTGGAGCAGATGCGCTGTGCCGCCGATGCGACGGACCTTACAGGCATGATTGCGGCGACGTTTGAGTCCGAGCTGGCTGCGACCGGGTCGCAAGACGCTGGTGCGTCCGTGGGTGATGTGGCTGGCGATGTGGCGCTGGAGCGTGAGCTTACCAACGTGCGCGGTGCTGCCCAGCGGGCTCGCCTGGCGGCACAGGCGTACCGGGCTGAGCGTGCCGCCCGCGTTGCGGGGAGTACGGTTGAGCCGTCGTCGCTGCCGGAACTTGCTTGCGTCGCGTGCGAGGCAGCGTGCGATGCCGGCCTGCTTGCCGAGCTGCTCGTTCAGGTTAAGAAGTCGTTTGAGACCTACCGTCGTGTCGTTGCCGACGGCGGGTTATTCTCTGCGTTTGGCATGGGCTCGCCGCATGGGATTTGCAGTGGCTTGAGCTATTTCGACTACGATTCTCGGCTTGACGAAGACGTGCTGGTGGGCGAGTACGATGGTGCTACTAGGCATAATGTCGTGCGTGAGGTTGCGATTCCCGAGTTGGTCGAGGAGGCTTCGGCCGAGGGCGGCGACTCACTCGAGGTTGCTGTGGTGCGTATGCGTGAGTTTAACTGGCGCCGTTACGATGGCGTGCTGGACGAGGATCCCGCGCGTCATGTGAACGCGTTTTGGTACGGGCTTAAAAAGCTCAGCCAATATTGCGAGGCTGCTGTACGTGTGGACGAGCGTGCTTGGGACTGCTTTATCGACAAAGTGCAGTTTGCCTACGACGACCCGGTGGACCGTCTGGCCGCGCAGATGGACGAAAAGCAGGCGGCGGCGTTTGTCGCTGCCGTGGACGCTCTCGGTGCTGGCAAGTAGGGGCCTAGCCCGGCAGGAGGTTGCACCATGAAGATCAATGTTGATGTGGATCAACTGCGCGAGGGCTTGCTCGACCGCGCAGGGAGTGCGGCCGGCGCGGGCTTTCCCGCCGCCATGCTCGACGTGATGGATATCGAGGATGAGTCGCCCCAAGAGCTCCTAGCCCGAGCAGAACGAGAAGGCCTCGACCTCCGCGACTTTGCCGTCGACGATGACTAAGCGGCGGGGGTAGCTAATATGGGACGGCGCGTCTGCATCCGCGACTGCGCGAAAATGCACGATAAGCCGTCGCAATGGAGTCTAATGAGCTCGCGACCGTTCTATTTTGACTGCACGCTGGCTAAGTGAGTAGGCTTTATTGGAAATCCTGAGCACACGACAAATTTGCTTTAACAAACTCGCAGGTCACAGACTTGTGCTTTGGTGACGTGGTCGGCGATTCGGTAAAAGTCTACTCACTTAGTTTTGAGAGACGCTAATTGTCCGCAACGAGATCCTAGCCGGGGCGATTTATGCTCAAATATGGCCAATTCGGGACGGCTACCCCTAGCCACTACGACGCCAGCGTGGCGATGACTGCTTCGTCGCCGGCGTATATGAGGGTGTTGCCGTCGGGGATGATCGTTTGGCCGTCGCGCTTGAGCATCACCACGATAAACGGGTGCTTGCCCTGCGGCACGTCGCGCAGGCGCTGGCCGGCAAGGCGACCGTGAGGCGTTACGGTGACCTCGCGCAGCGTAACCTCGGCACGCTCTTCGAACGTTGGGGCGGCCATCACCAACAGGTCGCCTTCTTCGATCACCGTGTCGCCATTGGGCAGCACCGGGTGCGCTCCGTCGCGCAGCGCCAGGACCACAAGCATGTTTGTCGCGCTGCCAATATCGGCAAGCGAGCGCCCGGCAAACGGATGCCCCGCGCCCACCTTGAGCTTGACGAACGACATGCCGTCCTCGTCGCGGTAATCGTTAAACGTGCGGCGCACATCGCCTTCCGCATCGATCATGTCGAGCTTTTTCGCCACCGCCGGCAGCAGCGAGCCCTGCACCACAATGCTTGACGCGGCAATCACAAACACAAGGTCAAACAGGTCGTGGCCACCAGGAACGCCGGTCACAACGGCAAAGAGGCTAAAGACGACCGACGCGGCGCCGCGCAGGCCCGCCCAGCTTACGAGCGCCACCTGGCGAGGGTTCGTCTTAAACGGTGCCAGCAGCAGGCCGACGGCGATGGGGCGGCTCACGAAGAGCATAAACGCCATGAGCGCCAGGCCCGGCAGCAGCATTTGCGGCAGACGGACGGGCGTCACGAGCAGGCCGAGTAAGAAGAAGATCGTCATCTCGGCCATCTCGGTGAGGGTGTCGAAGAAGTGCGCCAGCTCGACCTTGCCGGTGATGTCGCTCGCGCCGAGCACAATGCCGGCCAGGTACACGGCCAAAAAGCCGTTGCCGCCCAGGTAGTTCGGCAGCGCGTAGGCGACGATCGCCACGGCGAACAAAAAGATGGTCTGCGCGCCCTCGGCCGTCGCGTGCGCGCGTTCAATCAGGCGGCTGGATGTCCAACCGATGGCAAGGCCCAGCCCCACGCCTAGGATGATCTGCTTGGCCAGCAGCACGGGGATGTTAATGTCGCCACCCGCCGCGAGGGTCGCGAGTACCGCGGTGAGCATGTAGGCGACGGGGTCGTTGGAGCCCGATTCGACCTCGAGCAACGAGTCGGTGCCGCCCTTTAGCGACAGGTTGTGCTCGCGCAGCACGCTAAATACGCTGGCCGCGTCGGTGGATGCCACGATCGATCCCAGCAGCAGGCCTCCGATCCAGTCGAAGCCCAGTACAAAATGCGCGAACGCACCGGTGACTCCGGCGGTGACGACGACGCCGAGCGTGCTCAGCAGCACCGCGGGCACGGCGACGGGCTTGGCGCGGTCGATGTTGGTGTTAAAGCCGCCGTAGAACATGATGAACAGCAACGCCGTGCTGCAGACGGTCTCGGTGAGTGCGTAGTCGCTAAAGTCGATGTGCGCCGGGCCGTTGACGCCCAGCAGCATGCCGAGTGCGATAAAGATGAGCAGGGTGGGGAAGGGGAGCTTTTTGCCGACGGGTTTGATGGTCAGGCACAAAATGATGACGAGGCCGATAAAGAGAAGTATCTGGTTCATAGATGGTGTCCGCTCCTGGGTGGTTGGCGTGGCACGGTCAGTTGTCTGCGGTTATTTGTACCCAAAGGTGGTGGGTTTATGGGCCTGGATTGCGGGCGTGCGCATTTTCGACACGAGGCTGCGATGCGAGCGTCGCTGGTCGGGGCGCTGGGCCAGACGGCGTGGCGTGAGCGGTGCGGGTTGACAGGCGTGCGCTGGCGACCGTTGACGGTATGCAACCCTTCCCAGCATTATTGCAACGGAGTACAATGGGTAACGTTTAAGTTCAACTTGAAGTTTTAGTTGCGGCGTCGGGCTTCGGCCGCAATGCAAGGAGAGGCGTTCCATGGCGATCTATGTGACATCCGATGCTCACGGGCACGTGCGTGCGCTTGACGAGGCCCTGTCAAAGATTTCGCTGGCGTCCGACGACACGCTATACGTGCTGGGCGACATGGTCGATCGCGGGCCCGATCCGGTCGGCGTTATTAAGCTCGTGCGTTCGCTGCCCAACGCTCGCGTGCTCAAGGGCAACCACGAGCAGATCATGCTCGACGCCATCATTGGCCAGGATCCGCTCGATGCCGAGACCTGGGATATCAACGGCGGTTGGACTACCCGTCAGCAGCTCAACGATATGGAATTTGAGGCGTACGAGGAGCTCGTGCGTTGGATGGCGACGCTGCCGCTCTATGCGGTGGCCGAGACTGACGAGCGCCCGTACCTGCTGGTACATGCCGGCATCCAAACCGAGGCGGCGCGGGCGTTTTTGCTTGAACACGGGGTCGATTGTGCCGATGGTGCGGGAGCGGTGGATGCCGATCGCGAGCTACTGCAGCAGATGCTTGCGGTGCAGTCGTCCGATGACTTGCTGTGGATTCGCCATGGCTATTGGGATGCGCCGACGGGGTTGCTTTCTGCCGAGGGCAAGGGCCCGGTCGTGGTGAGCGGTCACACGCCAACGGTGTCGCTCGGGCGTTATTGCGAAGTAGGCGGCCTGGCGGGGCTCGATGAGGAGTCGGGGCGCGGACAGATTGTGCGCCTGGGCGGCGAGGATACCGCCGGCGTGCCCGATCGCATCGACATCGACTGCGCCGCCGCCACCGGCTCCGAGTTCGGCCGCGTCGGGATTCTGCGCCTAGACGACGGGGCCGAGTTCTACGCGAATATCAACCCGGGCGAATAATCGGTGCAAAGGGTAGCTAATTTGGGACGGGGCTTTTTTGACTACTTTCGGAGAGTAGCGCCTTCTTTCTCGGTAAGCGCTAGAAATGAGGGGCGTCTGCGTCCTCAGCAGCGCTAAAATGCTCGAAATACCGTCGCAACGGAGTCGAACGACGTCGCGACGGTTCTTTTTTGGCTGCCCGCTGGCTAAGTGAGTAGACTTTTTTGGAAATGCCGAGCAGCCGGCAAATTTGCCTCAACAAAACCGCAGGTCACTGACTTGTGTTTTGCCGGTGTGGTCAGGGATTCGGCAAAAGTCTACTCACTTAGTTTTGCGTGTCGCAAATCGTCCGCAACGAGACCCCAGCCGGGGTGATTCCATCGCTAATTCCGGTGACCGGGGGCAGCTAATTAGGCGCCGTATGGGTTACGGTCGCGTTCGATGCGTTGGCGGATGTGGGCGTACTCGATTATCAGCAACACCAGCAGTAGGGCCATGACCGCCAGGTAGCTCACCACGGCGCCCATCAGACCCAGCAGCTTAATCAGGATCACCGGGAGCACCACGCTTACGGCAAAGCAGATCAGGTAGATCTTGGTGACGTCTCCAGCGTGGCGCAACACCGTGATGATGGCGTAGATAAAGTCGATTGCCGCGGTGACTCCGCCGGCGACAACCATTAGCAGTGCCAATGTGCGGTAGCGCTCAAAGTTGAGGCCGTACATAAAGCCCATGAGGGGAATGCCGGGGCCTGCCATAAATGCGGCGCACGCTCCGGTAATGACCACGATCAGTGCCATAACGGCAACAATAATCAGGTCAAAGCGGCGACGCTTGCGCGGATTCGCCCAAATGCTCGACAGACGCAAAAGCTGCGGTTTATAGATAAATCCGATGCTCAGCAAAATAGCCTGCGCCGGAAAGAACAGTGCATTAAAGTACAGCTGATATTTGTAGGCCAGCGTGCCTTCCATCACGAACTTGGGCATGCTCTCGATTAGGTTGAACAGGAACAGCGCACCAAAGAGCGGGGCGCACTGGATAAACAGGTGGCCAGCCTCGCGCAGGCTCACGCGGCGCGATTTTTCGGTTTCGAGCAGGGCGAGCGGGGCGGTGACCAGCACGAGCGAGGCAATCGCGGTAACACCCATGGCCATAGCCGCGATGGGCATGCTGCGCGTGAGGAACAGCGCCACGCTAAAGACTGCGATGACGCCGGCGGAACGCAGCGTTTGGCTCATGCCGGCCAAATAGAGCTTGTCGGCCTGCTGCAGGCGGCCCTCGTACACGTCGGCGATGCCATCGATTACCTTATAGAGGTAGACGCCCAGGCCGATCGTCGCCATCTGCGCATCGTAGCCGCGGGCGCTGCTGTACATGAGGCCGCAGCCTAGGGTGAGCGCTCCGCAAAGCCAGCGGTTGAGCTGGTAAGAGGCAAAGGACGTCGTTTCGTCGATGTCCGAGACCTGAAAGTTGCGCACGCCATAGTTGCACGCGATCATGATGAGCGTGCCGGTGACAAAGGCGATGGAGAACTTGCCAGCTTCCTCGACCCCCACGAGCTGCGTCGACACAATGGTGAGCAGCGGAAACGCCATGCCCCATACGGCGGTGCCCAGGGTATTCCAAAGGTAGTCGCGACGGGTGGCGTGATCTTCGTACTCGGCTTCTTGCGTGGAGAAGCCGCCGCCGTAGACGGCTCCGAGCAGGCGGTTCCACCAGGCATTGACCATGCGGCGGATGGGGCCGGGTTGGCGATCGCGCTCACGGCGACGGCGTGTGGCCTGGCTGCTGTCGGGACCGCCGGCGTTACGCTGGCTTAGCTCTTGGATTCGTGCGAGCTCCTCGGCGGTGTGCGATGCGGGGAACAGGCCGTTCTCGATGCGTCCGCCCTGCCCGTGCGCCCCGCCCGATACGGCGGGGTCGGCGACGCCGTTGCGGCGGGCGATGGTGCGACGGATGCTATCGAGGGGCGTGATGCTCAAGGCGATTCCTTTCTATTGCTGCGCTCTAGTATAGCCGCGGTGGTATCGACTCGTGTTTTTGAACAGGTTGTTCAATAATTTCGGCAGGCGGCAGCAATTTGTCGGTAAGCGTGCGGTATTCTGTTGAAGTTTTCTGACCCCTCGATGCCGCCCTCGCGGTACCAAGGAGTTTCTACCCATGGATGTCGCCGCATTTTTGCTGGCTCTTGTGCCGATCATCTGGCTTGTCGTGATGCTGCTGTGCTTTAAATGGCCGGCCTGGAAAGCCGCCATCGGTTCGTTTGTTCTTTCGTGCTTGCTCGCCTTTGCGTGGTGGCATTTGCCGGCGGCGCAGATAGCCACGGCCTCGCTCGAGGGCTTTTTGATGGCGCTGTGGCCCATCGTATTGGTGATTATCGCTGCCGTCTTTACGTATAACCTGTGCGTGCGCACGGGCGCCATGGACGTGATCGGCAACATGATCACCTCCATCAGTAGCGACCGTCGCCTTCTGGCGCTGCTCGTGGCCTGGTGCTTCGGTGGCTTTATGGAGGGGATGGCCGGCTTTGGTACCGCTGTTGCCATTCCCGCCGGCATGCTCGCGGGTCTTGGTTTTGAGGCCGTGCCTGCCGTGCTGATCTGCCTGCTGGCCAACGGCGTGCCCACGCCCTACGGTTCCATCGGCATCCCCACGGTGTCCGTTGCCGACCTGGTGGGTCTGGATTCCCTGCACCTGGCGACCGTTCAGCTGGTGCAGCTCGCACCGTTCTTTGTGGTGATGCCGCTGCTCATCGTGCTGGTTGCGGGCCGTGTCGCCGATGACCAAGGCAACGTTGCGAGCGTGAGCGAGCGTCTGCATGGCGTTGCCGGCGTGGCACTGCTTTCCGGCGTGTCCTTTGTCGGCGCGGCCTTGGTCGTCGCCATGTTTGTGGGCCCCGAGCTTGCCGTGGTCGTGGGCTCCATCGTGTCGCTCGCGCTGACCGCCGCGCTTGCCGTGCGCGCCGAGAAGTCGGGGCATCTGGATGCGCGCTTCCATATGAATATCGAGGCCGGCGAACAGCTCACCGTTAAGTCGGCGCTTTCTGCCTGGTCGTGCTTCATCCTGATTTTTGTGCTGCTGTTGGGCACCTCCAACCTGGTGCCCGTCGTGCACGCCGCGCTCGCGCCGTTTGCGAGTCACGTGCAGGTGTATTGCGGCGAGAACCCCGGCACGCTTACGTTTTCGTGGATCAACACGCCGGGTGTCTGGATTTTCCTGGCGGCGTTTGTCGGCGGCGCGATTCAGGGTGCTTCGCCGCGCCTGATGGGCGAGGTGCTGGCCGCGACCGTCAAGCAGATGATGCCGACGGTGATCACGATGCTTTCGGTGCTGGGCTGCGCCAAGGTGATGGGTTATGCGGGCATGATCTCGTCGATCAGCGCGTTTTGCATTGCCGTCGCCGGTGGTCTGTACCCGATTCTGGCTCCGTGGATCGGTGCCGTCGGTGCGTTCGTGACCGGTTCGGGCACGTCCTCGGGCATGCTGTTCGGCCCCATCCAGAGCCAGGCCGCTACGGCGCTGGGTGTGAGCGACTACTGGATGGTCGCGCTGAATGCCCTGGGTGTCGCCGCCGGCAAGATGATCTCGCCGCAGACGCTCGCGATTGGCCTCGCTGCCGTGCACGTGCGCGGCAAGGACGCCGAGCTCCTGGGCGCAGTGCTGCCCTACGCCGCCGGCATGCTCGTCCTCATGAGCGCCATAGCCATGCTCGGCCAAGGCCTGCCGCTATAGTCGGCACTTGGGGACGTTCCTTATGTGTCGGCACTTTAGGAACGTCCCTAAGTGCCGGCATCTGGGGACACTCCTTGAATGTTGCCTGCTCAAGAGTGTCCCCAACGACTAGTCGTTTAAGAACGTCCCCAATGACTAGGCCGCTTGCGTGCGATTTTTGACCGTTGGGCGGGCGCTTCGCCCTTGCCGCAAAAACGTTTTTGCATATCGGGTACAACGGGCTTTACGTGAGTAAAGTGCGCGCCGCGTCCACGTGTCGCGTTTTTAAAGGAGGCCCCATGCCTGGTGTTACCCCTGCAGAAGTTCTATCCAACTTTGGCATTACGCTGGTCGAAGATCCCGCCGAGAACCAACCCCGCTTGCTGGTCGACCTGCCGGCAGCCGAGCTCGTCGAGCATGCGATTCGCCGCGAAGAGGGCCGTATGGCCTCCAACGGCGCACTCGTGATCGAGACGGGGGAGCGTACCGGACGTTCGCCCAACGACCGCTTTATCGTTGACACCCCCGATGTCCACGACAAGATCGCCTGGGGCGCCGTCAACCGCCCGCTTTCTGCCGAGAGCTACGAGACCATCAAGGCTGGTATCGTCGACTACCTCAACGAGCGCGATGTGTTCGTTACCCGCGGCATGGCGGGCGCCGACCGCAACCACACGCGCCGCCTGCTCGTCGCCTGTGAGCGTGCCAGCCAGGCGCTCTTTATTAAGCAGATGCTCGCCCGCCCGCTTGCCCGTGAAATCGCACGCACCGGCGAGCCGGACTTCTGCGTGCTCGCCGCGCCGGGCTACCAGTGCGATCCCGCCATCAAAGGCCTCAACTCCAGCGCCGCCGTGGTCATCAACTTCCAGGAGCGCGTGATTCTGGTTGCCGGCACCGGTTACTCCGGCGAGATCAAAAAGTCCATCTTCAGCGTCATGAATTACCTGCTGCCCGTCGAGGACGACGTACTGCCCATGCATTGCTCGGCCAGCATGGATCCCGTCACGCACGAGACCGCCGTGTTCTTTGGCCTTTCGGGCACGGGCAAGACCACGCTTTCGGCCAACCCCACGCGCCTGCTGATCGGTGACGACGAGCATGGCTGGTCCGACATGGGCATCTTTAACATCGAGGGCGGCTGCTACGCCAAGTGCGAGGGGCTGGACGCGTTCCACGAGCCCGAGATCTTCAACGCTGTACGCTTTGGCGCCATCTGCGAAAACGTGGTGCTCGATGAGAGCCGCAAGCCTAACTACGATGACGTCTCGATCACGCACAATACGCGCGTGGCCTATCCGGTGGAGCACATCCCCAACGCATGGACCAAGGGCATGGGCACCACCCCGAGCGTCGTGCTGTTTTTGACCTGCGACGCTTTTGGCGTGCTGCCGCCCATCTCGCGCCTGACGGCCGACGCCGCCATGTACCACTTTGTGACGGGCTTTACCGCCAAGATTCCCGGCACCGAGGTCGGCGTCACCGAGCCCACGCCCACGTTCTCTTCGCTGTTCGGCGAGCCGTTTATGCCGCTCGATCCCATGGTCTACGCCAAGATGCTCGGCGAGCGCATCGCCGACGGTCGCACCCGCGTCTATCTGGTCAACACCGGCTGGATCGGCGGCGGTTATGGCGTGGGCCATCGCATCGAGCTTGCCTACACGCGCGCCCTGGTGGCCCGTGCCCTCGACGGTACCATCGAGGACAGCGAGTTCGTGCATGACGATATCTTTAACGTCGACATTCCCACCACGTGCCACGGTGTGCCCGACGGCATTCTGGTGCCGCGCCAGTACTGGCAGAGCACCGCTCGCTACGACGAGGCAGCGCACAACCTGGCCGTGATGTTCGAGGAGAACTTCGAGAAGAAGTACTCGCACCTGCCCGAGTCCGTCAAGGCCGCCGGCCCGCACGCCCAGGTGCCCGCTGAGGCCCGTCATCGCGGCCGCGGCCTGCTGGGACTCCGCCACTAGCGTCGCCTCAGGCCCAAAACCACCACAAAGGGGACGGGCGCCTTTGTGGTGGTTTTACTCACGCGAATGACTCGGGTTACAATACGCCTGACATATCGCCCCCTTCTCCGGATGGGGGCAGCGTAAGCGCTCTTGTGGCGGCACCGTAGGACTTTGAAGGTGGCCGCTGTGAGGGCGCTTTTTGTTTAGGCGTCCGGACTCGGGCGTCCGCTATGAAGGGAGAACATATGAAGAGTTTCGTTGCCGAGGATTCGTTTTGGGAGCTGTTTCCGCAGGCGGCTATCGGCGTCGTGGTCGTAAAGGGCATGAAGCCCGCGGCTCAGATTCCCCAGGAGGACGTGGGTGCAATCGCCGCGCTGCTTGACCGCGCCAACATCGATGCGGAGCGCCATCTGACCAGCGATACCATCAGCGAGAACGCGCCGGTCAAGGCATAGCGCGAGGCCTATCGCCTGTTCAAGACCAAGAAGGGCGCGCGTTGCTCAGTTGAGAACCTGCTCAAGCGCGTGCTCAAAGGCAAGCCGGTCGGCCACATCACGCCGGCGGTGGATATCTACAACACGATTTCGTTGACTTATGCGCTGCCCGTTGGCGGTGAGGATTTGCATGCTATTGAGGGCAATCTGCGCCTGACGGTGACCGACGGCGGCGACGCGTTCTTGCCACTTGGCGAGGAGGCGGATGATCCGACGCTGCCCGACGAGCTTGCCTATATCGACGATGCAGGCGCCGTGTGCCGCTGCTGGAACTGGCGCGATGGCGTTCGCACGGCGCTGTCCGACGATTCGGCCGATGCGTTCCTGGCGATTGAGTGCGTAGAGCCCGAGCGCATGGGGGATTGCCAGGCTGCGATCGATCGCCTCGCTGAGCTGCTCGAGCGGTATTTGGGAGCGACGGTTGTCGTTAAGACGCTTGTGACCCGCGACAATCCTTGCGTGGAGTTATAGCAACGCCTAAAACTTATTGAGGTTCAAACCACCACAAAGGTGCCTGTCCCCTTTGTGGTGGTTTTTATGTTGATGGGTTAACAAATCGGATATTTGGGTATGGGTGTTGCCTTGTGCGGCTAAGATGTTTACCCGTTAGCATCATGTAAGCGAAAGGCGGTCGTCACCATGCAGCAGAACGACGAGACACGTTTTGAGGACTTTGTCGGACTGATCAGCGGCCTCTACAAGGAGATTCAGCGCATCAAGACGTCCGAAGGCGCAAGGCTCGGCCTTAAGGGCTCCGATGTCATGTGCCTGTACTATCTTGAGCGCAGCAAGGACGGCCTGACTGGCGCCGACCTCGCCCGCATGGCCGGCGTTACCCGTGCCGCCGTTTCGCGCACACTGGCTCATCTGGAGGAGGGCGGCTACGTCGAGGTTGACGACTCGGGTGATGCGGCCGTCAAGTACCGTGCTCCGGTGCGCCTGACTGCTCTGGGCGGCGAGAGCATGAGCGAGGCCGATCGCATCATTCGCGATGTGCTCGATACCACCGGCAAGGCCATGGGCGTGGAGCAGCGCGAGCAGATGTATGCGTCGCTGCGCACGATCCTCAGCACCCTGCGCGAGATTTAGAGCCGCGCTGGCACTATCTTTCAGCCAACAACTGCATCGTCCCGTTTGAGCGCGCACGCCGCGCCGGGACATTGTTGTCCAAATTCCCTGCGCGAGACCTGCGCAAGAAAGGATTCGCTATGTCCGTCCGCATTATTACCGATTCCGCCAGCGATATGTCTCCGGCGGAGCACCCCGCTCTGCGTGTTCTGCCGCTGTCCGTCACCTTTGGCACCGATGTGTACATGGATGGCGTCGACATCGATCACCAACGCTTTTACGAGATGCTCGTGGAGCGTGATGAGCTGCCCAAGACCGGTCAGGTCAACCCGTACGCCTTTTCGCAGGCGATTGCCGAGGTTCGTGAGGCCGGCGACGAGGCGGTGATTATTACCGTGGGTGCCAAGCTTTCGGGCACCAACCAGAGTGCTCGCACCGCACTTGCCGAGGCGCCGGGCGGCGACGTGTATGTGGTGGATAGCAACAACGTCACCCTGGGCGAGCGCGTGCTGGTCGAGTATGCGCTGCGCTTGGTGGACGAGGGCCAGGGCGCGGCTCAGGTTGCGGCGGCTGTCGAGGCCGTTCGCGACCGCGTGGTGGTCATCGGTTTGCTTGAGACGCTGGAGTACCTGGTGCGCGGAGGCCGCTTGTCTGCTGCGGCCGGCGCCGTGGGTACGCTACTCAACGTGAAGCCTGTTGTGGCCGCCGAGGATGGCCTGATCGTGCAACTGGGTAAGGCGCGCGGTTCCAAGAACGGTCGTAACCTGCTCAACCAGAAGGTCGAAAAGGCGGGCGGCATCGACTTTTCCATGCCGCTGGCGCTCGGCTATACGGGCCTTTCGGATGCGGTGCTCAAGAAGTATATCGAGGACAGTGCGGCGCTGTGGGCTGGCCATGCCGAGAGCGAGCTGCCCATCCACACCATTGGCGCCACTATCGGCACCCACGTGGGCCCCGGCGCCGTAGCCGTAGCCTTCTTCCGCCCCGTCAAGTAGCTTTCCGGTCAAAACCACCACAAAGGTGCCTGTCCCCTTTTTGGTGGTTTATGCTGGTTTGGGTTGAAGGGAGCGAGCAATGGCGTCTGAGGGCTTTTTTGAGCGGGTGTACGAGGTGGTCGAGCAGATCCCCGAAGGGATGGTCGCCACGTACGGTCAGGTGGCGCTGCTCGCCGGTCGTCCACGAAGCGCGCGCTATGTGGGCTATGCGCTGCACAGCAATCCGCGCCCTGGTCAGATTCCCTGCCATCGTGTGGTGTTTGCCGATGGCCGCATTTGCGAGGGTTTTGCGTTTGGCGGCCCCGATGCTCAACGTGAGCTTTTGCTAGGGGAGGGCGTGACGTTTAAGGACGACATGCACGTCGACTTGGCCGTCTGTCGCTGGCCAGCAGGGCTCTAGCGGCTCCGCCGTGGCCAAAACCACCACAAAGGTGGCTGTCCCCTTTGACGTGATTTTAGTTTGCCTGAGCTAACTTATGGAGAAGGTGTGACGGCGTATTTTGCCGTTAGAAAGTAAACCACGGTGAACTATATTGGTTTCAACAACGGAGCAGGCAATAGGCGATGAAAAAGCCTGCCCTGTTGAGTTTGATTCGCATTCCTCCCCTCTGTGCGATTCAACGGTGTACTTCGGGAACAGGCCCGCTGGCAACTAACTGCCAGCGGGCCTGTTCCTGTTTCGGGGAGAAATCTAATCTCACCGTCTATGTCGTGCGAAAGCGCCTTGCCTAGTACACCATGCCCATGGCGTCCTGAACCTCGGTCAGGGTCTGCTCGGCGATCTCGTTGGCGCGGCGATTGCCCTCGTGCAGCACGTCCTTCACGTAATCCAGGTCGTTCTCGTAGCGCTGACGACGCTCACGGATCGGGGCGAAGTACTCGTTGACGGCCTCGGTCACGTACTTCTTGAGCTGGCCAGAGCCGCCCATGCCAATCTCTTCGGCAATCTCGACCTCGGAACGACCAGTGCAGATGGCGGCCGTCGAAAGCAGGCCGGACACGCCGGGGCGGTTCTCGGGATCGAACGTGATCATGCGCTCGGAGTCGGTCTGGCTCTTCTTGATGCGCTTGGCCGTCTCCTCGGCGGTCATTGAAATATTGATGGCGTTGCCGTAGCTCTTGCTCATCTTGCGACCGTCAAGGCCGGGAAGCAGCGGGGTCTCGGACAGCAGCGCTTCGACCTCGGGAAATACCTTGCCGTAGCGGTTGTTAAAGCGGCGTGCGATGGTACGGGTGAGCTCGATGTGCGGCAGCTGGTCGCGGCCGACGGGCACCACATTGCCCTTGCAGAACAGAATGTCGCAGGCCTGGTGCACCGGGTAAGTGAGCAGAAGGCCGGTGAGCTCGTGGCCCGAGGCCTCCATCTCGGCCTTGACGGTGGGGTTGCGCGCCAGCTCGGCCTCGGAGACCAGCGACAGGAACGGCAGCATGAGCTGGTTGGCGGCGGGTACGGCGGAGTGCGCGTAGATCATGGTCTTGTCGGGGTCGATACCGCAGGCAAGGTAGTCCATGACCATGTTGTACACGTTGTCCTGGATGTGCTCGGTCGTGTCGCGGTCGGTGATGACCTGGTAGTCGGCGATGAGCACGTTGGTCTTGGCGCCCATGTTCTGCAGCTCCACGCGGCCCTTGAGGGTGCCAAAGTAGTGGCCCAGGTGCAGGCGGCCGGTGGGGCGGTCGCCGGTAAGCATGGTGAACTTTTCGGGCTTTTTGGCCAGGCCCTCGCGAATGGCGTTGCTCTTTTGCAGCGCGACTTCGTAGCTGTTCTCGTTTGGCATGATTGCTCCTTACGTATGCGTATCGGTCAAGATGATAACGCGTTTATTGAAGGGGGTGGGGTGTAAGCAAGAGAGGGGCGAGAGAGGGCGGCTTGCGCAATGGGTGCGCGGCCGCGCTTGGCCAGCGGAACCTGGGTGCATCCTCGGCAGCTTACCCTAGCGCCTGTGGTGGCGCTCCTCCTTGCGCTCCTCGGCTGCCTGCTCCTCCTGTTTAAAGGCGGGGTCGTCGGGGGTGACGAGCTCGTCTTCGTGCGTGCGCTTGTTGTAATGGTGGCGCAGCACGGGCTCAAACAGATGTAGATGCTTGGCAAAGGCCGCCGAGCCAATGGCGAGCACGGTAAAGATGAGCACGCGCATGGGGACCTCGACCTGATTGATCGCGGCGGCGCCGGCCGAAAGCATGATGCACCAGGCGTAGATGAGCAGTACGGCCTGCTTTTGGTTGTAGCCCTCTTGAATGAGACGGTGGTGGATGTGGCCCTTGTCGGCCTGTCCGATGCTAATGTGGGCGCGTTTGCGGCGCACGATGGCGCTGAACGTGTCGATGATGGGCACGCCGGCTACGATGAGCGGGATGATGAGCGAGGTGAGCGCGGCGGTGCGGCTCACGTTGAGCAGCGATATGGAGCCCAAAGCGAAACCCAACAGCAGCGACCCCGAGTCGCCCAAGAAGATGCTCGCGGGGTTGAAGTTGTAATGCAGAAAAGCCACGCACGAGCCAAAGAGCGCGATGGAGAGCGCGGCGGCGTCGATACGGCCCGAAAGCATGGCCATCGTGAACATGGTGAACGATGCGATGCCGCAAATGCCCGTGGCCAGGCCGTCGAGGCCGTCGATGAGGTTGATGATGTTGGTGAACGCCACCAGGTAGATCACGGTGATGGGGTAGGCGAGCCAGCCGAGCACGATCTCGCCAGGGGCAAACGGGTTGACGATGACGCCGATTTTAAGGCCGCCCACGCAGGCGATAAGCGCGGCGAGCACCTGACCGGCCAATTTTTGCTTGGGCTTGAGTTGGAAGACATCATCGATCGCGCCGGTCGCAAAGATCACGGTAAAGGAGAATGCCAGCACGGGGTAGCTGATGTGCAGGCGCGGGTGCGGCACCAAAACGGGCGGCCAGCCCAGGTACCAGGTGCCCAGGATCTGCACGATGCAGGCCACGACGAGGCCCAAAAAGACCGCGGTGCCGCCCATGCGCGGGATGGGCTTAGTGTTGATACGGCGCTTGGAGGGATAGTCGACGGCGTCGAGCTTAATTGCCAGGCGCTTGACCAGGGGCACCGTGAGAAAGGTCGTGATAAAGGCAGCGGCCGCCACGCATAAGTACGGTATGAAGCTCGTGGATGAAGCCATGAATCGAAAACCGCCAAGCGTCGAAGGAAAAGGTCAAAGGGCGCTACGCGCAAAAGGGCATAGCTGACCCATGATACTCGACCGAGGGGGTGCGGGGGTTTGCGCCGTGCGATTATCACGCGCTTACCAGATATTGGGATGTTGGCGGAGGTTCTGCCGAGTGCCGTTGTTGGGTGTCATACGGGATCTGCGATGGCAATTCTTGGCAAAATCGGCAAAAGAAAACCACCCCCCACGTTACGAAAATGAACCCACCTAAAACAGGTGGGTGCCCTCATCGACCGTTCCAGCGTCCTTAACAACGAAGGATACCTGTACTAAGTACGACTGTGTGGGCTCCCTAAATAAACGCGACGGTTCACCCAGTTGCTCCGCGGGGGGCGGAATACCTACATCATAAAGCGGCACTTTGTTGATTCCAGTCTTGACATTACAAAAATCGTGTCGGACGATTACGGCGCCTTGGGCTTGGAGCCGTCTGTGCGGTCCGGGCCTTTGCGTTTGAGCTGCTGAATCGTTGTTTTGGAGCATGTTTTTATGCCGACGTCGTTGACCGAACTTTTTTCGCCCGCCTGCTATTTGTGTCCGCGCCGTTGCGGCGCGGCACGCGACGAGGGCGCGCGTGGCGTGTGCGGCGCCGATGACACGCTTAAGGTCGCCCGCGCGGCGCTCCATATGTGGGAGGAGCCGCCCATCTCGGGTGAGGCCGGCTCGGGCACGATTTTCTTTAGCGGCTGTTCGCTCAAATGCGTCTACTGCCAAAACCACGAGATCTCGACGGGCAATTTTGGGCTTGAGATTTCGCCCGAGCGCTTGGTCGAGATTATGCTGGAGCTGCAGGACCAGGGCGCCAACAATATCAACCTGGTGACTGCGACGCATTATGCTCACCTGCTGCCGGCCGCGATTGACGCAGCGCGGGAGCGCGGGCTGGACATCCCGATCGTCTATAACACGAGCGGCTATGAGCGGGCGAGTGCCGTGGCTGCCCTGGGTGCCCTGGTTGATGTGTGGCTCACCGACTTTAAATATGCCGATGCCGGGCTTGCACAGTCGCTTTCTCATATTAAGGATTATCCGCGCGTGGCTGTGTCGGGCCTGGCACAGATGGCGCGCGAGATCGAGCGCCGCGGGGGAGAGCTGGTGGACGACGAGGGGCTCATGAAGCGCGGCATCATCGTGCGTCACCTGGTGCTGCCGGGTCATGCGGACGATTCGTGCCGCGTGCTGGACCTGGTGTGGCAGACGGTGGGCGACGTTCCGATTTCGGTCATGAACCAGTACACGCCCAATGCACTCATGCGCGAGCAAGGCGGCGAGTTGGCACGCGCCGTGACGCGCGAGGAGTACGAGCGGGTGCTCGACCATGCCGACGACTTGGGCTTTACGACCATGTTCTGGCAAGAAGGCGGCGCGGTAGACGAGAGCTTCACCCCAGCCTTCGACACCACCGGCGTCCTCACCAGCGCAAAGTAGCGCGTTTGCCGATGATTTTTCTGGGACGGGGATTAAAAAATCATCGGGTGGCCCGGGCGTTCGAAAAGTAGTCAAAACAGCCCCGTCCCAAAAAGACTGGGTATTGGGCGTTGACAGTTGACGAGCCGTAGGTAAAATATCAACTTGTCCTGGGGACGTAGCTCAGTTGGGAGAGCGCTGCCGTCGCATGGCAGAGGCCGAGGGTTCGACTCCCTTCGTCTCCACCCTTGGATTTGATAAGCCGCTGACATTGTGTCGGCGGCTTTTTTTAAAAAGAAAGGGCTGCATCATGGCCGAGCTTGAGTCCCAACCACTGTCTGCCGAGGAGCGCGCCGAGTTGGAAGAGCTCCGCGCCGAGAAGGCTCGTCGCGAGGCCCAGGAAGAGGCACGCCGCGAGCGTGAGGAGCTGGCCGCCCTGCGTGCCGAGCGCAAGAAGGCCGAGGAGGCCGCTGCGAAGGTCGCATCCGAGCCTGCGCCCGCGCCCAAGCCCGCCGCCGCGAAGCCCGTGCCCACCGCACCCAAACCTCAGCCTAAAAAGGCCGCTCGTCCCAAGTCCGTCGAGCCCAAACCGAGCCGTGACGAGATGACCTTTGCCCAGCGCATGGTCACCTCCAAGGAGCCTACGGGCGAGAATGAGATCCCCGGCATGGCTCCGGCTCAAAAAATCATCATCGTGCTCGCCCTCATCGCGTTTATCGTCTTTATGGTCTACACGATCACGGGCAGCATGGGCCTGCACTAACCTGTTCGCGCCGGGCTCCATGCCCGCACGTCCGCCTCGCCCAACCCTCAGCCTCTGCACAACACATCCGAAAGGTCGCCCCATGGCTTTGACCGACATCTCGCATCCCACCGACATTGCAATGCTCACCGATCTGTACGAGCTCACTATGGCCCAGGGCCTGTGGGAGAGCGGCAAGGCTAATGAGCAGGGTTGTTTTACCGCGTTTTACCGCGACCATCCCTTCGGCAGCGCGTATGCCGTCATGTGCGGCACCGCCGAGCTGCCCGAGCTTGTCGAGAACCTGCGCTTTACGCCCGAGGACATCGACTATCTAGCTTCGCTCCAGGCTCCGGCCGGCGGCGCGATGTTTAAGCCTGCATTCCTCGACTACCTGCGCAACTTCCGTGCGCACGTGAACATTGACGCCGTGCCCGAGGGCGAGCTCGTGTTTCCGCGCGAGCCCATGGTGCGCGTCACCGGCCCGTCGTTGGAGTGTCAGCTGCTCGAGACCGCGCTGCTCAACATCGTCGGCTTCCAGACGCTTGTTGCCACCAAGACGGCGCGCGTGGTACTGGCCGCCGATGGTCGCCCCGTTGCCGAGTTCGGCTTGCGTCGCGCCCAGGGCCCCGATGGCGGCCTGGCTGTTGCGCGCGCGAGCTACGTGGCGGGCTGCTCGTCCACGTCCAACGTGCTTGCCGGGCGCCGCTACGGCATTCCCGTCTTTGGCACGCATGCGCACAGCTGGGTGATGAGCTTCGATTCCGAGCTCGAGGCCTTCCGTGCGTTTGCCAAGTCGAGCCCCAAGAACTGTACGCTGCTTATCGACACGTACGACGTGCGCGAGGGCTGCGAACATGCCATTACGGTTGCCAAGGAAATGGAGGCGGCGGGCGAGCGCCTGTCGGCCATTCGCATCGACTCGGGTGACTTGGCCAAGCTCTCCAAGTACGTTCGCGGTCGCTTTGATGCTGAGGGCCTGCCCTATGTGGGGATCTCGGTCTCCAATGACTTGGACGAGTACACGATTCAGTCGCTGCTCGACCAGGGCGCACCTATCGATAGCTTTGGCGTGGGCACCAAGCTCGCGACCTGCTACGATCAGCCGGCGTTGGGCGGCGTGTACAAGCTTTCGGCCCGCCGTGCGAGCGAGACGGACCCGTGGACGCCGGTGGTGAAGCTTTCCGAGCAGCCCTACAAGCGTACGATTCCCGGCGTGCAGCGCGTGCGCCGTTATTACGACGGCTTTGGCGGCCCGGTCTGCGACATGATCTATGACGAGGACCATCTGGCAGGGGAGGGCGCTGCGCGCGGCAATACCCTTGTGGCCGTGAACGATGCCGCCTTGGTAACCGATGTGTCCGAGCTCGAGTATCGTGAGCTGCTGGTGCCGATCGTGCGCGACGGCAGCGCGGTGGCTCCTCGTGAGAGCATCGAGGACGCGCGCGAGCGTTGTGCCTGGGCGCTCGATCATCTGGACGCCGCTTACAAGCGCTTCCTGTATCCGCAGACCTACGTGGTGGGCATGGAGCAGGGCCTGGCCCAGGTGCGCGACGAGCTCGTGCGCAAGAACATGGTCGCGGCTTCGGCCTTCCCCTGGGCAAAATGATCCGAAGGGGACGGAGGAAAACGGATCATTTTCGTCCGTCCCGCACCAGGTGCCCCGGCCGCTCCAGCTCGCCCGCTCGCTCAGCATTCGATTGGTTTGACGTATGACGATTTCTTATGAAACGATGGTGGTAAAGATCGGCTCGTCCACGGTGGTGGGCGCCGACGGCAAGGTCAACCGCGCGTTTATCGGTGGCCTGGCCGATCAGGCTGCGGCCCTGCGCAAGCTCGGCTGGCGCTTGGTCGTGGTGAGCTCGGGTGCCATCGCGTGCGGTTATCCCGTGCTGGGCTTCGACCGCAAGCCGGTCGGTGACCTGCCGAGCCTGCAGGCATGCGCTTCGGCCGGCCAGTGCATCATCTCGTCGGCCTACGACGAGGAGTTCCATGCGCGTGACCTACTCACCTCGCTCGTGCTGCTCACGCGCCACGACACGGCGCGCCGTACGTCCTACCTGCACGCGCGCGACGCCCTGCTGCGCCTGGTGGAGCTGGGCGTGGTGCCGGTCGTCAACGAGAACGATACCGTTACCGTCGATGAGATCAAGTTTGGCGACAACGACACACTGGCGGCGCTCGTAAGCTGCCTGGTTTCCGCCGACCTGTGCGTGACGCTGTCCGACATCGATGGCCTCTACACCGCCAATCCACACGAGGACCCGACGGCCGAGTTTATCCCGGTCGTGCGCAAAATCGATGCCAAGATCATTGCCTCGGCGGGCGATTCTTCGACGTCGGTAGGCACCGGCGGCATGATCACCAAGATCCGCGCGAGCCGCATTTTGATGACGGCTGGCATTCAGAGCGTTATCTGCTCGGGCGAGGAGCCCGATGCGCTCGTGCGTCTGGCCCGTGGCGAGAGCGTGGGTACGCTGTTCGATCCGCCGGCGGAGCGCCTGGACATCGCGCCTCGCAAGCTGTGGATCGCGCTGGGTGACAAGGCGCACGGCTCGGTGACGGTTGATGACGGTGCCGCAAAGGCGTTGGTCAGCCGCGGCTCATCGCTGCTCGCGGTGGGTATTCGCCAGGTCGATGGAGATTTTGCCGAGGGCGATGTGCTCGACGTGTGCGACCCGAGCGGCATGGTTGTCGCGCGCGGTATCGCCGAGGCCGATTCGGACGTGCTGGAACTTGCAGCCGGACGCCGTCAGGACCAGATTGCCAGCAACCGCCTGCTGGCAGACCTGGCCGAGAAGCCCGCGATCCACAGGGACAACTTGATAGTGTTCGCCTAACCAATTGACGCTGCAAACGCCCCTAAGCGGCAATCTGACGTTCAATCGTCGGGCATGACCAAAAGGTCAATGCCCTCCTCTTTCACGTCACCTTGCTCGCTTAGGGGCGTTTTCGCTTTCTGTCCTCTACCAGCGGCATTGTCGTTGCCGGCACTTGGGGACGCTCCTTATGTGCCGGCAGGTGGGGACGCTTCTTTGCTAGAAGATTCGGCGCAGGTCTCCGCGGTTGAGGGCTTCGTCGAGGAGGTGCTTGAACACCACGCTGCCGTGCAGGCCGTCGTGCTCGAACTCGTTGGTCACCCAGGCGTGCGAGTTGTCCACGTGGCTGAGCGTGTCGAGCTGCATGCCCGAGTCCACGTACATGTCGTCGAAATACACGGCGGCCTGGAGTGGCACTTCGTTGCAGGCAAGTCGCTGCGGATCGTAGATCTTGTCCCAGCTGGTGTCTTCCATCAGCAGGTCCATCGCCGGCTTGAAGGGCTTAAGTTCGGGCATCTGCTCAAACATCCACGGGAACATGGCCTCGCCGGTAAACATGAGCGGGCGCGCGAGGGTGTCGAATTCGGCACGATGAGCTTTCTCTTCTGCCGCGGCCCAGCGAATGGGCATGGTGTCGCCGTCGGCGTAGATGAATTCCTGCAGCGTCCAGTACAGCGGATTCGTTCGCGTGTTGGTTCGCTCGAAGGCGCGCATCAAAAAGCTATCGGATACCGAGGTTCCGCAGCTCAGCGTGCCGTCGCCGTCAACAAAAGCGTGATCGATAATCCAATGCATGCGCTCAAAGCTCGGCTTCATGCCAAAGTCGCTGCCCATAAGCTGCAGGCGCTCCACCGTCATTGGCGAGCCGTCGGGCAGCACGGGCTTCTGCTCCTCAAGCGCATCGGCAAGAACCGCCACGCGCTCGACGTCGGCGGGGTAGCGGTCGTAATACTGCTGCGTCTTGGCGGCCATGCGCGGGAAGGTGTGCGCGTAGACCTCGCTGGCGCTCGCCGGGACATGGGGAATGCCACCGCAGGTAAAGCTCGCCGCCACGCCTTCGGGGAAGAGCGACAGATAGCTCAGCGTCAAAAAGCCGCCGTAGCTTTGGCCGAGCGTGACCCACGGCTTGCCGCCAAAGCCCACCAGACGCAGGTACTCAAAATCGCGCACGATGGAGCTGGCGAGGTGACGCTTGAGGAAGTCCGTCTGCGAGCGGGCCGCATTGGCGCCTGCTGCCTCGGCGCGCTCGCCCAAGGCCGCGATTGTATGCCCGTCTACACAGCTGCTGCGTCCCGTGCCGCGCTGGTCGGGAAGGACCACGCGGAAGTGCTTGACGGCCTCCTCGATCCAACCGTCGCTCGTGGGTGACAGTGGAC
>ERZ1035001.169-NODE-169-length-41002-cov-8.546169_pt1 | contig 41002 bp, 37 predicted proteins | sample MGYA00520685_ERZ1035001 | MGnify/ENA primary metagenome ERZ1035001 (study PRJEB33766, sample SAMN09781749) | gut metagenome | biome: gut microbiome | host: Homo sapiens | place: Madagascar | study: EMG produced TPA metagenomics assembly of the PRJNA485056 data set... | reverse complement strand
ATATCACCCGAGATTCATCTTTTGCAGATATAAATGTAAAAATCGGCAAGGCAATTAGTTTATATACATTAAATACAAATGCAACAATGGCAATGATTGCACATAACCTTAAAGAAAATCGTATGGCATTTGATATTTGGACAAAAACAACCAGACTTGCTTCATACATTGGGGATATAAATTTATATGTAATTTCACAAAAACAATGCCTTGCACTTCTCAATGAATTTAATGAAAACGAAACATTAAATATTCGATTTAATATAAGTGAAAGACTAGGAAAATTACTAACTGAATACGACCCAGAAGAAGCTATGGAATATTTGCCAGATGCAATTGCAAACGCTAAGTCAAACAATAATGAAGCCAAAGAAATTGAATTATTAAGTTACCTTGCTCAATGTTGCAAAAAAACAGGTAACTATTTCGGAGAAGTTGAATGTGCAGATAATGTATTGAAAAAATTGAAACCCGAGCAAACTTTAGAAATTGCAATGGTTAAATCAACCAAATTAACTTCATTATTAGATATTGGAAACTGTGGAGAAGTTGTAAATATAATTGACAACGACATTATGCCAATATTAAATGAATATTTATCAAAACCAAAATCAAAAATGCCAATCCCTATTGGATTAGTCTATGACACATGGGTTAGAACAAACCTAGAACTTGCAAACGCATTAAGCTTGCAAGGAAACGATAGGTGTTTTGAAATTTTGACAAAATTATTTGATATTATTGAAAAACATAAAATTGATGACCAACTTTTAATTTGCAAAGCAAAACTTATCCTTGCATTCGCAAATACAATGAAGGGGGATTTCGCAACATCTCAAGAATTATTAGAAGACATTGGAAGAATTTATCGAAAAGATATAATGGATGCTGAAACAATTTCCCGTTGGAATATGGTATTCATAATTAATAAATTCCTATTAAAAGATTATGATGACCTAAGAGAAATATTATTTAATGCTGTAACTTTTGCAAACAACATAGGCAATAACTATGCAAAAAATATATTAAAAGTTTTTCTTGGCAAAACATTTAAAGATAATAAACAAGCAAAACACGCTCTTGAAATCTACAATGAACAAGTTACATATTTTGCAAAAGAAAAAATGGCCTTAGGAGCATTATTGTCATGGTATTTTATAGCAGAAGCAACACTTATTACAGAAGGAGCTAAAAATGCAATTGATATTGCGACTCAGGCCCTTGAAATTGCTCAAAATCCGAGAATTAACAATTTATATTTTATTGTTCTTTTGAAAATACTTTTAGCAAAAGCAAACATGGAAAAATCTGATTTTGAAACAGCAAAAATCAATCTTGAAACAGCAATGATTCTTGCAAAAAAATACAATATGAATGATTTACTTGCGAAAATATACTATTTATGGGGAAAATATAACCAAGAACTCGGCTCTATTCAATCTACAAATCAGCTTGAATTACTTAAAGGAGCCATAAAAATGTATGACAAATCAATAAATTTAATCCAAAAATACACCAAAAATAAATACTTATTTGATAAAGTAAACTCAAGAAAAACAAATTTAATAAAAATTTGTGAAAATCATGGGTTCAAAATTTAAATTTACGGATTTATTATAAATGTAAGTAATTATAATTTAACAGAAGGATTAGAAAATGGAAGTTTCATTTTGTGCCGCAAAACCAATACAATATCAAAAAATAAGTGCTCTAAGAAATTCTGTTGCTAGAAAATCAAATTCTTCATACAAAACAAGATCACCACAAACAAATAGTGATTGCCTAGCTAGAATGAACAGAGAAACAAGAGATGCAAATATTTTCCAAAAGTTCATAAAAGCAATCAAAGCAATATACAGAAGAAATCATAATATATAAAAATTATTTTTTCCCCACTCTAAAACCAAATGATGTTGATACGGTTCTACCAATTGATTGAATTTTAGCCGAAATACAACCCTTACATTTATCTGGATTTTCATTGATACAAATTTTATTTGGATAAATTTCATACTTTGCACGGTATTCAGTAGTTGTAACGTTTGGCATTACTACATTTGCGCCACTTTGAAGAGCGATTATTCTTCCGTTTGGATTTAATGTTTCCATCGCAGTAGTCGCTGGAATATTTATATCTTTTAGTAAAATTCTAGTTAAAGCCATCACCTTTAGAGCTAGAGTAAAACTACCAGTTGCAGAATCTTTTAATGGAGTGTGTGGATGAGGGATAAAAGGACCAATCCCAACCATATCCGCATTTATTTCTTTAAAAAATAAAATATCATCTGCTAAGGATTCAATTGCCTGATTAGGAAGTCCTACAAGACATCCTGTGCCAACTTCATAACCTAAACGACCTAAATCCTCCAAACATCTTACCCTATTATCAAAATCCATGTTAGGGTGCATTTGATTATATAGAGTTTTATCAGTCGTTTCTATTCTTATTAAATATCTATCCGCACCAGCTTCTTTGAACGCTTTATACTCTCCATAAGTTTTTTCACCTATACTTAAGGTTAAAGCAACTCCGAGTTTTTTTATTCCCTCTATAATTTCACACATCAAATCAGTATTATAATACTCGTCCTCCCCTGATTGGAGAACAATAGTTTTATAACCCATATTTACCGCATGCTCAGCATAAGAAATAATATTCTCTTTTGAAATTCTATATCTATCAATAAATTTATCTTCACATCTCAAACCGCAATATTTACACTGACGTTTACAAATATTAGAAAACTCAATTAATCCCCTCAAATGAACTTCATCCCCAACATACTCTTCTCTTGTTTTATCTGCAAGAGAAAATAACCAATCATTATTTGAATCATCTTTTAAGATTTCAATTATATCATTTCTTGAGAATTCACTCATCTGTAAAGCTCCTATTCATCTATATTTATACCATAAATACACTTACAAATATTCTTATAAAAAATTCACAAATTATTTATAAAAAATGAACTTATGTTTTAATAATATCGTTATATACATGTGTGGAGTCTAAATAGGAGAATAGGCATGAAAAAGATTATATGCGTACTAACATTATGTGTAGCGTTTTTAACAACAGCTCCAAGTTTTGCTGCTCCACCTCCAGGGGGGATGGGACATGGACCATCAATGGGAGGAAGACCTCCAATGCACCACACAGGACATCCACCAATGGGCTTAAGACCAGAAATGGGCAGACCTCCAATGGGTCCGCCACCAATGCACATGGTAAGACGACCTTTGCCACCTCCAATGTATCGCCCTATGCCAATATATAGACCTTATTATTATTCATACTATTACCCATCTTATTACAGAACAACATATTACTCTTACTATCCAACGAGATATTATAGTGACATTGTAACACCAGTTTCTACATCAACAAATGCAGTTATCGTTAGAGATGACTATGCTGGGATAAATACAGCTGCAAATGTAATCAACGCAGCAGCTAACGTCGCTTCTACAATAAGATATTTAACTTGGTAAACCAAAATAAAAATATTAGATAACAAAAATCTCCTCCAAACAGAGGAGATTTTTAACGTTTAGCTAAAGAAAACAAAAATTAAGTCGTAATAAATAATATAGATATGGAAAACGAAAGTTTTTCATACCTCCTCCCCAAGTCTGGTAGCCGTTCTTTTTAGAAACGGCTTTTTTTTATGCAAAAAAATTACAAAACACATAAAAAGAGCAGGAATAAATATCCTGCTCTAAATCTTTTTCATCTTCCAACTTTTTATTTAAGTCTATTATATTAAACTTGCATTTCTTTTTCAAACCCAAACAATGAACTAATTGATTCATCATCATGAATTCTTGAAATTGCTTGAGCCAACAATGGTGCAACTGAAATTTGTTTAATATTAGAAGGCATTTTACTCATATCTAAAGGAATAGTATTTGTTACGATACATTCTTTGATTGGAGCAGAAGCCAATCTTTCAACCGCAGGGCCAGAAAATACTGGGTGAGTAGCACCAACATATACATCTTTAGCACCCTTTGATTTTAACAATTTAGCTGCTTCGCAAATTGTACCTGCTGTATCAATAATATCATCAAACATTAAACAAACTTTATTTTCTACGTCACCAATTACATTAGTTGCAATTGCCTCATTGTGTTTGTCACGTCTTTTATCAATAATTGCAATAGGAATATCCAATTTTTTTGCAAAATGACGAGTTCTATTTGCACCACCCATATCAGGAGATACAGCAACCATATTCTCAGTAGGGATACCTAAATCTTTGATATAATTAACCAAAACATTTGTTGCAAAAATATGGTCAACAAGAATATTAAAGAATCCTTGAATTTGACCAGTATGTAAATCCATAGCAAGAACTCTATTAGCTCCGGCAGTTGTAAGCAAATCCGCAACTAATTTTGCAGTAATTGCTTCACGACCAGAAGTTTTTCTATCTTGTCTTGCATAACCATAATAAGGAATCACCGCTGTAATTGTTTTTGCACTTGCACGTTTGAAAGCATCAATAATAATCAACAATTCCATTAAATTTTCATTAACAGGATTGCAAACAGGTTGAATAATAAAAACATCATCCCCTCTTACGCTTTCTTTAACCTGTACGTAAATTTCACCATCAGAGAAATTTTTAACAACCATAGGACCAACTGTTGTACCTAATTGATCAGCAATTTCTTGTGCCAATTTTGGGTTTGAACGACCAGCGAACAACTTAATATCATGAGTTGGATTGATAGCCCTTTCAAGTTGAGAATAAGTTTTTTCTTCGATTGCAACCATTCTTATTAAATCCTTTCTACTTCTGTCTGCATGGAATATTATAAATCTGACTTGATTTTCTAACAATATATTTTTAAGTTTTGTAATATGAAAACCCCTAAATATTATTTTTTGCGTAAAATAATTCCTCTTTTAGCAAATTTTATTTTTTAGGGGTATTATATGTATTGAATCGATATAAAATTAAGGAGAAAAAATTGAAAGTTTTACCCAAATTAACAGCATCAGCACAAAAAATTATGGAAGGAAAAGCTGTTGCAACAAAAATTCAACGCAATCCAGCAAAAACAAGAATTGTTATAGCAAAAAACATTTCATCCCAAGCAAGAGAAAACCTTGAAAGATATGCTGAAGAAATGAAACCAGAAACATATCTAGAAATGAGAAATTATATTTCACGACTAGAAATGGAAGAACTAATGAGAAACGGTAAGTTATAATTAGAACTTAACTTAAATTTATAAGTATAAAAAATGGGCTTTTCAAAATTTGAAAAGCCCATTTTCTTTAAGATTTTATCATCTTACTTCTTTGAAGGAATTCTCATTCCGTAGAATGAACGAACTACAAAGATTAAAGCGATAATCAAGAATACAACACCAACATATGGAGCAATATGTCTGAAGTTTTCATTGATAGCAATTTCCATTGCCAACAAACCAAACAATGTTGTAAATTTGATGATTGGGTTCATCGCAACAGATGAAGTATCTTTGAATGGATCACCAACAGTATCACCAACAACTGTTGCTTCGTGAAGAGGTGTTCCCTTTTCTTTCAAATCAACTTCTACGATTTTCTTAGCGTTATCCCAACATCCGCCAGCGTTTGCCATAAATACAGCTTGGAACAAACCAAATACTGCAATTGCAATCAAGTAGCTTACAAAGAATGAAACTGCAAGTTGAGTTTTGCAACCAGGAGCTGACAAGCAAGCTAAAGCTAATGCAAATGTAAACAATGCGATAAAGATATTAACCATACCTTTTTGAGCATATTGAGTACAGATTTTTACAACTTCTTTTGAATTTGCAACATTTGCACTCTTTTCATCTGCATCACCTAATTTGATGTTGTCTTTAATGTATTCAACTGCACGATATGCACCAGTTGTAACAGCTTGCATAGAAGCACCGCTGAACCAGTAAATTACTGCACCACCTGTTAATAAACCTAACAATGTGTAAGGGTTTAACAAGTTCAAAATCTTTTCTGGTTCAATACCCAATGTATTTTGAATAACTAAAATCAATGAGAAAATCATTGTAGTAGCACCAACAACAGCTGTACCAATAAGAACTGGTTTAGAAGTTGCTTTAAATGTGTTACCTGCACCATCATTTTCTTCTAAGTATTGTTTAGCATTTTCAAAATCCGCATCGAATCCATATTGTTCTTTGATTTCTTCTTTTACGTTAGGAAGTTCTTCAATCAATGATAATTCATAAACTGATTGAGCGTTATCTGTTACAGGACCATAAGAGTCAACAGCAATTGTAACAGGACCCATTCCTAAGAAACCAAATGCTACAAGACCAAATGCAAATACTGATGAGTAGCTCATCAATGTAGCTGGAATGTGAGTACTTGCAACATAAGCTAAAGCCATCAACAATACGATTACCATACCAATCCAGAAACCAGAGAAGTTACCAGAAACAATACCTGAAAGAATTGTTAATGAAGCTCCACCTTCTCTAGAAGCAGTAACAACTTCTTCTGTGTGTTTTGCTTTTGGAGAAGTAAATATCTTAGTAAATTCTGGAATAAGAGCTGCACCCAAAGTACCGCAAGAAATAATACAAGATAATACTAACCAAATGTGGCTACCCATTGAAGATAATAACCAGTGGCTTACACCAAAAGTCATACAAATAGAAAGAATTGAAGTAATCCAAACAAGTCTTGTTAAAGGAACTTCAAAATCGAATTTTTCTGCTTTTTTAGCATAGCATTTATCAAATAGACCATTCAACCAATATGCAACAACTGAAGTTACAATCATTAAGAATCTCATAACGAAAATCCAAGCCAACAATTGAACTTGATTTTCTTGACCCAAAACTGCTAATAAAATGAAACTTACTAACGCAACACCAGTTACACCATATGTTTCAAAACCATCAGCTGTTGGTCCAATAGAGTCGCCAGCGTTATCACCAGTACAATCGGCAATTACACCAGGGTTTCTAGGGTCATCTTCTTTGATACCGAATTGAATTTTCATCAAGTCAGAACCAATATCAGCAATTTTTGTAAAAATACCACCAGCAACACGAAGAGCAGAAGCACCCAAAGATTCACCGATAGCAAAACCGATGAAACAAGCACCAGCAATATTTCCAGGGATGAATAAAAGAATTAAAAGCATCATAATAAGTTCAACTGATACTAATAAAACACCAATACTCATACCAGCTTTCAAAGGAATATTCAAAATATTTAATGGATTTCCTTTTAAAGAAGCGAAAGCAGTTCTTGAGTTAGCTAAAGTATTCATTCTGATACCGAACCAAGCTACTGCATATGAGCCTAAAATACCAATTACTGACCAAGCTAAGATTGTCAATACTCCAGCAATACCCATTTTTTGTAGAAAACCAAAGTAAAATGCAATACATAAACCAATCAATACTTCTAATACGAATAAAAATTTACCTTGTTGAACAAGATAAGTTTTACAAGTTTCAAAAATAGTATTTCCAACACTGTCCATCGCTTTGTGGACATCTAATTTTCTGATTTTCAAGAACTCAACAAGCCCGAAAACCAAACCGATAACAGAAATTCCAAGACCAATCAACAATAGCATATAGCTATGAGGATTAATTGTTTTAATACTTGGAACAACCAAATCGGCTTCGCTTGCTAAAGCAGGCGAAACACCAACAGCCATCATAAATAATAGTGCCATTAGTGAAGTAAACTTTTTAATCATAGTCTCTTCTCCTTTTCAAAAGATTGTTCACTTACTTTCTCTTTTACATTGATATTAAAATTCTACCAAATATTCAATATAATAGCAAGAATATATTGTCTTATTTATTTACTTCTTTTATCTAATTTGTTATCATTAAAATATGGACAGTATATTAAAAAAAGTTTGGATTTTTCTCCTCATTTTTACGGGAATGGGATTAGTCGCACTCGTGCCATTTGACAAATATCAAAGAGCTTATATGAAAGAATTTCACAAGGTTAAATCTGCTCCACAAAAAAGAGTTGATGCTGCATATACTTATGTTGAAAAAGTAGAATCTGGAGAAATAGGAGAAACTTCTGAGCAAAATCCACCCCAAGTAAAAAAAAGAATAAGATATGTACAACCAAACCCAAGGAATAGAAAACCTATTTATATAAGAGATAAAAACAATCCAAAAATCTTACATCCATACCGAGGTTAAAATCTAATATTCCGAAACCTTGACTAAGACGTTTTGGCAATATATTTTCAAAACTTTTAATTTATAGTTGATGTATGAAAAAATTGTTGTCTTTCTTTTTAAGTTTCGGGATTCTCAGCCTAACCCCAATTAGCGTTTTGGCTTCTAATGTACAATGCGAATGTATAAAAACAACAGAATCGTTAGCCAAGACTCATTCAAAAGCACCAAATAATTGCATAAATACAACAGAGAATTATTACATTTTATCAAAAGGAAATGTAATTAAAGTCGCCTTTGAATGTAAATTTCTTTCTGAGTGTTCCAAAGAAGGAGATAGGGTATATTTTTACGTACCGAAAGATATTCTATCATCATGCGGAACATTAATTATTCCAATGGGAACAAAATTTTCTGGTTATATTAGAGGAATAACTCCTCAAAAGAAATTGAACAAAAATGCAAGAGTTTATATAAATATAGACAAACTTATACTCCCAGATAATACAGAATTTGAAGTTAAGGCAAAACCATTCAGCAAAGATTTTTCACTCGTTGAAAATGGTTGGATGACAGCAGGAAAACTTGCAGCATCAACAGTAGGAATTGGAGCCATCGGAACAGGAACTGGCATTGGTCTTGCTTTTATCCCCAAACCACACAAAATAGCAATTGGAGCGGGAACAGGTGTGGCAATCGGATGTTTTATTGGACTCGTTACTGGACTTGTCACCCCAGGATTGAAGTATCATGCCAGACAGGGCGAAGAAATTTACATAATTCTTTGCGAAGATTTAATTATCCCTAAATGTAGTATTAAAGAATGGTAACGAATCCAAGGGCAAGGGAAAATGAACTTATTTATACTGCTTCTTTCCAATAAAATCGTTCCAATAGTCGCCGTCGCCATCAGGACTTTGGTTACGCAAAGCAAAATATGCACAAGAATTACCATTTGTACCACTACTATGGTTACACCTTGTTTTAATTTCTTCTACATCCGTTACATTTTCACTTATGCCCCAAAAGTTAGACCCCGTGTATGGAACAACATTGTTATCTTCAGTAAATACAAATACAAATCTATCATATCCTAATCTATTAGGAGCTTTTGTACCATTTATATCTACACATATTTTAGGACCAAAAGGCATACCAATTGAAGAATTATCCATATCAAAAATTCTTCCATTTACATCCTGGATTACATTTGATTCATCACAAGTATATGCTAAATGTGTAGATCCATTTAAATTTTTTTGTTTTATATTATGACTTGCATCAAAATAGTCGTATCTTTTGTCTGATGATTTTGTTGACCCCTTAAAATATGACATATATTTTGCTAAAATAATATCCCCTCTAGAACTCGTCGCAGTCATAGCATCATAATCATGAACAGTTATATCTTCTGAAACATAGAATAGTCTTGCAGCATTATTCAAATCTGAATACATTTTTTTGAATTCATTTTGTAAAATTTTGTGTTGAATTTTTGTAGTAAGTGTAGGAATTGTCATTGCCACAACAACACCAATTATCCCGAGTGTGATAAGGACTTCTGCAAGTGTAAATGCTCTATTTTTCAAAATCTTCATAAGTAAATTATAAAGATTTTACTACTTGGTGTACAGTGACCCTCATATCATATCATATCATATAGGGCATTATAACTAGGTTTTAGACATTTGCATAGTGACATTACATTTTGTTACAATTGAGGGAAACTTAACGCAATCGTCATCCTAAGCAGAGCAAAGGATATCTAACTTAAGCGTACGAATAGAGATTCCGAAACAAGTTCGGAATGACAGTTACGCACAACTCTCTCCGAGGGAGAGAGTGAAATTGTCTTTGAGCCGTTGGCGAAAAGATACAATTTCAAGAGAGGGTTCTTCATTTTTTCAATCTGACCCTCTCCCTTACTCCCTCTCCCATTGGAGAGGGAAACAACTAAACAATAAAAAAAAGGTGTTCGGGATTACCAAACACCATTACCTCTTCAATATAATGTATAATATATCCTTAGATTTCGAACAAGCTATGAAGTCTTTGTTGGATGTCTTCTTCATCAAGTTCGTTTGTTAATCTATTCAAATCTATCGCCATTTGATAATAATTCGCAGCATCATTCGTAAAGCCCATTTCTTGACTTGCACGACCAGCATTGAAATACGCCAATGTATAATTCGGATTTAGAGCAATTGCTTCTTCAAAATATTCCAAAGCTTCTTCTGCATCCGCCAGCCCATCTAAATAAAGAATACCTAAGTTATTCTGAGCGTATTCATTTTCAGGACTTAACTCAACAGCCTTATGATATGCAACTAAAGCTTCTTCAAGATAATCTTTTTCCCAAAGAGCAATTCCGACCTTTGAATAAGCCCTTGCATCATCTGGATTTAGAGTAATTGCATCACAATATGAACGAATTGCTTGATCCAAATCATAATCAGCCATGTAAATATCACCTAACGCAATATACAAATCATAATTTTTAGGATCAAGAATTATACCAGCTTGATAAGTTGAAACAGCAGCTTCAACATTACCCTTATTTTCTGCATAAATAGAACCCAATGCTTGGCAAACAATTGAAGTCCACTCAGGGTCAGGATTTAAAGAAATCGCCTTCTGATAATGTTCAATTGCATCATCATACAATTCAGCCTTAGCATAAGCATAACCCAATGAGTTGTTGAAAAACGGATTTTCTGGATCACGATCAACCGCAAGTTTGAATGCACTCACAGAATTCAACTTATCTTCTTTTGACATGTACAAATGTCCTAATTCATAATAAATTTGAGCCGTATCCACATCAAATTCTAATAATTTTTCATAACAATCAATAGCCTCTTCTGTATTTTCTGGATAATAAGTTTGCAAAATTGTCGCTAATTTTACAAGTACAGAACGATTAAGAGGATTTGCTTCCAAAACTTTTCGATAACATTCAAGAGTTTTATCAACATTTTTGTTGCGAAGGGCTAAATCACCCATCTTGTTGTAAAAATACTCACTCTTTGTTGTTTTTGAAACCGCATCGTTATAAACTTTTTCAGCAGAATCATACATTTTAAACTTTTCTAAAAATTTCCCAACCGTGTTATATGAAAAGATAGAAACATCATTCGACATGTTTTTATAAAACATTTTCATAGTCGGTCTATCCCATGCCAGCATTACACTACCAGTCAAGAAATAATATAAAAATCCAACATAATCCTTAAATGAACCATCCTGAGTATTAATTTTATTCAAAATGGATTGAGATAAAATCATTCTTGGACGACCAGAAGTCAAAGGATTCATGCGAATTGCAGATTTAAACTCTTTTTCCGCAGATTGATAATCTTGAGCCAACTGCATAAAATAACCTGTATAAAGGTGGGCATCCCTATTTCTCGGAGAAAGAGAAATAGCAGTCTGACATTGTTCAATAGCAGTATCAACACTAATCTGACCTTGTTCCCACATAAGGGTGGCAAGACGATAGTATGTTTCAGGAATAGTCGGGTCATACTTAACCGCATCGACATAGTGTTCAATAGCTTCTTGCAAGTCGTTATTTCTTTGTCCCATTAGATATTTTTCGTGGGCAATTCTTGCTTTTTCTAATGAATTCTGTGCTCTTTCCTTATTTTCTCTATTGTTTGTGCCAATCATTGGCATTAAAACTTGTTCAGACATTTTGAAGCTCCAATATACTAGGTATGCATGTTCCGTCGGACGAGAAAAAATTATCTTTAATACATGGAGCAAAATCTCATCTATTTGTACTAGATAAGTGGAGAAAATTTATCACTATAACAAATTGCCGTCTAAATCATATAGTTTAATATCCAACCATTCTACATTTATTAATTATATAGGGCGGGATTTTATATTAATAAAATTCCGCCCTTTAATAAATCAAAAACTTATATCTAATTATTTCTACTTTGGATTTTAGCTAAAAGTTGAAGGATTTCAATATACAACCAAACGATAGTAACCAATAGAGCAAATCCGCCATACCACTCGAACCATTTATCAACTCTACCAGACAAATTTTCTATCATGTCAAAATCGGTAATCAAGCTAAAAGATGCCACAATTACAACTACACCGCTGAACGCTATTCCAACTATTGAGTTTGAAAATATTCCAAAAGTTGGAACATGGAAAAATGAAAGCACAAATTGCAACAAATAGGTTATAAAAATAGCAAAAACAGCACTAGATATAACCCTTCTAAACTTGTCAGTACATCTCACAATCTTTAATTGATATAAGAAAAGCATGCTAAACAAAGCAAAAATTGTTCCCATCGCAGCTTGAACAACAATTCCAGGGAAAAGTTGATTTAACAACGCAGAATAACTACCCAAAAACAAACCTTCGCACATCGCATATAACGAAGTTGTCACAGCTAAAAATTTATTTTTAGGACCAAAACAAATAAATAGAGCCAATCCGAAACCTCCAAAAGTTCCAACAGTTCTCAAGATTGCAACTTTATCCGCAAAACCTGCCAATTGAAGATACCAAGTATAAGCAAAAGTTAGAATTAACAATATACTAAGCAAACAAGTTTTGATAATAGTACCATTTATTGTCATGGAAGAATCATTTTCTAAAGAATTAAATGAAGATGAATTCAAAATTCTTTCTTGTAATACAGGATTAGACATACATATCACTCCCTTCAAAATATCACCTAATCACAAGACATATTAACATATAAAACAAAAATCTCAATTCTCCAAAAAAAATTTATAAAAAGGGCTTTACAATAATTTTTTTTTGTTATACACTAAGGACATAATCCTCAGTAGCTCAATGGCGGAGCATTCGACTGTTAATCGAAGGGTTGCTGGTTCGAGTCCAGCCTGGGGAGCCATAAAGGAGATGTCAATGACATCTCCTTTATTTTATCTAATTATCTAATAATGCCTCATTTTAATTTATAACATTATCCACCGAGATATTTAACATTTATAAATCCGTTTTCTTTATCTAACCCTGTTACAAGAAATCTAGAACCTTTATTCAATAATAATTCATCTTCCTTCCAATGACGGAGGTTAATATAATAAAAAAAAAATAATTGCCACACAAAAGCTATTGTAAATAAATTTTCTAATGCTAAAATCTACTTGAACAATTTTATTATTCCCAGATCGTCTAGTGGCAGGACGAAAGATTCTGGCTCTTTTAACGATGGTTCGAATCCATCTCTGGGAGTTTTTGCTTTCTAATTTTCCTCATCCACATCTTTCAAAAAGATTTTCACTTTCTACCATTCTCTTGGAGAGGAATAGCAAATTACAACGTCATACTGAGCAAGGCGAAGTATCTCTTACTAGGGGGTAAAGTTTGAGATTCTTCGGGTAAATTTGTAATTTATTTTATTATCCCAATTGCAAATCCCTCAGAATGACGTAACTATAATGAACTGATTTTTATATTCCCTATTCCCTTATTATCTTCAAAAAGTAGGTCGGCGTTGCCACGCCGACACATAACCAACTTATAGACTTAAAAACTATTTTCCTTTCAAAAAATCACGCCAATAATTACCTTTACCTGTCGGACTAATATTTTTATGAGCAAAATACGCACAAGAATGAACAGGCGTTGTAGTCGAAGTACTACAATATTGGGCAATTATTTTTTCATCAGTTTCTTGAAGTGTCAGACCATTCCAAGATGTTCCCGTATATGGAACAACAGCCGCCGTATCAGTAAAAACAAAAACAAATCTATCAACACCCCATTTATTGGGTCTATCAACACCATTTATATCTACACAGATTTTTGGACCAGTTGGGAGATTATAACGAGCCGCATTATCATCCATGGAGAACAATCTTCCAGAAATATCCATCTCCATATCAGATTGATCGCACGGCCATTGAGTTATTTCTTGCCCATTTAAGTTCAAATTCTTTAACCCTCTTCTATTTTCAAAAGATGTGGAATATCCTTGTGATTGAACACCTTTAAAATATGACATAAAATATTTTAACGATGTTCCACTATACTGAGAACCAGTATAGATAGAATCTTGATAATCTCTAAATGACATATCATTATCAGCATAGAAAGCTCGTGAAGCTACATTCAAATCTGCATATGTCTTTTCAAATTGTGATTTTAATTTTTCAGCTCTCAAATTTGCCATCAATGTCGGAATAGTCATTGCTGCAACGACACCAATAATACCCAAAGTAATCAATACTTCCGCTAAAGTAAAACCCTTAAATAATTTTTTCAAAATGTTACCTCATTAAATGAATGTATTTATTATTACATTATTTTATTTATAAGTCAACGATATATTCTATTTATTCGTTAAATTATCAATGAATTTATATAATTTTAAATGGATAAATGGAGTTAAAAACAATGTCAATAATGAATGATTTAAAAAAAATATTATTGGATGTCAATGTAAATTTGACAGAACTTGCAGAAGCATTATCAAAAAGACTAAACAAGCCATACTCAATGCAAAATTTGTCAAACAAACTCCGCAATGAAACTATCACCCATAGAGAAATGATTTTAATTGCAGATATACTCGGTTATGATTTAAAATTTGTGAGAAAAAATTCTTAGTTGACGGATTTTGAAATAATATGATATAATAAGTTGTTATTTCGTTTTAAATATTTTAGTCAAAAGAGATATTGGAATTGTCAGAAAGGAACTTATGACATCAGGAATTCCGTACTCTTTCGTACCTGGAACAAAAGCTAAAGCTGATGAAGTTAATGCAAATTTTTTAGCTGTTCTAAACAAGATTGAAGAAACAAATTCTGTAAAACTCAATGTCGATTTATCAAATATTGATGAAACAGGAAAAGCAACTCTCGACGTTGTTAATACTAAAGCTGATAAAAATGAACTTGATGGAGAATGGCAATACTGCCATTACGTTTTAGCACTAGATGTGGCTTTAACCTCTTCAACCCCGTTATCATTCGATTTATCTAGCTATATGCCAGAAGACGAAAATATTTATGAAATTATTCTTTCTGTAAGGATTGTAACAGGAAGTGGAAATGGGATGTATGCAGCAGGATTATTAAAAAGCACACCAATGGAAAACAATGTTTACTTCTGCAATGCAAGATCAAGAACAACATCTAGTGCAACAGCTTCTGGTTGTGGAATTATCCCACTTGGAGCAGATAAAATTATAACAATTATGCGAACAACTGATTACACTGGTAAAATATCTATCACTTTTGATGGATTTAGAAAGGTCAGATAGAAAGGATTTTTATGAAATATTATATTTACGTAGAGGATAACATCTTAAAAGGTGCTGGTTGTGCAAGATGTTTAAATAAAGAAATTCAAAACATTGAAGTAACTGAAACACTTTGCACGGATTACATTTCAGACAATGACAAATATATTTACTCGGAAGAGAAAATTATTCCAAATCCAAATTACGAAAAAATTCTCAAGGAGCGAAACAAATCTGAAAAAATTTCTGAAATAATTGAAAAATTAAACGAGCTTGACAGTAAAAGAATTCGAGCGGTTTGCGAAAATCAAATCAAAAATTCTCAAACTGGCGAAACATGGCTTGAATATTACAATTCGCAAGCCAATAAACTCAGAAGCGAGTTACAAGCCATAGAATAAAAACAAAACTTATGCGAAATAATCCATCATTTGAGCTTGAATGGCATCATTTATACTCTTTGCACCTTTTTTCGCTTCTGGCAAAGAATAAAAAGAATCTAAAAGAAGTCTTTTCTGTTCTGGATTCTCAACATTGTCAGAAACCCTCATCCCTGTAAGATAACTATCTCCATCTGGACCATATTTAAAATCGTTAGAAATTTTTATATCTTTCTCAGATGAAGCAAGAACACGCTTTGTCAATTTAGCAATGTATGAAAATAATGGCATAGTTTTATTTTCGGTAGGGACAACATAGCCATTCACAACAAGCTGAGGAACTGTTTCAAAATCTTCATCATCAGGAAAATATTTTATCGTCTGAACGTGCAAGAAATTTTTATCCTCAGGGAAATAATGCTCAAATGACTCAGAACATTTTCGCATAACATCCTTATATTCTGAAAAATCTTTTCCCTTATTATCATCTATCAAATTAACAAGCAAAGCAGTTCCTATCCTCTTACCTTTTTCATAGTTATAAGCAAAGGAACAAGCACCAATATTTCTTAATCCAGTAAAACTAACATTATTCATCATGGCTAATATAAAACTTGTAAAAATATTTTTTGCTATGTTTTTGATATAATTTTTAGTAAATATAGGAGAAAGATTATGGTAGAAATAAGAGAAGAATTTATAAACCAAGCGAAACACATCGCAAGAAATGCAGAAGTTTTACCTGGAGGAATTGAAGAATTAGCGGTGAAATTGCAACACGCAGCAGACACAAACACTCCACTAAGAGTAAAACTTGGAATGGATCCAACTAGACCAGACTTACACTTGGGACACACAGTAGTTATGAGAAAACTTAGAGAATTCCAATCTTTAGGCCATAAAATTGTTCTAATCGTAGGTGGAGCAACAGCTATGGTTGGTGATCCTTCAGGGAAATCTGAAACAAGACCAGCTTTGACAAAAGAACAAGTAGAAGAAAACGCAAAATCTTATTTTGACCAAATGTCAAAAGTTTTGGATGTTTCAAATGCAGAAGTTACAAACAATGCTGATTGGTTACACAAAATGAGTTTTACAGAATTGTTAAAACTTTCAGCCCAAGTAACAGTTGCACAAATGATGACAAGAGATGATTTTGCAAAACGTTACGCAGAAGGCAGACCAATTTCTATCCACGAATTCTTCTATCCATTGATGCAAGCATACGATTCTGTTGCTATTGATGCAGATATTGAGCTTGGTGGAACAGACCAAAGATTTAACACTCTTTTAGGTCGAGATATTCAAAGTGCTTACGGCAAAAAATATCCACAGTTAGTAATCTTGCTTCCTTTACTAGAAGGAACAGATGGCGTAGTGAAAATGTCAAAAACATATCCAGAACACTGTATATCTTTAACAGATAGTGCAAAAGATATGTTCGGGAAATTGATGAGTATTCCAGATAACATGATTACACGTTATTTCAGCTTATTAACAGATGCAACAAAAGATGAACTAGAAGCTTACGACAAGCAAATTGAAGATGGTTCAATCAATCCAAGAAATATCAAGATGAAATTGGCACATCAAATCACTGAAGAATATCACGGAAAAGAAGGTGCAGATAAAGCTCAAGAAGAATTTATCAATGTAGTTTCAAACAAAGGAATTCCAGAGGATATTCAAGAAGTAAAAGTAGAACAAGGGAAAAACATTCTTGATTTAATCACCGAATTAAAATTCACTGCAAGCCGTGGAGAAGCAAAAAGATTAATCCAAGGCGGAGGGGTAAAAATTGACGGCGAAAAAATTACTGACATGGGTTATACAATTTCATTTGAAGAAAGTGTAGTATTACAAGCAGGAAAACGTAAATTTGCAAAATTGGTTAAATAATGTTATCAACAATTAAACGTGGAATTTCAAAAGTAAAAGAAGACATAAAAGTAATTTATGAAAATGATCCAGCAGCAAAGAATTTTCTCGAAGTAATTCTTTGCTACCCCGGATTACACGCTTTAGTAGCTTATCGATTTGCACACAGATTGTACAAATGGCATATCCCGCTAATTCCACGTATGATTTCATATTTCACAAGAATTATCACAGGGATTGAAATTCACCCAGCCGCAAGAATTGGCAGAAGATTTTTCATCGACCACGGAGAAGGTGTCGTGATTGGCGAAACCACAATTGTTGGGGATGATGTTTTAATTTACCAACAAGTTACCCTTGGAGGAACAGGAAAAGAATCTGGCAAACGTCACCCAACCTTAGGTAACAACGTAATTGTCGGGGCTGGAGCAAAAGTCTTAGGTAATATTACAATAGGAAATAACGTTAGAATTGGGGCTGGTTCAGTTGTAATTGAAGATGTTCCACCTCATTCAACAGTTGTTGGGGTTCCAGGAAGAGTTGTACATAGAGCCATTGTTGATGACCAAGGAAACTTAATGCACAATAGAATTCCTGACCCAGTTAAATGTGATATCAACAAACTTAAAGCCGAAGTTGAAATTCTAAAAGAAGAAATTGAAAAAAGATAACTTTTTATATTTCAAACTTTTCATAAATCGTATGAACATTTTGTAAAAAGCCTTGTTTATCGAATATTTTTTCGATTTCTTCTGATGAAAGAAGGCTAGTTACATCTTTATCATTCAATAAATTCTTTTTGAAATCACCATGGTTTTGGAAAGCGTCTAAAGCATTACGCTGAACAATCACATACGCATCTTCTCTTGATAATCCTTTTGCAACAAGTGACAATAAAACTTTCTGAGAAAAAACAATTCCTCCGAATTTATTTGTATTTTTCAACATATTGTCTTTATGTACAACAATATTTTCCATCAAACCATTAAATCTATTAAGCATAAAATCTACAAGAGTTAAGCTATCTGGGAAAATTATACGTTCAGCTGATGAGTGCGAAATATCTCTTTCGTGCCACAAAGGAATATTTTCCAATGCAACAATTGAATTTGCTCTAACAACTCTAGCTAACCCACACAAGTTTTCGCTCAAAACAGGGTTTTTCTTGTGTGGCATAGCAGAAGAACCTTTTTGTCCTTTGCCAAAACCTTCTTCAAGTTCTAAAACTTCTGTCCTTTGCAAATGTCTAATCTCAGTTGCAAACTGTTCCAAAACACTCGCAATCAAAGCCAATGATTGCATAAAGTATGCGTGATAATCTCTTGCAATAATTTGAGTTGAAATTTTTGCAGGCTTCAATCCTAAATGTTTACAAGTAACTTTTTCAACTTCTGGAGAGATATTACTATAAGTTCCAACAGGCCCAGAAATTTGTCCAACACGAATTTGTTCTAAAGCGTGAGCAAAATTTTCTCTCTGTCTTGACAAAATATCAATCCAAGAACACATTTTTACAGCAAAAGTCATTATCTCAGCGTGAATACCATGAGAACGGCCAATACAAACAGTATCTTTATGTTTTTCAGCCAATGTTCTCAATGTTGCAATAGTCTTATCCAAATCTGCAAGAATTATTTTCCCACTATCTTGAATTTGTAATGCAAAAGCAGTATCAATAACATCAGAACTAGTCATTCCAACATGGACATAGCGTCCTAAATCGCCAAGACTTTCATTTACACAAGTCAAAAACGCAATGACATCATGTCGAACTTCTCGTTCAATTTCATCAATTCGTTCAACTGTAAAAGTCGCTTTTTCTCTAATTTCATTTGCAGCTTCTTTAGGAATAGTGCCTAATTCTGCGTACGCATCACAAACAGCAAGTTCAACTTGCAAATAATAATTGAATTTGGAATTCAAATCCCAAATCTTTGCCATTTCTTCTCTTGAATATCTTTCTATCATACGACCATTCTAACATGGAAAAATTTTTATTGTTGATTAAGGTTATCAATTATTTTAAAACTCGGATAAGTTTTGCCAATTGTTGAAAACTCTTTATCCGCAAGTTTCAACGAATTGCGAAATAATTCATCTATCCGAATTTCATGCCCGTCATTATCCAAAAATTTAACCTTTGGAATATTTTTCAAAACCGTAAAACCCTGTTCCCCCGAACCAATATATGGATCAATCGTTGCGCTAAATTTTCTATCAGGATTAATAGGATTAGAATTTTCATCCAACAATTTTTCCCCATTTATCTCAATCTGCAAAATTTTATATGTTTTATCTTCAAAACTTCCAACACCAACAATCGTAATATTCCTTGAGCATTGTACAAATCTTGAATTGCCTCTATCTCGATACATTCTATTCAATGTTGCATTTTCAAAAACTTGTTTCAATTCAGCAACAGAAATATCTATTTTTACCAAGGCACAATTTGCACACATTACCCTTTTAAAATCATAATTTGTAATAGTATCACTATCTTTTGTCGCCAAAGGAGCCATAGTGAACCCCGTAGAATGAAATGCAATTTCAGTTTGCCCAACCCTTTTCATATTATCAGAAATAAATGTGCCCAATGGACATGGATCTGAATAACATTTTGTTAAATTAAACACTCGATGAGAAATTGTTTTCATCAATTGTGTTTCGTTTTCATATTCCACAATTGGATTTTCAAATTCAGAAATAAAATCAAAATTATCAACTTTAATCTCTTCAACATTGTGAATTTTATCATCAAGTTGCATTTTATACAGAGAACGAGCAAAAGAAAATGGGTAATAAATATTATTATCAAAATCTGACTTTATCGGAGAATGCTCATGTCCACCAATTATTAAATCAATATTTTTATTTAATTTTTGCTCTGCAAATTGCTTCAACTGTAAACTATACGGATACCAATGGTGATTAAGAACAATTATTCTATCATAATCTTCTTTAACCCCTTTTAACAAATTTGCAAAACATTCTTCCGGCTCTAATAACTCATACCCAAACTTTTTAACGCAAGAATTATTTAAACAAAAGCCAGTTATCAAAATTTTATGCCCATCAAGTTCAACAATTTTGTATCGTGGAACCCATGGTGCGAATTCACCAGTCTTAGAATTTTTGAGATTTGCACAGACTACATTTATCCCAGCGTTATTAAACTTTTCAATAGTTGACAAAAGATATTCAAAATCAGATTTCACAAATCCAAAATCGTTATTTCCAAGAGTTATAAATATTTCAGACTGAGGTAAAAGTTTTTTAATTTTTAAATACGCATTGACAGATAAATCTTTTTTATAAATACCCTTAAACAAATCTCCCGCATCTAAAATTAGAAAAGGGGAAGATTTTTTATATTCAAAATTATAAATTCCGCTCAACAAACGGCTGAGGTTTCTACTTTCTTGATGGGAATCTGTAATTGCGTAAATATTCAATGTCATAACAGAAATATCATAGCAGAAAAAATTTACCAAGGGTAATCTTGTGGAGCCTTCCAACCATTTCGACGAAGTCTTTCCGCACAATATATTCTTAATTTTTTCTTTTTGCAATCATTTTTAATAGTTTCATCTGGCAAGTTATAACCAAGTGGCATAACAGAACCAGTATCCGTTCTTACCAAGAAAAATATATCATTCCCAAATCGGTTAGGATTGTTTGCAACATTTATATCCACAATAATTCCAGAAGAACTTGAAACTGAAAAATCATATAATTTATCTGTTTCATCATTGCCAGAAGATAATCCCCCATATGTTATCACTGAAAACAATATTCCATCAAGTGTTACAAATGGAACTCTTGCACCAGCAGAATTAAAACCAGTATAAACAGCTTCACTATCCCAAGGATTAGCTTTTTTATATCCGCATTTTTGAGCGGTATCACACCAAGTCACGATTTTTAAATAAGGAGCGAAATATTGTTCAACATAAGGTTTTGGAGCTAATGAAGAATCCCAACCATCATATTCACCGTTATCATGAATAGACATTCGCATAGCTTGGTTCATAATAGAAATAGATTTTTGAAGCTTAGCGATTTTAGCATTATGATCCATTTTGGTTAACAGATTTGGAATAGTCATTGCTGCAACAACGCCTATTATACCCAAAGTTATCAAAACTTCTGCCAACGTAAACCCAAACTTTTTCATATTTCTCCTGTTAATATAATTCATTATTCAATGTTACAATACACTATATAATGAATAAAGTCAATCATTGTTTGTTTTATTCACTAAAAATAGTATGATTTTTCTAATGGAAAGAGAAATTAAACTAGAAACAGACAATCTTGCATCTCAAATAAAATACCTTGCAGCCTTAGACGGTTTCACGGTCACTAAAGTTAAAGAAAAAGTCAACAAAAAATATCAAAAAACTGACAGCAATCGAAACCTAAGCAACAAATTCCGCAACAAAACCTTACGAGTATCTGAACTTGTTGAATTATTAGATATACTTGATTATGACATTTATATCCATAAAAGATAATGCCACAATTCTGAAATAGAATCATTTTTTTCAATCAACCTCTCTCCGATTACCTTGTCATGCTGAACTAGTTTCAGCATCTCTAGCGAATGCGTTTGGATAGAGATTCCGAAACAAGTTCGGAATGACTGTACGGATTCGTCATACTGAGCGAAGCGAAGTATCTCAATCCTAAAGGTTTAATATTTTTTCTTCCTCTCCTTGGGGAGAGGATTGAGGTGAGGGGTTAATCTGAACAAGTATAATTTTAGATTCTTCGGGGAAATTTGGAATATTTTATTCTACTTTCTTCTGTTTTTCCCTCAGAATGACGAATTTGTTATGGTTTCCCCCTCTCCTTGGGAAGAGTTCAAAACTTAAACAACTTCTATTTAGAGCAAATTGAAATCCCTTTTAAACTCAAATATGTTATAATTTAATTATGAATGACAAATTGAAAGAAACTTTAAAACTTCTGCCATCGCTTCCTGGTTGTTATATTTACTACAATTCAGATAACGAAATTATCTACGTTGGGAAAGCTAAAATTCTTAAACGTCGTGTTATGTCATATTTCAACAGAAAACATCACGACAGCGTTAAGGTTAATATTTTAGTTTCTCAAATCGACCACATGGAATACATCATTACAAATACAGAAGTCGAAGCTCTTATCTTAGAAAGTCATTTAATCAAAAAACATAAACCTAAATACAATATTTTATTGAAAGATGACAAAAAATATCCTTATTTTTTAATTACGAATGAAGATTTTCCCAAAATATCAATAGTTAGAAAACGGAACATGAACCCAGAAAAAGGTAAATATTATGGACCTTATACAAATATTCGTGCAATGCACTCAACTCTTGATTTTTTGAAAAAAATATTTCCATTAAGGCAATGCAAAACACCAAAATTTTCATCAAGACCTTGCCTATATTATCACATTGGGAAATGTCTTGCACCTTGCCAAAACCTTGTAACAAGTGAAGAATATAAAGCAATTGTCCATCAAGCAGAACTATTTTTATCTGGGAAACAAACAGAGTTAATGAAACAACTGATGGAACAAATCCAAAAATATTCTGACTCAGAACAATTCGAAAAAGCCGCTCGACTTCGTGATAGCTATTTCGACCTCCAAAAAACACTGGAAAAACAAAAAGTAGTTTATGAAAACACCAAACTTAACGAGGACATTATTTCTTTAATTCACGAGGACGGAATTCTCGCTATCGTTATAATGATGATTAGGGAAGGACGCTTAATCGACAAAAAAGACTTTACCTATGAAGTTGAAGATGAAGATAAAACAGAATTTTTTGCAACATTTTTCAAGGAATACTACAACACTTTATCCTTAGAGTTCCCTGACAAAATTGTATCTAATGAACTTGAAGCCGTTGGAGACAAAGCATTATACGAAGAATGGTTAGAGATAATTTCTGGCAAAAAAGTTAAAATTAGTTACGGGAAATCTACCCAAGGAAAAGAGCTCCAAACCCTTGCAGATAAAAATTGCCGAGTAGTAATTGATAACGCAAAATTATCCAAAATGTCAAAAATCAATGAAGATTTTAACAATATTGGTTCATACCTAAAAGAAAAACTACATCTAAATAATTTTCCCCACAGAATGGAATGCTATGATATTTCACACATTCAAGGGACAAATACTGTTGCCTCAATGGTAACATTTATCAACGGATTGAGTAAAAAATCTGAATACAAAAAGTTTAAAATTAAATCAACTGAAGGCAAACCAGACGACTTTTTATCAATGAAAGAAGTTCTTACAAGACGACTTGTTCACCTTGGAGATAAAGGTTGGGACAAACCAGATTTAATCATCATTGATGGAGGTAAAGGACAACTATCTAGCGTTATGCAAATTGTGAAAGAACTCGGTGTGACAGGAATTGATTTTGTCAGCCTTGCAAAAAGACAAGAAGAAGTTTTTCTACCAAACCAATCTCAATCTATTCTTCTTCCTAGAGAATCTAGTGCCTTATTCCTTATTCAAAGGATAAGAGATGAAGCTCATAGATTTGCAATAACTTATCACCGAAAATTGCGGTCAAAAACTGAAATTAAAGAAAATGGAATACAAAAATAACACTTTTATTATTTTCTTCTCCGTGATAAAATTCAAATATGGATAGATTTGAATTTATTAAAGCAAAACGTATCGTTTTCAAATTAGGAACTAATGTATTAAGAAATGATGATGGTTATGTATCTTTGCCACGTGTTTACACTTTCATTGAAGATATTGCCCATCTTGTAAAATCAGGGAAAGAAGTTATTATCGTAACTTCAGGTGCAGTTGGATTAGGTAAAAAAAGACTAGGACTTGATGATACCAGTGGAACAGCACTAAAACAAGCATGTGCTGCAATTGGGCAAGGTAAGCTAATGTCCATTTACGAAAACGGCTTTGACACATACGGATTGACAGCAGCTCAAATTCTTTTAACAGAAGACGATTTTTCAATTCGTCAAAGATACTTAAGCTTGAGAACAACATTCAACAAATTACTTGAGCTTGGGGTAATTCCTGTAATTAACCAAAACGACACAGTTTCAACTTTGGATGTCGCACTTCGTTATGTTAAAGAAGATATGCAAGTATGTTTTTCTGATAACGACAAACTTTCAGCTCTTGTTGCTAGTGAACTTGATGCAGATTTATTAGTAATTTTATCAGATATTAACGGACTTTACGATGACAATCCAAAATCAAATCCAAATGCTAAACTCATTAAATCAGTAAAAGAAGTTAATGACGACATTTTAGCACTCGCTTCAGGTGTTTCTGATGGCGGAAGAGGCGGAATGGAAACAAAATTAAAAGCCGCAAGACTTGTAACTCGATTTGGGGGCAAAGTTCTTATCGCAAACGGCAAACAACCATATATCATCAAAAGGATTTTTGAAGGCGAAGATTTGGGAACAATGTTTTTACCATCAGACGAAAACCTTTCTGATAAAAAACGTTGGATTGGTTATGCCACAAACATTGTAGGGAAAATCATTGTAAACGATGGAGCAAAACATGCACTGATTTCAAAAGAAAAAAGCCTTTTACCTATCGGTGTAATTGGAGTTAAAAACCACTTCCAAAAAGGAGATGTAATCTCTATCCTTGATGAAAAACATCACGAATTTGCTCGTGGCATTGTCAACTATGATTCGCATTCTTGCGAAAAAGTTATCGGTTCTCATTCTGACAACATCGCAGACATTTTAGGATTTAAAAACTATGATGCAATCATAACTCGTGACAACATCACAATATTATAACGTTTTACTCACCACAAAATTAGGAGAGCTAAATTGGAAAAGAATTTTATTGAAATAGCTAAGAATGCAAAACAAGCATCACTAAAAATTGCCGAACTAAATACAGAAATAAAAAACTCTGCATTGAGTAAAATTGCGGATTTTTTTGAAGCTCACAAAACTGAAATTTTTGAAGCAAACAAAAGAGATTTAGAAGAAGCTGAAAAATTAGTTGAAAATGGAGAAATTACAAAAGCTACTTTCAACCGTCTAAAACTTGACGAAAACAAAATGAGAGATATGATTCAAGGAGTTCGAGATATTGCAAATCTGGAAGATCCAATCGGGAAAATTCTTTTCAAAAGAGAACTAGATTCAGATTTGACATTAACAAAAATTTCTTGTCCTATCGGGGTTTTGGGGATAATTTTTGAAGCTAGACCTGATGTAATTTCACAAATTTCGTCCCTTGCAATAAAATCTTCAAACGCCGTAATTCTAAAAGGTGGAAAAGAATCAAAACACACAAATGAAAAAATTATGGAAATTATTAATTCTGCATTAAACGAAGTAAAAGAATTTCCGAAGAATGTAGTACAACAAGTATTTTCAAGAGAAGATGTTGCAGAAATGTTAAAATGCGACAACTACATCAATTTAATAATCCCTCGTGGTGGAAATAAACTAGTAAAATTTATTAAAGAAAATACAAAAATTCCTGTACTCGGTCATGCCAGTGGAATTTGCCATATTTTTGTAGATAAATCAGCAGATATTGAAATGGCATCAAGAGTTGTAATAGATGCAAAAACTCAATACCCTAGTGCCTGCAATGCAGTTGAAACACTTTTAATCCACAAAGATTTTCCAAAGGCTAACGACCTTTTGGCATCTTTACAATTATCAGAAATAAAACTTGTTCCAAACCCAGAAGATTGGTCAACTGAATATGGTGACAAAATTTTATCTTATAAATTTGTCGATTCTCTTGATGAAGCCATTGAGCATATAAACACATATGGTTCTGGACATACAGATAGTATTATTACAAAAGACATCCAAAATGCAGAAAAATTCATGAACAATGTAGATTCCGCAGGGGTTTATATGAATGCTTCAACTCGTTTTGCTGATGGATTTAGATATGGTTTTGGTGCAGAAGTTGGAATTTCAACTAACAAAACTCACGCAAGAGGACCAGTTGGACTTGAAGGGTTAACCATTTACAAGTACAAACTTATCGGTAACGGAAATATTGTAGATGACTACGTAAAAGGCACAAAACATTTCCACCACAAAGATTTACCTTGTTCATAATAGGCTAAGGATTTCGCCAAGGCTCATTTGGCTGAATATAACGGAGTTTTACCCTCAAAAAATCCTGTTCTGAATTTTTAACATGTTCCGTTCCAATACATTCAAATTTTGAACTTCGAGGGAACACTATTTCGTCACAGGTTTCATTGCCCACACGAGAAACTCGTGAGCCTTTAGGAACTTCAATTTCATAGGCAATTCCAGTATCATTTGTGAGATACCTTGATGCATAATCTTTATTTGAAGTCGCATAAGCATACTCTTTCATATCAATTACGTCGCCTTTTTTAATTCCAAGCCTTTTCTTATATAGACCATATTCTGAGAAGAAATCTGGCTTTTCACCAATGCAACGATATACATTAAGCATTTTTTCAGTTGGCTTTAAATTTTTGAACTCCATATCAGTAAGACTAACCATTTCTCGAGGAGTCATTTCTTTTACAAAAGTATCACCCATATATTTTGGATTTCCTCCAGTTATAAAGAAATGATTTATCCCATTTAAATCACCATGTAGTGATACGGATTCACGATTAGTTTGGCGAATAACTCGTTGTTCTTTACACGCTTTCCAATATTCGTGACAAAACAAAGGCTTATTTCCAGCGGATTGTTTCAGTACATTTGCTGGTTGTTCATGTTTAAGAAATTTCGCCGTTTTCGCCCCCAATTCAGAAACAATTGTTCTTACAGTGTCAAATTTAAAACCCATAAAAATAACTTTCCCCTTTTGTATGTCTATATAAAAACAAAAGAGGAAAGATTATTGCCTAAAAAACACCAATCTTATTAAATTTTTGCAATTTTTTGAGATTTATATTCAATTAAACATTTTGCCAATTGGTCTGGACAACTTGTTGGCTTTGAATTACAAGTAATTCCTTGCAATTTTTCAATAACGTCATCAATCGGCATTCCTTTAATTAAACTCTTAATACCTTTTAAATTACCGTTACATCCTCCAATGAATTCAGCATCTACAACTTTTCCATCTTGAATAGCTACTTGCATTAATTGGCAACAAGTTCCAACCGTTCTATATTGAATTACTTCTGGTTTATCTGTCATAATCTTTCCCTCTTTCCTGTGCTATAACTCCAATCTATCACAATTATCAAAAAAGAGTAAGCCCCAAATTAGAACCTACTCTTTTTATGAATTTAATCCTTCTTCAACCTAGTCTTTTTTCAAGAAATCAGGAACATCTAATTTCAATTGTGGCATTTGAGGAAAACCTGCATTTGTTGATAATGTAGAATTTCCTACACCTGATGTTGATTTACCTTGAAAATACTCAGCAGCTGATAGTTGCGGAGTGTTGATTGAACTTTGGTCAGGTTTTTCAGAAAAGCCTGTTGCAATAACAGTAATCTGAATTTCATTTTGGAACGCTTCATTAATTGCAGTACCAATGATTACATCCGCATCATCCTTAACAACATTGTTAATAATAGTTGTTGCATCATTGATTTCATACAATGTCATATTAGAACTACCAGTGATATTAACAATAATACCAGAAGCACCGTCAATTGAAGATTCCAATAATTGAGAATTAATAGCCATTTCAGCAGCTTTGATAGCTCTTCCTTCACCTTGAGCTCTACCAATACCCATCAACGCTGTACCAGAATCTTTAACAACCTTTCTTACGTCGGCAAAGTCGATGTTAATCATACCTGGAATAGTAATAATATCTGACAAGCCTTGAATACCACGGTATAGAACTTCATCTGTTACGCAGAAAGCTTCTCTCAAACCGATTTGACGCTCAACAACTTGAAGCAACTTATCGTTCGGAACAACAAGGATAGCATCAACATATTTTTTAAGTTTTTCAATACCAGCCTCTGCTTGAGCCATTCTTTTTTTACCTTCCCAAGAGAAAGGTTTTGTAACAAATGCGATAGTCAAAATTCCTAAATCTCTAGCAATTTGAGCAACGATTGGAGCAGCACCAGTACCTGTTCCGCCACCCATACCAGCAGTAATGAACACCATATCGGCACCATCTAAAGCTCTTGTGATATCATCTTTCATTTCTGTTGCAGCTTTTTCACCAGTTGAAGGATCTCCACCTGAACCCAAACCCTTTGTTGTCGCAACACCTAATTGCAATTTGTTTGGAACATTACTATATGTCAAAACTTGTAAATCTGTATTCATCAACCAGAATTCAACGCCTGCAAGTTTTGCCTTAATCATACGGTTTACAGCATTTCCGCCGCCACCGCCGACACCAATAACCTTGATTCTGGTAGGATTTATATTCGATCTTTGATTATTATTATCATAATTTGAAACTATATTATCCATTGTACCTCCTACGTTTCATTTTTTATTTATATTATATACTAAAAAATTTACATTTCACGTATTTGAATATTTTGTAATAATATTCAAAAAAGAGTGCAACAGAAATTTTTCCAATATCTAGGCTTGTAAATCCAATTTATTTCCTTGAGATTTTGATTTTAGAGCTTGAGCTTTCATTTTAATCTGATTTGCTTGATTTGCAACTTTATAATCTTGACCAGACGGATCAGAAGGAGCTAAAGCAGCACGAATTACAGTATTAGCATGGTCAATTGTTTGTTGAGGATTCTTTTTATTCAAAACAGGCATCTTAATAGGCACATGTCCAGAAACAGGGATACCATCAGCATTTCGTTCAATTGAAATTGCACCAGCAAATACCCCGCCAGCAGACTTGTGAGCCATCTCATGTGCGTAAATATGATTATAATTTCTATTAATAATTTCTTGTTTTGAAGCTAAATTTACTACCATACACACTCCTGCTATTATTGTAGCAATTTAATCTACTTATGTCAATTAGAATTTTAATTTGTAACAATATGTTAAGAAAAATATTAACATCCTCAAAACCTTGCTCCAACTGACTTAAGAAAAATAATAAGAATTTAAAAAAAACATGATTGAGGCAATTCTCCCAAACAAAAAAACTTTATATAAACATATAGGTGGAAAATAATATAGAAAGTGGAAAGGAAATTATTATGTCAATTTCAAATTTAGGAGCAATTGGCTATCAACCCCAAGTAACGTCGTTCACAGCGAAAAAGTACAATGGACCAGAAGATTTTAAACCTGGTTTAATTATGCCAGAAAAAGAAGAAAAGAAAAATAAACATACAGTACTAAAAACAGTTGCAACACTTGCTGTTGTAGTTGGTGCAGCAGTTCTTCTTAAAAAACATGGTAAATCAATTTTGAACAAAATTAAAGGATTCTTTAATAAAGGCAGTAAAGTTGTAGGAGAAGGGGCTAAAACCGCAGAAACAGCAGGAAAGACAATTAAAGTTAACACACCAGCAAAACCAGCTGCTGAAGTAGTAAGAAATATTGAAACTAGCACAGCAAATTCAAGTGCAAGAAAAGCAGTAGAACAAGCAATTAAAGACACTCCAACAAAAGCACAACAAGCTGCATACGATGAATCTATTAGATATGTAGCTCCAACAGCAGAACAAAAAGCCGCAATTAAAGCCAATAATGCAGTAGCAGCAAGAGAAACAGCAATTGCTCATCAAATCCAAAATGCAGCATCTCCAGAAAGTGTTAAAGCTTTAGAAAGAGCTAAACAAGGAATGTCAGAAGTTAACACAAGCCTAAATGGATTGTTTGAAAGTAACGGTGCAAAATTAACAGTAAAAAATGGTAAAATTGTAAAAATTCAAACACCAGACGGCAGAGCAATTACAAAAGAATTGAATATCGCAAAATATGAACACAAACACGGTATTGATTTATCAAAATTAACACCAGCATCTGCGCCTAAAGCAAGACCAAAAGCAAAAATAAAAGTTGATACTAAAAAACAACAGGAAATTGATGCAGCTTGGAAAGAATATACAAGCAAACAAAATGTTCCAACAACAGAACAAATCTTCGCTCAAAGAAATGCAGATGCTGCAAAATTAAAACAAGAACAAGTTTCTCAAGCTTGGGCAGAACATACAACGGTCCCAAAACAAACAACAGCTAAAACTGAACAAAACATCGCAGACATTTTCGCTCAAAGAAAAGCTGAAGAAGCAGCATTAAAACAACAACAAATGGACGAAATGTGGGCAGCAGCAGGTTACTAAAAATTGCACCTAAATAAAAATTCCACAAACTTATAAAAACATCGATTGGCGATTTAATTTAATCTCTTTTATCTGAGAAAGATAATCCGAGTTAGTTAAGTCGCCAATTGATTTGTATAACTTCAATACACTTGTTTGAATATTTTCAGAATTCATTAAAATCATATCATTTGCCATTTCAACATTAGACATTGCAAGTCTTGTCATATCCCTAAATCCAGATGATGCAATTTCTAGAGCTAATTCATTATCACTCGCAGTTTTAAAAATAGCTTGAGCTACAAGCATCGGCATATGAGAAATCAAAGCAACAGCCTCATCATGCTTTTCAGGGGTTGTAACAACAGGTGTCGCCCCAAGTTTTTCAATAATAGAAACTAGTGTTTCATCATTTCCCCAAACAGGAGTAACAACCCACTTTTTACCACGAAACAACCCTTCCATAGAATTTTCAAACCCTTGATGTTCTGTTCCAGCCATAGGATGAGAAGGAATAAATTTATAAGGTCGTTTTTTCTTAGATACAAACTGTTTCAAGGAACAAACATCCGTTACAATAGTATTAGGGAGGAGAACATTTTCTAACTCATCTAAAACTTGAAGAGTTTTATTCATTGGAGAACAAACAAAAACAATATCACAAGTTTTCAAAATCGAAAAATCTTTGTATATTCCTGTACCATTTTGAGATTGAGAAACAGCAACAACGTCATAATTGATTTTTTTTAAATCACGATAAATAGAACCACCAATCAAACCCAAACCAATAATCCCAATCTTCATATATCATCTCTCCTTTTTGAAGATAATATACCACAAAGACATTCCGACTTACATTATGTGCTATTACGTTGTTTATACGAGTTTGTATTATTCATGCGAAAGTCTATAATGAATATATTTTGCAATTTTTCCAATAGCAGCATCCTTTGCCTTGTAATCATTTGACAATGAGTCTAGCAAAGCCTTCGCTTCTTTCAATACTTCTTTTGAGTGTTCTGGGTTAGTTCTTTTTAAAGCATTTGCAACACTAACCTTATCATACATCAGCTCTTTGATATAATCTTCTTTAGGTCTGAAAGTCCTTGTTTTAGACAATTCTTCGTAATTATTAATAATATTTTTAGTCGCTGTCATTTTAATATCTAAAGTATTAATATACTTTCCAAACTCATTATTCTCTTTTAGAACTTTTGCTAATTTGAAACCAAAAAAGACAATACCAAAATCATCTTTATCCTTAATTTTTCGATTTAATCCATTTCTCGTAATCATCATAGTATTTTCGAAATTTGATTTGTTTTTATCTAATAATATTGTATATAATTTACTTGTAAAAAATTCACCATTAACATTTTCAAGTTTGTCAATAAATTCAAACGTTTTAGAAATAAACACTTTTTCTTTAGAGTTCTTTTTAAATTCATCATACAAGCCAGAATAAAAATCCGTAAATTTTTCTTTTGTAATAGGTTCTTTATTCAATACACTATGTATTACTTTTTCAGAAGATATATCAAAAACATTTTTCAATTCTTTAGGGTTCAACCCTTTATAATTCATGTTGAAAACTAAATCAGAAATTTGCTTTTGTGCAAAGGTCCTAATTCTACATAACTCTCGCTTGTCAACTATACTTGGGTCTTCATATAAAGAATTGATATTTTTATAAATTGCTAACAATCTCTTTTTATTTTCTTTAGGGTTAGCTTTTTCATTTTTCAAAACAATATCCAAATCTGTCCTAATTAACTTGAACAAATAAGCTTCTTTTGTATTCAATGACCGAGAAATAGTGTTGAAATTTTTACCTATGGTATCATAATTTTCACAAACATCTTTTAGTGCATTTCTTGCCATCGTCATATAAGTTAAATACTTATCTGGTTCTGTGTCTTTATAAAGATTTGCAAGTTCAGCTGCCCTTGTTGCAATATGCACACTATCATTTTGTTTTTGGGCACACTTGAGAGCTTTTGTAGTTATTGTTTTTAAGAACGGAATATTTTCTTGATTAGTTTTTATCAAAAAGCTATAAATTATTCCAGCAAAATTATTTTGCTGGGCTTCAATCATCCTTTGAGCAATATTGACAAATGTGTTATTGAAAAGAGTTTTCAACTGATTTGTATTACATTTTTCACTAACACGGTATAAATCATGTGCTAATAATTCAGGTTTTATTTTATGATCCTTTGAAAAAGGATTATAAATATAATTCTGCATCGTTTGCAATGTTTTTTGAACAGGAATCTCAGCAGAAGAAATTCGATTTATATTCATAGGTTTACATATTCCTCTATTATTAATTTATAGCGACATAATATACAAAACCTCTAAAAAATAAATTTGTTAATGAAAACAAATTTGAGCATTAAAAAAGAGCCCATAAGGACTCATATTTTAATAATGGTGGAACTTCACATACGGTTTAACACTCCAAACTCGCCAAATTGCCTAATCGACTATGTTTTAGGCATGTTGAAATTACGCATTTTTCAAAATCTACGAACAAAAATTTGCTTGAGAAAAAACTGTATACATATGGCTAATTGTTTTTGACGGATTGAGGGATAGAATTTGCAAAAGGATTTGTCTTAATCTCTACAAAATATTTCCACTTGTATCGTAAATACTAATGCTTAGGTTATGTTTTTTAGCCAATAGTTTGATATTTTCTATTTCTACATTAGAAACACCATTTCCAACAACTACTTTGGAAATATAGTTTGAGGGAACTCCTACCAATGTTGCTTGTAGATTCTCATATTGCAATGGAAAATGGTCAACAATGCCGTTGATAGGACTAGTGTTTAAAGAATTAGGATTTGCAGAATTTTTTAGCAAGATTTTACTATCTTTGCCTAAACTTTGTGTATCTATAACAAACGCAATTTTTCGATTTTTTCCAAATTTTTGAGTTCTTGGTAGATAATTTCTTTCGGGAGCAGGTCTAACTCCAAATTTTCTATTCACGAAAGAGTCAAAATAGTCTTTTATATAAGTTTTTTCTGGAGCAGTGAAAAAGTCCGCACAACCAAAAGTTTCACCATCTTCAATTGTAATAGGTTTACTGCCATATTTTATTTCTCCAGACACTATTCCATCCTTGAATACAGACTCAACTGTTTCAGAAGAATACGAAGTACCATGAATTAAATCCCCTTTATTTACAAATGGTGTTGGCCTATGGGTCGTTGGTATTTTTCTTAATTTCCAAAATTCCTGCCATTGATTATTAAATAGAGCAAAACCATTTTCTTTGCATTGTAACCTTTCGGTTAGTTGAGGGCTTAATTCGAAATTTTTAGAAACTTTAACCACGTCAGTTGTAAATGGTGTTAATTTTCCAAACATCAACTTTGTAGGCTTTGTTTCTAAAATGCTTGATTTTCCTAACATTTTAACATAACTGGCAGTCCGTTCTGCCAAATTCAATGCAATTTTGCTTAATCCCATACAAATATCCTTATTTTCCCCTATGTTTATATAAAGTAAATTATTTAATTAAAATTGCTATTTTTGTAAAGTTTATTAACTATAAAAACTTATTGCCACAAGAGCCGTTTGCGACTATTGAGAATTTTGTAAAACTTGCTAAAAAAGAAAGTGCGGAAGTTGGGTTCGCTGAATTTAAGTCTGCAATAATTTCTTCAAAGGATAAATGTATCGAAAGCATTAAAAAAGAGCCTTTCGGCTCTTGATTTTAATTGCTCTAGTTGTTTTAAATGGTGGAACTTCACATACGGATTAACACTCCAAACTCTCCAAATCGCACCAATCTTGGAATTGATTTAAATAGAGATTATAAATTCTTCTATTCTCATTTTCTTCATCTATTATACTTTGTTGCATAACTTTATATTTTGCGATTGCATCTTTACGCATTAAATTCATTGCCTTCTTACGTGGAGCTTTATATTTACGATACTGTTCTTGTTCAAATTCTTCTACAAGTTGGTTTAAATTTGCTTTTTTATCTTTCTTTAAATCAGTAGCTATATTATCATTATCAAAATACCTATTTAGAACTTTTTTTATTAATTTTCCATAAGCAACCTTACTATCTTGTGATGGTTTTGATACATTCGCAATTTTTACATCTGTTGATAAGATAACCGAATCAACACTCGGTTGACTAGTTAATTTTAAATTTTTATTTAGAAGCTTTTTAGGTAATTTTATTGTACTCTTTGCTTTGTTGTTAGGTAGAGAACTAACAGATTTTCCAAAACATTTATTTGAAGAATTCTGAATATATGGATTTACAGCTTGAATAATATTAAATCTTAAATTAGAAAAATTTGGTTGACGAAACATATACATACTCCTAACATCATTAATACGAAAAAAGAGCCTCAATCGGCTCTTGATTTTAAATGGTGGAGGATAGGAGATTCGAACTCCTGACCCCCTGCGTGCAAAGCAGGTGCTCTACCAGCTGAGCTAATCCCCCATTGGCTCTCGCCTTTGGTGTTTTGCTTTCGCTCCACAATATTTATTATACATGGGGAATTTTTTTTGTAAAGGGGTTAATCAAAAAAAATTTTGCTATTATTTTAACCATTAAATTATTAATATAAAACGCAGGGCAGAAATTATTCTGTCCTGCGTTAATTATGTATTTTTCACTGCAAACTATTTACAACCAAGTGGTAATGAAATATCTTTTGCGTGTTTAAATTCAATTACAGCTTGTGCCGCTGCAAGTCTTGCTTGTGGAACTCTGAAAGGAGAACAAGACACATAATTCAAGCCAATTCTATGGCAGAATTTTACAGATGCTGGATCTCCACCGTGTTCACCACAAATTCCACGTTTCAAGTGAGGACGAACTTTCAACGCTTTATCAAGAGCAATTTTCATCAATTGTCCTACACCTTCTTGATCAAGAGTCTGGAACGGGTTAGCTGGTAAAATCTTTTGCTCAACATAATTTTGCAAGAATTTCCCTTCCGCATCATCTCTTGAATATCCAAAAGTCATCTGAGTCAAATCGTTTGTACCGAAAGAGAAAAATTCTGCGTGTTCAGCAATTTGATCAGCGGTCAATGCTGCACGAGGAATTTCTATCATTGTACCGAACATATATTCAACTCTTACGCCTTTTTCATCCATAACTTCGTTTGCAACACGTTCTAGAACTCCTTTAACAGTTTTAAGTTCATTTACATGTCCAATAAGAGGAATCATAACTTCGGGTTTTACATTCAATCCTTCTTTTTTCAAATCACAAGCAGCACTAAAAATTGCTCTAACTTGCATTTCATTAATTTCAGGATAAGTTAAACCTAAACGGCAACCTCTTAAGCCCATCATTGGGTTAGATTCAGACATTGCTTCCACGATGTTTAGAAGTTTTTCGTCTTCAGCAGAATCTTCACCTTTTGCCTTTTTAGTTGCAACTTTTGCAATTAATTCTTCTTTATCTGGCAAGAATTCGTGTAGAGGAGGATCTAAAAGTCTGATTGTCATAGATTTTTCGCCTAAAGCTTTGAACATTGCGTAGAAGTCAGAATATTGCATTGGAAGAAGTTTAGATAAAGCTTCTTTTCTAGCTTCAGAAGTTCCAGCAACAATCATCTTTTGTACCCAAGGAAGTCTTTCTGGATCCATAAACATATGTTCTGTTCTACACAAACCAACACCTTCAGCTCCTAATTCAAGTGCTTTTGCAACATCTGCTGGAGTATCAGCATTCGCTCTAACTCCAAGAAGTTTAATTCCATCAACCCAAGCGAACAACTTATTAAAGTTTTCGTCCATTGTTGGAGGAACAAGATGAATTGCACCATCCATAACTTCACCAGTACCACCATCAAGAGAAATAACGTCATCTTTATGATAAACAGTTCCATCTCCTGCGGTTAAAGTCTCGTTTTTCAAGTCAATTGACAAATCTTCACAGCCAGCAACACAAGGTTTACCCATACCTTTTGCAACAACTGCTGCGTGAGAAGTCATACCGCCACGTAAAGTTAAAACACCTTGAGATTCAATCATACCGTGAATATCATCTGGGCAAGTTTCAATTCTTACTAAGATAATTTTTTCACCATTTTTACCACGTTCAGCAGCTTCTTCGGTATCAAAAACAATTTTACCAACAGCAGCCCCTGGAGAAGCAGCAAGACCTTGAGCAATTTTGTGAGCTTCTTTTTTTGCTTTTGGATCAAAATCTGGCAATAAAACTTGGTACAATTGGTTTGCATCAACAAGCTCAACAGCTCTTTCCTTGTCGATAATACCCTCTTCGCACATTTCAACAGCAATTCTCACAGATGCCTTAGCTGTTCTTTTACCGTTACGAGTTTGCAAAATCCATAATTTACCTTTTTCAATCGTAAATTCCATATCTTGAACATCTTTATAACCTTTTTCAAGCTTTTTCGCAATATCAACATATTGTTTATAAAGTTCTGGCATTTCGTGTTCTAACTCTGCAATAGGTTTTGGAGTTCTAATACCAGCTACAACGTCTTCACCTTGAGCGTTAGTCAAATATTCTCCATAGAATTTATTTTCACCTGTTGATGGGTTTCTAGTGAATGATACACCAGTAGCACAATCATCCCCCATATTTCCAAATACCATTGTTTGAACGTTTACAGCTGTACCATAGTTATGGTCAATTTTGTAATGTTCTCTATAAGCAACAGCTCTAGGAATATTCCAAGAACGGAATACAGCTTCAATAGATTCTTCCAACTGAACATATGGATCTTGAGGGAAATCTTTTCCGGTTTCTTGTTTAATCAATACTTTATATGGTTCAATTAAAGATTTCCAATCTTCTGCATTCAAATCAGTATCAGATTTATAACCTTTTTCTTCTTTGATTCTATCTAGATAATCTTCAAATTTTTGTCTATCAATTTCCCAAGCAACAGAACCAAACATTGTTAAAAATCTGCGGTAACTATCATAACAGAATCTAGGATTGTTTGTTAATTTAATCATTGCTTCGACAGTTTTATCATTCAAACCAAGGTTCAAAATTGTTTCCATCATACCTGGCATAGAAAGTCTAGCACCAGAACGAACAGAAACTAACAATGGATTTTCAGAATCTCCAAACTTTTTGCCTGTTTGAGCTTCTATATCTTTCAATGCAGTTTTAACTTCATCCATAAGTCCTTTTGGCATTGTATTATTATGGTTAATATAGTCCATACATGTTTCAGTTGTAATTGTCAATCCTGGAGGAACAGGCAAGCCAAGGTTTGTCATTTCTGCCAAGTTAGCTCCTTTACCGCCAAGCAAGTTTCTCATTTCTGAGTTTCCTTCTCTGAATAACCATACACGTTTTTCTGTCATAATTGTCTCCTTTAATAAACTAATAAACTTGCAGATAACTAATATTTAAAATAATATCATAAAAATTCTCGTGTTAATAAAAATTTTTATTTTTAGAAATAATACATCTCTGGGTGTTGTTTTATTTCTGGAATTTGCTTCCTTAGTGCAAAACGCTGATACTTTGAGTCTTTTTGCAAAACAACTTTATCCATTTGTTCTATTGTGTTATAGCCCATTTTTCTTGCTATTTCATTAATCCTTGCGAATTTTGCACGTTTTTGCTCTGGATTAAGTTTAGAAAAATCAGCTTGAGCTTCCTCTAAATAATTATTTAAGCCGAAATTGTACAGTTTATTTTGCAAAAATTCAACTTTTGCAATTGCATTTTGATATAATTTTTCTTCATTCAAGCCTTTGGATTGAGAAACTACACCCTTTATTCTTAATCTATCAATCATTATCCCTAAGTCTGTAACACTTGTTGTTATAGGCAATCTAGCAAAAAGTGTCGCAATATATTTATCATCTAAAGTTGAAAAATCTTGCATTTTTAATATATTTTCAAAAATCGTGTTTGCAAATATTTTTTCTGAATCTTGAGGTAGATTTTGTGGTTTCAACTCTTCTGAAGAAAGTTTTTCATAATTTTGGAGAGTTGCAATTTTTCTATAATGAGGCACAAAATCATCTCCCAATCCCAATATTTTTCTAACTTTTGGGAATGCTTTATCTATCAAATCAGACTTTGCGTCAGAAACAAGATGACGTGTTTCTGTAACAATCTTTGAAAATCTTAACGCCACTTTTTGAACGCCTTGAGCAAACTCTTCTTCTTGCATTTGTTTCATTGAAATAGATGCAGACTTAACATTTTTATCCACTTCTGTACTTAAAGTAGCAATCAGGTCCTTATATTTGTCATTTTTAAATTTAGGAAAATGAATTAAATCCCCATTAGATAAATCTCTATGATACCTATTTAGATTTAATTTATCCGCTAAAGCTTTTTTCTCCCCTAAAACTTCTACCATATAAGAATCAAAATCAGTTGACCCAGGTCTATGACATTGATTAACACTCTGCTGGATTATATCAAATCCTTTATCTTGAGCAATAATTAAATCTTCTATGTTTTCAGATTTTTCCAAATCACTCAAAATTTCAGTTGGTTTAATCCAACGATTTTTCTTATATTCTTGAACGGATTTATTTAGTCCTTTAAACTCTTCTTTAATAGATTGTTTTACATCTGTTGAAAATTCTTGTACACTTTGCGATATTTTAGAAATTCTATCTTTTGCAAGTTTTTTCAAAAACGCACTACCGCTCGGCTTTTTAACTCCATAATAAACTAATAATGCTCCACCTGTAATCATTCCAAATGGGAAAATCTTTTTTGCTTTCTCTTCAAAAGAATTATTTTTATCACCTTGGAATTTTGGAGTTTTATTCTCAGCCCTTTGTGGTATCACAAAAGAATTTACTGCCCCTATTTTTTCAGTAATTAAATCCACCATAAAAAGACCCTTATTTTAGTATAGGATATTAATACCGCAAAATAAAAAAATTTGCTATATGTTACAAAATATTATAAAATCAATATAAAAGAGAGGTGTATTATGCAAAAAACTATTTGGGAGAAATACGCAGAAGTTCTTGTAGATTATTCTACAAACGTACAAAAAGGAGATTTAGTTGTAATCCGTGCAGAATCAATGTACGCAAAAGAATTGGTTCGTGCCATTTATAAAAGAGTTTTAGAAAGAGGAGGAAATCCTGTTGTCAGAACATCTTTTGGCGATATGGCAGAATTATTTATTAATAACGCATCAGAAGAACAGCTAGATTATATTGACCCAATGACAAAACTTGAATACGAATCCGTTGACAAATATATTTCAATCGGAGCTCCACTAAATACTAAAAATATGGCAAGGGTTGATTTAGAAAAACTTTCTCGCAGAGGAAAAGCAACTAAACAATTATCTGAAATTTTGATGAAGCGTTCTGCGGAAGGTACAGCGAAATGGGTTATTGCAGATGTTCCGACCCACGCTCTTGCTCAAGAAGCAAAAATGTCTTTTGATGAATACTCAGAATTTTTGTTTAAGTCTTGTTATCTAGATTTAGACGACCCTGTTGCAAAGCTAAAAGACCTCGATGAAAAACAAACAAAATGGGCAAATTATTTGAATAATGTAAAAGAAATTCATATCACAGGTGAAAAAACAGATATTAAATTTAACGTTGAAGGAAGAAAATGGATAAGCTGTTCTGGAATGAACAATTACCCAGATGGAGAAGTATTTACTTCACCAGTAGAAGACGGAATCAATGGGGAAATTTATTTTGATTATCCTCAAAATTATAGAGGTAATTCTGCAAACGGAGTTCATCTATGGATAAAAGATGGTTTAATTATTAAAGCAGAAGCCGAAAGAGGAGAAGAATTTTTACACGCAATGATAAATATGGATGATGGCTCACACGGAATTGGAGAAATTGCCATCGGCACAAATGAAGAAATCCAAGAAATCACTGGCAACATCTTATTTGACGAAAAAATCGGAGGAGCAATTCATATGGCTGTTGGAGCATCATACCCTGAAACTGGCGGGAAGAATGTATCAGGCTTGCATTGGGATATGATTAAAAACATGAAAAATGGGGGAAAGATATACGCCGATGGAACACTTATCTATGAAAATGGGAAAATGTTAATATAATTTTTCATTTTATACTTTTACATATTAAAAAATCCTCAAATTATTTCGAGGATTTTTTTTACAAGTAGCAAAATTTATTTTTAGGGGTTTTAAAACATTAAAG
>ERZ1035001.166-NODE-166-length-41472-cov-13.486105_pt1 | contig 41472 bp, 36 predicted proteins | sample MGYA00520685_ERZ1035001 | MGnify/ENA primary metagenome ERZ1035001 (study PRJEB33766, sample SAMN09781749) | gut metagenome | biome: gut microbiome | host: Homo sapiens | place: Madagascar | study: EMG produced TPA metagenomics assembly of the PRJNA485056 data... | reverse complement strand
ACTTACAAAGACACTGGCACTTGGACTGTCACTGGCAGCCGCCCTTACACTGACAACCGGTTGTGGCAAGAAAGAAGATACCACGTCGGACACTCCTGCTCCGGCAGTAACAAGCGAAAGCAGTTCCGATAATTCCGGAAGCGAAACAGCAGCCGGTACGATCGACTACGCCATCTGTCCATGGGTATTTAGCCGCGGGCTTTCAGACGCAGAGACACTGGAATTACCTGAGGGTGCCGGTCTGTACGGAATGACATTCCCGGTTACGACGGATACGCTTTTTAACATGTCTTACAGCACATCCGACGTGCCACTTACGGATGCACTGGATGAATCCGCATATTCCGTATCTTTTTATGAGGATAATTACTCCCTTCCCCAGCTGTTGATAGACGAAGACGATATGACCATTGACGAAGCCCTTGACAAGAATCTCTGGTCACTGTTCAGTACATATTTAGATTACGATGCTTTCGGGGTTTCCGAGGATTCTTACAACGACGTCTACAACTTTTACGACGATCCGAATCCTGCATATATCTATATGGATATGCTGACAACCATGTTTGGTGCCCCAAATTATATCTGTTTCAGCAACGACTATGATGCAGAAAAGTCCGTCGAAGAAAATACCCAGTACTTTGTTGACACGTTCCTGCATCCGGAAAAATCGGATGACCAGTTCTCATCATATCTAATGTACATTGGCTGGCAATTTGAAGATTTTGGAATTGCGGTAGACTTCTTTGACACTTTTCGTTACAGTGAGACAAGCGGATATTACGTATATCCGGAGAATGAAGTTGGATTTACATACGTTCCAATCCAGAAAGGAACCCTGGAAGACTATTTCTTAGACACCTTTGATGGTCGCTATGGAACAAACATCGTGAAAGAACTGATGGCAGAGAAAACGGCTTTGTTCGGCGATGTCGAATACCTGACACCTGAGGACAAGATCGTGAACCTTGTCAAGTCTGCCAACAGCACCGCTTCCACAACCGATGCAGAAACAACAAAAAGTACAACAGATTCTTCCAACTATGTGGATGTTGACCGTGATTTCAGTGAAGCTGCAAATGATGTCTATATGGCAATCACCGACTGCTTCCAGCTCGGCGGCGAAGATACGCTCGTCTTAAATGGCACAACCAATAAGGGCGTATTCAAGACAGGCGATCCTGTCTATGTACAGCTCACAAACGGAAAGGTTGTAGAAGGCACGATCAGCCGCATGGAGCAGCTCCGTCAGGATGTCACGGAATCTACCCTCGGCGAAAGCATTGGTATCATGGTTGATGGACTTAGCATAAGCGATCAGGATTATGTGACTGGTGGTGTCATCGTTGTTAAATAACATGCACCAAAACGACGGTTCCAATTAACATCCAGAGTTCGCACATCTGCAGGAAATATCCAGCCAGATCGCCGGTGATCCCGCCAAAGGTGCGATACGACATGAAACGATAATAGAAAAACATCAGTATGGCAATGCCTGTAATCACAAGTGCCGCAGGCTGTATCACACAGCCTGCGGCAATGCAGGCAATAAGCCATACGAACATGATCACCTTCGAGCGATTATTTACAAGGCGTGCGGTATCTGCCAGCATGCCTTCTTTTTTTGCTTTCTGAAATGTAAGTACCGAAAGTCCGGACAAAGCACGTTCCAGCACAAATCCTGCCGCGAACACGCCCATCAACCGCATTGCGTGTGCCGGCGCACCAGCCTGCGGCCCGGATTGTATCTCTCTGTTCAGCGCATGCACAACTTCTGCCATGCATCCAAAATAGATCAGGAAATACAGACAGCCGCGGATAATTGCAAACGCCCCGGTATGTGGGTCTTTCAGAATCTGCAGCTTCTCCTCCTTGGACTTATAAGAAGATTTCGCATCCACGGTATCTAGGAATCCATCCATGTGGATGCCTCCTGTGATCAGGATCGGGAATATCGTAAGAAGCGCCGCTGTGAAGACTTCCGACCACTGCAAGAGAAAACCAAAGAGATACCAGATCGCGAACTCACCCGCGCCAATCACAGCCCCAACCAACGGGAACGCGCACATGCTGTACTGCAAGGCTTTCGGATCCCATTTGAAATGCGGCATTGGTATCTTGGAATAAGTTGAAAATGCAATTGCGATTGCTTTCATCATGGTTGCTTGTCTCCTTTTATCTTAACCGGAATCCCACAGACAATCTCCGTCACGGTTGCTGCCTCCCGTGCGAGTGCACAGTTGATCTCTGCCAGATTCTTCACATACTCCCGCGTGCTTTCATCGTAGGTCAGACTTCCGCCATCGGAGAACACATCATTGGTGACGATCACCACATCCTGCACACGCGTAGATAAATCAACGAGCGCCTGTACGATTTTCTTGCTCACCGGTGACAGTGTCTTTGACATACCGGAATCTGCTTTACTATCGGTTCCGGCAGTTTCTGTATCCACCTCTGCCGTTGCTCCTGCTTTACCGGCCATTCCTACCGTTTCTGTATCCATCTCTGCTTTACCGGCTATTCCTACCGCTTCTGCATCCTGTTCCAGATACATCTCATTTGCAAGCAGGTTCGACATACATTCAAGCAGCAGCACATCCTGCCGCTTCGCCACAATATGTTCCACATTCCGATAACATTCGACCGTATCAAACCCTTTGTCGGCACGCATCGCACGGTGGCGTTCAATCCGCTGCATCGTCTCCGGATCAATCTCCGTCGTATTCCATTTATACGGATACATCGTCGCAATGTAGAGCAGCCGTCCTTCGCCCTGCAAGGACATGGCGAAGCTTTCTGCATACGATGATTTCCCGCTGGCACTTCCGCCATACACAATATGTAACATCGTCTATTTACCTTTCTTTAGAAGCCCATATCCGCAAGGTCACTGCTTGTAGTCGTCCGATCCGGATCATAAGCTAAACTAATGTGCGAAACTGTCAGACTTTCATCAACCTGAACCTGCAGGTCATATGTAGCAAAATTAATAATGTATTGGATCGTATTTCCTGTCTTCAAATATTCCTCCGGCGTCTTATATTTCTCCAGTTCCTGCAATCCGGTAAACGGTTCTTCGTGAAACGTGATAACGCCAAGGTTACTGTCACATGTGTAATATTTCCGGTTATTTTTCTCCTCCAGTTCTCCATATTTCTTGATCTCATCTATATGAAGATACTCGTATACCTGCTCCAGCGAATCCCCGATCTGAATCGGTCCCTTATAATATGTATCATACTCCGGCTGCGATTTATCTATGCTCATGTGGATTCTTCTGTCATTTTCGCTCTCTTTCGAGACAATATACACGGAAGCTCTGTAGTTTCTATCCCCGTCAATCTCATACGGACACATCAGAACCTGCGCCTTCATATTATCAGCATAGTACACAAAATAATCCCTTGTATCATTCACGCTGTTTGCCATGCCAATATTGTTCTCCATCATAATCGCACTCATTCTGTCACCCTCGGACAGCGTATGCTTCATAAATGTAAACTCATCAAATCCAAACGTAATTTCAATCGAATGCGGTCCCGTATCCTTCGAATTCCAATTTTGTCTTACAAATACAACGCCGAGTACGCCAGCCACAATCAGTACTACACCCGCTATAATTATCCATATCCTTCTATGTTTCATGCGTTCCCCCCTATTCTTCCGGCTTTCCATCCCGGCTGTATGCTTCGATTGACAGATCATCAAACGTTCCCATGTTTTTATAGATGGATAATGTCATATCCAAAAGCGGAAATAACATCATTGCGCCGCTGCCTTCGCCCAGACACATTTTGCCATGAATCACTGCCGGAAGTCCAAGCGCGTCTAGTGCCAGCCTGCCACTCGCTTCCTCCGACACATGCGATGCCAGAAGATAATCTACGATCTCGGCATCCATCCGCATCGCAACGAGCGCCGCCACACAGGTGATCGCACCATCCAGCACGACCGGAATCTGATATTGTCTGGCACCTAAGAATACGCCCACCATCCCGGCGATCTCCAGCCCGCCAAGCTCAGCGAGTAGCTGCTTCGCATCGGTCGTTCCCTGCACACGCGCAAGTGCCTGCGTGATCACCTGCACCTTTCTTGCAAGTCCGGCATTATTGAGTCCGGCGCCGCGCCCGGTCACCGTATCCGCTGGCAGATCAAGCAGTGCCGCAAGCAGGGCAGAGGTCGGAGTTGTATTTCCGATTCCCATCTCACCAACCGCTAATATCTCATAGCCTTTTTCTTTACATTCCCGTACAAGCTCTTTTCCTGCTTCAATTGCGCGGTCGCAGATTTCCATCGACATCGCAGGTTCCTTCGCAAGATTCCCGGTTCCAGCCTGTACCTTCCGGTTTATCATATGTCCCATACCGAATGTCGCATCCGGATATGCTTCTCCCCGCATACCGATATCGACGGCATACACATCCACGCCTGCCATCTGCGCCATATAATTGACACCGGAACAGCCGTGTGCAATATTCTCCGCTACGACCTTTGTCACGCTGGCATCGGTCTGCGTCACGCCCTCTGCCACAACGCCGTGATCTGCGCACAGCGTCAGCAGTGCCCGCCGCTTATAATCACCGGGATTCACTGTCCCGGCAATCGCACAAAGTCTGGCAACCATATCCTCGAACACGCCGAGACTGTCGATTGGCTTCGCGATCGCATCCCATTTTCCCTTTGCCTGTGTATAGATTTTCTGCTGTGTTTCATTCATAATTTCTTACTTCTCCATATCCCGCAGCTCATAGAGCAGCGCATTGCAGATTGCCGCGGCAATGTTGCTACCGCCCTTCCTGCCGCGTGCCACAATATACGGCACAGGTGTCCGCATGATGAGTTCTTTCGCTTCCACCACATTCACGAAGCCAACCGGCACGCCAATAATGCCGCATGGATGCAGCTTTCCTTCGTCGATCAGCTCATACAGACGCACCAGCGCGGTCGGTGCATTTCCAATCGCGAAAATAAGCGGCTTGTCTAACATGCACGCCTTCTCCATACTTGCTACTGCCCGCGTGGAACCTTGTTTCTTCGCAATCTCTGCCACGTCGTCATCGCTCATAAAGCAGTAGACCTCACCACCGTATTTCGCAAGTTCTTTCTTGTTGATGCCGGATTTCGCCATCTGCGTATCCGTGACAATACAGGCTCCATTTTTTATCGCCGTATGGAACTGTTCCACTGCCAGCTCAGAAAATGTCAGATTCTTCAAATAATCAAAATCCGCCGACGTATGGATTGCCCGCTTGATAATCGGTGCCTGAAGCGGATCTAGTTCAACATTCCCTAGCTCCTCTGTGATAATCTCGAAGCTTCGTTTTTCAATTTCCTGTGGCAGCACCTGCTGTAACTGTATCTCTTCTAACATAATACCCTCTTACTCTTCTCTTCCCTCATTACTAACCAAAAACTATATTATCTATTTTCATTCTCTGTACTATTTAAAAATAGATGATAGAAAAAATTCTCCGCACCCGCGTAATACAGGTGTGGAAATCCGGCGAACGTTCCTTTCTTCTTCACCATACACGGATAGGTCTTCTGCTTGGAAAGGGGCTTCCACGCCAAACAGGCATCGCCACAATCCGTGCTATCCCAGTAGTGAAACTCATGTCCGCGCAAAACCGTATTTACGGCAAATGCATCCGCTTCCTGCGGTGCCAGCTCCACATACCCAAATCGCTGTAGCCGCTCTGTCCGGAATCCTGCACCATCCAAGAAACCGACCATCTCATATACATTTCCCTCTGCATCGGCAAGTGATTTGCCAAGATATAAGAAACCGCCACATTCTGCATGGCACGGCATGCCTGCTTCCAATGCCTGCCAGACAGACGCACGCATCGACTGATTCTCGTACAACTGCTTTGCATAAAGCTCTGGGTAACCGCCGCCAAAGATCAGTGCGTCCACCTCCGACACATGCGCATCTGTCAGCGGAGAAAAGTACACAAGTGTCGCTCCCATATCCTCTAACATGCGCAGATTCTCCCGATAATAAAAGGAAAATGCCGCGTCTCTTGCCACGCCAATGCGATAACCGGCTGGGAACTTGCTTTTTTCTGTCTCACCTGTCGCCTTCTGTATCTGCAACATCTCTGCTTGTGCCGCGATCTCCAGAATCCCGTCAATATCAATCGTTTTTCTGGCAGCTTCCGCAACTGTTTCCACCCAGTCTCTCTGCTTCTGCATTTCATCCGGTTGCAGCAGTCCAAGGTGTCTGGATGGTACCGCAAATGATGCATCTTCCGGCAGATATCCAAGCACTGGAATCCCACATTCCGTCTCGATCACATGCTTGATCCGGCTGTAAAACATCGGTGATACACGGTTTAATATCACCCCTACAATCCGGCTGTCCTTCTTATATTCCATAATTCCGCGGATGATCGCCGCAAGCGTGACACTCGCGCCCTTCGCATCCACGATTAGAACGACCGGTGTCTTCGTAACCTTGCTTAATTCATAAGAGCTTGCCATCGTCGTTGCTCCACCAACACCGTCGTAATATCCCATGACGCCTTCCATCACGATCAATTCTGCATCCTTCGTGTCTCGCGCCAGGATGCGTCCAATCGCATCAGCATCCGCAAAGAAGGTATCCAGATTTCCAGTGTCGATTCCGAGCACCGTCCGGTGAAACATCGGATCGATATAATCCGGACCGCATTTATACGCCTGTACCTTTATATTCTGTTTTTTTAATGCTGCCAGCACACCACACGTCACGGTTGTTTTTCCGCTGCCACTCCGTGTCGCTGCGAACATCACGCGTGGGGTATTTACCTGGATATTATTCTTGTGTTGCATTGTTTCTCCCCGACTGTAACTGTACATGTTATACCATTGATTCTTACCAGCTGTTCCTGTCCATTTTCCATACTATTGTTTCTTCTCGGCTGTTTCTGTGCATTTTCTATACTATTGTTTCTTCCGGTCGCTCCTGTGCATTTTCTATACTATTGTTTCTTCCGGTCGCTCCTGTACATTTTCTATCCCATCGTCACGATCCACACCGGATTTTGTGCTTGCATCATATGATACGGGCCAGCTTCGCGGCTGCGCGTCACCGCCATCTGTACCATATTAAAATCCACGTTATGCCGCTTCGCTATGTCTGCCAATGTAAGCATTTCTGCCTGCGTCTCCAATGTGACCGCAGTCAGAACAATGCGCGCGTTCGGATTTTTCGCATAGATCTGATCCATGATCTTGAACAGATTTCCGCCATTTCCTCCGATAAATACATGCGTCGGTGCAGGAAGCGTTGGAATCACTTCCGATGCTTCGCCCGCAAGGATCTCCATATTTCCCACATGAAACTTCTCTCGGTTCGCATGCAACAATTCCACAGCTTCTGGCTTTTTCTCAATCGCATATACCGTTCCCTGCTCAGTCAGGAGTGACAACTCAATGGATACTGAACCCGTTCCCGCTCCTACATCGTAAATGACTGGTGCAGGATTGCTTGTCATGCATTGCCCGCTGTTCTGATCATATTTCACCAGTCCTGTGTCTTCCTGAATTCCAAGCTTTGCGATTACAACCATCCGCACTTCTTCCTTCGTCATCGGCACCTTACCCCGGATAAACATTTCATCTTTGATTCCCGGAGCTAAACGCCTTGGCTGCGGATGATCATTTATAAATATCGCAACCGCCAGCTTATCAAATGTTTCCTCACATAGATTTTTGGCATACTTCTTTGTAATTTTCTCATCAGGATATGACAACCGCTCTCCAACGACTACCGCGATTTCTCCCAATCCCACTTCGGTAAGCCGCTTACAGACCTCTGCCACCTGATTTTCACCGCCAAGCAATGTACCAACCTTCGCATGATGCAGCACCTTCGCTGGAATATTTGCAGAGACGCCATGATTGCTGATAAGCTCTGCATCCTCCCATGCCCAGCCAATTTTGTCAAACAAATACTGAACAGACGAGAGTCCCGGAATATAACAAAGCTCATAAATTGTTTTATCTGCCTGTATCTGTTCGGTTGTTCCTGTCGTGTCATCCACCATATTGCAGACTTTCCCCACAGCCTTCCGCAACATCATGGAAAGCTTCTTCGCGCCAGAATAAAAGCCAATATCCCCGGAGAACACTACCGCAATCGTCTCTCCGACATGATTTTGAATCAGTTCTGCAATTTCTTCTGCCTTATACGCATTATAAAATGTCTGCTCCGCGTCGCGTCCATCTTCTTCACAGAGGCTCTTCCAGATCGCAAGCATGCGGGAAGCACCGATACATACGATCGCCTGCGATAATGCCTGTACCGCTTCCCGCGTCAAGCAATCCGAATTTCCCGGTCCCATACCGATCAAATATACGATTGTGTGTTCATTATTCCCCATTCTTTTGATTCTCCTTTCTGCCTCTTATCATATCAGACAAATATTTTTCTGCCTGTGCAAGTGACATCACCGGTTCTACCTGCTCCTTCGGACGCCCGATCACAACCAGATGCACTCCCGCGGCAAGCGCAGCCTCACATTTTTCATCGTAGCCGCCGTTCTTCCCACTTGCCTTTGTCACAAGGAAATCAGCATTTGCATAGCGCAAAGTTGCCAGATTCATCTCCAGATCAAAAGGGCCCTGCATGCAGATCAGATGCTTGCCGGTAAATCCCAGTTCCGTACATGCCTCTACTACAGACTGCGTTGGAAGCACACGCGCCGTACAGCGCGATTCATAGTCCGGGATCTGCGTATACAAATGTAATTCTTTGCTGCCTGTCGTAATCAGAATGTTTCCGGTCAAGCCTTTCAGATAATCAACCGCCGCCTGTGTATCCTCAACATAGACACTGTCCGATGCTTCACAGGTATGCATCTCTCGCCGCACGCGAATATACGGAACTTCCACCGCCTTACACGCCTGATAGATATTCTGTGTCACGATCACCGCATACGGATGTGTCGCATCCACACAGAGGTCTGCCTGAACTGCCTGCAGGAATTCCTGCATATCTGCCTGCTCCAGCCGACCCACATGCACCTTGAGCGCGGCATCCTCCGGCAGTACCTGTGCACCATACTCCGATGCCACGCAAACATGGACTTCGATAGTCTGCATTTTCTGCTTCTTGTTTAATTGTATCAGATACTCGGCAAGCTGTCGCCCCTCCGTTGTACCGCCAAATATGACTACTTTCATGCGTTATCTCTTCTATATCCGCGCGGTGTCACCATCGCGTCACCAACTTTTCGTGTCTGGGAATTTCCGATAAATACTGTCGTGAACATATCCACCTGCGTCTCCAGTAACTCATCCAATGTCAGAATTCGTTTTTCTTCGCCATCGCGCCCGATATTCCGCGTGATTCCACAGATTGTATCTCCAGATTTTTTCTGTAACAGAATCTGACACGCTTTCTGCAGATAATCATGTCGTTTGTGACTGGACGGATTGTACAGACAGATTGCGAAATCACCCTCAGCGGCTGCCGCAAGACGCCGCTCTATCAGCTCCCACGGTGTCAGCAAATCACTCAGACTGATCACTGTAAAATCATGCCCAAGCGGTGCCCCCAGCAGCGCAGCTCCGGAAAGCGCAGCCGTTACCCCCGGAATCACATGGACATCCACCTCTGGAAATTCTACTGCCAGTTCCAGCGTGATGCCCGCCATGCCATACACGCCGGCATCCCCACTGCAGACAAGCGCCGTTCGCTTGCCGCCGTTTGCTGTCTCGAGCGCCAGACGGCAGCGTTCTACCTCCTGCCTCATACCATTTACCAGATATTCCTTATCCGGGTAGTATGGTCTCAGGAGTTCAATGTATACCTTATATCCGGCAATCACCTCACAGGCTTCCACGACGTCAATTGCTTCCTGTGTCATCTTCTGTCTTGCACCGGGGCCAAGCCCGACAATATATAATTCCTTCTTACTATCTGCGCTCATATTTCTCTCCGTTATTGCTCTATTGTCTTGTTTTTATGTTCTTCCAGGATTGTATTGTTCTTCGCTTTCTTGTTTTAGCTTCCGTTTTCCCAGTTCAGCTTCCGGTTTTGGGTTTTTTCGCCCGTTTTTCGGCTTTCAAACACACTTCGTGGGTTTTTTCGCTTGTTTTTTACTCGCTACACACAGATTGCCCCCCACTTCCCTGATTCAGCTTCCGGTTTTGGGTTTTTTCGTCTGTTTTTCGATTCCCACACCCACCACGTGGGTTTTTTTGCTTGCTTTTCACTCGCTGCACCCAGATTGCTCTTCACTTTCCTGATTTAGCTCCCGGTTTTGGGTTTTTTCGTCTGTTTTTCGGTTCCCACACCCACCACGTGGGTTTTTCTGCTTGCTTTTCACTCGCTACACACATACGCCAGCGCAACCGTCACGCCCCCATACGCTTGCTTGCGAAGCAGCAATTCTCCATGCTTTGCCTGCCTGCCTAGTAACTGCTCTCCCTGATTCATACCATGCTCGCTTGCATACTTCACAGCACTTCGCTCACAGACATTATCCACGCCAGTCACGCCAGACACAAATTCCGATGCCGAATATGTCCCCGGCACCGCCTGCAATTCTTCTGCTGCGTATGTCTCAAACGGCACATTCCGTGTCTCACAGAATTCAAGCAATCCCGCTTCTTCCTTCTTCAGATCGATACTTACCACCGCACATAATGCTTCCATCCGCAAACCTGCTTTCGCAAATGCATCCTGCACTGCATGCTCGATTTTATCCACAGGTATCCCCTTCTTACACCCGACGCCAGCTACAATACAACGTGGAATAAGCTGTAACGTTTGCGCATCCACGGAAACATCTTGCGGGGTTATAACAACCTGATGCGAACCTATCTGCAATTTTTGAACACCTATTTCATTCTCGCATCCATCATTTTCTATCTTACCCACATCAATACCGGTTGATTTCTGCTCTTTACATATCTCGCATGCGTTCTTCTCTTCTTCCTGCGAAACCTCTGCTTCATCCACCCACACAGGCTTCGCCCCGGTCGCCAGCACCTCTGCGCTGATTGCCTTCGCCTTCGCCCAGTGCGTCACAACTAAATTATGTTCCCGCGCATAATCATCGATAGAAAACTGTCCTTCCACGTCCGTCGCCGTCGTAATAACCGGTGTTGCCCACATCACATCCGCCAGCATCTGTGTGAGTGCATTTGCCCCGCCGGCATGCCCGCTCACCAACGATATCACGTGTTTGCTGCATTCGTCCATGCACACGATTGCCGGATCTTTGGATTTGTGTGTCAGGTGTTCCGCTACACTCCGTACCGCGATTCCACTTGCTGTTACGAACACGATAGCGTCCACCTGTTCAAAATATTCGTCAACACATGCCTTCACTGTTTCCTTCATTGAAACCTCTGGAAGCGCCTCGCATTTTACCTTCGCAATAATTTCTGCACCAGAAATGTTTTCCAGTTTTTTCGCCAATTTTTGCATTGTCGCATAACCACGCACACTGCATGTAATAAGCAGTACCCGGCGGATTCCTGCCGGAAATGCAATCTCCGTTGCACCGCGGTATTCCGTTGCGAATGCCGCATCATAAAGCCGGGATTTCTCATAGACACTTCCAAGTGCCGGAGATACAATAATGAGTGCCGTCTTCGTAATCCCCGCGGCTTCCATATCCTCCGGAAGCTTAGCCAGTGTCGTGCGGATGATTTTCTCTTCCGGCCACGTTGCCTTATACACGACAGCAACCGGCGTATCCTCTGCATATCCACCGATCAAAAGCTCCTGCCGTACCTTTCTTGCAAGCCCGGACGACAGATACAACACTAGACTGGCGCGATGTGCCGCCAGACTCCGCAGATTTTCCTTCTCCGGCACTGGCGTTTTCCCTTCTGCTCTTGTCAGAATCAAGGTCTGCGTCACATCAGGCAGCGTATACTCACACGCCAGCGACGCCGCGGCACCGAACACCGCACTCACCCCCGGGCACACATCATATGCAATTCCATATTCATCCAGCAGATCCATCTGCTCGCGGATTGCCCCATACACCGACGGATCTCCCGTATGCAGGCGCACCGTCCCTTTACCTGCTGCCTCTGCATCCAGCATTACAGACACGACATCTTCCAGAGTCATATGCGCGCTGTTGTAGATCTCACAGTCCGCCTTCGCATAGGAAAGCAGCACTGGATTTACAAGCGAACCTGCATAGATGATTACGTCCGCTTCCTTGATTCGATTCATGCCCCGCACAGTGATCAGATCACACGCACCGGGACCCGCTCCTACAAAATGTACCATTTATTTAACTCTCTTTCCGCATCACTCGTCTGCCCCAGATATCCATACTTCTCCGAAAATACAATAACTCCAAACTGCATCGTATCGCCGACTCTGCCTGCGACATGCTTCTCGATCGCCGCAAGGATACTCTGCATCACCACTTCCCGCAAGCCTTCTCGTTCCAACACATCCAACATCCGATCGGTATTGATACAGTCGTAGATTTCCTGTACCACCTTCGCTTCGGCGCCCGCCATCGCTGCATGCACCGCGAAGATTTCTCCTCGTCCATCTGCCACCTTTGAATGTGTGTTGAAAATTCCTGCCGCCAGCTTCACCAGCTTTCCGATATTTCCAACCAGCAAGAAATCCTTCATGCCATATGAGATTGCAAGGTCGATCGTATCACCGATATAATTGCTTGACTTGACGCTCTTTGTCAGATCAAGTTTCAAATATTCAGACGCATACGCCTGTCCATAGTTTCCCGGTGTGACTAATATTTTCTCTTCGCCGACCGCATGCAACTGCCGGATCTCCGTCTCGATCGTTGCCACAATCGCCTGCTCACTCATCGGCTCTAAGATTCCGCTTGTTCCTAGCACCGACAGTCCGCCCTCGATGCCAAGCTTCGGGTTAAATGTGCGCTTCGCCAGAGCCTCGCCCTCTGGCATCCAAACCGTGATGTGCAATGGCTCACTGACATTTGCTTTCTCGCACACATCTGCCACCGCCGCAAATATCATCTGCCGCGGCACACGGTTGATTGCCGCCTGTCCGACCGCCTGCTCCAGGCCTTCTTTCGTAACTCGCCCGATTCCGATTCCTCCATCCAATGTCAGAAACGGAAATGATTCGCTGGTAAATGCGCAGGACCTGTCTTGGCTTCCATGACTGCTGCACCGAATACATGGTTTCACACTTCCATCCGGTTCCTCGCTTCCATCTATCCACTCACGCACACGCTGCTTCGCATACGCCACCGTCACACAGACATCCGTGCCGTTTGTCACATCCGGATCATCGCCGCTGTCCTTTACTACTCTATAGCTTGCTTTCCGGCTGTCTGATTCAAGCAGATACACCGGAACGGAAACCGTCATCCCCTTCGGCGTGCGCAAGGTTACCGCATGGCTTTCTACCCCCAGCAGAAGCTGTATCGCTGCTGCCTGTGCCGCCGCTGCACTACACGTTCCGGTCGTAATGCCCAGCCGGAGCTTTTTTTGATTTTTGATCACATATTCTTCCATACGCATTTCCAATCTGTAAAATCTTCTTTATTTATACCATTTCATACGGAAATTGTAAATTTATTTCCGTTCCCGCCATGTGCTTCTATTTTCAATCCGGTTTTTTCTGCTTACTTTCCTCCTCCCACGCCCACTGCATGGGCTCCGGTCATATATTCTCTTCCGCGCCCACTTCACTATGCAACATGATTTACTTCCGAAAAAAGAGCAGGACTTCCATCCTGCTCTCGTGTGTATGAATTGCACAATTAACTATTTTTCTTTTCTTCTTCGGATCATGCCTGTGATACCGACGCCTGCGCCAAGCATAAGCGTAATCATAATCGCTATCGGATATGCATCTCCGGTGGAAACCGTTTTATCCGTTTTCCTGCTTGTCTCTGTTGTCTTCGGGGCACCTGCCTGTGTAGTTGCTCCATCCGGCTGTTCCACGAATGTCTGCTGTGTGGTTGCCTGCTCACCTGTCGTCTGATTTTCTGTCGTCGTCTGCTCGCCTGTTGTGGATGGAGCCACGCCCTTTGCAACAACCACCTTGGTAGATGGCGATGCATAGTAATTGTTTGTTTCCTTATATCTTACGTAATAATCGCCATCGGAAAGCTGCGTCAGCGTCGTGCCTGTGCAGGCGGTCCAGCTTGTCTGATCAACACTATATTCCATCGTCGTTGCCAGATTGGCAATCTGACCATCATTTTTTCCATCAATTGTTTCTGCCGTCGGTGTCAATCCCGTCGGTGCATTCTGATTTGCCTTTTGGATGGTGAAGTTTTTCACAATTTGTCCATGTAGACTATTTATTCCGTTGATCGTGACACTCGCTATTCCTGCATTTTTGTTATCGGCATAAGCCAGTGTATAGCTTGTGTTCTCTTTCAGTATCTGTCCGTCATAGGTTACTGTGACGACAGGTTTTTTTTCATTGCCATCATAGACATATGTATCCGGATTGAGTGTAACGGTAAGCTGTGAATCGGAGAGCCTGCGATAACGAAGTACATAATTTGTTGCATTACCTCCATTTTCATCCAAAATGGTTTGTATCGTATCACTGTATCTCTGAAATGATCCAATCGAATACCCCTCCGGTATATAATCCTTTACTGCATCAAATCCGTTACCAGGCCTGCCATAGTTAGAAATTCCAGAGTCGCAGTTTATTGAAAATATACAATCCTTCTCCATTGTCAGCTTTGTCAAATTAAATGTTCCCGCTCGCAGTTCAACATAACTGCCATTTTTTAACTGCATGCCACCATCGGACAGCCACTGCATACCCGTTGGCAATATCAGCTTGGCTCCATCAACAACAAGAGCTCCATAGTCTCCGCTTGAACTCCCATTGTTAATGTATGCCGTCATAGTTCCATTTTTTATTTCCAGAGAATAACTCACATTCAACGTGTCTAATATAAGGCTCTTGGAATTCAAATCCAGCTTAATATGCTTATTGTCTTCTCCACTATTATATCCGATCGTCAGTGACGAATTGTCTATATCATCCAGCAAACGAATTGTATCATCATTTTGAGCCGCAACAAATGCCTCTGGCAGTGTTCCATATTGACCCTTTAGATTTCCGTTTAGATCCACAACCTCTGCCACTTCCCCCGCAGCCTTGACCGGCACAACCTTCGTTCCTCCGCTTATCGAAAAAATTGTGGCTGCTGCAATCACAACTGCCATCACCTTCCGCATTAACTTCTCTCTTACTTTCATTGCCTCTCCTCCTACTACCTAGGACTTTCCTGTCCCAAATATTATCCACTTTACATTTTTTTCATTCTTTTTCTTTACCATACCTTTGGGGGCACGTCAACCCTTCTGGGACGAAATGCATTTTTCTGGGACGAAATGTCATTTGGATGCATAGATTCCTATAGGAAATTGTGTTACAATGTTAAAAATTACAATTTAACCATTCATCAGAGAGGAAATGAATATGAACCTTGCCATCGTGGATGACAATCCGGAAGAATTACAGAAATTATATAAAACCATTATGGATTACAGCCGCACGCACGATGTTGCAATCGCCTGTGACTGCTTCGCGACATCTGCTGCATTTCTTTCTGCATGCGCACAGATCTCATATTCTTTTGTTATCTTTGATATTTATTTACAGGATACAACCGGAATTGATCTGGCGGCAGAATTCCGCAGGAATGCTCCCCGGACACCTATCGTGTTCCTGACCAGCAGTCCGGAACATCGGGCAGATGCATTCCGGGTGCATGCATTTGATTATCTCGAAAAACCTGTAACCGGGGAGATGATCGCCCGGCTGTTCGACGAGCTGGCGATCACGCAGGAAGAAGAGACTGACACACAGGCATTTTCAATCTCGATAGACCGGAAGCAGATTCCGGTTTTATATTCTGACATCCGCTATATCACCTCGGATTCCAACTATCTACAGATTCAGGGGCGCGATGTGTTCCGTTGCCGCATGCCATTTCGCGAAGCCGCATCCATCCTCACACAGGACGAACGGTTTCTGACCATCAACCGGGGGATACTCATCAACCTGGACTATGTGCAGCATATGGAGAACGCTTCCTGCACCATGTGCGACTCCACAACATTTTCGATTCATAGGAAAAATGCAGCCGCCATCACACAGGCTTATATCTCTCACCAGTTTAAGCGGCGCACGAAGGCATTGACGAAAGGAGGACTCTCATGAATTTCTGGAACCTCGTTTACAGAGCCGCCGAATACGGCATTATCCTCCCCGGCATCTTTCTTTGCATCATCCCTGTTGCGGACTGGCTCATCATTCCCCAGAGAAAGCTCTATCCGGTGTTGCTGCCATGCATGGTTGCAGTCTGTTTTGTGTTAGCGTGGATGGACTCTTCCGGCTCCTACTACACAAACATATTCTTCTTCCCTCTGCTCGGCATCTGTCTGATTGCGTATATTTTAACTGTAAAACTGGAAAAATTAAAATTACTTTACATGTTTTTATGTGCAACCGCTGCGTTATCCTTCGGCTGCATCATGAACTATTACATCATCGCGCGTATCGATCCGCATTCCAACATACATGACGACTCCGTGCCCGGTCTGATCATACAATATGCGGTCAGTCTCCTCATTATGTCTGTGTTACTCCGCATGCGGCACAAATACCGATGGCTGTTTGAGAATTTCAACACGACATTATTCTGGAGAATCGCATGGATGATTCCTGCAATCATCTCCTTTTGCAACATCTATATGATTCCGATTGATTATGCCAACATCCGCGTCGGGCGGATCTTCCAGATTGCAATGGTGATCGAAGGTGTGCTGTTCCTGTTCTTCATGCTGTTCCAGTCCCTGTTGTACATCATCGCCGTCACGACCTCCCGGAAGATTGAAGCAGATTCCACCGCCCTGATGTACCAGCTTCAGGCAGACCAGTATGAGAAAATGCAGGCGTATCTGGATGAGACTCGCCGTATCCGGCATGATTTCAAGCATACGATTGCAGTATTAAATGAACTTTCCCAGACCGGTCAGTATGAGAAATTACAGGAATATATCTCCAACTATTCTTCCGAGATATCGAATGTACAGGCACCTGCCACCTATTGCGACAACCCCGTGGTCAACGCAACGATTCATTATTATATCGATATCGCCCAAAGCTATGGCATCCGGACGAAGCTGCAGGTTGTTATTCCAAAGGAGATAGCGATCTCGGATATTGACCTGTGCCTGATCTTCGGCAATCTGCTTGATAACGCAGTCACCGCATGCCGCCATGTCCGGACCGATGCCCGTTTCATCCGCTTATCCGCGGATCTCGACACCCCAGGGCACCTGTATATCACAATGGTAAACAGCTTTGACGGCAATGTCTGCACGCGGAACGGAAAATACATCTCCACGAAGGAGCGTAAAAGTGGTATCGGTCTTGCCTCGATTCAGGCAACGACACAAAAATATCACGGTTCCTCGAATTTTTATACCGAACAACATGAATTTATCTCAAATATCATGTTAAAACTAAAGGAAAATGAAACGGAGTAATTCTATGAATATCACAGTTATCTTCACCGGCGGCACGATTGGTTCGTCTGTACAGCAGAACTTTGTCTCCACTGATACACAAATGCCATATCGACTGCTGGCAATGTACGAGACCGAGCAAAAGAAAAAAGGAGCAGCCATCCCTCACTTTCAGACGGAAGCTCCTTATACAACCCTGAGTGAGTATATGGATGGTTCGCATCTGAACCTGCTTATCTCCTGCATCCGGGAGCAGCTCACAAAGGATATTGACGGCATCATTGTGACGCATGGCACGGATACGCTTCCTTTTACCGCCGCGGCGCTTGGTATGTGCTTTGCCTATGCAAAGGTTCCAATCCTGCTCGTGTCAAGCAATTATATCTTAGATGATCCGCGTGCAAATGGACTGACGAACTTTACCGCTGCCGTTGATTATATCACTTCCCCAACTTTGCCAACAGCCGTCGGCATCGCCTACTGTAACACCGGAAGTACGCCGAAGATCTACAATGCGCTCGGTATCTACAACCATTATCCGTTTGACGATAGCTTGTACGAACGTCCATATAACGAATATGCGGATGCAGTTGCACCTGTCCTTCAGGAGTTTTCCGACCTGCGGCAAACATCCGTCCACTTCGATACATCCTGCCCAGTATGCTTCTTCCAGTCTATGCCGGGTATGCAGTATTATCTGCCGGACAATGCATGCGTAGTGTTGATCCACGCTTACCACTCCGGTACGATCAATACGAAAAATCCATCTCTACTTGCACTCGCCGAACAGGCGGCACAAAAAAAGATCCCGGTCTATCTGACCGGAATCTCTGCATATTCTACTGATTATGACAGCAAAGAGGTATACGAATCTCTTGGGATCATCCCGCTTCCAGAATACAGTCCGCTTGTTGCGTATATGTATCTGTGGTACAAACACAGCCAAAAACGCTGATTATTTTCCCTGCAGGAAATCCTGTATCTTCTGCAGGTTATCTGCCATCAGATCATATCCATTCTGATAGAATGCTTCCTGCTTTTCTTTATCCTGCTCAAACTTGCTGATGCTGTCTAACTCCGGACGGAACACGAGAAGCTTTCCTTCCTTCTCGTATCGGTCGATCCTGTCTAACTGCTTCGCATACATCTCACGTCTGCGCATCAACGTATCATAAAATGCCGGATATTTCTTCTTATAGGTACGCATCAGCACGCGGATCTTTCCATAGTTTGTCGGTGCTTCCTCTGGCTTTCTTGTCAAAATACAGACAACCCGGTCACATCCAACCTCAAATGCACGCTTCACCGGAATCGAATCAGCCAGACTTCCATCCATATAATGGAATCCATCTAATTCAACCGGATTGCACAGCACAGGAACTGAACACGATGCCTTGACTGCCGTCAGCATGCGCTTCTCATCCTCTGTCTTTGCGATATATTCGGCTTTTCCAGTCTCGCAGTTTGTCACTACGAGCTCTACCTCCGATGGTGACGCAACGAACTTCTCAAAGTCAAATGGATACTGCTTATGCGAAAACTCCATCACCATACGATCTAAATCAAGCATCTTCTTGCTTTTACGCATCTGCTTGACACCATAATATGCATTTTCACCGCTTGCGGTAATCGTCCATTTGGTACGACCTTTTTGCCCTGCCAGATAATTAACCGCGTTTCCAGCGCCGGCAGATACTCCTACCACATAATCAAATACTATCTGATTATCCATCAGGCAGTCCAATGCTCCTGCGGTAAAAAGCCCGCGGAACGCACCGCCCTCTAATACAATACCTGTCTTCACGTTTTTCATCTCCTCGGATCTGCTTCTTTTAATTCGTCAAGCTTCTCCTGAATTCTCTTCTTTACCAATTCGCATACATCATGCTTCCGCAATTTTCCATATTCTTCATATGGAATTGGCGGCAGGAAATATACCTGTGTCCGAACCTTCTCAAAGGTATTCGTATCCATCGACCTCCACGAATCGTAGATCACAACTGGAACCATTGGTGTCTTGGATTTTAACGAACACGAGAAACACCCGGACTTAAATTCCTGTAACTCATTTTTATTATCCGTATAACCGCCCTCCGGGAAAATCAAATATGGTTTTCCATCCTTCACACGCTCGGCAATCGTCTTGAGTGCTCCGATCTGCTGCTTCGGATCCTCAAAGGAAATCGTGGTTCCCTCCACCAGTCCACAAACCTGTCTTGCCACCAGACGATCTGCGGATTTCTCTTCCCACAACATCGCACATGGCTTCGGATGTGCCAGCATGATACCAAGTGCATCGTATTTCCCCTGATGGTTGGCATACATGATGTAGCCGCCATCTTGTGGCAGATTCTCCCTGCCAAATACATCCGTCTTGGTACGGGCGCGTCTGCGCATATGATTCTCGATCTTCATCGCAAAATCATACCGCTGCTGTTCGGTGTATTTTTCTTTGTGTTTTATCATATAATTCGCACGCGGAATATGCGTGGCAACGAACAACGGACTCGTTGCAACAACGAATTTAAATCTCAAATTTTTCAATCTATCTCAACCCTTATATCCCCATGCCATCCTGCATAGTTCTGTGTCTGCCTGCAACCTGGAGCTATCACAACATCTTCTTCTTTCGCAGCACAATTGTCACTACAATACAGATGACAAGTGTAAGCACACATATAATCATAAATCCCCATGGTTCCTTTGAAAACGGCATACCGTTGCCATTTACATTCATACCATATAATCCCGATATAATCGTCGGTATGGACATGACAATCGTAATCGCAGCCAACAGCTTCATGATGTTGTTCAGACGGTTATCAATGAATGTTGACATCAATTCCCGTGTACCCTTTAAGATATCCCGGTAGATCTGCGTCATCTCTATCGCCTGCAGATTCTCGACAATCACATCATCCAGCAATTCCTGATCCTCCGGGAATTTCCGGATTCCGCTATACCGTGTCAGACGGTCCACGACCATCCGGTTCGCACGCAACGATGTATCAAAATACACCAGGTTGGATTCCATCTCATGCAGGTTGACGATATCGGCATCCTCCGTTGCGCCTCCCATACGTTCCTCCATCTCAAGTCTGCGCCGGTCAATAATCCGAAGATACGACTGATATAACATGCTCGTCCGGTACATAATCTGATAGGTAAAACGCACCTGCTTCTTCGTGGTAAAATCTCGTATATTATTGACAATAAAATGCTTGAGCACCGGTGTCTCCGCCGAACACACCGTGATAATTGCATCGTCCGTCCATACAACCCCCAGCGGGATGGTTGTATATGCCTCCTGGTTGTGCCGGATCTCAACCGAAGGAATATCGAATAATATCAAAACATAATCATCGTTGACATCCACACGGGATGACTCCTCATCGTCCAGTGCAGCCCGGATATCTGCGAGATCCACATTATATCTTCTTGCAATCTCGAGACTCTCGTCCTGCGTCGGCGCTGTCAGATTGATCCATGTACCAGGCATAAACTCATCAATCTGTCTGAATTTTCCATTCTCTGTAATGTACTTACTGATCATATCCTTCTCGCCTCATTGTCTCCCTTTTTCATGGCAAAAGCCTCACTGTCACATATTTTATCACGACTTTTCCCATTCGGAAACCCCTAAATATATTTCTTTAAATAAATATTCACTCTGCCCTTTCGCGTCTCACTTCCGGCACCGCAATACCGGAACTTTCCGTACCCGCGGACCGAGAAACTATCGCCATCTTTTAAGACCAGACTGTTGCGCTCCTCGATTCTGCCGTTCCGTGTAACTTTCTTCGCCCGGAACATATCCAGCGTCTCGTTGCGGGAGCATTTCGTGACGGCTGCAACGATGGCATCAAACCTCGGTGCACTGACGATCACGTGTATATCCTCAAGTACAGGCTTCAGATCCTCGATCCCGCCCTCCACGAGAGAGGTTTTCACGTTCGTATGTTTTATCTTTGTCAGTTGCTCCATAATATATGCAGCGATATTCTCCTGACAGAAAATATATGCCCGCTTTCCATCCTTTACCAGAATGTCACCGAGCACAGACCGTTCAATCCCCAAATTCATAAGCGCACCAAGAAAATCGCGATGGCTCAGATCCTCAGCGAATTTGTCCAGTAATGGTTCTACCAGAATAATCGAGATGGGGAACACGCCCGCATACCCAAACAATTCTTCCGAGCCAAACTGCACCATCTGCCGTTCGCACTCCGGCGTTCCGCCGAAGCAGGTCATCCCCACAAAGGAGAAATCCGCCTGCTTCTCATAGACCACCGCAAGCTCTGCAGGTGTCAGGAATCCGGTGTATGTATAAATATTTTGTCTGTATGCGCGCTTCGCCAAATCCTGCAAACGTGCAATCAATACCTGTTCTTCATTCATATCTACTGATTCATAGATTAGCCAAGAATCGCCTTGTCGTTCGCGAATTCTTCGCCACTTGCCTCTTCAAACTTGTGAAGCAGATCTGCAACGGTCAGTTTCTTCTTCTCTTCACCACGAATATCGAGAATGATATTGCCATCCATCATCATGATCAGACGGTTTCCGTGTGCGATTGCATCCTTCATATTATGTGTGATCATCAACGTGGTCAGATTATCGCGGTTGACGATCATATCGGTCGTCTGCAATACCTTCGCCGCAGTCTTCGGATCAAGAGCGGCTGTATGCTCATCGAGGAGCAGGAGCTTCGGCTTCTTCAAGGTTGCCATCAGTAGTGTGAGTGCCTGTCTCTGACCACCGGACAGAAGTCCTACCTTCGATGTCATACGGTCTTCCAAACCAAGTCCCAGTGTAGCCAGCATCTCACGATACTTTGCATGCTCCTTCTTCGTGATTCCGGCTTTCAAAGTACGGCTGTCTCCCCGGCGGAGTGCCAGTGCCAGATTCTCCTGAATCTCCATTGTAGCTGCTGTTCCGGTCATCGGATCCTGGAACACACGGCCGAGATATTTGGCACGCTTATATTCCGGAAGCTTTGTTACATCGGCATCCCCAATCAGGATCTGTCCCTGATCGACCGGCCATACACCGGCGATTGCATTTAACATCGTAGACTTACCGGCCCCGTTTCCACCGATGACGGTTACGAAATCGCCATCCTCCAGCGTCAGATTCAGTCCTCTTAATGCCATTTTTTCATTGACCGTTCCCGCATTGAAGGTCTTATAAATATTCTTCAGCTCTAACATAGTATTTACGCCTCCTTCTTCTCTGCGGTTGCCGCAAGCTTCTTACCCTTGTTGAAATGTTTTCCCTTCCAATAAGGCACTGCAAGGAATACTGCTACGATCAAAGCCTGGAACAGCTTCAACAGATCCGTATCGACGCCGAGCCAGATAACGATCTGCAATACGATGAAATAAATCACTCCACCGATACCAACCGACAGAAGCTTCAATGCGAAGTTCTTGAAGATACGGCTGAATATTGCCTCACCGATGATAACCGATGCCAGACCGATTACGATCGCACCTTTACCCATATTGATATCTGCAAATCCCTGATACTGTCCAAGACATGCAGATGAAAATGCAACCAGACCATTTGAGATCATCAGACCGAGAACCTTGTTGAAGTTCGTGTTGATGCCCTGCGCACGTGCCATGTTCTCGTTACAACCCGTTGCACGAAGCGAGCTTCCAAGCTCTGTACCGAAGAACCAGTACAAAATTCCGATGACAACAATCATAAATATAAATACAACAAAGATAGAATTCTTATAGAATGCAACTCTCTTTATGTAACGCAGAGAAACTACCAGATCGTATTTGTCGACATTGATCGGCTGGTTTGCCTTTCCCATGATCTTCAGGTTCACACCCCACAGACCAAGCTGTGTCAGAATACCTGCTAAGATCGCCGGAATTCCCATCGTCGTGTGAAACAAACCGGTTACAAGTCCCACGAGCATACCGGCAAGTGTCGCGATCGCCATCGCGGCTGCTACATGATACCCTTTCTGCATCAACATAATACATACGGCTGCACCGGTACACATCGTTCCATCGACAGACAAATCGGCGATGTCCAGAATCCGGAACGTAATGTACACGCCAATCGCCATAATACCCCAGATCAGACCCTGGGCAATCGCGCCTGGCATGGCATTGAATAAAGCACTTACATCCATTTCTTTCTCTCCTTTATTTCTTCATTAACAAAAGTCGGGTAGAAAAACTCTACCCGACTACTATACTATAATAATACAACAAAAATCAAGTAAATACGCTTGTTTTCGCTATTCTTTTCGATTACTCGTTTGTGATTGCTTCGTAATCATCTGGTACGCTGATACCGAGTTCGTCACAGATATCCTTGTTGTACTTCTTTGTAAACTGTGGTGCATACTCGATTGGCATCTCTTCTACCTTAGACTCACCCTTCAGGATCTTGGCTGCCATCTTACCAGTTGCGACACCCAGATCATAGTAGCTGATAGAAAGTGTTGCAACACCACAACCCTTACAGATACCTTCCTCGCCGGCAACTACAGGAGTCTTTGCTGGCATACAGATATTCTTGATGATCTCTGTATTAGCTGCGACTGTGTTATCTGTTGGAACGTAGATCACATCACTTGCATTGGCTGCAGATGTTGTGACTGTTGAAAGGTCATTGGAATCGGAGAATGAATAATACTCACATGTATATCCCAGCTTCTCCAGAGCTGCCTTGACTGTATCTACCTGATACTGGGAGTTTGCCTCTGCTGAACAGTACAGAAGTCCGACTGTCTTTGCATCTGGGAACAGCTCCTTGATCATATCTGCCTGACTCTCCAGTGGTGCAAGGTCAGATGTACCAGAAATATTTCTACCAACGGTACCATTGAAATCAGAAAGCTCGAGTGCAACACCATATTCTGTTACAGATGTACCAAGAATCGGAATCGTGTCTGTACCGGCTGCGGCTGCCTGTAATGCAGGCGTTGCATTTGCAAGGATCAGATCTACATCGCTGCTCACAAAACCATTGATGATCGTCGCACATGTATTAGCATCACCCTGTGCGTTCTGCTCATCAAACTTGATTCCGTCTTCACCAAACTCTTCTACCAAAGCATCCTTAAAGCCCTTTGTTGCGGCATCGAGTGCCTCATGCTGTACTAACTGACAGATACCTACCGTATAAGTATCATCCTTCTTGCCGCCACAGGCGCAAAGGGAAAGTGTCATTGCAGCAACAGATGCAACTGCAAGTAATTTCTTTAATTTTCTCATGATTCTCTTCCTCCTCGACGATATGCATGTCTTCGCTGCATATCCATTTTCTTTACTCATTTATTGCTCTAACGGGTTAATGATTTAGTGTAATAAAGTATTACAGTAACAGATTAAACCACGATTATTTAAAAATGTCAAGTTTTTGTAACCTTTTCGTCCGCCCACGTGTATAATCTGTGAAAGGCCTTTTGAAACAGACGGAGGATGTGACTATGAAGATACCAATACGGATACTGATGGAACGCTATCAGAATCATTTATACCGGATTGCATTCAGTATCTGTCAGAACCGCGAAGACGCAGAAGATGTCGTGCAGGACACCTTCCTGCAATATCATATTCTGAAGAAAGAATTTGAAGACGAAACCCATATCCGTGCATGGCTGATGCGGGTTGCAATCAACAAATCCAGGAATATCGTTCGCGCCTTCTGGCGGAAACACCGGCAATCCTTAGAAAGCTATATGGAAGAGCTGAATTTCCCGGATTCTGAAAGCAGTGCCCTGTTCGAAGCAGTGCTGCAGCTCCCGGAGAAACAACGCACCGTCATTCATCTCTTCTATTATGAAGATTACACGATCAAGGAAATCGCAGAGATTCTGCATGTAAGCGAGAGCAATATCAAGGTTCGCCTGAACCGTGGACGTGCTGCTCTCCGCAAGATAATTAAGGAGGATTGGAACTATGACGAATCATGAAAAATACAAGCAGGCATTTGACTGCCTGACCACCGACGCGGAAATCAACTTAAACCAGACATCCATCCGGCACAGCCGCACCTCGCGTGTTGTCCGGCGCATATGCTATACTGCCGCATGTCTGGTAATGCTTTTTGCCGCATCAAACGGCATCTGTTACGCAGCGACCGGGAAATCTCTCGTGCACACAATCATTGTTATGGCAGATGGCTCGAATGTGGAGATCTCCGAGGACGACAACTCGGTTACATTTACCATCGAAAAAACAGGGGATCTTTCTTACACGACCGCCGAGAACGGACGCCTGTATCTAAATCTGAATGATGAGAAAACAGACATCACCGATCAGTGCAGCGACACAGACTATTTCCGGAAGGATTACACCGATTCCGAAGGAAATAAGCATGTGCTCATCGCAGGCGGAACCGTGGAAAGCTACGGCTGGGCAGAGTATATCTTCAATGCAGAGGGAAAATATATTTTCAACACGATGAATATCCCAACTGACGAGGCGAATCCGGATGAGACGCCTGTATGGTTTGCGAAAGCTGAAAAAGACCTTGGAGTTGACGCAGACGCTCTGTTAGAGCAGGGCGGTTCCTACAAAATAGATGAAACCGGCATCGAACAGACCGAAACCGTGACAGAATCTGCACAATAATTGATTTTGCCGTTGCAACTACCCCCTGTATCCGCTATAATCAAAGTAGACTGTTGTGCAAAATATGCAAATTATCATGCATTTTTTGTACGAATTGATTAGCAACAGGGGGTAATTTTAATGATAGCTGGGAAAGAAGAAATCGAACGTCAGAAAGTATTCGGTCGTGACCACTTTGTATATGAAGAAAATTCCTACTTTATCGATGTCAACGATGACTCCGAGCGTATGTGGTTCCAGAACCGGATTGGTGTACCAAATTATAAATGGTTTCAGGAAGGTACGGGCGACAAGCACTGGGTTCTCTACAATCCGATCTGTTTTATGCCTACCAAGAACTGGAATGGAAAAAAGATTCTGAAATTTAACTACCGTGAATTCAAGGGTGGACGTCTGGAGGTTCCGATCAATGCAAGTAGCTGCTGTGGTATGTTCTCCTGGGTAACGCTCCCGGAAGGCTTCCAGATCGGCGGACTGTTCAACACGCGTGGCATCAAGGACATGAACCTGATGTTTGCAGGCTGTGTTATGCCGAAGGGCTTCTCGCTCGGTGACCATTTCCACACGAAGGAAGTCGAGGATATGCGATACATGTTTTACCAGAGTTCTGTATCCGAGGCATTTGATTTCGGTAAGATCTTTGATACATCGCATGTCACGAACATGGAGTATATGTTCTCTGAGTGCCGTATCCCGGATGGACTGAAATTCCCGGAGCGGTTCCTGACTGCACAGGTAACGAATATGGATCACATGTTCTACGAGAGTGTGTTCCTTGGGAAAGCGGATTTTGGAGACGGCTTTGTTGTATCGCCGGGCACGAACACGAACGATATGTTCACGGACTGCATGTTCGGGGACGAGAAGATTGATAACCAGTACAACCAGGATTTCAACTACGTGAAGTCCAGATTAAGTTGACGGAATTTGCATTTATATAACTAAAAAGAAACCACATGGATACATTCTACGCAGACGCGCTCCCGCTCGGTTCAGCACGTAGCGGTACTAAATTCGCGCTTCGCACTCATTAAGTGCCGACGTGCTTCAACGGTCTGCTTTAGAATTGTATCCATGCGGTTTCTTTATTTACTTTATTGGCTCTGCAAATTCCTTACACTCTACCTCAATCTTACAAAAGCGAAAGAAACACACCTGTCAAATGCACAGATATCCAGATCGGATTCGAGTAATATACATATGTTTGGAACTCCTTAGTTTCAATACATCGTATTTACTCGAACCGATACTGGATATATGCAATTGATATGGTGTGCTTCGTTTATTTCACATATTTCCGGTAGAACGTATCAAGTTCGAGCGGCTTGTCGTAGTAGTAGCCCTGGATACATTCGACACCTGCGTTTCGTACGATGGAGAGTGCTTCCACTTTCTCGACACCTTCCGCACAGACAGCGATACCAACCTTCTTGCAGTATGTAACGATGAATTCGATCAGCGCTTTGTCCTTCGGTTTCTCGGTGATACTCCGCGTCATCGTGTGGTCAAGCTTCACCATGTCGGCAGGAATGTCTTTGAGTACGGTCAGCGATGCATAGCCGGTTCCGAAGTCGTCAAGCGCAATGCTGATACCCGCATCCTTGAATGTCTGCAGGACGTCCGATAGAAATGACGTTTGCTCCACCCGGCAGCTCTCCGTCAGTTCCAGCATGACCGCATCATGCGGAAGCTGATAATGATCGAGCCGTTCCACAACATAACCTAAGAGCTCCGGATCTTTGAACTGTACATAAGACACATTGATCTGCAGACGCTTTAACGGCATATGTCCAATCTGCTCCCGCCACCTGGCAAGCGTCTGTAATGATTGGTCGATCACCCATTTTCCAACCCGGATGATCTCCTTGGAATTCTCCAGAATCGGAATAAAATCCATCGGTCCTATCACACCGAATTCCGGATGAGTAAAGCGGAGTAATACTTCCGCTGCATCACAGACCTCGCTCTTCGTCTCCACGATCGGCTGCATTACAATACGGAAACCCTTACAGTCTTCCTCCACGCACTCCCGGATTGCCTCCTTCAGACGTGTCATATATTTCTTCTGTGCAAATAATTCCTTGCTGTAGAATACAACATCATCGGTATTCGTCAGCTTTGCATGATCAAGGGCGTAAAACAGGTTACTTTGAATCTGGTCTAAGAACTCCCCATCTTCAGGGAAGAACGCTGCCGCTGCCTTAAACCGCAGGTGTACCACCTGCCCGGACACGACCAGATTCCGCATAAAGCTGTCTACGAACTTCTTGTATTCTACAATACGCTCCACACCTGCATCCTGCATGACAATCGCAAAATTCGCTCCGTCCATCCGAAATACATGACAGTTGTGGAGCACACCCTCACGCAGCTTCTCTCCGATCAAGGCGAGCACCTTATCACCATAAGCATAGCTGTATTCTGCATTGATCCGCTTGAAGTTCTCCAGCCCGATCATGAGAATTCCACCCCGCGCGCGGTCATCCAGCAGACGGTTTAACTCACTCCGGAACTGATGAACGGTCCACAGATTCGTGACTGCATCGATCTTTGTCTGATATCCCATATTCGTGACAAGACCACCAAACCACTCTGCTTTTCCATCCGCATCGTAAGTCATGTATCCACGGCAATTGACCCACACATATTCTCCCTGTGCGTTCTTGATACGGTACTCACAGTTGTGATACGGCGTCACGCCATGGAGAAGCTCCATAAGACTATCTGTATATGGTTCCACATCCTCCGGATGAATCCGGCTGATCCACTCCCGCGTGGAATCTCCGAATATCTCCCCCGGTAATCCGAAATATTCCACTGCCGATGCAGACCAGCGTATCATGTCTTCTTTTAAATTGCCATAAAATAAAAAAGTTTTGCCCGGTGCTTTGGATACCAGGTCAAAATAACGTGACTCGAATTCTGACTTGTCCACTCATACACGCTCCTTCCCTCTTGCTTTTCATTCTCTTGTGTATGCATATCAGAATGTTTACATTTTTTGCATATCTTTTCTTATTTATTATATAGGATATTTTCCAAATAGGCAATACATACTGCCAGAATATGAAAACAATCGTGCAAAACCGTTCCATTTCCCTCCGGTTCCTTCCGATACGAGCGGTACAAACTGTTGAAGCTTGTCCGGGAAAAGCATTTATCTACCGCATCCCGCATATTCGGCAGGACTGCAAGCATATCCCGCATATAAATATGCAACTGCTTTTCGTATCGGATATGCGCAAAAAATCCACTGGTATAGCGCATTGTGTGCGGATACGTGAAGCGGTCTGCCAGATAATGTGTCGCCTTTCCCATCTGGTAATAATCACGCACCGACAGTTTCTCCCGTTTCCGCAGCACGCGGTACACCCGGTTGACAAAAAAACGAGACCCTTCCGCTGTATGCCCACCGATCAGCATACGCCGATGGTCATTCAACGACAAAGGTCCCGCATCTTTTTGTTGTCTATGCGCGCGCAGCAACTGAAAATATCCGTGGATGTATGAACATTTGTTAACATCCGGCATGATATTCCCAATTACAAATGCGTATTTTTTTACCGGTTCTTCTATCTCAAATACACGTGCAAGATAACGCCCTAAGGCAAGATGATCTTTGGTTTGCATAAATCGAATCCCTACTTCTGTTCTTTTATTTCCAGCTCCGGCTGCATCGAAGCGACCTTCGTATTCGCCGGGATGGATGTCGTGACAAAAGAGTTTCCGGCTACAACAGAATTCTCACCGATCACAGTCTCGCCACCTAAGATAGTAGTATTCGCATAAATCACAACATTATTCTCGATCGTCGGATGACGCTTCACACCGGAAAGCAGCTGTCCCTTCCGTGTGGAGAGTGCTCCAAGCGTTACGCCCTGATAGATCTTCACATGATCGCCGATCGTCGTCGTCTCGCCGATGACGATTCCCGTACCATGATCGATACAGAAATATTCGCCGATCGTCGCACCCGGATTAATGTCGATTCCGGTCAGTCCGTGTGCATATTCCGTCATGATACGCGGAATATAAGGTACATTTAACTCATACAGGACATGTGCATACCGATATACAAAAATCGTGAAAATCCCCGGATAAGAGAGGATGATATCCTGATGATCCTTCGCCGCCGGATCGCCATTGAACTCGGCGTCCACATCCTTTAAGATCATTGCCTGAATGTCCGGAATCTTCGCGATAAATGTTGATGTATACTCCTCCGCTTTCGCCCGGATCTCTGCATCGGCAAGCTCCTTGTTATCGAACTTCAAGGCGACACGCACCTGCTTAAACAACCGTTCATAGAGGATTGCCAGCGTGCTTCCCGCGAAATTATCCTTGGAAACATATGCCATATTTTCAGAGCCGAAAAATCCCGGAAATGTGACCGTGCGCAGCCCTTCTATGATCGAAATGATTGCGTCCCGGTTCGGTACACAATCGCCGAGTGACATATCAAAAATCTTCTGTGCTTCGTAGTTTTCCTTCAGGCGCGCGGTTGCCTCCTGAATGGTTTTATTTACAATTGTTCCCATGACCTGCCTCCAATATCTATTCAAATCATAACCACCTCACACCCTCAGATGCATATGCCGGTCTGCATTTTATACCGGACACATATATTGCAATTCTGTTCATACTATATTATGATATAGAAAAATTGCGCGGATGTGCAATGACTATTTATATTTTCAATATGTATACTATACTATTATAAAACAAAAAAGTCCAAGGAATTTTTCGGAGGAGCTATGAATAAGAAAGCATTGATCGCTATGAGCGGCGGTGTCGACAGCAGCGTGGCGGCCTTCCTGATGAAGGAGCAGGGCTACGAATGCATCGGTGCCACCATGAAATTATATCAAAACGATGACATCGTCATCAACAAGGAACACACCTGCTGTTCCTTAGACGACGTGGAGGATGCCCGTGCTGTGGCACATTCAATGGGCATGGATCACTACGTCATGAACTTCAAGGAACATTTCAAGGAACAGGTCATGGACAAGTTCGTGCATTGCTACGAATGTGGCATCACACCGAATCCCTGCATCGACTGTAACCGCTATTTGAAATTCGAATATCTGTACCAACGGGCACAGGAGCTTGGAATGGATTACGTTGTCACCGGACATTATGCGCAGATTGTACAGGATGAAACAACCGGGCGCTATCTCTTGAAGAAAGCAGTCGACGCAAGCAAGGATCAAAGCTATGTGCTCTATTCCCTGACACAGGATCAGCTTGCGCACACACAGTTTCCACTCGGCGGCATGCCGAAAAGCGAGACGCGTGCCATCGCGGAAGCACATGGTTTTGTCAATGCGAAAAAGCACGACAGTCAGGACATCTGCTTTGTGCCGGATGGAAATTATGCGAAGTTCATCGAACAGCATGCGTGCAAGACTTACCCGGAGGGCGATTTCGTTGATGTCCTCGGCAATGTCTTAGGACGCCACAAAGGAATCATCCGCTACACGATCGGACAGCGCAAGGGACTTGGGCTGGCACTGAAAGAGCCGATGTATGTCATGGATGTTGACATCGAGAAAAATCAGGTTGTCCTTGGTCGAAATGAAGATCTCTTCTCAAAACACCTTGTCGCAGATGATGTGAATCTCATCTCAATCGCCCATATCGATACCCCGATCCGTGTCACTGCGAAGGTACGCTATCGTCACACGGAAGCTCCTGCAACTGTGAATCCGCTGCCGGACGGAAAGATCGAAGTCATCTTCGACGAACCGCAGCGTGCGATCACGAAAGGACAGGCCGTTGTTTTATATGATGGTGATATTGTAGTCGGCGGCGGCACGATCTGTGAGACAGAAAAACTATATTAAACTATTTTCTGCATAAAAAGAACTCGTAACAATTACATGCACACGCAAGCATGTTTGTTTACGAGTTCTTTTCTATTTCATTATACTTGATAGTCCTATATTGGAATTATAATTGACGTTCTGCATCTTCAACTCCGCCATATCCATACAGGCATGCCATATAATTCATGATGTCGTACGTCAGGTTGCCGCCTGCCTGTGCGATATCGGTCACAAATTTGCCAAACAGGATAAACGTCCGGTCTCCATAGGCAGCAATGTCTCTGCGCAGTGCCGATTCGATCGTCTCCTGTGCATCATTTGTATAGATAAAACGTACATAACCTGCCATCTTCGGATAATTCTCGATGAATTTCTGCAACCAGTCTAACTGGATTTGCACCAGATCCTCTTCGATGCCAATCCGTTTCTCACTCCGCTCTACCTGCAAAGCATTTCCTGCCTTACAATCCTGCAGATAGCTTGCAAGCAGATCATTCGTCCAAGCCAGATACCGGCTCTTCCGCATGATGAAGAATGTATTCCAGTCGTCCGGATAGATGGTACTTCCAAACAACTTCCACTCCGCATCTATGATTGCCGCAATCGTTTCCTCGCGGTCAAATGGCGTTTCATTGCTCCATTCACGTGCCAGTCCCATCTCTTCTTCGAGGTCATATTTTGATTTTTCTGTTGTCTTTTCTTTTGCCGCCTGCTTCAGATCGTTTACATACTCGCGGTAGTTTGCCTCCATCTCGGCATCCTCCACGGCGCCGAAATCGCCGCGATCCACACGCTGTACCAGATCCTGCGCATATACATCAAGGAATGTGTCTGTCCCTTTCACTACGCCCTGCATTTTAAGCTCCATCAACAGATATTCTGCAATATCCTCAAAGCAGGACACAATCTCGTCTTTATAATTCGTCTCATACGCGCTATACGTACGTCCTTCCCACGCAGCTGCCTGATTCGGAATCACTGCGATCCGGTCAAGGATCGGAGCCACGCTGTCAATGAGCGACAGGCTCTGCATGCCTTTCCGCATCCATTTATAATAAGGTGCATACTTCTGATTCAGCAGATAAATAATCTCCATCGTGTACTGCATGCCCTTTGCCACGCAGAGATTCGCGGTCACATAATCCTGTCTTGCCATCATACGTGCATAATTCGTCTGCGCTGTCTGTGCGAATCCATGCAGTTTCTCTGCAAGACGCATCATCCATACCTTTGTTGGATAATACTCAAGCAGACTCTCCCGTATCTTCGTAAATGCACCGGCATCATCGCGGAACACCATTCCATTGGTCGCCGCCGCCAGCTTCTCTTCTGAGATCTGCCGCCAGCTATCCGGGAGAATATAACCACCCTCTGCGGTTTTCTGTACCTTCACGCCAAGCAGATTCTCATAGAACTCGCGCACAGAGGAAACACCTCTTCTATGTGACAGCACCTTGTTGACCGAGTTTGTCGGTGCTTCAATTCCATTTTCACGTAAGAATTCATCGCCAAAATCAACCAGAAGCTGCTCATACGATTTCTGCAACATACCTCCGATACTCCGGTAATCCTCCTCTGAAAGCCACAGACAGAATCCCAATGCAAAATCATGATCGCGCGAAATGACATCGTCATAGCCAAAGCATTCCGAACCTTCTCCGACAAGTCCGACGGCAATCCGTGCCTCGTAATTCGGAAATTCCTCATGGATCATCTTCGCACCATGCAATTCATAAAAACGCTTGCAGATATGCAGCCAGTTATTCTCTGCATTTGGCTGAACCGTATCCTCCGATAATGTATCCACATAATCGGACTGTCCCTGTGCCGCTTCCTTGGTCCCGATTTCCTGCGGCACTGTTTCCGCCTGCACTTCTCCCATATGCACAATATTCGTCAGATATTTTACAGAAGGATTTGTTTTCATATCCGCAGTCAAAACTGCCGTCTGTTCTTCTTCCTCTTCCTTCTTCATTTCCTCGGCATAATATTTCGCCTGCTTATAACGCTCTTCGATTTCCAGATATGCATTCGATTTTCCGACGTGCTTTTCCATTTCCTGCATCGCCTGCATATAATAATCCGCTCCCTGCACATACGCTTCACGCATGCAAAGTGCATCGCCCATCATCGCAAGTGCCGTACTGTAATGGAAATCGCGTTTTCCATCCCATTCAAAGATACGGAGCGCACGCTCCAGACATTGCAGTGCTTCCTCATACATGGTGGATGCCGTTGTGCCATCTACCCGCTGTCCATTTGCGCCCATGGCGGCACCGCCTGCGAGCTGCAGCAATACCTGTGCCAGATTGCATCGAGTCGTTGCCTGCTCCATCCATGCATTCTGCTGTAGATCTACGACCGCAAGTGCCCGTCGGAATGTCTCTTCTGCCTTCTTCAGCTCGCCACTTCCCTGGTAGACAAACGCCCAGTTATTATAGAGTGTCGCGAACCGGTAATCTCCCGCAGAAAGCTTCTCCCGGTAAAGTACCTCCACACGTTCAAACAAATTCTGTGCTTTCATATAATAGCCAAAGGTACGATACGCATTTGCCACATTTAACAGGCTCGTTGCATATTCTACCGTGCCTTCCATACCCATCTTTACAAGTATGTCTTCAATATCTGCACAATACCGAAGTCCCTTTGCATTCTGGTTCGTATCCCTGCATAACCCCATCATTTCATTCAGCAGAGAAAGTGCCGATGCATAATCCCGCTCATCCATCGCCACTTCAATATTGGTCGTCAGAAACTCCTCTATATCTTCCAGAGAATGTGTTCCAAACATATTGTCATAATCCATCAATACCTGATTGATATCCATCAGTCGTACCTCCTCTTTTCCCCGAATGTTCTTATGCACACGCTTTTTGCTGCATTGCATCCACAATGCGGTTTCGCACCAGCTTTGCAATCTGATCCGTTGTAAGCCCCTCATACTCTTCCGGATAAATCGCTGGCAGGAAATGTACCTGTGTCTTTACACGCCGCAGAGAATTGATCTCAAATGGTTTATAGGAATCTACCAATAACACGGGAACAATCGGACAATTCGCACGCACTGCACATTTGAATGCCCCCGGCATGAATTCCTTGATCGCATTCCGGTTATGGAAATACCCGCCCTCTGGAAATACAATGTACCGTCTGCCTTTTTTTACTTCTTTTGTCACTTTCCGGACCGCCTCTACCTGACTTTTGATATCTGTCTTATCAATCCGGCAGCCGTCGATCAATGTAATAAACTGATCGACAATAATCATCTTCGAACGCTTCGCATCCATCATAACCGTACAAGGTTTCTTATGGGCGTCCATAATTCCAAGCGCATCGTATTTACCCTGATGATTGGCATATAACACATATCCGCCCTCCGCCGGCAGATTCTCCACGCCAGTCACACTCGTCCGAATCCTGCCATTTCGTTTCATGACATGAATCACATGAAGTGCCACGCGATAACGGTCTGCCTCGGAATAGCGTTCCGTATTTTTCTCTATATAACTTCCCTTCGCCAGATAGTAAATAATATAAGGCAAAGAGATAATAATCACATACCAGAATCGTAGCATTTTCTCTCTCCGTCAAAAAAATAAAAGGATCTTGTCAAAGACCCTTTTATTGTAACACTGAATTGTTAGAAATAGCAAACCTTTTATGTATTTATTCGCTTTGTTTTGACTTATAATATTCATCAAACAGCTTATTTGCCGCATCCAATGTCTTGTTGCTGATATCCGGCAGATCTTTGCCCCATGCAGCAGTTGCCTGTTTAAAGCCTTTTTCCATTGCTTTCTGCATTTCGCGCATCTTGTCCTCATCGTCACCGGCGAGAGCACTTGCAAAATCAAACAATCTCTGCGAGGTCTGCTTCACGCCCCAATATCCATCGTCGGAGATATCTTCCTGTGCCTGTGCTTTCGTTGCTGCATCCACAGTGAAATTTCCGTTTGCAAAGATCTTCCAGATGGAATCGTCTCCGTTTGCAATTCCGTACATGCCAGCCTGCTTACCAAGCATCTGGGATACAAGATTTGTAAGACTGTTCTGTCTGATTTCCTGATCCGCTTTGAGCTGCTTTACCAAAGCTGCGCGGTCTTCCTTGCTCATCTTGTTGATGGAATATGGTGCCTTGGCACTTTCCTGCGCGCTCTTCTCGTAAACCGCATCTTTCTCTGTCTCTGCAGAAGCCTTCTTCTCGGATGTCTCCGCAGCCTTTGCAGTTACACTATAATCAGAAACGGTTTCACTTGCAGCCTGCATACCTGCCATTGCATTTACTGTCATTCCCATGTTCTTTTGCTCCTTCCTTAGAATCATACGCACTTCCTTGTGCTTTTGGAGATGGAACCCCCATCTCTGTTTATATTATCGGTCATTTACCATGGATTGTTAACAATCTGTCCGCGAATTTATTAATGAAATGGGCGAATCCGATAGGTAACGCCCAGTTCGTCACAGATTGCCTGACATTTTGCCTCTTCTTCTCTCGTGATCGTCGTCTCCACGGTACTTAATACCACCTTCGGCACATACCGCTTCGCGTCCTTTGCGAACTTCAGCATCGCCTCAAAGGAACCGTCCCCGAATTTACTCCGCACAATCTCCTGATACCGTTTGGCATCCGGTGTGTTCAAACTGATAGAGATTGTGTCGATCAAACCTGCAAACTTCGGTGTGATATCTTCGTTCCAGATCAGATCTCCAAGACCGTTTGTATTGATACGGATCGGCTTATCATAATGTGCTTTCAGATATTTTGCGATCTCAAGCAGTGCATCCAGCCGTTCCGTCGGCTCACCAAATCCACAGAATACAATTTCTTCATACGGCGCAACATCCGTTTTCTCAAACTCTGCAATCACTTCTTCCACACTCGGCTCATGTTCCAGCCACAAAGGCGCATCATTTACCTCTGACACATGATCACGGGTCTGTCGTTCGCAGAACGTGCACGCACACGGACAACGATTTGTCAGATTCACATACAATCCGTTATGCACTTTATATAATATCGTCATTGCTTTTCTTACTTCACTACTCATTCTTCTCACCTGTCAATCTCACATTACTTTCAAACATACGGTTAAATCCAAGCCATTCCGTCTTGTCTTCATTCTCCCGGATAATCTCGGTAAACGTCTGCAACTTCGCATCCATATTATCGGCATGTGCGAGTGCCATCGCCTCGATCAATGCCGGTTTCTTCGGTGAACCATATTCCAGTTCCCCGTGATGTGCCAGGATGCAGTGCTTCAGCTCATTTGCAAGCTTCGGTGGAAATCCCGGAATCTCACGCACCTTATCCGCAATCATCATCGTACCCATCACAATATGTCCGACTAACTGTCCCTCGTCGGTGTAATCGTTCTGTGGGAAATCGGAAATCTCATCGACCTTACCGATGTCGTGACAAATCGCTGCTGTCACAAGTAAATCATGATTGACAACCGGATAATTCGCTGCAATATATTCACATAATTTTGCAACCGATAAAGAATGTTCCAGCAGACCGCCTATAAATCCATGATGAATGGACTTCGCTGCGGAATGCTTCTTGAACTTCTCTGCAAATTCCTTGTCCTCAACAAAGAACATTTCCAATAGTTTATGTAAATACTGATTTTTTACACCCTGAATCAGTCCCAGTAATTCCTGATACATCGTATCAATATCTTTCGTTGAACATGGCATATAATCTGTCACATTGTATTCGCCTTCATCCGCCACGCGCACACGCTTGACATTTAACTGCAATGCTCCGTTAAAGCTCGTTACCTGTGCGTCAACACGAATATAGTCCATCGGCTCGAAATGCGCAATCGCATTCGAAAGCTCCCAGATCTTTGCATCGACCGTTCCGGTCTTATCCTGAAGCTGCAAAGAGTAATATGTCTTTCCAGCCTTTGTCTTTGCTACCACTTTATTCTTACAGAGATAGATTTCCGATACCATCTCTCCATCACGCAATTCTTTGATATAATTCATGCTCTTTCTTCCTCCATCCTACGCTTCACTCTTTCCTATTTATATCACTTATATATGCTTTTCGCAAGGGAGGATTCCTCCGCCTTCTTCGTCTTCACACGTTCTTCCTGTATGTTCATTGGCTCCATATTCTCAAACCAGTTTCCCATGCTCCCGCCTCCGATCATAAACCATAGCATACAACTTCTGAAAATGTAAAGCGTAAGTTTGGAACATTTGGAAAAAGCAAGGAAATATGCGGGTTTGAAGGAAAAGATATTTTTATTTATGCTCATAATAATGTTAAAAACGGAAGGCGTACTTCGCTATTAAAGTACACCTTCCGCATTTTTTATTCTTATTCTTCAATTACATAATTATTACTTCTTGATATAAGCTTTTGTATTCACAGACTGAATATTTTTATAGTTGTTCGCCGGTGCTGCGCCACCCTTCGGTACAAGCACGATCTGGATTCCTTCCAGACGTTTTGCATATCCGGCAGTTCCTGCCTCTTCTCCGTTCTTTGCCCAGCCAAGCCAGCCGTAAGACTGTGCATGTACACGATAATATACATCAAAATGGTTTGCCATCTCGCCGTAGAGCTTGATTCGAATCGCTTCGAGACGTTTTGCCTCTCCTGAGGTTCCACTCATCTCTCCATCCTTCTTCCACTTCTGCTCCCATCCATTTTTCTGGATATGCGTCTGATACTGGATTCCACCTGCATACGCTGCATTGGAAAGCTTGATGTTGATTCCTTCGAGCCTCTTTGCCTTACCGGATGTTCCGCTCATCGCACCATTTAATACCCAATTCTGCCAGCCGAAGCTCTGTACATGTGTCTTGTACATGATGTTTGTACTGTCCGTTGAGCCAGGGATCGTGATCGTTCCGTTTGTCTTCGCGATATATGCACGGGAATCATGCACACCCTTCGATGCATTTACGCCTGCGTAATCAAGTCCCGGTGCCTTTTCATTCTTCTTTACAACTACAATCTGAATTCCTTCCAGACGCTTTGCATAACCGGCAGTTCCAGATGGCTCACCATTCTTCGCCCAGCCAAGCCAGCCGTAAGACTGTGCATGCACACGATAATATACATCGTACTTGTCCTTATCTGCACCGGTCAACTGAATCTTGATTGCTTCGAGTCGCTTTGCTTCTCCGGTTGTTCCATTCATCTCGCCATTTGCAGACCACGGAAGCCAGCCATATGTCTGACAGTGTGTGGAATACTGTATTCCTAGATTTTTATTTCCACTCACGGAAATCTCGATACCTTCGAGACGCTTTGCTTTACCAGATGTTCCACTCATCACACCATTTGTTACCGGATTCTGCCAGCCAAAGGACTGGACGTGGGTGCGGTAGGAGGTGGTGACGTCCGGTGTCACTACCGGATTTGCAGGATCTATAAATTCATAATGATTATTCTTTGCATATGTCTCCGCATAAGAGCCTGATGTGCCGTAAATTGTTTTCAGACCGGATTCGTCAAATATCCACAATCCAATACTCGTTACACTCGATGGGATCTCGATACTTGTCAAGCCACTACAGCCGGTAAATACATAATTTCCTATACTTGTTACACTTGATGGGATCTTGATACTTGTCAAGCCACTACAGCCAGTAAATGTCCAATCTTCAATACTCGTTACACTTGACGGAATCTCGATACTTGTCAAGCCACTACAGCCAGAAAATGCATACTCTCCAATACTTGTTACACTTGACGGAATCTCGATACTTCTCAAGCCACTACAGTCAGAAAATGCACTCCTTTTAATACTCGTTACACTCGACGGAATCTTTGTATTCTTGCATCCTCTAATCAATGTATTCGTTTCTGTCTCAATGATTGCATTGCAGTTTCCCTCGCTTGAAAAATATGGGTTCTCTGGGGATACAACGATGCTTTTCAAACCGCTACAATCCAAAAATGCAAGATCTCCTATACTTCTTACACTTGACGGGATCTCAATGCTTGTCAAGCCTCTGCAACCGGTAAATGCATAATCTCCAATGATTGTTACACTCGACGGAATCTTTGTATTCTCGCATCCTCTAATCAACATTCTTTCATCGTCATAAACGCTACCAATGTTATTACAAATGATTGCATTGCAGTTTCCCTCGCTTGAATAATATGGGTTCTCCGGGGATACAACGATGCTTTTCAAACCGCTACATTCAGAAAATGCACTCCATCCAATACTCGTTACACTCGACGGAATCTCGATGCTTGTCAAGCCGCTACAGCCCAAAAATGCATACTCTTTAATACTTGTTACACTTGACGGGATCTTAATGCTTGTCAAACCAGTACATCTAGCAAATGTATAATATCCAATACTCGTTTCACTCGACGGAATCTCGATACTTGTCAAGCCACTACAGCCATAAAATGCTCCATCTCCAATACCCGTTACACTCGACGGAATCTCGATGCTTGTCAAACCGCTACATTCAGAAAATGCATCAGATCCAATCCCGGTACATCCTTCCGGTATCTTTACATCTCCACCTTTGCCAACATACTTCACAAGTTTAGTTCCATCCCACACGAAACCATATGCATCCGCTTTGCTCTCATCATATACAACTTCCCGTGCCTCGTCCAAAGCTTCTGCGTCTGTTTCCGTTGCAGACATTTCCCCAGACACCACCTCTTCTGGTTCTGCCGCAGACACCGTCCCTGCCGGAACGTTTACCAGCAAACTCACGCCCATGCACGCCGCCAGCGCAAAGCCTGCAAATCTCTTTGTTCTTCTCATCTTTTTTCCTCCTCTTCTGCTCTCCATATACATACATGATTTTCTCTCGCCCCGCGCACAATAATTAGTAAAAATATTTACTAATTGGGATAGTACATTTCTTTACTATGCTATTGTGTAAACAAGGTGAAATTATGGATAATAAAAAATATATTGAACGAATCAAAAATTTAAGAGAGGATCATGACTACACGCAGGAATATGTCGCCAACTATCTTGGCACATCCCAGACAATGTACGCCCGCTATGAGCGCGGTGCCAACGAATTGCCAATCCGCCATCTTCTATCCCTGTGCAAATTGTATCATGTTTCCTCCGACTATATACTTGGACTGAGCAATAAACTCTAAGTCCTTGTTTTGAATCGTCAATCTGTCTTTAATTTTAGTAAATATATGTACTAATGTCAAGTCGATTTCTTGTAAGTCTTCTAAATATATGCTATCTTAATTTTATACTATTTTTTAAGGAGCGTGATTCTATGAATTGTCCAACATGTGGAGCAACACTTACAGACGGCACAACAACCTGTCCTACCTGCGGAGCAGCGATCTCCCAGCCGGCAGATTTCAACCAAATGCAATATCAACAGCCTCAGGCAAACTATAATCAGCAACCATACCAGCAGCCTCAGGCAAATTTCAATCAGGCACAATACCAGCAGCCTCAGGCAAATTTCAATCAGGCACAGTATCAGCAGCCTCAGGCAAATTTCAATCAGATGCCATATGCAAATTCTGCTGGCGCAGGATTCAAGCGGAAATTCAATGCCGGACATTTTGCAGTGATGGGTGGAAGCCTCCTCTGCCTGATCTCCGT
>ERZ1035001.164-NODE-164-length-41709-cov-197.078960_pt1 | contig 41709 bp, 38 predicted proteins | sample MGYA00520685_ERZ1035001 | MGnify/ENA primary metagenome ERZ1035001 (study PRJEB33766, sample SAMN09781749) | gut metagenome | biome: gut microbiome | host: Homo sapiens | place: Madagascar | study: EMG produced TPA metagenomics assembly of the PRJNA485056 data... | reverse complement strand
GCAGGAGGTCGCGGGTTCGATCCCCGTCCGTTCCGCCACTTATCTTTAAAGACCCGAACATGTATTCGGGTTTTTTCGTTTTTGTATCATACAATTTAATCAACTGAATTTTATCTTCTAAATCTCATAACTTTTTTCAAATATTGTCTGTTCGTTAGATATTTAGATCTAGTTCTTAGCGTATACTAAGCATAAATTGTGATAGGAGCTGATCTTGATTAGATTTTTAAACTTTGTATCTATTATCGTAGCTTTCGTCATTTTAGCTTTTGGTGTCTTTAACTATGTTAATCGTGACCATACAACGATCTATGTTGGAGTAGATGGTTATAGTGCACCGTTTTCAATGACAAGCGATATTGGCGAGCTAAAAGGCTTTGGAGTAGACTTAATGCGAGCTGTTGCTAATGCATTAGATGTTAACGTTGAGTTTAGAATGATTCCTTTCTATGTTCTTCAGGACTCTTTACGCCGTGGCACTGTTGATGCTGTAGTAGCTCCATTTGATTCTAATTTAAAAGAGAATCAACTAAATTCAAATTTTACTGTACCTTATTTTAAAAATAACTTAGTTTTTGCTGTTAAAGATAATCTCGCTTCTAAGTATAAAGATATATCTTCAATGGTAGGTGCTAAGTTTTGCGTCACAGATAAGCCTGATGTTTTAAAGTATGTGCGCTCTAAATATAAAAACTCTGTAATTATGATTTTTGCTAGTTCTGAGGATGCTTTTTCAGGTCTGTACAAGGAGCAGTGTGCAACTTTCATAGACAGTAAATCTAGTATGTATTACTACATTAGTAAACATCATTTGAGAAAACTTACTGTTAAAGACATTCCTTTTACAGGTGAAGTTACCTACAAGATTGCTGTTGGGGATAATAAAGCTGACTTATTAAATAAAATCAATAAAGGTCTTGATTACTTAATGAGCACTAGAGAAATTGATGAAATCAGTAAAAAGTGGTTCTCAATTCCATCAGATCTTTAGCTGATTACTTTTTAGTAGAGTCTTTAGAAACAAAAAAGCGAACTCGTGTTAAGTTCGCTTTTTAATAATGTGTTTATCTATTTTTAGTTTATTCTGATTCTTTTAGTGAATCTAAAATATTGTTTCCAAACCAGTCCATACTGATCTTTTCAAACACACCATTTTCTTCAACTTCTTTTAATCCTTTGTTAATTTGATTTAGAAGTTCTTTATTACCTTTTTGTACAGCAATACCATAATACTCTTTATCGATATGTTTCTTAATTTCGATTGAGGTAAATTTACCAGAGTTATCTTTAGTTAAGAAAAAGTCATTTACAGGCTTGTCATGAATTGCAGCAAGGCAACTGCCGTTACCTAACTCAATATAGGTCTCAGGAGGAGTATTAAAGATCTTATCTTTAGACTTTTGAAGAAATTTCTGGGTGAAGTTAGTACCGGTTGCTGCTAACTGAGTGCAGATTGGGTGACCGTCTAACTTCTCATAGGTATCATATTTTTGAGCATTCTTCTTTTCAATGACATAGCTCATACCGCATAAGTAGTATGGATCTGAAAAGTCTACCTTTTTTGCTCTTTCTTCAGAAATTGTGAAACCTGAGATGATGAGATCAATGTTGCCTGTCATCAATGAAGGAATTAAACCATCAAAAGGCATTACATTGATTTTTACGTTATATCCAAGATCTTTACCAATAGCCTTGATTAAATCGATATCAAAGCCTGTGATATTACCTTGATCATCAATATAGGTAAAAGGAGCGAAAGCACCTTCGCAACCTACATTTAAAGTTTTTCCTTGAGCATTGGTGTTTGCCTCATCAGCATAAGCAGATGACAGTGAGCTTACGATAGCTAAAGAACATATTGCTAAGGATCGAACTGATTTTTTTAAAGCTTGGAACATAGTAACTCCTCCTAATAGATATTGTATAAAAAAGAGCATTAACTTTGTAGATAAAAAAGGGGATATTTACTCTAAAAGGCAGGATTTTCTAATATTGCTCTTAAATTTAACTTTGTTGCTCTTATTTATTCTTAAGCTTGGTAAAAATTTAACGCCTCAATGAAATTTTACGGCAAGCAAATCGAACCGAGCAACATCACATAATTTTTTCGGTTCAATTGAAGCCAAACAAGTTAATATAAACTTGTAGCTTAACGTTACAGGTTAACTACAGTATATGATTAACAAACAATTTTTGTGATAACGATCGGCCCCATTTGGTGGCCGTAAAAAGAAATTAGTGAATCTCATAAAGTGCCACTTCATGGATATAATAGAGATCGCACTTGAAGCACTGAGCGTTTAAGATCATATATTGAACGTCATCTTAAACTGTTCAAAACGTATGTTACAAGCGCTCTAGTTTTTGCAAATCTCATGAAAGGTAAAATCATAAGTCATATTATTGAAGTAATATCTAAAACACCAAGAATGCAAACAATGCTTAACCAACCAAGCATGACAAAAAAACTAGTGCAAAAAATTTTTTTATTCTTTCATAAAATTCTTATTTATAGATACTTTGTTCTTCAAAATCAATATATTACTTTATGCACTGTTTTTGACATTAAGGATCGCATAGTGAGCATTTAAGCGATAAACAGCTGTTCACGTTTATACTCAAGGCCGATTTTTTGATCAAACTTCTTTTAGGAGAATAAACATGAAGTTGTACAAACTCGCACCTTTAAGTGCTATCTGCATAGCAACACTGATAGCTTCTGGATGCTCTTCAGATTCACAGAAAGCAAATGAAACTTTATCTGCACAAACAATGACTGTATCTCAGAAGGCTAATCCATTAGCAACTCATGGTGTTGTAACATCTCCAAACTACCTTGCAACACAGGCTGGTCTTGACGTTCTAAGACGAGGTGGTAATGCAGTTGATGCTGCAATTGCAACTGCTGCAACTCTAACAGTTGTATATCCACAGATGTGTACACTAGGTGGCGACAACTTCTGGCTTATTTATAATGCAAAAACAGGTGAGCTAAAGGCTCTGAACGCATCAGGTAGGTCTGGTAGCAAAGCTACAATCGAATTCTACAAATCAAAAGGTTTTGAAAAAATTCCTTCTCGTGGTTACTATGCAGCAAATACAGTCCCTGGTGTAGTATCAGGCTGGGATGAGGCATATAAAATGTCTCAAAAGGAAATGGGATCTAAATATAAATGGGCCGACATTTTAAAGACACCAATTGATTATGCAAAGAATGGTTTTCCTGTAAGCACATCTTTGAATTTCTGGACTAAGGTTGATATTGATCCTACCGATTCTGAATTCAGAAATCTTCAGCGATTCCCAGAGTTTTCTAAAGTATTCTTAAAGAATGGAACTGATGCTTATGATGTAGGTGAAATTCTTGTTCAGCCTGATCTTGCAAATACATTATCTTTAATTGCAAAGAAAGGAGCTAAAGAATTTTACCAAGGCGAGATTGCAAAAAAAATTGTAGCAGATCTTCAAGCAAATGACGGTATGCTCTCTCTTGAGGATTTTAAGAACCATCATGCAGATTGGGTTGAGCCTATCCACGTTAATTACAGAGACACTGTAGCATACAACTTTCCACCTAACACTCAAGGTATGGCATCTTTAGAGATTCTGAATGTTTTAAACAATTTTGATGTTAAGAGTCTTGGTGAAGGTACTGCAGATTACTACCATGTAATTATTGAAGCAACCAAACAAGCTTTCGCTGACAGAGATAAGTATCTGACCGATCCTGAATTTTCTGACATTCCTTTAGATTATCTTTTAAGTAAAGATCATGGTAAGGATCAGGCAAAGCGTATCAGCATGGAAGAAGCTGCTATCAAGGTTGAACCTTTAGATCCTAAAGGTGATACTATTTGGTTAGGTGTTGTAGATAAAGATGGCAACGCTGTTTCTTTAATTCAGTCAATCTATCATGACTTTGGTTCTGGTATAGTGCCTAAGGGAACAGGTGTTATCCTTCAGAACAGAGGTTCATTCTTCAGCCTCGATCCAAATCATGTAAATGCTCTAATGCCTCACAAGAGAACATTTCATACTCTAAATCCTGCAATGATGCTTAAGAACGGTAAGCCATATCTTGTATATGGAACAATGGGTGGTGAGGGGCAACCTCAGACACAGGCGGCTATTGCAACAAGAGTCGTTGATTTTGGTATGACTCCACAAGAAGCAATCAATGCTCCTAGATGGTTATACGGAAGAACATGGGGCAAAGCATCAAATGACCTAAAGATGGAAGGAAGAATTCCTGAAAAGGTCACTGATGAATTACAAAAGCGTGGTCATCCTGTAAAGCGTGTTGATGATTACACTGATACCATGGGGCATGCAGGTGCTATCCTAGTCGATCAGGAAACAGGTGTACTGCAAGGTGGAACCGATCCTCGTGGTGACGGCTTAGCTGCTGGATACTAATTACTATCATACAATGGACTTACAAATATTGACTACTGTAAGTCCATTCGTCATTTGAATTTTCCTTTTTTGTTAATCTCCTTACCACGAAATTTAAGTCTCTCTAGTAGCAAGACGATTTTGAGAGCTTTGCTACCTAAATAAAGTTCTTTTCAGTTGAACAACCTGTGAAAGCAGATTATCTGAAATTGAAAGCATGTTTTTTTGCATCTACTCGGAACCTCAAACAGATCCTGAGTAGCATTAAAGCTTTTTTACACTGACTTTTACAGTCAGTGAGATCTTTAGAAAATTACATTGTGAAGCTCACAAAGTCGGTTTTAATTGCTTTTTTCTTAAGGTTGTTCAAAAGCTAGTTATAAGCGCATATAACGCGATTATAGAGGGATGCTTTTTAAGACCTTTGTTTTGTCATTTTCTCTTATCATCGATCTGTAGCGATCTTAAAAGAGCGTTACAGATCGTTTTGAGATGGTTCATCAAGTTGAAATTGAGCTATCGCTAATGCTAAAAAAGGCTGCTGGTATAATAACAGCAGTAGAAAAGCGAAGGTGACTAAATGAATTTCAACGAGTTAAAACAAGATGCCGAGAAACTCTGTAAAGAGCTAAAAGATAAAGCTCCAGCAGATTTATCTGTACTAGTTCTCTCGTTGTCTACTATCATCAATATGATGATAACCATGTTCTCAGGAATTATGGAGCAGAATAAAGCCTCTCTAGAGCAAAATAAGAAGCAAACCGCTACCATTTCAGACATGGAACAAACTATTTCTGGCTTGAAGCAAACAATTTCAGACTTGCAGGAAACCATAAAAGACCTGCAACGACAACTGAACATGGATTCACACAACAGCTCAAAACCACCATCAAGTGATGGATATAAGAAAGCAAATAAAAACAGAAGCCTAAGAGAGAAAACAGGTAGAAAGACAGGTGGACAGAAAGGTCATAAAGGAGTGAACATGAAACTCCATCATGAGCCAAAGGAGCTCATGCCAACCTAACGTCACATCTTTTCTCAGCTCATCCAAGAAACAAGGTATAGATGCATTTGAAGTTCTAATCTCTGCTTTTAATGGCAAGACAGAGATCGTTTGGGGTAGGTTCTGAGTAGTTACAAAAAAAAGTAAATTTTTAAATAGGTCTTTATTCAATAAAGAGAGGCTTTAGAGTAGAGTTTCTAATTCTGTAGATCATTATGGTGCATGAAAGAATTGGTAATCAATAAAGCCTTTGCCTGACGGCACTTACAGCCTTGCATAAGTGTTTTTATATTGCCTACAAATAGCAAATTTCATATAATGTACGCATTTTTAAGACAAGTAATCAATGTTGATTTTCCTTTCTTCTGAAAGGGAAACGATTTTGTGTGCAATAAATATGATGAAAATACTCATGAATTTTCATCATAGTGATTTTACACAGAAAGCTATTGATGCCCTAAATAAAAGAGGCTTTTTTATGTCAATGCGTTCAATTTACTGTGGTAATGTAAATTTAACCAATAAAGACAGCGAGGTTACTTTATGCGGTTGGGTTAACCGCAGACGTGATCTTGGTGGTCTGATTTTTATCGATTTAAGAGATAGAACTGGTATCGTTCAGGTTGTTTTTGAGCCTGATAATGAGTCTGTTCATTCTCTAGCATCTACTTTAAGAAATGAGTACTGCATCTGCGTAAAGGGTACTGTAAAAGCTCGTCCTGCTGACCAGATCAACAAGAAGATGGCTACAGGTGAAATTGAAGTTTATGCAACAGAGCTAAAGATCTTCAACAAAGCTGGTGTGCTACCATTAGATTTCAATCAGGATAACTCAGAAGAGCAGCGTTTAAGATACAGATATCTTGATTTACGTCGCCCAGAGATGGTTGAAAAACTTGTAACCAGAGCAAAGATCACTCACTTTGTAAGACATTTCTTAGATGAGAATGGTTTCTTAGATATCGAAACCCCAATGTTAACTAAAGCTACCCCTGAAGGTGCTCGTGATTACTTGGTTCCATCTCGTATTCATCATGGTAAGTTCTACGCTTTGCCTCAGTCACCACAGTTGTTCAAACAGCTGTTAATGATTGCAGGTTACGATCGTTACTATCAGATCGTAAAGTGCTTCCGTGATGAGGATTTAAGAGCTGACAGACAGCCAGAATTCACTCAGATCGATGTTGAGACTTCATTTATGACTTCTCAGGACGTTCGCGACATCATGGAAGAAATGATGCGTGAACTGTTCAAGAGCATTAAGAACGTCGATTTAGGCAAACTTCCTGTTATGAAATGGGAAGAGGCAATGGACAGATTCGGTTCAGACAAGCCTGATTTAAGAATTCCATTTGAATTAAAACTTGTTGATAATGCTGTTGTAAACTCAGAGTTTAAGGTTTTATCAGAACCTGCTAATGACAAAGACAGCAGAGTCATTGCTTTTGCTCTTCCAGGCGGTGCTGCTTTAACTCGTAAGAAGATTGATGAGTATACAGACTATGTTAAGAAGCTAGGCGCATCTGGTCTAATCTATATCAAAGTAAATGATCTAAATGCAGGTGCTGAAGGTCTTAAGTCTTCAATTGGCAAGCACGTATCAGAGCAGGAACTTTTAGATTTAGTAAAACTGTCTGAAGCAAAGTCTGGTGATATCGTCTTCATCTGCTGTGGTAAGAGAGTAAAGACCGCAACTGCAATCGGTTCACTGCGTATTAAGGCAGCCCGTGATATGAACTTAGTAGCTGATGGCTATAAAGCTCTATGGGTTGTCGACTTCCCAATGTTTGAAATGACAGAGGAAGCAGGTCTTACAGCAATGCACCACCCATTTACAGCACCAAAGGATGTAACTCCTGAGCAGTTAATCTCTGATCCTATGTCAGTTTACGCTGATGCTTATGATCTTGTAATCAACGGTTATGAGTCAGGTGGCGGTTCTGTACGTATTTATGATGATAACATGCAGAATGCAGTATTTACTGTTTTAGGCATTTCTAAAGAAGAGGCCCGTGAGAAGTTTGGTTTCTTACTGGATGCTCTATCATTCGGTGCTCCTCCACATGCGGGTCTTGCATTCGGTCTAGACCGTGTAACCATGCTGTTAACCGGTACTGATAACATCCGTGATGTTATTGCGTTCCCTAAGACAACAGCTGCTGCATGTCTAATGACAGATGCACCAAATGTTGCAAGTGAAGATGCTTTAAGAGATCTTGCAATTTCTGTAACAGATTTTGAAAAATAACGCAGTGCGTTCATTTAGGAGATAAAAATGTCAGGTCATTCAAAATGGGCTAATATCCGTTTCCGTAAAGCAGCCCAGGACGCAAAACGTGGTAAGGTTTTTACCAAATTAATTCGTGAAATTACAACAGCTGCTCGTATGGGTGGCGGTGATGAGTCAAGCAACCCACGTCTGCGTTCAGCAGTTGTTGCTGCTTTAGCTCAGAACATGACTCGTGATACCATCAAGCGCGCTGTTGAGCGTGGTGTTGGTGGCGGTGATGGTGCAGATTTAGAGAACATCACTTATGAAGGCTACGGTGTTGGTGGCGTTGCAGTTATGGTTGAGTGCATGACTGATAACCACAATCGTACCGCTTCAGACGTTCGTCACGCATTCACCAAGTTTGGTGGTAACTTAGGTACTACAGGTTCTGTAGGCTACTTATTCACCAAGAAAGGTGTAATCAGCTTTGCTCAGGATGAAGATGGCAAAATGCCAATCGATGAAGAGCAGGCAATGGAAATTGGTCTTGAGGCTGGTGCTGACGATATCGTAACCAATGATGATGGTTCAATCGATGTTTACACTGCTCCTGAGGCATTTGCTGATGTTGTAGAAGCATTCGAAGCTAAGGGGATCAAACCTACTAATGCTGAAGTTTCAATGGTTCCATCTACAGAAGCTGAACTTGATGCAGATAATGCTGCAAAGTGCATGCGCATGATCGACGCTTTAGAAGATCTTGATGATGTTCAGAACGTTTACCATAACGCATCATTCCCTGATGACGTTGAGTTAGACTAAAAAAGAGAAAAATTTTTTAATAATTTTTTTGCTTTTTTGGTATTCATAACCTATAAATATTTAGTTGAATGGGCAAGAGTCAATCTCTTACCCATTTACTTTTGTTACGACTGCAGCGTCTAGGAAAATTATAATAATGGATAACAATTCAGCAAGTACAGAATTTAAACAGTTAATTGCAAAAGGAAAAGATCAGGGCTATCTGACCATTGATGAAATCAATGATTTAATTCCACCTGATATTATCAGTGGCGATCAGCTGTCTGTTTTCATTCAGACATTCATTGATATGGGTATCAATGTTTGTGAAACCCCCCCTGAGGCTGATGATATTCTTTTAAATGGCAACTCACAGACTGACTCAGAGGATGTTGAGATTGTTGCAAACCAGCTGGACAGTTCAGTTGATATCGGCAGAACTACAGATCCTGTTCGTATGTATATGCGCGAAATGGGTAACGTTTCTCTTTTAACCAGAAAAGATGAAATTGAAATTTCAAAGCGTATCGAAAAGGGCACTAATGAAGTTCAGCTGTGTCTAGTTGAATATCCACAGGCTATGGAAGAACTGTTCTCTCGTTATGAGCAGACTTTAGATCCAGATTCAGAGATTAAGCTTGGCGATATTATCAACGGTTTTGCTGATCCTAATTCACAGGAAAGTGAAGATGGCGAAGACATCGCTATCGATGAGAAAGCAGAAGCAGAACTTGATAAAGAGCTAGAAGCTTTAGATGAAGAAGATGAGTCTATGGAGCTTGACAAGAAGAGTGCTAAGAAGGGTAAGAAAGCTACTAAGGCATCGAAGAAAGACGAAGAAGCAGATGATGATCTTGATGATGCAGATGAAGGCTCTGATTCTCCAACTGATTCTGGCCCTGATCCTGAGGAGACCAGAAAGCGCTTTACAGAACTTCGAGTTCAGTTTGACAAGGTAACAGCTGCAAGACAGAAATCTACAACTGATAAGAAGTACAAGAAAGAACTTGAAAAATTAGTAGAGATTTTTGAGACCTTTAAGATTGTACCTTCACAGCTAGAAAGTCTATTACGTAAGATGCACGATATGATGGATCGTGTAAAGCGTCAGGATAGACGTGTTCGTGAGATCGCTGTTGGTCGTTGTGGCATGAAGATCGACGAATTAAAGAAGTATTACAACGAAACTGAAACAGTTTCTAATATGGACTGGTTCGAGAAGGCTGTTAAAGTTAAGAAGCCTTATGCTGCAAAACTAAAAGGGTACGAAGCAGAAATTCAGAAATGTGTTGAAGATCTAAAAGAAATAGAAGACGATTCAGGTATCAACATCGCTCGTTTACGAGATCTCTCACGTAGAATTATGATGGGCGATGCAATGGCAAAGAAAGCTAAGAAGGAGATGGTTGAAGCTAACCTTCGTCTTGTAATTTCTATTGCTAAAAAGTACACCAACCGTGGTCTTCAGTTCCTCGATCTAATTCAGGAAGGTAATATCGGTCTGATGAAGGCTGTAGATAAGTTTGAATACCGTCGTGGTTATAAGTTCTCTACTTATGCGACCTGGTGGATTAGACAGGCTATCACAAGATCTATTGCTGATCAGGCTCGTACTATTCGTATTCCTGTGCACATGATTGAGACTATCAATAAGCTCAACAGAATTTCCCGTCAGATGTTACAGGAGAAGGGCAGAGAGCCTACTCCTGAAGAGTTAGCTTCAAAGATGGGGTTACCTGAGGAGAAGATCCGCAAGGTAATGAAGATTGCAAAAGAGCCTATTTCACTTGAGACTCCAGTAGGTGATGATGACGATTCACATTTAGGAGATTTCATTGAGGATAGCTCAATTGTAGTACCAGCTGAAGCTGCTACATCTGAGAGCTTAAAGAATGCTATCAACGGTGTTCTAGATGAAATGCCTCCAAGGGAAGCTCAGGTTCTGCGTATGCGTTTTGGTATTGGTATGCCATCAGATCATACTCTAGAAGAGGTTGGTCGTCAGTTTGGTGTTACCCGTGAGCGTATTCGTCAGATTGAAGCAAAAGCTTTACGTAAGCTTCGTCATCCATGTAGATCACAAGGTTTACGTGGTTTCTTGGATTAACTTTAAGTTATTTTAAGATCTGTGAGAAGGCGCCTTATGGCGCCTTTGTTGTCATCAGAAATAAAAAATGGATCATGTAATAAAACATGATCCATTATTAAAATCCTAACAAGGATCTGTTAATTAAAGCTCAGCACCTAATTCCTGACGAATGTAAGCACCAGCGCCTAATAGACCAGCATCACCGTTTGAAATTACATATACAGGGATCTGCTTTAAGGTATCCTTGAAACGACCTTTCCCTTCAAACTGCTTTCTAAAATCAGTGTTCTTGAAGTAATCGATAAAGCGTGGAACGATACCACCTGCGATATAAACGCCACCCTTAGTTAACAGGTCGATAGCTAAGTTACCGCCAAATGAACCCATTAAAGAGCAGAATACATCAACTGTTTCCTTGCAATCTGGGCAAGGATCTTTAGCAAAAGCACCTGATGTTACATCACAAGGCTCAACGTCCTTAATCTCATGACCGTTTAACTGGGCAATTGCCTTATAAACGTTTACCAGACCCTGACCTGATAATAATCTTTCACCAGATACGTGGTCGAACTTTGTACGTAATACTCTTACGATTTCATCCTGTCTTGAATTGGTTGCAGCAATATCAACGTGACCACCTTCTGATGAAAGCGCGATCCACTTGCCGTTAACCTTGATTAAGTGACCTACACCTAAACCGGTACCGGCACCGTAAATTGCCTTTGGTGCATTAGGATCGATCTTATCACCACCAATCTTAGTCATTTTGTCTAAAGGAATAGCTGTAGTACTCATAGACATAGCTGTAAAGTCGTTGATGAACTCTAATTTCTCTAAACCAAGGTTCTTTTTCATCTGAGAGATTGAAAATTCCCATGGATTATTGGTCATCTTAACGTAATCGCCATCTAAAAGAGTAGCGATTGCAATACAAGCAGAGTCAAACTTTGCGCCAGTTTCTTCTCTGAATTTTACAATAACTTTTTCTAAAGACTCGTTTTCTACTGAAGAATAAACTTTTGTATTTGATAAACTGCCATCTGCTAAATTAACTAGTGACAGTCTTGCATTAGTGCCGCCCACATCGCCTACTAATGCTAATCCCTGAAGCTGACTCATTATTGACCTCTGACAAAATTTTCTAAAAAACTGTGAATAATTATACTTAAAATCGTTGTGTGAATTATCCACATAATTAAACTGTTTATTCTAATTTTTTAAACCAATTTCGTCAAAGATAATGTGTACAATTTGTGAACAGCACAATCCTTTTATTGTTACGATATTTTCTCTTCTTTATCAGAGTCGTCATTAGCGTTGGCAAACAACTTATTAGGCTCTTCTAACAGGCTTAAAGATGCAAGTAAAGATTTAGAAATAATGTCATGCACTACAGAGTAATTATTCTGAAAACTTAAACTTGTGCTTCTTTGCTTTTGCATTAACACTACTTTTTTGTTCTCGATAATATCTGAGAATGTCTTTTGCTTCTTTTGTGGTCCTCTATAGTAATTGCTATCAGCAGTTGAAGGGGCTTCTTCGTACTCATAATCTACATTAAATTCGTTATCAAAATCACTGTCATCTTCAGGAGCTTTCCCAATCTCCTCATCAGGAAGCTCTTCGTTCGTAAAAGCGTTATCAAAATCACTGTCAAAATACAAATCGCTTTCGTCAAACCTACCCATATCAGGATCTGGCTCTTCATCAGCGATGTAACCTAAGTCAAAGTTGTCATCAGTTTCAATTTTTCCCATTGGTGCTTCAATACTTATGGTATGAGTTGCTGTCTCAGACTTATTACCATCTTTTACAAAGTAGAAGGTCTGACCTCCTGTTTTTGAGGTGTATTCATGATTGTAGTTACCTTCTTTTTTCATTCCATTAGCGTATTTGTAACTGAGATCAACATAATCGTTGAGATTAAAGTACTTGTTGTTACCTACAAGTTCATCATAGTTGTAAACCTTGTCAAAAGTGTCGGTGACAAAGATCTTATCGTCATCTATAAAGTATGGAATAAAGAAGCCGCTGTTCTGATAGTAGCCATTAACTTTTATAAATTCTCCTGAATTATGCTGATACTCGTTATCAATGGATGCTGTAGCCTGACTGTAACCAATAGCGCTGATTAAACCTAAAGAGTAGTCATCTGAAAAATCAGTTTTTCCAAAATTAACTCCAGTTAAATTAAGTTCATCTTTTAACTCGCCTAATACACTTCCAAAGGTATAGTTGTCACGGGTAAATAAATGCTTTTGTGTTTTAGTACTAAAACCAGCCGTTACATTTTCAAAATTAGAAGATGCGCCATCATAGGTTGCAAGTCCTGCCAGACCTCCTGCGTAGATCTTTTTATTCCCAAGATTTGAAAATGTAAGACTAAGTCCATCTACCTCAACGTTTTTGATAGTTGAGGCTTTGATTACACCTGCAAGAGCTCCAATATAGGTTGAATCTTCAGGTGAGCTTACACTTATATAAGGATTTTTAATTTTTAAGTTTTCAATGGTAGATCCATTTAAAGTTGAGAACAGACCAATGTTTTGCTCAAGATTAGTGCCTTTACCTTCTAGACTATAAGTAATAGAGTTAAAGGCGCCATCAATCTTTCCTGTAAAGTCATTAGTACCGGTAACAGCTGAATTTAATGATCCTAAATCAATGTCATTAGTAATAAAGTAACTGCCAGAAGGATCGGAGGCTATGTTCAGAAACTCCTCTTTTGTAGAAATAGCGGTTTTATCAGTATGATCAAAAAGACCATCCTCTTTTGTAAGTCCCAACTCTTTTTCAAGATCGACCTTTTTACTCGAGCCAATATCAATTCTTTTAATAGAGCTGTGGATAGATACCGTGTCTTTAAGTGGCTTTACACTGTCTAAAACTCCAGTATCGACTTTAATATTTGAAATATCACGAATGATAACCTGACTGCCATCAATTACGGTGTTTTCAGCATGCAAAGTACCTATGAGTTTTACCTTTCCCATACCTTTTTTTGTAAATTCAAAATCACCTGTGTCAATAAAGTTATCAACGTTTTCCTGAGAGAGTTTTGATGTCGATAAAATTGCATTATTAGCCTTAAAGGATCCTGTAATTCCAATATTGATACCATTAGGATTGATTAGGTAGATATTGTTGTTGCCTATAGAGCTTACATTGCCGTCGATAACTGAGATATTGCTGCTTTTTACAATATTAAGAAATGTGGCGTCAGTGCCTGTAAAGACTACACTATTGCCTTTAGCAACTGAAAAATCATTCCATGAAATGACATTTCTGTCTGTATTTGAACTAATGAACATTGAGTTAGGTCCTCTTGAGACTGAAACCTCTCCATGTATGATTTTTTCACCAGTAGGCAAAGTTGCAGCACTATGGGCACTTTTAATTGTCATAGCAAGTAATGAGAAGATAAATAATTTGCTTATAGTTACTTTCATAAATATCCTAAATTGAGTAGTTCTATTGCTTAATACTGTGTTTTTATTAAATCTTGGCGTAGCCTGCTTTTAACAGGAACTTTGCTGAATCCTTTGCATATTCTTTGTTTTTACCAATAGCTTTGCTTACAGAGGCTGAAAGGTAAAAGCCACCATAACTTATGTTGGAGCCAGAGCCTATGGCATAAAAGGGTTCTTTTTTCTCAACCTCGACGTTTTTGGCATGGGCCTGCATGAAATTTACAAAGAAGTCCAGATAAGGCTTACTCATAAGTTTTGTCTGTAATTTAAGATCATGAAACAGACCAAGATCAGAGGAAGCTAAAGAGCCGTCATAAGCTGATACTCCGTATGCTCCTCCTGGTATAAACTTGTCTGAGGCATCCACTGCCTTTTGCGCGTACTGCACACTAAGCGTGTTGATTAAGGAATAGTTTTTATAGAAGTTCCAATCTAGCTTTGAATCAAAGTTAGAAAGTAAATAAGCGCGCTGTGACTTGTCGTCAGATAAATTGCTTTTATCCTGTACAAGACCGTAGTCAAGTTTTAAGGTATTTAAAAAGTTTAAGTCTTCTTTAAAGACAGATGCTTCAAAATCAAAATAGCCACCGAATTTGTTTCTCTTCAATTCGAGAGAATAGCTTTCAATTTTGTCGGTAAGAGCTTTGTAGTAGCCTCCACCTGTAAAGTTAACTCTACTGTCTAACGTTCTGTATAAAGGCTCTTTTATATAGAGATTGCCTCCTAATGAATTGCCTTTTACCTCTAAAGCGTCATAGGTATCTCCTAGATCATAGCTTCCATAATTAAACTGAAAGCCAAAGATAGTAGGATGTGAGGTGAAGGGAATGGAATACCCTAGGATTAGGTTGTTCTGTTTTTTATCAGTGGTGCCTAGAATAAGGTAGCCCTTATCGGCATGTTTTGATAAGTTCAGTGAGTTCAATGATAGTGTGTAACGGTTTTGACCGGTAGACTTATTACCGTAGTTGTCATAGCTTAGCTCATAACCAAAGCGGGAGCGACCTTTAAGATCGATAGTTAGAGACGCATGATCTGCTTTATTTTGAGAATTCTCAAAGTAGCCTGCAATATCAAAGATATTTAGATCTTTAATCTTAAGCAAGCTTGCGTTTAACTCATGAGAGTTGATCTCCTTACCTTGAAACTTACGTACATTCTCGGTGAGCATGTAAGCTGTTTTAGGAGTGAGTGAGGCGTAGTTTGAAATCTTTATGTCATCTAATTTTGCTGTCTTTACAATAACCTCTACAACACCGTTTTGACTTTGCTGCTCTGGGTAGAAAGCCTGAGCTGCAAGGTAACCATTCTTTCTGTAGTAATCAGAGATCTCATTTAAGATATTCTGTAAGAGGGCAATATCAATTTCTTTTCCAAGATATGGATTGAGTTTTTTATCCATAGCTTTTTTATCGATTCTTGCACCAGATTTAATGATGACATTGTTAAGTTCTAAAGCATTTACAGATGGAGATAATGCAATAGAGAGAAGAACAAAGGGTAGAGATAAAGTAAGTTTGTGTTTTAGCATACGACATCCAAATAATTTAAAGATGCCGTATTGTCAGGGGAGATTTTACAACTTATGCCTTTTTACTGGCATTTTATGCAAAAATTTGAAAATAATTTTTTAACTTTATGTTTCATAAAGATTTTTAATTGACAAAAAAAGATCTTTTACCAAGATAAAAAAGGCAAAAACAAGTAAAAGATAGCGGAAGAGGTTGAATACAACCATCATATGCGTAAATGTTTGTGGAGCTGTATTAAGAGCGGTTACATACTCCCCAAAGATTAACTTTTGCTGAAGATAAAAAGCCCATGGCAGAGCGCAAAGACAGGCAAAGATACCTGTTTTAAAATAGGCTTTATCTCTGTTGTAGGTATAAGCACTAAATATAAGTGATACACTGCCTAAAAGTAACAGCACAGTTCTTACAAAAGTGTTTGGACACAATGCATAGGAGTTTGTAGCAAATATAAACAGAAGGATCAGCAGAATGCTGAATTTTACTATCTTGCTGTAAGTATCCATCCATGAATGCCTCAATTTAGGTTAAATTTATTTGAAATTGTACCTAAAAATTCCTAGAATAACACACACTTGTGCTACCTTAGCTCAGTAGGTAGAGCAACTGATTCGTAATCAGGAGGTCGCCAGTTCGATTCTGGCAGGTAGCACCAGTAACCTATTCATCCTTTTCTGAGATTGTCGTTCAAGTCAAAACTCTTTCATTTTCATATTTCATATCAAACAAATTCCTTTTACAATAATTGCAAATTTGTGTATTAGATCTCCTTTAGCAATACTTTGTGCAAAGTAAGAAATTTATGATGTTTTTTTATTTGAGCAAAGAATGGTTCGCAAAGATCTAATCACTGAAGACGAAATGCTACTTAAACTATAGAAATACAGTAAGGCACGTTTTATGCAATCAATCAATCAATCAATTCAAATCTTGAAGATGTAAAAGCAAGCTTAATATCAGATCTTAAGACTCGCGTTGAAGATAGAATTCTAGAGCCTGAAAATTTAAAACTCCTTTCAAAACTTATAAATCAAGCAGAAACAATACAAGAAGCTATTGAAATAGCAAAACTTGGAACATCATATAAAAGAACAGGTTTCCACTTCGATCAAAAAATTGAAAAATTAGGCGACACTATTAAATACTTCAAAAAGAATGAAAAATTGTCTTTTACTCAAAAAGAAGCAAAAAATACTCATAAGTTAATTATTGGCGACAATTTTGACGCTCTCCAAAATCTTCTAATCTCTTACAAAAACAAAATAGATGTGATTTATATAGATCCTCCTTATGGAAAGGATGATATGGGTGAGTTTGCTGTCACGAATTATAACAACGCTATTACAAGAGATAATTTGCTATCAATGTTATATCCACGACTTGTTCTAGCAAGGCAATTGCTTTCTGAAGAAGGTGTAATATTTTGTAGTATTGATGATAAAAATCAAGCTTATGTAAAGTGCTTGTTTGATGAGATATTTGGCGAAAATAATTTTGTTGCTTCTGCACCAAGAAAGACCGGTGCCGGAGCTGCTGCTAAAAGAGGTGATGCTGAACTTAGAAAGCCTTATGATTATGTTCTTATATATACAGCTGAGCGAAGTGAAGCTAAATTCACTAAAAAGAAAAATGGAGTAAAAGAGTACCCATTTTATGATGAAGATGGTAAATATAGGTTAGAGCCTTTCCAGGCATCAGGATCGGATGCTACAAGAAAAGCCAGACCAAATCTATACTATCCAATTTATGTAAACAATGATAACTCTCTCTCTTTGGAAAACGGTATAAATACAAAGATTGTCATTCTTCCAGAAAAAGTAAAAAATCAAGATGGTCGTTGGATGTGGCGCAGAGAAAAATTTGAAGATTCTTCAAATAAGTTTTTGCAGTTTTACAACGGAAAAATATATAGAAAAGTATATTTCGACGAAAACGAAGACCAAAGTAAATATCAAGTCGAGAAAGCATTCTTTGATGAAAGTGATTTTAGAAATTCAGAAGGAACAAAATTACTAAAAGATATTCTTGGAAAAGATGTTTTTAATAACCCTAAACCAGTGAATTTAATAAAACATCTTATTAAATTACAGTATAGCAATTCTTTTGTAGTTTTAGATTTCTTTGCAGGATCAGGAACTACAGGTCAAGCTGTTCTTGAACTTAATAAAGTAGATGGAGGAAAACGTAAATTTATCGTATGCACTAATAACGAGATAACCGAAAACAATCCAAATGGAATAGCTTACGACGTTACTTCAAAACGTTTGAAAAGAGTAATGACAGGATCTTGTTATGATGGAACAAACGATTTTGAGTGGATCAAAAAGAATAAACCTCTAGGAGATAATCTTGATGTATATGAAATTGCAGAAGTAAGCAATTCAGAACAGCGTTCAGGTAAAACACCTTTTGAAGTTATTGATGAAACATTATATGGTCAGCCAAGATTACTTCCTGAAGAGAAAATAGAGTGGGTTTGTAAGAACTTTGAACATACTCAGAAATATTTAGAAGACACAAAAACTAAGTAGGAGTATTGAGTATGTTAGATGATGTAAAAAACTTACAAGAAAGAGCTATTTCTGAATTAGTTCAATCATTATCAGAAAAAGATGACGTTGTTTTTAAAGCACCTACAGGTTCAGGAAAAACTTTCATCATGGCGAGAGTTATGGATGAGGTCATTTCAAAAGATGATAATGTGGTTTTTATTGTATCTTCTTTGTCAAAGGCAAATTTAGCACAACAGAATTATGATAAATTTAATGAATATCTCGAATTAGGCTTAGTGCAACATTTGAATCCGCATTTAATCTCCAGTGAAACTTCTTGTGAAGGTGCTCTTTATATTCCTTCAGTAAATAATGTCTATGTATTACCGCAAGCTCTATATAAAGCTAAAAGTAAGTTAAAAGGTCAACAGGCTTTTCTTAAGCTTTTGCTTGAAATCAAAAATCATGGCAGAGTGCTGTATCTAATCAAAGACGAAAGTCATGTAGCAACAAATAACCTTGATGAATTAAAGTCTTTTTTTACAAAAATTATAAATATATCAGCAACTCCTAAAAAGAAGCCTGATGTTGAAATCTCAGAACAGGATGCTGTAAATGCATGCCTAATAAAATGTGTTCAGTATTGCTCTTCTGCCGATTATGGAGATGATGATTTTTCAGTAGACAGCTTGCAGTATAAAGAATTACTGAAGGCTCTAGATTATTTAAAAGAGTGTAAAAAAGACTATCTTGAAAAAAGTAATATAAATCCATGTTTGATAATTCAGATCTCAAATAAAGATCTTGGAGAGAAGCAGTTCAATGTTATAGAGCGCGCTTTAGGTCTTTCTGAATATAAAGATTTGAAATGGGTAGGTTATGCAAAAGATCCTAAGGTGTGCCAAACAAATGATCAAATGATTAAGACGTCACCACAAAAATGGGAGAAATACTGCAAACCAAATGATTCAACAATAGACGTCATTATTTTTAAAATGGCAATTACTGAAGGTTGGGATATTCCTAGGGCAAATATGCTCTTTCAGATCAGAGACAGTAAATCAAAGCAACTTGATGTCCAGGTATTAGGAAGAGTAAGACGAAATCCTAGAATTATGGATTTTGAAAAAATAACTGATGAGAAAGAAAGAAGGTTGTTTACAACTGCATATGTGTGGGGAATAAAAGATAATTCTTCAGAACAAAAGTCTGTCGATGTGACTCTAAAAGGTAGTGTTCCTGATGGTAATCGCATTAAAAATGAGATTCAGGAAGAAATAAAAGTAAAAATTACAAAACTTGCTGATTTAAATGACACTCAATCAAATTTTGATATAGATACCTTCCTAAAAGAAAAGCAAACTCCAGAGTCTTGTAAGAGCATTTTTGAGCTTTACAATGAACTTACCAAGTCTTCTAACAGAATTCAGGTAGAGTGCAAGCGATATATGTTCTCTTCTTATGACGATGAATATTCTAAATACTTTGTTTTTGTAAACAATTTAAGCGAGATTAAATCAAAGGTAAAGACAATCCTAAGTAGTGACTCCTCAAGTATAGAAGTTGTAAAAAATAGCTTAGGTAAAGATCTTGAGGTATCACTTCCATATAATTCGCTTTATTTTCAAAATAAAAAGTACTCATTACAAGATGTAAAAGGTGTATGGAATAATGGTAGTGATATGAGAGAGTTTACTTTTGACAGTGACTCCGAGAAAAAGTGGTTATATAAAATGCTTCAGGATTTTAGTATCAAAAAGATCTCTTTAGATGAAGAAAAAGATATCTTACTTGTGGGTAAAAATTATTTACAGAATTCTGAGATCAAATATGAGTACTATGCCGATGGAAGTCATTTTTCATATCCGGATTTTGTTTTAAAAGATAAGTATGATCGAATTTTCCTTTTTGAAGTAAAGAGTATGAATATCTCATCATCACTTCAAATTGATACTAAGGTATATCAAGAAAAAGTGGAAATTTTAAAAGATCTCTATTCAAAAGTTTCGTCCAAGGTAGAGCATTATTTTTGTTTACCAATATTAAATGGCAAGTCTTGGACAGTCCATTGTTACTATAAAGGAGTTCATTATGAATTGAAGGAAGACCAATTTAAGAACGTTGTTAATGACGTCAATTTTGATTTATCTTCTTTCAAAAGTTAAGATTGCATAGCTTAGATAAAATAAAAGAGCTTCAACCTAGAACGAGTTTGAAGCTCTTTAAAATCTTAATCCAATTTTTATCTAAGTAGATAAAGCTGTCTTAAAGCAGTAATTAGAATCTAATCTGCTTTTTCTTACCAGGGCGAGGAATGTAAACAAAGATAATACCGATAATTGCACCACATAATGCAATTAAAGCACCTTGTAACCACCAACGCATCTGCATATCTAACTCTTTAGTTTCAAGTTTATCTGCATAATCACGTCTTGTAGCATCAAGATCTTCTAACTGATTGTTCTGCTTTGATATCTGCTCTTTTAGAACAGCATTTTCTTTTTCTAGTTTCTCAACTTTAGCTTTAGCAACCTGATAGTCTTTAGCTACGATTGAGTCATAGTTATCCAAATCGTTCTGTAATTTAGCAACCTGACCTTCTAAGATCTCAACCTTTGCCTTACCACAAGGCTCTGTCTGAAGATCCCTAGTCTGCATCCATAATTGTTTGTTATCACTTTCAACTAAAACAAACTTCTTGTCATCAGACATCTTGATGAATTTAAATTTTTCACCTACATGTGTTGCCTGAACAATTCTGCAGTTTGCACTAGGGCAAGTTCTTAACCAAACGTTAGCTGCTTCTGATACATAAACCTCATCACCTACTTGAGATTCCTCAACGGTAGCAGGTTTTGTAACTTTAATTTCAGCCTGAGTTGACTGTTCAGTTGCCTGAGCAGTGCTACTTACTGTGTCTTCAGCAAAAGCAGAGTTAGCTAAAACAAGAGAAGAGCACACTAAGGTAAGTGATAAGATATTTTTGATAGATTTCACGATAAATCCTTAAATTCAAATCAATTTTGTTGTTTTGAATATTTTGAAAGTTTTAAGCATTTTGAAAATTGTTACAATTTTAGCACAGCTTGATTTATCACAGTTGATATTGCTGATTAAAAATCACTCATGTTAACTTCAACTCGGCTATTTGTGTCCACGTTCGTGGCGCAGAGTGACCAAGTAACTGGCGGTAGACACTTAATTACAGTAGTTGCATTCTCTTAAAGAAGTGAAAGTCAGAACTTCCAAAGAAGAAGTCATATTTCGTCTTACAGTCAGATTTTGTGCATGCAGACAGTGCAAGGTAACAAATCTTGAAAGGCTTTTTTCATATTTGAGCTTTTTGTGAGAATAATCTAGGCACAAACACTAGAAAATCTCTTATCATAGGAGTATCAAACGGAGAAAGACTATGAATAACAAAGAGATTGAGCTTAAATTTGGCTATGATGGCAAAGCTGACAATTTATTTGAGACCTTTTCTAAAATTGGTAATGTAAGTGCTGAGAGTGAACAGCACTTAGATAACACCTATTTTGATACTGATGATAAAGATCTGTTTGCGCTAAAAGCAGGTCTTAGAATCAGACGTGCTGATACTTTTACTGAGCAGACTTTAAAGGTAAAAGGTGAGAATATCGGCGGTTTACACAAGAGAGTAGAGTACAACCTGCCAATTGATGATACAGCTGAGGTTCCAAATTTATTAAAGTTTCCAAAAGAAGCTTTCCCTGAGAGCTTTGATGTAGACTCAGTACAGCAAAAGCTAAAGAAAGTCTGCCATATCAGTTTTACCCGTCACTTATTTAATTTATCTTTGTTAGACAGTGTCTTTGAAGTAGCTTATGACAGAGGCTTCATTGAGGTTAACAAAATTGGTAGTGATACTCCTGTTCAGTACCCACTAAATGAATTAGAAATTGAGTTAAAAGAGACTACCGCTAAAAGCGATGATCTTTTAAATATCTTCTCAATTCTATGTACTCATCTGGCAACTAACAATCTGCCTTTATTATTAGAGCCTTTTTCTAAGATGCACAGAGCTGCTTTATTACAGAACAGCTCTCAGATGTCACTAAACTTGTCTCCATTTGATACTAAATCTGATGCAACACAAGTAACAGAATACATTAAGAACTTAGTTGCAAGTTTTGAACAGCTCTATGGCTATTTCATTATTTCAAAAGATATTACTGTCTTTAATTTAATGACCTCTGTTCTAGAAGAATTATTACTGTCATTAAAACTCTTAAAGAAAAAGAATTTACCTGCCTTTATTCGAGGTCAGAATGAACCTGTAACCTATAAACAGGATCTGCAGATCATCTACAGACTGATTAAGAACTTTTACAAAGTCTGTTTCCATTTAAAAAAGAAACTTTTAAATGCCAAGTTAAATGGTAAAGATAAGGTTATAGAGGACTTATTTAAAGTAGTAAGAGAGTCTGAAAAACAGAATAAGATGTTCTTAATCCCTCTAAAACTGCGTTTGTTACTGTCTTTGATAGCAAGTTAAGTCAAAAGTTACGAAGACAATAAGCGCAAAGAGAAAAGCTCTGTTCTTACTACAGAGCTTATAGAGAAGCACGGATAGTAAAATGAAATTTAACATCATCCCATCACCAAAGAATTACGATGCTCTTCCTGATGTTTTAAAAAAGGAAGCAGAAAATCAGTATGCAAGATTAAAAGATAAACTTTCATATGAGGAATTCTACCTGTTCGACAGCAGGGCTGATTTTAAGTTTGTACTAGCTTTATCAGATTTTATTGCTAATACTATTTTTAGCTATCCAAAAGAATGTGCTGCCTTAGTAGCATCAGGAGCATTAGATTCAGCTCATTTTGCTGATTCCCACAAGAGCGCGATAGAAGAGTTCATAACAGAAAAACTCTCAGAGTTTGATTTAAAAAAACGTCTAAGAGTAATCAGACGCACTAGAGCTATGGTTATAGCTTGGCGTGATCTTACAGGTGTAGCTTCAATTGATGAGGTCTTTTCATCATTATCAATTTTAGCTGAAGTTATTGTTTTAAGAACTTTAAAGGTTACACGCCTGCAGCTTAATAACGCCTATGGTGATGCTCTGTCTGATGACGGTACACCAATGCCATTACTGACCTTAGGTATGGGTAAATTAGGTGGTGGAGAGCTCAATTTCTCATCTGATCTTGATTTAATCTTTGCCTATCCATATGACGGAGAAACTAAAGGTAAGCCCCGCTCTTTAACTCATAAAGAGTTCTTTACAAGAATAGTACAGCGAACAGCAAACATGCTCTCAGATAAAACTGTAGATACATTCTGCTACCGTATTGATTTAAGACTAAGACCTTTTGGTGATGCAGGTACCCTTGTAAATTCCTTTGATGCTTTACAGATTTATTATGAGACACAGGGTAGAACCTGGGAGCGTTATGCTTTAGTTAAAGCTAAATTACTAGGTACCAATGAAGACTATGGTGATTATGGTGATGAGTTAATCTCCCTACTAAAACCATTTGTTTACAGACGTTATCTTGATTATGGTGCTGTGCAGTCTTTACGTAAGTTAAAGCACATGATTGAGTCTGAGGTACGTCGCCGTTCTTTAAACAATAACTTTAAATTAGGTCAGGGCGGTATCCGTGAGGTAGAGTTTATCGCTCAGGTCTTTGAACTTATGCGCGGTGGTCGTTTTGAAGAACTGCGTGAAAGATCATTACGTAAAACTCTAAAGAATATTAGAGCACTTGATCTGTTACCTGAGAATATCTGCACCTTACTTGATGACTGTTACGTTTACTTACGCCGCCTTGAAAATGTAATTCAGGAATTCTCCGACAAGCAGACACAGACTTTACCTGATAATGAAAAAGACTGTGCAAGAATGCTTGTTGCCATGAACTATCAGGATAAAGAGACATTCTTACACGATCTTGATGAGGTTATGAGGGCTGTACATGAAGAGTTTAAACAGGTTGTAGCTGACGATGACAACGGTCAGGAAAAAATAGAGAATTTTGACCTGTGGGAAGCTGACAACTCAGAAGAAGAGTTAAGCGCTGAACTTGATAAGTACCTTGTAAATAAGAGTGAGGATAAAGAGCTTGCTAAAGCTATCATCAGTTTAAAACATACCTTATCAAGAATGCCTGTTGGTCCTGTAGGTCGTGAGACCTTATTAGAGTTAATGCCAAAAGTGATTTATCTTGTGGCAAAAGAAGAGCAGGCAGCTACTATCTTCAGACGCATTGCAGGTTTAATTGAGCAGGTAGCTCTAAGAACTCCTTATATGCAGCTTTTGCGTGATAACAATTTGGTTCTAGAGCGTTTTATCAAACTTCTAAAAGATAACCATTACGCCAGTGAGCTTATTACTTCACATCCAATTTTATTAGATGAGCTCTTTATTCCACAGTATTTTGATGCACCTCCTAGTACTCAGGAATTCTTTGCCATGTTACAGGAAAGATTATTGAGAATTCCTCAGGATGATCTTGAAACTGTAATGGAAGAGTTGCGTCTTTTCAAAAAAGTTATGGTCTTTAGAATTGCGCTCTCTGATAAGGCAGGCAAGTTACCTTTAATGAAGATCTCTGATGCTCTAACCTGGCTTGCTGAGGCCATTGTAAAAGAGCTTATGATTTTAGCCTGGGATCAGAATGCTAAAAAGTATGGTATCCCAGAAGGTACAAGTGTTGATGATCCTGGTCTTGCTGTAATTGGTTACGGTAAGTTAGGAGGCATTGAATTAGGTTATAAGTCAGATTTGGACATGGTCTTTATTAGAAAAGTCTGTGAAGGTACCACCAATGGTGAATCACCAATTTCAGTTGACATGTTCTACCAGAGATTAGTGCAAAGAATGTTGCACCTGTCTACTACCAAGACAGTAGGCGGTGTGCTCTATGACTTAGATATGAGACTGCGTCCTGATGGTGATACAGGGCTTTTAATCTCTGATATTGATTCTTTTGAAAAATATCAGTCAAACCGTGCCTGGACTTGGGAGCATCAGGCTTTGGTAAGAGCAAGACCAATTGCAGGTTCAAAGCAAATTATTGATGAATTTAACCGTATTCGTGAGGCAGTGATAAGACGCACTAAGGATGAGGTTAAATTAAAAGAAGAAGTAGTAGCTATGCGCGATAAGATGCGCAAGCACCTTGACAGAACCTCAGATAAACTCTATGACATCAAGCAGGGACCTGGTGGCATGATTGATGTTGAGTTCATCTCTCAGTATTTATTATTAGATAATGCTCCTCGCTTTAAAGATATGAAGTTATGGACAGATAATGTCAGAATTTTAGAAGAATGCTCTAAATTTGGCATTATTGATGAGACTGTAACACGACAGTTGATTGATGCCTATATTGATATCCGTAAGATTTATCATGAGTTATCTTTAGCTGATCTGCCAAGACTTGTGCATATTGAGGACAGACCTGTAAAGACTTTTGATGTTGAAAAGATCTGGAAAGAGCTATTTAAAGATGTAATCAGCAAGGAAATTGGTAATAAAGCTTAAGAGCTGTACTTTAACTACCTATAGAGACAAGATACTTAGGCTTTATTTTACTTAAAACTCAGGAAAAAATGATCTTCTACTGAAAAAAGGATCCAGAGGATCTTCATCGTAATCATCATAAGGATTTACTAGAGGAAAATCTCTTTGAAGCAGAGCTTTGTCATTTGAGACAAGAGGTCCTTTACCTTTAGGACACTTATAAGCTCTACCTGACAGACCTACTCCTAGCATTCTCCTTGTAAGAGGGCGTGGGTAGACGTGTGTCTCTACAAGATGAGTGCCACCTAGTTTTGCAACAGCCATCTTTAAAGAGAATCTTGCGTTGTCAATGTGAGCAAAGGGGGCATTGGTATCAACGTCAGCTATAAAGGTACAACCTTCAACTTCAGTTGGCAGAGCGGTGATAATTTTATTAGCCTGATTAAGTTCCTGCTCAGAATAACAGCCCTGTAGAGAAAACGTCACAAGACTTATAAAAATGCAAATAAATAAACTTTTCATTGAGGCTAAAACCTACTTGTCAGACAAACCTGGGTAGCGGTTCTCCTCTGGATTTGGAGCTGTCTTAAAGCGTCTGTGTAACCACAGGTACTGACCTGGTGCCATTAAGATCATCTTTTCAATGATGTGGTTGATTCTGGTAGTATCAGCTAATGCGTCCTCTGTTGGGAAGTTTTGTAAAGGCTCTCCAACATACAGATGATATTTACCGCCTTCACGAATTGTCCAGGCAGGTTGCACCTGAGTGTTTTTAACTCTAGCTAAATTATGGGTACCTTCAACGGTTGCAGCCTCTTTTACAGCAAAGAAAGGAGCAAATGTTGATACTCTGCGACCATAATCCTGATCTGGAGCGTACCATATTGGCATGTTCTTCATTAATGCTTTGAGCATGCTACGAGGATCGTTTCTGTCAACTAAAGCTAGGTTCTTTCTTAATCTGCCTCGTACCTGAGCCCACTCCCAAACAGGGTGATCTGATGGTCTGTAAACACCAATACCAGGGGTAATCAAGGTTGCATAAATTCTTGCCATAAGCTCTAAAGTTACAAAATGGCAAGAGAGCACTAGGATTGGTTTACCAGATTTTGCAATTTCTAAGGCTTTATCTAACTGCTCTTTATCAATTGCAATATGTCTTTTTAATCTCCAGTCAGGCCAAAACCAGGCCATGCCAGTTTCAAACAGAGCGCGACCAGAATTCTCCATAACCTCTTTTGAGAGTTTGTCCTTATCAGACTTTGACATCTCAGGGAATGCTAATTCTAAATTTCTTTTTAGAACATATTTTCTTGCCGGCAGAATTTTTCCTAAAAGACTGCCTAAATGTTTTCCTATAAACATCTGTACAGAATAAGGCAGAAAGTTTACAAGACAGTAAAGAATAAAAATAGCAATCCATGCTCCCCAGAAATGGGGTAATAACATCTTTTTGACAAAAGCCGGCTTTGAGACAAAACCGTTGCCCCAACCTCTTTTTACTGTACTAAAGCGCTTATTATGTGCGCTTTCTTTACGTCTTTCTTTTTCAGAAATATGAAGTGAATATTTTTCCATGAACTATTCTTTAACTTTTTGAATAAAACGTATTGTATCCAATTTTAGAAAAAGTCACTAACAATCTTTGACAATTTGTCTATAAGTCTAAAGATTATTGTCCTAATACTAGGATCTTTTTGATAAATCTGTAACCGATTTTCTGACAATCAGCTCTGTTTTAAATGGTGAGATTTTAAATTTATTCTCACCAGATGCTCTGTCTAATGACAGTAATAATGCGTTCTTACCCATATCATCAATAGGATTTCTTACTGTAGTAAGAGCAGGGGATAAACATGATGATAAGAACAAATCATCAAAGCCTGTAAAAGATACCTCCTCAGGTACCTTTATTCCTCGGTTTTCAAAAATAGACATCGCAGATGCTGCAATAGTATCTGAATAACAGGCAATAGCTGTAAAAGCATTCTTATCCTTTTTCAAAACCTGTAGTAACTTTTCAGCTGCCTGTGCACCACCTTCTAATGATGGCGGAACACTTAACATCAGTTCTTCATTTACCTCTAGGTGATGAGCTTTCATCGCCTCAAGATAACCTTCTTTACGCTGATGAGCATCAATAATGTCAAAAGATGAGTTAATAAAAGCGATTTTTTTATGACCGTTTTTAATTAAATACTCAATCTCTTTATACATTGCGCCTTTATTATCAATATTGACACATCTGTCCTCATAGCCTTTTAAAATTCTGTTGACTAAGACAATTGCTGGAAAGCGGGACATATAGTCTGATAAAACTGCATCATCAATAGCCATAGCATGGATAATCAGCCCCGAACACTGATGAGAGAGCAGAGAATCAATTGCATTCTTTTCTCTTACTGGATCATAAAAGCCCTGAGTAATTAAAAGGCTCTTACCTAAGCTGTTTGCAACTACGTCACATGATTTTATCATGCTGCCAAAGTAAGCATCAGAAATATCTGAAACTAAAATTCCAATGGTCTCACTGTCTTTTTTAGCTAAAGTTCTAGCGTTGGCATTTAAATAAAAGCCTAATTCTTTTTGTGCTTTTAAAACGGCATCTTTAGCACTATCGCTAACTTTAGCGGTGCCGTTTAAAACTCTTGAAACCGTTGCTACAGAAACATTTGCTCTTTTAGCTACATCTCTAATTGTTGCTGCCATGGTGTGTATCTTTGGTAAAATATATTGTTCAATAAAGGTGATAATTGATATTTTTAATCTATATTTTACATTAAATCGAAAATAAAAAATCAAAATGTGAAAAAGATCAAATTATTCTATTGTCATCTCAAAATTATGTTCTATAATTCATGTAAACGGTTACATAGGCATATCAATGCTTTTAGAGGAAATTTAAATATGGCTACAATTTTAGTAACAGGTGGTGCCGGTTATATCGGTTCTCATACAGTAATTGAATTAGCAAACGCAGGTTATGAACCAGTTATCTTTGATAACTTCTACAACTCAAAGCCTGCAGTTCTAGCAAGAATTAACAAAATTGTAGGTCACCCAATTCCATTTGTTGCAGGTGACATCCGTTCACGTGAGCAGTTAGAAGCTGTATTTACAAATTACAAGATTGATGGTGTGATTAACTTTGCAGGTTTAAAGGCAGTAGGTGAGTCTGTTAAGAAACCTTTAGAGTACTACGATAACAACGTCAACGGTGCTCGTACTTTATTAGCTGTTATGAGAGAGTACGGCTGCAAGAACTTTATCTTCTCATCATCAGCAACAGTTTACGGAGAGCCTGACAGCGTTCCATTAACTGAAAATTCTCCAGTTAAAAGAGCAAACTGCCCATATGGCCAGACTAAGGTTGATATTGAGTACATGTGTCAGGAATTACAAAAAGCTGATCCTGAGTTCTCAATGGTTCTACTTCGTTACTTCAACCCTGTAGGAGCTCACAAGTCAGGTTTAATTGGTGAAGATCCTCGCGGCATTCCAAATAACCTGATGCCATACCTAACTCAGGTTGCTGTAGGCAGATTAAAAGAGTTAAGCATTTTCGGTAACGATTACCCAACTCCAGATGGTACCTGCGTACGTGACTATATCCACGTTGTAGATTTAGCTTTAGGTCATGTTGCAGCTCTAAAGCACTGCTTGAATGTACCTGGCACTCATATCTATAACTTAGGTACAGGTGTGGGTTACTCAGTACTTGATATGGTTAAGGCATTCTCAAAGGCCATCGGCAGAGAGCTTCCATACAAGTTTGCTCCTCGTAGAGCAGGTGACGTGGTAGCCTGCTACGCTGATCCTTCTAAGGCAAAGAATGAATTAGGCTGGGTTGCTACAAGAACTCTTGATGATATGACAGCTGATTCATACAACTGGCAGAAGAACAATCCTAACGGCTACGAGGATTAAACAGAAAAGTCCTGCCGGTAAATGTAAATCCCGGCAGAACAGAAAAAGCTAATCAGACAAAGGTTATAAACCAGAATTAAAATTACAGGTAGGTTTAAAATGTCATCATTTAACATTACAGATCATCCTCACAGAAGATTTAATGCCTTGACTGGCGAATGGATCTTAGTATCACCTCACAGAGCTAAGAGACCATGGAACGGTCAGGTTGAGAAATTACCACTTGAGGCTAAACCAACATACGATCCAAAGTGCTATTTATGTCCTGGTAATACCCGTGTAAATGGTGATAAGAATCCAAAGTACGAGCACAATTTCGTATTTACTAACGACTTTGCTGCCTTAACTCCAGATACACCACTTGATGCTCCAGAAAGTGAAGAACTTTTCCAGTTGGAGCCTGCTCGTGGTACTGCTCGTGTGATCTGCTTTAGTGCTGATCATTCAAAGACCTTACCTGTAATGGAAACAAGCGAGATACGCTCTGTAGTAGATTTATGGGCATCTCAGTTTAGAGAACTGTCAGCTACTTATAAGTATGTACAACTTTTTGAGAATAAAGGCGCAATTATGGGATGTTCAAATCCTCATCCTCATGGACAAATTTGGGCATGCGACTTTATCCCTGAAGAGTTGATGAAAGAATACAATCAGCAGAAAAAATACTTTGATAAGCACAATTCACCTTTATTGCTAGACTACGTTAATGCTGAACTAAAGAAAAAAGAGCGTATTCTTTTTGAAACTGAGTACTTTGTAGCTCTAGTTCCTTTCTGGGCATTCTGGCCATTTGAGACCATGATCTTACCTAAGTTCAAGGTTCAGACTATCGATCAGTTAACTGATGCACAGCGTGACGACTTAGCAGTTTGCATCAAGAAGTTAACCTGCCGCTATGACAACCTCTTTGAATGTTCATTCCCATACTCAATGGGCTGGCATAATGCTCCACAAGACGGTAAAGATCACAGTGAGTGGCAGTTACATGCTAACTACTATCCACCATTATTAAGAAGTGCAACTGTAAGAAAGTTCGTTGCAGGATTCGAGTTATTAGCTGAGAAACAGCGTGATTTAACCCCTGAACAGGCTGCAGAGCGTCTGCGCAATCTTTCAGATATCCATTACACCTTAAAGAAATAACAGACAAAAGGATTAAGTTATGTCAGATATTAAAACTATTTGCCTAAAGGCTTTTGAAGATAAATTCGGCACTAAGCCTCAGCTGCAGGAATATGCACCAGGTCGTGTAAACATCATCGGTGAGCACACTGATTACAATGGCGGTTTCGTTCTGCCATGTGCTATTAAGTATGGTACCTGCATGGTAGCTAAAGAGAATGGCACCAACAAGATGCGCATTCTAGCTGTAGACATGAACAATGACTACGACGAGTTTGAAATTGCTTCGAAGATTGAAAAGCATCCTTCAAAGTTATGGGTTAACTACTTACGCGGTGTAACTTATCAGTTAGCTCAGAAGTTTGGTGATAAGGTAAAAGGTCTTGATATTGCAATCAAAGGTGATGTACCACCAGGAGCTGGTCTGTCATCATCAGCTTCATTAGAAGTTTGCTTCGGTCATTTAGTATCATCTGCTTTCGGTCTTAATGTTCCTTTAATGGATATCGCTCTAATGGGTCAGGCTGCTGAAGCTTACATCGGTATGAAGTGCGGCATTATGGATCAGGCAATTTCTGCTAACGGTACTGTTGACCATTTAGTAAGAATTGACTGCAAGAGCTACGGTTTAACCCAGGTTGCAGTTCCTAAGGATCTTGTGATCTTGATTATTAACTCAAATATCAAGCATCAGTTAGTAGGATCTGAGTATAACGATCGTCGTGAGAGCTGTGAAAAGGCTGCATCAATCATGGGTGTACCACTATTACGCGATGCAACTATGGAGATGTTAGAGAAGTTCAAAGATAAGATGGATGATGTAACTTATCGTCGTGCTCGCCATGTTATCACTGAGGATCAGCGCGTATTAGACGCTTCAAAGGCATTTGAGTCAGGTGACTTAAAGACTTTAGCTAAGTTAATGTATGCTTCTCATGTTTCAATGCGTGATGACTTTGAAATCACTGTAAAAGAGACAGATGCTCTAGTTGAGATCGTAAAAGAAGCTTTAGGTGAAGAATATGCTGCAGTTCGTCAGACCGGTGGTGGTTTTGGCGGTTGCGTAGTAGCAGTTGTTGAGCCTAAGAACGTACAAAAGGTTAAAGATGCTGTAAATGCTAAGTACAAGGCTGTATCTGGCATTGATGCTACCATCTTTGAGACCACAGCTTGTGCTGGTGCAACTTTTACTAAGCTTTAATAAAAAAAGCTTGCAAAAGTAATTTTCAAAGTGTAATAAATCTCTGTTCAAAAGTAGTTTCTCTGCTGCACTGTCAGCAGAGTTTTTTGTTTTCTCATCTATCTCTTTAGAATTTCTCTTAACTCTCACTTCTGTCCTTATCTGAAACAAGTAAAATTACGATCAAAAATAGTGCATTTCAAGATCGTTTATGGACCTTTTAGTAAAATTTTGCTACATTTTAGAACAATAAATTAAGAGACAAAAGTCTCATTACTAACAGGCTATAAAGGACAAATTATTATGACAACTAGAGTTGGTATTTACGGCTACGGTAACTTAGGTCGTGGTATTGAGTGTGCAGTTAATGCAGCTGATGATATGGAATTGGTTGCTGTTTTCACAAGACGTGATCCTTCAGCTTTAAAGATTGCATCTAAAAATGTAGCAGTTGTAAATGTAAAAGATGTTGCTTCATACAAAGATAAGATTGATGTAATGATCTTATGTGGTGGTAGTGCAACTGATCTTCCAACACAGACTCCAGAATTAGCAAAGCTGTTTAACGTAATCGATAGCTTTGATACTCACGCAAAGATCCCTGAGCACTTCAAGTTAGTTGATGAGGAAGCTCGTAAGAGCAACCACATTGCTTTAATCTCAGCAGGTTGGGATCCAGGCATGTTCTCATTAAACCGTTTATATGCAAATGCAGTTTTACCAAATGGTAAAGATTACACCTTCTGGGGCAAGGGCGTAAGTCAGGGCCACTCAGACGCAATTCGTCGTATCAAAGGTGTTAAGGATGCTAGACAGTACACCTGCCCAGTACAGGCTGCTTTAGATGCTGTAAGAAGTGGTTCAAATCCAGAATTAACCACAAGACAGAAGCACACTCGTTTATGCTATGTCGTTCTTGAGGAAGGCGCTGATCCTGCTTATGTTGAGAATGAGATCAAGACCATGCCTAACTACTTCGCTGACTACGACACCACTGTAAACTTCATCTCACAAGAAGAGTTAAACAAGAACCATTCAGGTATTCCTCATGGCGGTTTCGTAATTAGATCAGGTGCTACTGGTGTAAATAATGAGCACAAGCACATCATTGAGTACAGCTTAAAGTTAGACTCTAACCCAGAGTTTACAGCAAGCGTAATCACAGCTTACACAAGAGCAATTGCACGTCTATATAAAGAAGGTGCAACTGGCTGTAAGACTGTATTTGATATTGCTCCTGCTTACTTATCACCATTATCTGGTGAGCAGTTACGTGCAACTATGCTTTAATTAAAGATTTCGTCAAACAAATCGAACCGATCAACATCACATAATTTTTCGGTTCAATAGAAGCCAAACAAGTTAATATAAACTTGTAGCTTAACGTTACAGGTTAACTGCAGTATACGATTAACGAACAATTTTTGTGATAACGATCGGCCTCATTTGGTGGCCGTAATTAAAGATAGGTTTAGTTAATTAAAGAGATCCTCTGAAAGAACTTCAGAGGATTATTTTTGTTCTTCGGCAAATTTGTTGAAAGCACTGAAAAGAATATAACAATACTTATAAAGTGCTTTCTATTAAGAAAGAGAAGCTCTTCCTCTAAAAGCACTTCTGATCCTAAAAATGTGTATTTAAGAGAAAGGTCTCTAAATTACAGTCATTCTTTTTCTCAGAACTGTTTCTAACTACCGCCATAGTGGTAGGTGCTAAGATCACACTCTCAATTTCCTTGGCTTTTAGCTTTCGATGCAGGTTATATCCTAAGCACCCTGCCTCATAGCCACAGACAACATCAACATCTGGTCTCATGCTCTTCAGCTTATTGATATATTTTACAGTACTGTTAAATATGTCTTCTTTAATCTGTGTTTGTCCAAAGATCTTATCAGCTTCAAAGCCATATCCAGGCTCAAAACTGCATAATGTGAAATTTGAGCTATGGACATCCATTCCAATATAGATTATCTTATTCATAAGTGACCTTTCTAATGTATGCGGTAAATCCGTTTCTGTTAAATTTTTAACATCTACAGTTTACACGGTAAATCCACGAATTTACATTCGCGGAGGTCACTTCATATTGTCTTTAGCTTGTTGTTAATGCCTTCTAAGACGTTCGTGCCCATGTGATAAATAGCTGAGTTGGTGATTCTATCCTGCGTTCCAGCAAATTTAGTTATTTCATCGACTTGAGTCCGTTGCCATTTTTACCCTTTGTTCCTAAAGAGTTTCATCCTCACTTTTAGAGTAAGCTTTAAAAAATTCATGAAGCTGCTTAGAAGAAAATAATAAAATAAGCATCGAGCTGATGTTTTAGAAAGGCTCATGACCACCATATTCAGACACTAAGCGTAAGTGCCGAGAAATAACTATTAACTAATCTTGAACACTTGAGAAAACTAATGCGCAGTTTTGTTTATAAGATGAACCGTATTGTCAGACATTATAAGAAAGCAAATCAAGATCCTACGATTGTGGCTGATTTGTTAATAGTAAATCATATTCTATTTAATGAGCCTAAGACACTAATGTACTATCACGACATGCAACAACTACGTGATAGAAAGTTTAACCTTGATGAGGATTGCTCTGAGAGATTAGGTGCGATTTTTAGTTAAGTTGTGCTAGTATGTGCTTATATTTTGAGTAGGTGTTAGTAAAAATGGTAAGTAACGGAAAATTAGACTGTGCCGCAAAACACATTAGAATGACAAATGATCTAAAGAGTGTAATAGATGATATAGAACTTATTTCTAATTGGCGTTCTTTACACTCTGTCCCTTTACGTGCAGTACTAACACTTGTCAGAAGTAAACTTAAAAGAAAAGGTGTTACCGATTATGTAATTGGTCAACGATTAAAACGTATGCCATCCATTATCACAAAAATAAAGCGTTTTGAGAAAATGAAAGTATCAAGAATGCAAGATGTTGGTGGTATTCGTATTATTGTGCCTAACATTACAGACGTTTATAGTGTGTTTAATGCGATAACACATACTAAATCTAAACATGAAGTTATAATTCCGGCACATGATTATATTAAAGAGCCTAAAAAGGACGGGTATAGAAGCATTCATCAAGTATTTAAGTATCATAATTCAAAACAGCCTAACTATGATGGTATGAGAATTGAAGTTCAAATAAGAACTAAATTGCAACATCAATGGAGTACAGCAGTTGAAACTCTAGGTGTTATCAATCAAGCATCTTATAAGACAGGTGAAGGTACAGAAGATGAAAAAAGATACTTTAAGATAGTAAGTGCCTTGTTTTCCATGATGGAAGAACAACCTGTATTAGAAGAATTTAGAGATTGGTCAAAAGAAGCTTTGGTACAAGAACTAAAAGAACTTGATAAAAAACTCCTTGTAATAAGTAAACTTAGTAGTGTATCTACAATCTTTGAAAGAATTAAAGATGATGAAAAGAAAAGTAGATACTATGTTCTTGTATTAAAATTTACCGACGGTACAAAAGGCTTTTTGAATTTAATACCATTTGATAAAGAAGAAGATGCACAAGATTTTTATACTATGCGAGAAATAAAATATCAGAATGAAAAAGATAAATTTGTCTTGATGATTAACTCTGATAGTATGAAAAACATTAAAAAAGCTTATCCTAACTATTTTTTAGATACTCAAAACTTTGTAAAGAAACTAAGAAAATTCATAGAAAATTGACATCCTCCTCTTGCTAAAGCAAGAGAAGAAAGTCAACTAAAGAAAATTAATGTGTGATGAAAATATATCCAGATATCTAACTGATTTGAATTTCTTAGGTGAGGGGTAAAGAAGTACACGCTTGGTAAAAGAGCACTGCACACTATAGAAAAGACTTATGCATACTTAATAGGAAGATCAGTACCTTTGAATAGCAAGATCTCCCAATAGAAAGGACCTCTTGAATATTGTTATTTTCTTTTCAGTGCTTTCAAAAATTTGTCGAAGAACCGTAATTTTTGTATCTTGGCGGAAAGAAGGAGAGCTTAAAGCATTATTAACGTGTTGAATTGTATAGAATTGATTGCGATTGTATGCGATTTTGTATGCAAGTTACCTAAAAATGACAACTCCGAAATGGGGATTTGAACTCCGCCAAATACAACCCGAGGATCAACAATTAACTAAAATTGCAGGTAACCCAATTATAATAAATCTGAAAAGCAAAAAGAAACGCCCCAGAAAATCAATCCGGGGCGAGAATAACAAACAGTAAAAAACTTAAATAAGTTATTCGCTCTCCTTTTCCAGGAGCAGCAGGTAACCGGCGCCAAAGGTCCACAGACCAAGGGTGAAGCACAAGCAGACAGCTGATAGAATAAGCATGAAAAGGTTTGAAGTGCTATGTGGCAGGATTTGACGACAATACCAACCGTCAACATTTGCTCTTGATAGCGCCTTATCAAGTGCGCCTCTTGGATTGGTAAGCAGCGCACCGATTAACCCGCCCATAAGGGCTATTCTTTCAACCTTATTAACTCTCATATAAAACCTCCGGAGAAAATAAAAATCGGCTAAATTATAACCCATGAAGTAGAGCTGTGATTAGTCATAGGTCACGGTTTAGAGGATCTGACTAAAATGCTACGACTAGGATAAATACCCTTGTGGATCGAAAGGTAAGACCTTCGGCTCTTTCAGGTTTGCAAGCTCCACGCAATCGTGGCCATGAGCAGTGAAAAACTGCTGCAAGCGGGTTATGGAAGCCAGCAGGCTATTAATTCTCTCCGAATCTGTAGCCGTGTCGGATATACCAATCAGCAACTCGCGTGTGTCCATTAGGTCGTACAGGAGTTCCTCGTCGGTCGACATCGCAGCAAGCTCGTTAAGGGTGTCACGCAGCAGGGGAGTAAGAGTAGGAAGTCCGGTCTTTTTGTCGCTGACCTGTACCTTTTTAAGTGTGATCCCCGACAGTTTAGAATCGATGATTATTTTAGCCTGTCAGGCTGCCAGCTGTTTATATGAAGGCACCTTGCAGGATTCGTGAATTCTTCTCCAAACCAGTGCGGTCGCACAGCCTAGCTCCTGAGCGCGCTTATGTACAATCTTAGTCACCTCATACAGCTGTGCCGGTGTGGCTGTGTCCTTGTCATACTGGAAATGCAGCTGTTCGATTTCGTACTTTAGATCGTTTATTTTCTGTCCGTACTCGCATTCCAGGACTTTTATCTTCTGCGCATGCTCACGCTCCTGCTCGAGAAAGCGAGCCCCGATCTCCTTGTCCTCTTTAGCGCGCCATTTCTGCTCGAACGCACGAGCTGCCTCGGTCTTTCTGAGTTCATCCTTTAAGCAGGTAATCGTAAGGTTGAGAGAAGACTCTTGCGCTTTCTTCGCGTAGGCAAGCTCCTTAACCCTGTCGTTCAGTTCTTTAAGCGCCTTGTCTTTTTGTGACAGAGTGTAACCTCCGGTCTTGCGAATTGCAGGCAGAACTTCATTACAAATCCACTGACGGAACTCGCGGGCAACCTTGGCACGTGATCTCATCATTACGAAGTAGAGCTGAGGTTCGGTGATCATGGTGCAGTCTTGGTCACGTCCCAAGCTATCTTTTAGGTGGCATGAATTTAATTCACCCCATCCAAATTCTTCTTTTATCTGATTAGCTGTCTTAGCTGGTGTTGACAAGTTAAGTGATGCACATACATCTGCCAGGCAAAAGAGCACTTCACCTTTATCGTTCTGTACTACACGGATGTCTGAGTTATGGAAATTGTAAGAAGTTAGATTTGAGTTAGACATGATATGTCTCCTTTGTATATATTTTTGAATTACCCATTTTTGAGTGGGTCGGTGGTGCTCAAAAACTCGTACAAAGGTCGAGCGGTGCTTATTCAGTATATTCACACCACACCACCATAGAGCAAATACAGTAAGCCTAAAGGCTATGTATTAAATATGGTGAGATTGACGTGTGTCGCCAAGTCAGCGCTTTGTATTGTCGTGTTTTTGAGGCACGGTAGCTTGTAGCTACATCGGCGATAATAGCGCAGAAAAATGGGAGCGTCAAGGAGTTATTTTTGTTCTTTTGCCTTTTCTACTGCATTATTAAAATCATCTTGCGCATTTACGATTGCACTTCTAATACTGTAAACAACAGTATCTGCTCTAGCATCTATTCTTCTCTTAGCTAAATCGGCCAAAACATTTAATACGTCTTGGATTAACATTATCTGATTTCTTTCGAGTTCAATCTTCATCTTTAACCTCCACCCCAAAAGGCACCCATTTACCGAAGCTATAAAATTCAAAATTATCAAATAATTCTTGGACTGAAAATCTATTTATTGTTAATAACTCGTCTTTTTCGTTATAAGAAATTGAAAATATTGATTCATCATAAACACAATGGGTCTTTTTATTTCTAAAAACTATATAGATCTCCCTCAAATAGGAATGAGCTCCTGTAAAATCGTAAAACTCATCAAAAGTTTTAAAAGGCCTGTATTTCTTATTCATTATTTTTTAACCTCGAGTTCTATAATGCTTGTGTACGGAATAAAAGAAATATTTTTTTCTTTGCTTTCAAAAAGTATTCCTAAGTCATCACTTCTTTTGATTGTCCCTGTACCGCTGTAACCGGCATTGTTAAAATCATTAAAATAATCAACATTCATCATTACAGTTACTTTTGTCTTAGCAGCAATCAATTCATCAATAATCCTACGGTTCATTTTCTGCTACCTTTAGCTTTTGCACGAAGCCGTCAATAATATCTGAATAAGATATTTTTTTACCATCTGTAAAGTTAAGCTCTAAGTCCACGTCTAAGTCTTCTAAGATATATTCCAGCACAAGAATTTCTAAGTTAGTTAGCTGGATATTGTGTGTATCACTTAATTTGCTCATTCTTTACTCCTCTGTAACCTCAACGCTTTTTGTGTGAACCTCGCATTCATCACCTAAGCATGACTTTAATTCTTCTTTAAGTGCTGATGAACAATAATTATTCATGTCAGTTAAAGACTTTTTTTGAAATTCTTTGTCCATATCTTTTCTATCACATTCATATATAATTTCTACGATACTTTTAACTTTAATCATTTTCTTTCACCTCAACTCCAAAGGGTTGCCATTCGCCTTTGTTGTTCATTATTTCAGAGAAACCAAACCACAGGTCAAGATTTCTCCCCTCAATGTTAGGTTCACAAATATCTTTCAAATCAACGTCAATTTTGTTAATTACTACTGTACTTGCAACACGTAGGGCTTTCTTGTCTCTGTATGTAAATCTCATTCCTAATAACATATTTTGAGTAAAATCTTCTCTTGCGACAAAACAGCCAAAAGATAAAAATTTATAAAACTCATATAAATCTTCAAAAGATCGATACTTTTTTGGCTTAGCTACCTTGACAGCATCTAACGGTAAAAAGAAAGAATACTTATTTGATGGAGTACGAAAACAAAAAGCTTCATCATCAGAAATATCTTCAATCGTTCTTGTGAGGTTATCTTCTGTTTTTAATTCTTCTATGCTATCAGCAAAATACCCCTCATCGCCTTTCTTTACATCATGTCTGTTGTACCAGGACTTAACATCTTTTATATCAAATTCCATTTTATTTCATACCTCTCAAAATTCTATAAAACGCTAGCTATCTTTACGAACAAATCAAAACCGCACTGCATACCAAGCGCAAAGATCAGACCTGCGATGAATACCGCGAAAATTGAATTAAACAGTTTCTTCCACTGCTGCTTCTGTTTTTCTTTATCTCTCTTCTGCAAGTTTTTGAGTTTCTCCAGATAGAAAAGAATGTCAGCTAGCTCTTCAGCCGTTAAATTCTTTCCATCTTGAGGATTTAGCAGAATAGCTTTGCGATTCTCCACGATACGCCTTCTTGAGAAAACTCTGTAATAGATCTCGTCCAGGCTATTTGTTGGCTTTGCTTTCATCTTTTACCTCACCGTTGATAAATCTATCCAGTTCAACCAGAGCAGTGCAGTGACTTCTTAAGAAGTGGTACACAGCGAAGGCTTTGTCTCTGTAGTCGATCATCTTTGTCACTAAAAAACACAAAATCACAAGATTGAATACAGAGAAGGTCAGAGCGATTTTTGTCATAAGCTCGTACATAATCACCTCAAATCTTAAAACAAACCACTGTCATCATCGGAATCTAAAAATGCGATGAAAACCGCAGCGAAACAACATGCGACTAACATACCCAATAACACTTTAAACCCTCCCCAATTCCAATTTCAGCTTTTTAGCCTGAGCCTTTATCCCTACGAGCTGGTTAAAGTAAAACTCCATGAGGTCTGCGTCATCTTTTCTTTTCAAGGGGGTTAATCCTCACGGCTAAAATGATCATTGCAGCTAAAAGGCGCATTTCATGGTTGAAGTGTTCCTCAAAGAGGGCTGGGTTTCTTATAAGCCTGCGAGCTCTACGAATATCCAGGAACTCCTCCAGAACAACATCAAATTTAGAATGGAAAACCTTACGAGAAAAATCGTACTTTTTATGCCCGCGCCTAAAGTCCAGGACTTCACGTATATAAGTTTTCACACCACCCGCGGCTCTGTGAACCAGGGCCAGGGCATACATATGATTTTGCGTAAAGCGCCTATACTTACGTTTCATTCCTTGCTCCTAGTCGTAGCTTTCAATAGCTTTGCGAATGTGAGCAGCTGCGATCGCGGTAGACCCTACGTCACCCTCACTCAAAATGTCCAGGGCCTCCTCAGCCTCGGATGAATAGCAGTCGCCGAGCAGTTCGGCAGAACCCAGAATGTCGCCATTTTCCAGGCGATCCAGAGCCTTAATGAGTAGTTGCTTCTCTTCCATAACTAAAAAACCTCCTCTCCGGTAAATCGGTACGTCAGGACTGCTAGGATTTCTGATCTTTGCATTTAAAAACCTATACGTATTTAACCCCAATAAAATCCAATACTTCGCCCAGCCCAAGCTCTTCAATGCAATACTGGTAAAGGCGCGGATGAGTTAATTTCATTTTTTGAAAACGATTAGGCTCTCTCTCTAGATGTACGCCATACATGCAGAACATACAGCCTGTACGAGGACAACCCGTGCAATACAAACGCCCATCGTTCAATAAAGACGGCTCTCTTTTGACCTCCCCGTAAACAGGCGCAATGGGAAGCCGATATTTATTGATATAGGCCAGCACATCCTGCTCGGTCCAGAAGCTCAAAGGCCTAGAAGTAGGGCGCTTAGAACCAAAAGCGTTACAACCGTGCTTCAGCCAGGAATTAAGCCTCAAAGCACTCTCATCGGTCATAGTTGCGATAATTGGCTTCTTTCCTGTTTCCTTTTCGTACTTTTTGAAGGGTGCTTTTTTCATCACATCACAGCATTTATTAGAGATTTTAAAAGGAGCGTCAACTAAGAACTGCCACTTATCAGAGAGCTTATAGCGACCATTTCTGCCGTTGATTCTCAGATTTCGCAGAGTTTCAGACTTGGTGTTTCTAATTTCCGCCAAATACTGACTCTGCTCCTTACTGATTACTGGATAGCCGTAGTTTTTTAGAACGTCCTTAAATAGCATTTTTGGAGTAATAACTGTCACATTATCCTGGGACATCGCGAACCTTTTTACCTCAGGGTATTCAAGCCCAGTATTACAATAAACGCTAGGAATATCTGGGTAGTAAGTATCAATGATATGCTTAAGCACGGTTGAATCCTTACCGCCACTAAAGGATAAATAAACATTACCTTCGTACTTGATATGCCACTCCTTGATACGAGCAAGGGTTAAGCGAATTTTCGATTCTAGCGAAAGCAGCTGGAACTGCTTTAGTCGCTGAACCATCAATAAGTTAGTCATGTTTGTTACCTCTCCAAATCTTCAATCTCAGTATGAACTCAGAATGTGGCAATATCAGCGCTTAATTCAACCTTCATTCTGTCATCTCCAATGCTTTGGGGTTAGGAACTAAACAAGCAATCGAGTTCATGCGGTTCAGTATTCTCTGTAGTCTCAATTTATTTAATTTAGACAAAGTCTTAATCTTC
>ERZ1035001.162-NODE-162-length-42292-cov-16.756564_pt1 | contig 42292 bp, 51 predicted proteins | sample MGYA00520685_ERZ1035001 | MGnify/ENA primary metagenome ERZ1035001 (study PRJEB33766, sample SAMN09781749) | gut metagenome | biome: gut microbiome | host: Homo sapiens | place: Madagascar | study: EMG produced TPA metagenomics assembly of the PRJNA485056 data... | reverse complement strand
CCCCCAGGCCCAGGCCCGTGCCCGTGTTGGTGGTGGTGTGCCTGCTGTGCCGGTGTGTGATAGCCTGTCAAATCCCTGTCAGACAGGGCAGAAACCCTTATATATCAATGGGTTATCCATGCCATAATAAGAGAAGCGCAGATACATATATAATAGTGTACCTACGCTTACTACTTGAACGCATCCGCGCCACCCACACCCTGAATTTTGAGGGTGATAGTTGCGCCCTGATCTCCTGTATTAATTGGGCTATCTGTGTACCCACCGTTTTTGGTTTGTTTGAGCTGGAATATTGCAGCCGTGCCAGCTTTGGGATCGTGCTCAAGCATGGTGAGCAAGCGGTGTTCCCGGAATTGCTGGAGCCTTTTTAGTGGTGCATCGTATCCGTGATATGTGTCCCCCTTCTCCCCTCCCCGTCCATACCTTTCCAGCGTTGCGGGGCTTACCTGAAGGAATTTACACAACTCAAAATCAGTGGGGATAAGCTCTTCTTTTTGGCACTTTTCAATAAATTGTGTAATGAAAAGGTCCAATTTTTGTGGAGAATCAATCTTTTTCTTGTTTGCCATTGATCTCATCTCCTTGCTTAAAATGTTTTATATATTTGAAAGTATACAAATCTTAATCCTGCTTTGGTAAGTCAAGTATACCATACGTAATCAAATAAATCAAGGGGAATACGAAAAGTATTATTAGAAAATTTAATAGAAAAGGCCTGTTACCATCAGGGAATTTGATGGGTTGAAACAGGCCCCTTTCTATACTCTCTTATATATACTTATATGCTCTCTGTGCCCTCTGGTGTGGGCTGTGCGGCGTCCTGGGCGTTGGCTAGGTAATCCTCCATCGTCCGCCGTATCACTGCGTTGGGCGTGTCTCCTGCCGTCCGGCAGGCCGCTTTGAAATCATCTATCAGATCGCGCCGCGCCTTACAGGTAATTACCGCCATATTGGCAGCATCCCATTTATTATTAGCTGCGCGTTTTGCCTTGCTTACTGTCATGTGGGCACCTCCTAGTCTGTTACTTATATAGTATCACATTCCGTCAAGGTAATACAGTGTACACCATGCACAAAATACACGGTGTTACTTTGTCTATTCCGTCTATTGCTTTACACGGTAAGACGGTGTATTATAAAGCCATCAAAGGGAAACACCCAAACAACAAAGGAGATCACACCATGAAAAAGATCATCGCTTGTATCTGCATCGCAGCCGCCGCATTCCTGGCCGGACACCTCGCCACGATCTACACGCTGGAGATCGAGACCGACGGAGACGGAGACAGTGCTTTCGTCACCAGCTTCGGCGTAGAACACTTCTACGGCATCAACGGCTACACAGTCGATTGATTCCCTTCCGGGCCTGGGCGGTGTCCTGCAAAACGCCGCACCCCATAAATCTAAAAACACAGGAGGAAATAATCATGTTAAAGATCTTTGTGAATACCTGGGGCAACTACAACAGGAATGGCGCAGAAGGTGGCGAGTGGCTCACTCTCCCGATGGAAGAAGAAGAACTCGATGCCAACCTCTCCCGCATCGCTCAGAAAATGGGCGATAACTCCCCTGAGTGGGCCATCCACGACTATGAGTGGGACAGAGGCTTTTACTCTCCCATCGGTGAGTATGAGAGCATCTCCCGCCTCAACGATATGGCTCGCGACCTTGCAGACATGGACGAGTACGATTTAGAGAAACTAGACGCGATGATCGAGGCGTTCAGCTACGACCCAGCGGAAGCCCTCTATCGGTTTGACGAATACACCTACTACAACGGCCAGACACTCCGAGAGGTAGCAGAAGAGCTTGTAGAGGAGTGCTACGACATCCCAGAAATCGCGCTTCGTTACTTTGACTATGACGCTTTTGCAAGGGATTTGGAGTTTGACGGATACACAGAAACCAAAAACGGTGTCCTCGCTTGTTAATAGCCGAAACGCCCCTTCCGGGCGTCTGCCGGAAATAGCCTACCGGCACTGATGAGGCAGGCTAAAGGGATTGCAAAGCAAAGTGATTCCTGGTAAGATTTAAGAAAAATAGGAGGATAATCATGGTTAAAACTACTATCAAGGACGGAAAGCTGAAAATCGAAAGTCCCTACAACAAGGCTTTCGTCTTCAAGATCAAGGAACTCGGCGGAAGCTGGAAAGCTCCCTGCTGGGTAGTAGATGCCAGGCAGGAAAGCCGTGTAAGAGAGCTTCTGCTTGATATCTACGGAGAGGATGGAACCGACGGCCCCCAAGACCTGGTAAATCTCAGGCTCACCGGGACGCAGTGGGACGATTCCGAAAACGATAACATGTGGAGCTTTTGTGGGAGAACTGTTGTCCGGCGTTTCAGCCGTGACACAGATGTTACATTTGGGCCAAGTGTCGTAGTCGTTGACGCAAAATTTCCGCATAGCGGCGGCTCTCGGAATAACCCCTCTATCAGTTGCGAGACAGAAACCCCAATCTTCGAGTTGTACGACGTTCCTCGCGCCCTCTACGAGCGCATGAAGGACACAGAGGGTGTAGAGTTACTCCCAGATACTAGCTCGGCAGAGGATAAGGTATCAAAGCTCAAAGCGGAGCGCGACAAGCTCCTTGCTCGTATCAAAGAGATCGACGCAGAACTCACCAAATATTGATAAGGAGAGAACAAAATGAAAATCAAGGTATATGAGACAGAAAGTGACGGACGTAGCTACCTGAATGCCGTGCCATTGGGTGAAGAAGAATCCGAGATCCCCATGTATAAAGCTAAATATCCCGGCCTCAACGGCCTATTAAGCCCGGAAACAGATGGGGAAAAATTGTATTGGCTTCTCAATAAAGAGAAAGAGAGCCAAGAGAGCGGAAACGAACCCAACGAAAATTGGGATAACGTAGAGATTTTTAATCTTGTAAAATTTCTGAACAGTTAAAAAGAAACGCCCCTTGGTGCTACAAAAAAACCAAGGGGCTAGCTTCTACAGCGTTCTTCAAAATGTTTCAATCCACTCCCATCTCTGGGAGACGAAAATAGTATAGCACGAATTCCGCGAAAAATCAATGGAGGAAACGAAAATGAAAAAGACCATTAACGGCAAGACCTACAACACCGAAAAAGCGAAAAAGTTGGCATCTTGGGGAAATGGCGGTAGACCCAGAGATTTTGACGCCTACTCTGAAACCCTTTACCAGATGAAGGACGGAAGCCTCTTCATCTATGGAGTTGGCGGCCCAGAAAGCAAATATGCCAAACCTGTCGCCGGTGTGTGGTCCGGCGGCAAGGACATCACCCCGGTCAGCAAAAGCGAAGCAATTCAGCTTATCAAAGAAAACGCAAACCGCAGCGAACAAGAAAGCATCATTGAAGGGCTTACGGTTTAATGCACCCCTAGACAACCCGCGAAAAATGTCGTATAATGTACGAGTATTCCTTCGCAGGATTCGGCGCGACAATCCCCCTTCTCGGTTATCAGGACCGAGAGGGGGGATGCTTTTTGACAGAAATTTGACAGGCCGAAATAGGTTATTCTGGGTAAAAATAGGGCATTTTAAGGCACAGAAACAGCTCAAAAACAGCCCATAAATAGGCATAGAAAAACCCGCAAACCGTTGGTATTCAATGGATTGCGGGTTTTCGTTGTTGTTTCTATTGTGATCTTTTCATTTATATAGATGTCGCAAATAAGAAATCGTTATTTTTCAACGTTTTCTCGTTCTTTTACAACGTTCTGACAGAGATATTCATTCAGTTTCTCTGTCGCCGCCTCTTTCTGCCGTTTCCGAATATGCGTGTACACATTTAACGTCGTTTGAATATCGGCATGCCCAAGCAGGTTTTGCGCGTCTTTTTCTCCCACTCCTGCCTCATAGAGGATAGTTGCATAGTAGTGCCTCAGCTGGTGGGACGTGACTTTCACCTTCCACCCGCGCAAACCAACGAACTTTTTCTTATCAGCTCCCTCTGGTATCACTTTCTTTTCCGCCAGCCCAACAGACATGCACCAGCGTTTCCAGGCATCAGAATACTCGTACAGGTGCATATAGCCCCCTCTCGACCCCCTGAATACCAACCCGCTTCTCTCACGCGGGAGCTGCTCTTTCAACTGTTCCAGGAACGAAATCTCACGTTTCCCGGCATCTGTTTTTGGTTTCTTTACACGTGGTGTTCCGTTTACAAACTCCACAGAGCGGCAAACATTGATGATATTTTTCTCCCAGTCGAAATCTTCCCATTCCAGAGCCAGCAATTCACCACGGCGCATCCCGGTAAACGCTTGAATCAATGGGAAAAGCCCAAACTCTTTGGTAAACCCTTCCCTGATTCTTTCCATTTGTTCATCCGTCGGAGGTTCTCGATCTCCTTCCCACAGGTTATTTGGCAGCTTCACGGAGTGTATAATATTGTAGCGCGTGATCCGTTTGAGGATCGCGTAATCCCATATTCCCTTCAATACGCTCCGCCGCTTCCCAACAGCGCTTTTCCCTAATCCTTTTTTTGCCATACCGTTCAGGAATTCGGCTATCTCATCGGCGTAAATATCATTGATATTTCTCCCACCGAACCACTCCTTTGCATCTGCGATCGGGGATTTATAGCTAGATTCAGCAGCCCAGCCTACACCCTCAACCTCTACTTTCCACGTTGCCCAGGCGTCCGCCACCGTCTCAAACAGCACAGCCTTCTCCTTGGCTTCCTCTTCGGACCGGCTCCATTCCGCCATCTTCCTTCTAACTTCCTTCTGCGTTTTCCCATAGAAGTACTTCGGCTTCGCCATCCCCGGCAACTTCACTTGCTCCTGCCAGCGTCCGTCCTTGCGTTTAATCATTGAAATTTACCTCCACATGTGTTATAGTGTGAGGGTATCCATACCAGATACACCCCCAAAGAACCGTCCGGGCCTGCGTCAACTCCTGGACGGTTCTTCCCTTTTGTCGATTAGCTCCCAGTTTCTACCTTTTCTGTTGTTCCCGCGTGGTATCCTGTCCCTGGTGACTGTATCACAGCAGCCAGGAAGGAAACCGCGTATAATGAAAGCAGAAATGGAGGGAACCAATGAACCTTGATCTAGTCGCACGGCATTTAGACGCCACCAACAACCCGCGAGAGGTGCGCTCACTTCTCGCTTTGGCTATCCCAAAACGCATCCATCATGGTAGCCATGCCGATCAGAAATTTAGCCTGGGCGGGAGTGATATCCTCTCCCCGCCGTATCCACCCCCGTTCTACAAGTAAATCCTCTAACCACTCCCTCGTGTCCTTCTTGGGCGCGGGGGAGCTTGTCTTCTCTTCGATTAAATCAGACTTGAGACACTGAAAGTAGTTAGCAAGTTTTTCAACTTTATCCATACGCGGTATTTTTACACCGGTACACCATGTACCCACGGCGGATATAGACACACCGGTAACTTTTGCAACCTCCGCTCTGGATACGTTGTTTTCGCGCATCATATCATTTAAGTTCCGTGCGAAAATCACTCTTACGTCTTTCTCTTCCATACAATTTCCCCTTTCTAATGGTGCGGCCTCATTATACACTAAAAGAAACATAAAAGCAATATTTTTTTGAAATTTTGCTACTTTAGGTGTTGACTTCTACTTTAAGTTGTGATACTATAAAGATGTCCTCAGGAGAGAGGGTGCGAACCTTGACAACTGAAAGAAATTCAAAATAAAGAGAGGTGAAAAAATGTTTCAAATCTCATTAGAAGCAGCACGGGTTAATGCAAAAATGACCCAAAAAGAGGTTGCATCAGCCATGAAATTAAGTCCAACGACGCTTATAAGATGGGAAAACGGCAAAGCAGCTCCAAGCGTTGTGCAGTTCCGAAAACTCTGTTCTCTGTACAACTGTCCGGAAGACATTGTTTTTGTACCCGAAAATGTTACTTAAAGTAGCAAATATTTTCAAAGAGAAGACCACCCAGGTTTCCCTGAGCGGCCTTTGTGAGGGCTATCTTCTGTCTTTGGAGCAGTACACAGCTCCGGCGACAGAAAGCACGGCAGCAAACACGTTGCTTATGATCCCCTGCGTCGTCTGCGACTGCGTAATTGCGAACACAACGAACAGCGTAGCCGAAACGATGCAGCAGACGAAGGTCACGCGGTAATATGCGCCGCCGTACACATGAGACGACGCATAGAACGCAATAGCAACAGCTAGCCCTTGGACAATCGTCGAGAAGAACAGGTATCCAAGTGTTCCTTGGTCATATCTTACAAGGGAAAGTTCGTTCCATATCACAATGGCGAACGGACCCACTAAGGTAATGACCCAGAACAACACAGCGGAAAGAATCGCTTTCCAAGTACTTCTTTTCTCTTCCATCCCTATCCACCCCCTTCCTGAACCCACTATATCAGATTCAGGGCCGACATGCAAGAAAGGAGGGCCAAAATGCCCAGAGAGTTGCCCGGCTTCCGGGACCAGCTGGAAGACATTCTGTCCTTCAGCAACGGGAACCGCATCCTCACTAAAGAGGAAGTCCAAATCTACACCGGCAAGAGCCGGAACTGGTGCGATAAGTATCTTGCTGTAACTAAGGCCGGCATCACCGCCCACGTCCTTGCCAGAAAGTTGGTGAGCTTATGAGCGATTCCGGGCACACTTCCCGAAAACCTGGGCGAAATCAGCGCTGGGACGTGAACGCGATCCGCTGGAATATGGTCTCGGGCACAGACAGGAAGCACACCAGTGGCTGTGAGGGATGCCGGTATCACGACTACTACGGCGACTGCATCTATATCCTCATAGAGGGCCACCGGCGCGGCGTCCCCATGAACCCAGGCGGCGGATGTAGCAAGAAGAGCGTTGGCAGAGCCAAGTCCGGCAAGTTCATCCTTACCGACACGCAGAAACAGATCGCCAAAGTCTCCAAAGCCTGGGACTTCGACACAGAGAAAGCCGCCCAGTTTTATGAACTCGGCGACAGTGATACAGCGATTGCCAACAAGTTAAAATGTCGCAAGCAATCAATCCTGGACTGGCGCAAGGCTACCGGGCGCGTGTCCAACTACATCCGACGCCGGGAGGGTAAGCTATGATCTACCGCATCCGGCACGTCCGTCTGAACGACGATGGACATGTCTGCTGGGAAGACCACCGGCGGACAGAGTACAAATCTGACCAGAAGACCTTGCTGGGCCAGATCATCACACGAAAAATCAGAGGCGGCAAAACTCGGACCTACCGCGTGGAAGCTGCCAAGTTAGAACCAAAGGAGATGCTGAAATGAACGCAGTACAGGCTATCAAAGCCAAGCACGACCTGGACGCTCTGCTGAAAGCCATCGCTCCCCGCATGGAGGAAAACGTCAAGGCCCGTCGTGCCAAGGAAGCCAGCCGCCACAAGTTAAACGCCGTCATGGCTAAGGCAGGGATTCCCCTGCGGGTGCTGTGATGACCCACGACCACCCCGTGTATCGGCGCTGTATCCGGTGTTCTAAGCACTGGAATGTGAGCGCCATCGAGCCAGGCCCGGACGTGTATGTCTGCCCGGTCTGCGCACACTTCTTCGAGAGGATGTTGAAAAAATGAAGAAAACCGTAGAGATCACCCGCGAGATCATCCATGACTTCATCATGGACGAACCCAGCGACTTCGTGGATTTCTGCCAGAAGCTTTATGAGGCAGAGGTCATGGCCTATCTGGACTACCGTCAGCAAGAGTTTGACGAGTGGATTGATAGCCGCATCAGAGGGGAGGGTTAAGCATGGGGATTCCCGTTCTGGTGTACGGCAAGTCCGGCAGTGGCAAGAGCCGTTCGCTCAAAAACTTCTCCCCCGATGAGCTAGTTTTGATTAACCCCATCGGCAAACCGCTCCCCTTCCGTGGCAAGTTCAAGTGGACTTTGATTTCTGATAACTACGCAGAGATCAAGACGTGGTTGTCAAAGATGCCGGTCGATACCGCCGTCATTGACGATGCCGGTTACCTTCTGACCAATCACTTCATGCGTGGCCACAGCGGCCCCAAGGGCGGAGGCAATACCTTTGACTTGTTCAATGCGATTGCCGACGAGTTCTGGCAGCTCATGTCCTTCATTCAGTACCAGCTGCCTGCCAACAAGATCGTGTACATCATCATGCACGAGCAGGCCGACGACTACGGAAACACCAAGCTCCGCACCATCGGCAAGCTGCTGGACGAGAAAGTCTGCATCGAGGGCATGGTTACCATCTGCCTGCACTGCATCGCGGACAAGGAACACCACTACTTCCGCACCAACAGCGACGGAGGCGACATCTGCAAGTCACCCGAAGACCTCTTCCCTCTTGAGATCGAAAACGACCTGAAAGCGGTGGATACGGCTATCCGCGAGTATTGGGGCATCACCCCGGAACCCGCACAGGAGGCCCCCAATGGGCAGAGCTGACAGCGGCGTTGCGCGGTATGTCTTTGCCAGCGCCACCGTGAGAGTGGGGTTCCCGGTAGACTTCCGGGGGAATGTATCCCTCAGTTGCTATCAATGCCCCTTTTATCAGCGCAACTATCGTTCTTGCGGCCTGAACAAGAAGATCGTTGCCTATCCCGAACACTATGTAGGGGACGAGTGCCCCTTAGAAATCGAAAAGGAGACTGACGAACATGAGAAAGATTGACTGGAACAACGTACAGGAAAGCACCGGCTTCTCCAACCCCGAACCCGGCGGCTACATCGCGCAGATCACCGCCGTGGAGGACGTGGAGAGCAAGGAGTATCTGCTCATCGAGTGGGAGTTCGCTTCCGGTGAGTGGAAGGGTGAGAATGGCAAGACCTACGCCCGCGCCGGGTTCTGGCCTACCCCCTATTTCGCCAGCTACAAGGAGGCTGCGCTCGGCTTCTTCAAGCATTTCAAGAAGGCTGTGGAAGAGTCCAACCGTGGATATGTATTCACCGAGGACAACGTGCAGGGCCTGCGTGGCCGCTACTTCGGCGTGATTCTCGGCGAGGAAGAGTACCAGAAGAAGGACGGCACCATCGGCACCCGCCTCAAGGCTGTGAACTCTGCCAGCATCCAGGACATTCAGACCGGCAACTTCAAGGTTCCCAAGAAGAAGCTCTTCAGTGGTGGTTCTTCCGCTCCCGCCCCTTCCTACGCTTCCCCTGCTCCCGCCGCTGACCCCTTCAACAGCGCCAACCCCTTCCAGGATATGACGCAGGACAAGGAACCGCTGCCCTTCTAAGGGGGTGCCCACATGATCTGTCGTGCAGAGAAGACCGGCAACTATACGGTCATGTGCAACCATCATCTGCGGAACAAGAACCTTTCGCTCAAAGCGAAAGGCCTTTTGTCCCAGGTGTTGTCACTTCCGGACGGATGGAACTTCACTTTTGAAGGGTTGTGTTCCCTGAACAAAGAAGGAAAGGAAGCCATGCAGTCCGCAATCAAGGAACTCCGAGAAAACGGATACTTGACGAAAGATAGAATCAGGAACGAAAAGGGACAGATTACGGACGTCGAGTACGTTTTCCACGAATTCCCGGTTGACGGAGAAACCGTATGCCGGAAACCCCGTCAGATGGATAACCCGCCACTATTAAATACTGATTCTATTAAATACTCCCCCCTCTCTAAAGAGAGACCCCCAGAGGGGGAACCCACTCCCCGCCGGGAGAAAAAGAGGTTTACTCCTCCCAAGCTGGAAGAGGTCGAAGCATATTGCCGGGAGCGGCAAAATGGTATCGACGCTGCCAAGTTTGTTGACTACTACGAAGCAGTAGGCTGGAAGGTAGGCAAGCAACCCATGAAGGACTGGAAGGCTGCTGTAAGAACGTGGGAACGCAGGGACGCAAGCAACGCCTCTTCCCAAGCAAAAAAAGAAGAGACTTACCGCGCCCCGGTTTGTGTCGGGTTCGATGAGGAAGGGAGGGGCATTTACAAGTGATGAACTCAGCCTATTCCCTGGAGGCTGAAAACTCTGTGCTGGGTTCCATTCTCCTGGACGCTTCGGTTTTTCCGGGCGTTCGGGAGGCCCTCACGGTGGAAGATTTCAGCAACACCGTAAATCAGGCCATTTACAAGGCCGCTGAGGGCCTGTTCAACGCAGGTAAGGTAGTTGACCCAGTAAGCATCAAAAGGGCCGCAGAAGCGATTCTAGGCGGGTCTGAGGACGTGAATCTGAATGACTACATGCTTCAGCTCCTGGAAATCACACCGACAGCCGCCAACGTAAGTGAATACGTCAAGTTGGCGCGAGACGCTTCCATGCGCCGTCAGCTCATCGAGATTGCCCGGAAGATCGAGATGTATGTAGAGAGCTACTCTCCGCCCAGAGAGGTGATCGCATCCGCTCAGAAAGCCTTGCAAGGCATTGAAAGCAACGAGAGAAACCAGGAAACCATCAGATTCTCTGATGCTCTAACTGACTTCCTGGTCCTTCAGGACGAGATTCAGACCGGTGTATGTTTATTCATAAAAACTGAATATAAATACATTGACAGAGTGCTGGGCGGTGGCTTGCTCAACAGCGGTTTCTACCTGCTGGCAGGCCGTCCGGGTATGGGTAAGACCACGCTGGGCTTGAACATCGTCCGTAAGGTAGCGAAGAAAGGCCTGCCGGTGTTGTTCGTCTCTCTGGAAATGTCCAAAGAACAGATCACGCAGAAGCTCCTAGCCCTGGAAACCGGCCTCTCCACGCAGGAGCTTGTCGGAAAGATGGACGCCCAGGCTGTGGACAGGGTGACGGAAGCAGTCACGCAGATACACGGCCTGCCGCTGACACTCAACCGCAAACCCGGCGCTACGGTGTCTGATATCGCAAACATGGCCCGTGCCGTGAAAGGCCTGGCTCTGATTTGCGTGGACTATGTGGGTCTCATCGAGCCGGACAACAGGCAGGTCAAGCGCTATGAGGGGGTGTCTCAGGTATCCCGCGACTTGAAGCAGTTGGCCTTGCGCCTGAACATCCCGATTCTCGGCTTGGCCCAGCTCAACCGGGAGGTTACCGGGCGGACGGACAAACGCCCTGTGATCTCTGACCTTCGGGATTCCGGCGGTCTGGAACAGGATGCGGACGGAATCATTCTGCTGCATCGCCCAGACTACTACGACCCAGAATACAAGCACGACCCTGTGACCCCCGTTATCTTGGAGGCCACGATTGCCAAAAACCGACACGGCCCCACCGGTAAGGTAACACTGGACTACTACCTGACCAACGGTCGGATTTTATGAAGGAGGTACCATGCTATTTGTCATTCCTCTGCCCCCTGTGACCAAAAAGAACTCGCAACGCATCATCAAGGTCAACGGACGGCCAATTATCATCCCGTCAGCCAAGTATGTGGCCTACGAGAAAGAGGCGATCAAGCACTTGAAGGTCTATCTCGGTGGTAAGGAACCGCCAAGAATAACGTATCCTTGCAATATAGAGTGTAAGTTTTACATGCCTACACACCGCGCTGTGGATAGAGCAAACTTAGAGCAAGCTATCCAAGACGTTCTTGTTCGTGCCGGTATCCTGGAGGACGACAACAGAGATATCGCGGCCACATCGGACGGAACAGAGGTCTTGTATGACAAGGACAACCCAAGGACGGTGATAAACATCACCAGAAAGTACGGCTATGAGCAGTGGAACAAAAAATACCAGAAGGAGGAAAACGCCTGAAATGGAAACAATAAAACTAGGTAGCCTATTTGACGGTTCCGGTGGGTTTCCGTTAGCTGCCTGTGCGGGATAACGCCGGTTAGCCCCCTCGCGGGGGCGGGAATTGAAATTTGTATGTGATGCAGGGAATCGGAAATTGCCTGAACAGCAAATAACCATTTTCGTGACCCCGCGAAAAAGGAGAAAAACCGATGATCGAAATCAAGAAAAACTGCACGCTGGAAACGACATGGAAGGAACTGAGGGACGATATTGAAGCTGCTTCCAACCCGCTGAATATCGGCGATGAAATCGACATTGTGCTGAAAACTGGCGAAAAAGTCACGCTGGTGTGTGAACGTGCAGGGCACAGAAGCGCAACGTTTTTCACGAAAAACCTGCTCGAAGATACTCATTGCATGAATGAGAATTGGAAAGCCAAAAACGGCGAGCAACTGAGTACGATGGAGGCATATCTCAGCAAACTGTTTCGTTTATTGCCGGATGACTTGCAGGAAGTTGTGACTGAGCCGCTCCGATTGTTGCGTGAGAAGGAAGTTTTCGGAAAAAACAACTACGGAGATGAAGAAGTGTGCGAAATGCTCCCACGCTACTCCAAGGAAGAAAACCGGATTAAAACGCTGAACGGCGTCCCGTTTCCGTATTGGTTGGCGTCTCCGGGTGCGAGCGCCTCCGACTATTTTTGCTCCGTGATCGACGACGGCAGCAGCTACTACTACATCGCCAGCATCAGCCGTGGCGTGTGCTTCGGCTTTGATATTTAATCAAAAATCTAACAATCGCGGGGCCTTTGTGCCCCGCATAGGAGGAAAACAAATGAACGAACTGAACCAATACGGTATTCTGTCCGGGAACGAAATCCGGCAGCGCATGTCCAAGGGGGATATCGTTATCGAACCGTTTGACCCGGCACAGCTTGGCCCCAACAGCTACAATCTGCGTCTGCATCCCAGGATGTTAATCTACACCGAAGCGGTGCTGGACCCCAAAGCCGACAACAGAACGCGGGAGATTATCATCCCGCCGGAGGGCTACGTGTTGAAGCCCGGAAGGGTGTACATTGCTAGCACCGAAGAGTGGACGGAGACCTACAACCTGGTCCCCATGCTGGTTGGTCGCTCTTCTGTGGGCCGTCTTGGACTGGGTGTCCACGTCACAGCAGGGTTCGGGGATGTTGGCTTTAAGGGCAGGTGGACGCTAGAAATGGTGGCAACGGAACCTGTGCGAGTGTACCCCGGCATGAAGATTTGCCAAATCTACTACCACACCATCTGTGGTGAGATTTTGGACGAATACAGCGGTAAATACGTCGGCCAGAAGACGGCTACTCCGTCCCGGCTGTATCAGGAGATGTGCCATGAAACGTGAGGACATGGAACAACTCCCAGAATTGGAAATCAGCAGGATAGCCATGGAGAAGAATACCAAAGGTGTAGCAACGAAAGACGCTAAATTGGCCCAGCGAATCATGTACGAACGCTTGCATTGGCCCTGTGCAACCGCACCGAGTCAGCACAGCGACGGGCACGGAGGTAAATACACAAAAACAGGTGTGCGTTATGGGCACACTTACAACTGAAAGGGGCAAAAATGAAAGACTTGCACACCCTGGACAAATACCGCAACAGGGATTTTGAACGCCAATACTACGGCACAAACGGAGACGCTGGAAACAGCGTCTTCCGGGTGCCTGTTGGCAACGGCGGCGGCTGGGAACATGTTAGCGTGTCCCCAACCAACCGGAAGCGCACGACAGCACCGACCTGGGAGGAAATGTGCGAAATCAAGCGCATGTTTTTCCAGGAGGATGAGACGGTGGTAGAGTACCACCCAGCCAAGGCGGACTATGTAAATCTGCATCCCCTGTGCCTGCACCTCTGGCGATCTACGGGGGTGGAAATGCCAAAGCCGCCGAAAATCTTTGTGTGAGGGGGAGTGGAATAATGGACGGCCTTATAAAATTTCCGACCGTCTACATGGATGATGAAACAGCCGTGAATATCGTGAAACACAGTCTGACCTACATGGAGGGCGATGGGTTGACCTTTGAGGCTATGACCTACGCGATAGAGTGCGTTGCGACGTCTGACGAAGCGTGTTCTAGGCTGTCTATCGTTGATCTTCAACACGCACTGCGTTGGTTGTTCGACCACTACGATTTCAAGTAACCGTGTTGGAATCGACACGGTTAAACTGGTCGATTTCGACCAGTTTAGAAAGGGGGCAAAATGAACATCCCAGATGAAATGAACTGCTGGAGCCAATTCCCAGCCATGGTAGGCGGTGCTGCCTGCTATGAAGCCCTAGCGGAAGAGTGCATGGAGTTGGCCCACTGCGCCCTGAAACTTGCCAGAGTTTTGCGGGGAGATAACCCGGTTAAAGGGAATGGAGCGGGCTACCTGGATAAGCTGAAAGAGGAATACACGGACGTTATTTCCTGCGCTATCGCCCTGGGCCTGAAACCCAATGCGGATATTTCCGTATGGAAGTGGGAGAGGCACAAGAAGCGGCTAGAAGAAATGGAGGGGAAATAATGGAGTTGGAAATCAAGCCCTGCCCTAAGTGCGGGAATCAAAAGGTTTCTGTGAGTGGAATTTTTAGAGAAAGCGACGGGAAAGGGTGTGCTCATGTTAAGTGCAAACAGTGTGGCTTTACTGGACCGTTCGCAGAAACCGCAGAGGAAGCAGTGAAGGTTTGGAATATTTTGATCGTTGAGGTATTTCAAAGAATGAATCCTCATCACGAAAAGGAAGGAGACGCAATGAAGAAGCATGAACCCTGCCCCGTTTGTGGTAAAGCAAACATGGAGGTCAAACAAATGACCCTTTCCAAAGAAGAAATCATTCGTGGAGAGCGAAAGTTCCGCGCCGTGTGTCGGAAGTGCGGTTGGGCTGGCCCTGAACGCGGCAACCCGAACGATGCGTTGTGGTATTGGGACAAAACAATCAAGCAAATTCACGGAGAAAATGAGCCAAAGGAAAAACCGGCTAGAATACCGGAAAATGTGGCTTTGATCGAGCGTGTCATTGGAGGGCTAGATTGTTGTTTGATGGATAAGCCTTGCGAGGATTGTCCTTACAACGATGGGAACAGAGGAAGTACGGAGTGTATCAGCCACCTGCTTAAGCTGGCAACTAAGCTACTATCTGACTACCGTGACGCAACCGTTCTGATGAACGCAGAGAAGAAGGATGCCACAAGAAAAAGCATCCTGGACGCCGCCACAACATGCGTCTGCAAAGAGAGAAACGACCAGTACGGGGAACCAGAAGATTGTTTCCAGGATATCGCCAACCTCTGGGCAGCTTACAAAGGAACCAACTTCGATCCATTTGACGTGGCTATGATGATGTCCCTGTTAAAGGTAGCACGAGCCAAAGCGAACCCTCAGCACACAGATAACTACATCGACCTCTGCGGCTATGGAAGCATCGCCGGAGAGTTAGCGAACAAGGAGGAAAACGAATGAAAATCTTTATCTCTCAGCCCATGCAGAACAAAACCGACGCCGAAATCCTGACAGAACGGGAGCGGGCTATCAAAGCCGCTAAAGCCAAGTGGGGTGATGATGTGGAGGCTCTGGAGAGTTTCTTCCAGGGCGCCCCTGCCGAAGCAAAGCCGCTGTGGTTTCTGGGCGAAAGCTTGAAGGTCATGGCGGACGCGGATGCTGTTATCGTATGCAAGGGGTGGAGCTGTGCCAGAGGGTGCAAGGTGGAGATCGCCGCCGCAGATGCGTACAAGTTGCCGATTTTCTTTCTGATCGGCGATAAATTGCGCGGATACAACGAGTAACCTGTGCAAAAAATGCACAAATTAGAAAGGGGAACCAATGATAGAGTTTGAACACACAGAGGTAGTGGGCTGGGAAGCCGCTATCCGGGGGATGCGAAACCCCATGAACTCCTGGGAACGGTCGGACAGCCAACTGTGCAAGAGCGTGGACGGTTTCGAGGATTGCCGTTTGGGAGTTCATAGAAGTTGTCCACGCGGGGACGAGGGCTACTTCAAAGAAGACATTTTCTGTGTCGGAAAGAACGACTTCGAGCTGATGCAGCGCCTTATCAGGGCCGGAACTGACCACCGCAAATTTATGCGGATGATCGTGGTGTATGCCGATGTTACTGCGCCAAGATCGTTTTGGTCCGAAATGGACACATACAAGGTCGGGACGGTATCAAACTCCTGCTCCACCATGCACAAGCTACACTCTAGGGACCTCACGTTGGATGATTTCAGTCACGAAAACCTGATGAGAGGGGATGAGTTTGACGGTACTTGCAAAAGTTCGATGCTCGCCCTGATTGACACGATAGAAACGATTAACTACTGCCGCAAGGAATTCTTACAAACCGGAGATAAGCGATGGTGGAGACAAATGATAAACCTCCTCCCCCAGAGTTACAATCAGCGGCGCACATTGATGCTGAACTACGAAGTACTTGCCAACATCTACCACGCCCGTAAAAACCACAAGCTGGCGGAATGGCGGGAGTTCTGCCGCTGGGTCGAATCCCTCCCCTACTCCGAACTCATCACGGGAAAGGAGAAGTCGAATGACTGACGAACGAGTGAGGCGGGAAAGACGCCGTGTGAAGCGTCTGGCTGCTGGACTGTGTGCGAAATGCGGAAAGTTCCCGCATAGACCAGGTGTCCAAACCTGTGTTTCTTGTTTTGAGAAGCAAAAGGAGCAGGATAGGAAAAAATACCTGAGAAAGGCAGCAGAAAAGAAACTGGAAAGGAGAGAATCGGAAAGGCCGAACACCATCTGTATTGACTGCAAGCACGCCGTTCCCGCAGCGGACGGCAAATACGGCTGCGAATGGTCACGATCGTTCCAGCCGGTCACTGGTTGGGTGGCGGTGCGGCGTGACTTGAAGGTACAGGAAGGGGCTGGGAGAACCCGCCTATCCCTGTCCTACAAGGTAGAAAGCTGTCCCAAGTTCATCGAAGGATAAAAGGATAAAAGGAAGGGCCGCCCGGTGTGGGTGGCCCTTCTTGTTATTTGCCTGCGGCGATGTTTTCAATTGCTTTCTGCTTGGCATGTGCCCAGTCTTTCTTCCAGGGCGTCCCTCTTTGGCTGTTGACGTAATCGTAGTAAGCTGCTCTTTCAGCTTCCGTTGCATCGACAGCCATAAGTGCCCGGTAAATTTTAACGTAACTGTCTTTGCCGTTCGTCTCTACGGAAGAAGCAAAACTGGCTTGTTTCTCGGTAGATACCGCGTTATTCAAGGCAGTTTGTGCTTTTTCTTGTTTGGCTGTCTGTGCCCCTTGCGTTTTTGCAAAGTCAGACCAAGATGTTGTTACGTTCTTGTCTTTGTAGGCGTTATACAGCTTCTCTTGCTCTACCGGGTCGCTGGTCTTGCCAACGATTCCCTTATAAAGCTCAGAGTTGCTGACATCACCGTTGTCGTTGGTATCAAATTCTTTCTTGGCGTTCAGAAGGGCTTGAATTTCTTGCGGGTTATCGTAACCAGCATTTTTGACTTTCTGATAGGAATCCGCTTTTACAGGATTCATCTTGAAGAACTTGATGGAATCGCTCAGATATTCTTTCTGGGAATCGTTCAAATCAGAACGCCCATTGATGTAGTCCTCCAGCATACCTTGTTTAACAACTTCATCGTCCGTACTGTCATCGTTTTCCAATGTACGCTTGTAGGCGTACACAGAAGCGAAGGTAGACGGGTCAAGGTCGACTTTCTCCTTACCGGCCTGTGCCGACTGAATCCACTTAGCTTCCTTCTCAGCGGGTTCCCCTGCTGCGATCTTTCCAATGCCATTGGCGTAGTCATACACTGTTTCAATGTACCGTGCCTTGTCGTCGTCGGACATGTTCTTGTAAGTATCTGTCTGCATAAACTGGGTGAGAATACGGTATGCCTCTTGCCCCTGTGTTTTCTGTCGTGCAGACCACTGGTCAGCCGTCATTTTCCCGCCCATGAAGTCAGCAGACTGTTTTACAGAACTGGGGAACACGTCAGTATACCCAGCGTCATAAAGCCGCTGCAATTCGTCCTCCATAGCGGAAGAGTTCCAGGTAGAGGAATAGCCAGGGGACAAGAAATTGTTAAAGAAACGTTGTAACGGAGTACCTGTTTCTTCCGTTCTGCCCCAAGCATCCAGGTAGTCGATCTGGTTATATTCCAGACCGGGAACCTTGTTCAGTGTCTTGCCAATCAATTTTTGCAAGGACTTGGGCAAGGGACTGTTGGGGTCATAGAAGGTGCTCTGTCTGGTGCTCTCCCCTGTCCGTTCGATCTGGCCGCCCAGCGTGGGAAGGAACTGGGTCAGGTAGTTTGTCAGGACGTTCGACACAATAGCGCCAAGGCCATTGTCGCTGAACTTGATGTTATCAATGGTGTCGTTCAGGGATTGCAGCATAGACATTTCCAGCATTGGGTCTGCGACGTTTTTCAGAACATCGAGGAACTGGAAGAAGTTCAGGCCCTCTCGCTGGTCATAAGCGTTTTTTAACTCCACGCCAACAAAGAACGGAAGCGCTTCCGGGGCCAGCCAGTCCAGGGTATAGCTCTTGTCTCCGATCTGCAAGGCGTAGCTCTGAGCGCCGCGTAGGTCGTTGAAATCGTCCTGCTTGTCGTCGCCGGTACTGCCAGCAGAGATCAAGCCCTTCGCAAACATGAGGCCGCCCAAGGCCAGCAAACCAGTACCGGTCAGGCCAGCGGCAATGTTGTCAATGGCCTCCGCCGCCGTTTTGTTGCCGTTTCGCACCTGGGCTAAGTCGTAGGTCAGGCCCTTCGCAAGGCCAATGGGAGAATACTCCACGCCGCGAACCAGGATATTTGCAGGGGTCTTTTTGAAGGGAAGAACACCCTCGACCAAGTAGCTTGCAGCGCGGTCAACGGCGTTGTTGCTGTGTTTCAGGCGATTCGACCGTGTAACAAACTCGCTGAAAGCGTTCAAGTCACGATAGGTGGCTTTCTGAGCTTCCAGAATGGCGTACTCCTGGGCTTTATTTTTTACCTCCTGAGAGATCGTGTCGTTCATGTAGTCCACGGCGCTGATCTTGTTGGCTTTCAGATACATAGCAAGAGATTCTGCGTAAGCAGGGCGGGAAAAGATCATATCTTCTTTATCAAGAAGCCAAGAGTTTGCATCAGAAATTTTCTGGAACGCTTTACCAATCGGAGACGTAAATACTTGTTGGCTATCTCTGATGATAGACTGTGCTTCATCATACTTACCACCGTTTTTGATAAGCTCTTCGACATTCAAGAAATCGTTCCAACCAGCCTGCAACAACGCTCTGTCTGATTTGCTTCCTACGTTAATCAACGCCTTTGTACGATCGTTGACCTTGAACGCACCTTCCATAGAAGCTGCTACAACGTTTTTCATCATTCTGGCAGGCATGAAACCAGCGTTGCCCGCTAAGTTTCTATCGTGCGTCCGAATATTTCCGAGCATCATCGTGTACCGAATCACATCGAATTTATCTCTCCAAGTAGCAGGCATTTTTCTGCCAATGTCACGATAAATTTCCTTCCGAATGGCATCCCGTTCTTCCTGTGTTTCTGCTTCAATGAAGCGCTGAACCAGTTCCGGGTCAAGCTCAATGTCCTCAAACTTGGGAAGCCCAGTTTCTTTATCCACCTTAGACCGTCTCCGTGCCTTTTCGTTCAGGTTTTCCACGGTCTTTGTGATGGAGTAGAGCTGTCCTTCCGGAGACATTTTATTGATGAGATTGAAGCCCTGCAAAGCCTGTGCGGTATCCTTTGCGTAGTCAATCATTGTGTTAAGAATATCAAGAGCCGCAATGGAGTCTCCTGCGTTCACTGCGTTGTTGTACAGGGTGATACCCATAGCGGTATTGAACTTGCTGGAACTGCCATTCTGCATGGCTCCCATCCAGTCTTCCTTCGCCCTTTGAAAGCCTACATTTTCAATCTTCTGCCGAACCTGTGCGGTGGCTTTTGCGTCGCTGTAAACCATTCTGGAAAATTCACCTCTGGCAAGGGCATTCTCCATCTTGGTTACAAAATCATTGGGTGTGATATTGGCGTTCATCAGTGTGGAAGCGGTCTTACTGGTCAGGCGACCATAGGGGTTCATGGTAGGAATTTCTTCCCTTGCTCTCCCTCGCTCTGCTTCCGTCTGCTGATAGGCGCTTTCATTGATTCTGTGGAACTGGTCGCCCGGCGTGTTTTCTACCCAGGAGGCAAAGTCACCGGCAAAGTCTTTGGAAGCCGCCCCCATTCCTTCCGGAAGGCCGTTTTCCTCGTTGACAGCTCCCTGCTCCTGTGCTACACTATCCATAGAAGACGGCGTAACTGTGTCGCTGGGGTTGCCTGAAAGGGTCCTGGTTTCGATCGGCACAGTTGCGCCGTCTTCATCTGTTAACAGGACTTCATGCAGGTAATACTTGCCGTAGTTCGGGCTTTCTTTGCCGTACTTGTGTACGATCACGCCCATATCATAGATCTTATCGCCAATCTGGATTCTTCCTCCAAAGGTAACGCTGTCAGTTCCGCGGCCTTTCCAATTCGTTTGCTCGTCGATTACGATTCCATTTTCAATGACGGTTGGAACGGCAGAAAACGCAATGGCTTTATTTCTTCCCATCCCGTGGGACACGGAATTTTTAGCACCGCGCCGTGTCAAAGCAATGTCGCCAAATCCGAGGCGGGTCACTTTGTTGCCAAGGGAAGTAAAAAAATCGGAAACTTGGTCAACGATGTGTTTCCCGCTAGGTGCGAACTCAGAACCGTCCATTTTAGCGAGAATACCTCCCTCTGCAATGGCGTCTCGGTTTTCACGAAGGTTGTCAAGCAACTTGCCAGTAAAACGTTTCGATTCACTAGGCTGTGCTTGCGTTTGAGCTTGAGATTGGGGTTCAAATTGAGCCTGAGATTGAGCCTGAGATTGAGCTTCCGGTTCTGTATCCAATATAGCTTGAAGATTTTCGCGTTCTTCTTTAATCTCTTGCAGATTGTTAAGAAGGTTTTCTTGTTCATTGGAAAGCCGAACCGCATTTTCCATGTTACGCTCTTCAAACATTGCTTCCATGTTTCGCTTGAGCATAGCTCTTACGTTGTTTTCCATATCGTCCAGATAAGGAAGCAACCGTTCAGCGTCAGCACGTGTACGTTTCACTCTTTCAGGTTGGTTTTGTACAAGATCACCGGTATTTTGAGTTTGCCCATTCTGCTCTTGTTCCTGAGCAGCAGGAGTTGGATTTTCAGTTTCCCGTAAAAGCTGTTCTTGCTGTTCCTGGATTCGTTGCCGGTAAGCTTGTTGCGCGGCTTCCAACCTCTCTTTTGCGCTCCGTGTAGGTTCCTGCACAGGTTCCGCCTCTTGCGTTCTTGTTTGCAGGTCTGGGTGGAACGGAACGTTCAAACGCGCTTCCAGCTCTTCGCGTTCGTTTGAGATTCTTGCTCTTTCCGCAGTGATCTCGTTTTGCTCATTGATAGCGTCTTGCATTTCTGCGTCTGTCTTTGCAGAAAACGCGCGTTTGTTTGCGCTTTTGAAACGTTCGTTCAATTCCTGTTCTTGTTCGTTGAGTTCCAAAAGCCGTTTGCGCTGCCACCTTTTCTCTGCGACTTGTTCTTTTACGGTCGACTTCTGTTCCTGCGCCTTGGAAGCACGAATCAAGGGATTCGCAGATTCCTGCGTAGGCTGTTCCTGAATGGGTCTGGGAGCTTCTTCAACCGTTGGGGTGGGTGTGGTGTCCTCGGTGGGAGAAGGGCTATTGTAGGGCGTTCTACCTGCGCCAATGGCACTGCCAATCACATGACCGCCTGCACCAAACGCAGCACCGGAAATCGCGCCAATGGCAGCGTTTTCAGCCAGGTCAGAAAGGCTGAACTTCGCCTTGGGGTCTCTGGCCGCTTTGTCTGCCAACCAGTTCATGGTGTAGGAAGCAGATTCTTCCGTTGCTTCAATACCCGCCTGCTTTGCCACTGCTTTGATAAAGTTGGTGCCGCCGCCACCCTTGACCAACTTGAGTAAGCTGTCCATGGGGATTTTCTCGGTGAACGCTTCGATGCCGCCGGAAACAAGGCCACGGGCAAACGCTTCCTGTGCGGATACCCTGTTGTCCTGCTGCAGTTCACCGGCCTTTTGGCCCGCGGCCAGAGCGCCCATGCCGCCCAAGGAGATTGCTTGGCCTGCGCCCGGAATCACGTTAGCAGCCAGGAAGGGAGCCATTTGCAGCATGGAGATACCGGCCTTGGTCAGCAGTTTGCCGCCCCCGGTCTTAGCGTTGTTCACCAGGTCTTCGGTTGCCTCAGAGCTTGCACGAAGGGCCTGCATACCGGGGGTGTCTGTGCCGATGTTCTCTTTTGCCTTGGCGGCGTTGGCCTCGCCCCGCATCTTGGCTGCATTTGCGTTCAGGCGGATTTTCTCCCGTTCGTCCTGTTCCTTGTTTGCCTCATGCTGAAGGTATTCAGCGGTGTATTTCTTGGACTGGTATTCCGGGTCATAGCGGTTGGCAACGGCGTTCTGGGTGGCTTTTCGTGCTGTTTCCAGCAGGGTCAGAAAGCCGCCCTTCAAGCCTTGCCCGACAGCGGTCCCCCACTTCTTGTTCTGCTCTTGTTCCCATTCGTTGGGAGTATAGATTTGGCGTCCGTAGGCGTCCGTGTTAGGGTTTTCTACGGGTCTGTCTTCGGCGAATTTGTGGTACGCTTCTGACCGTTCGTAGTCATAGCTGCTTGGTTCCAAACGTACTTGCTGGCCCATCTGGGCGGCTTGTTTCATCAGCTCTTCGTCTCCGGTTTTCTGTCCGAATTCATAGAGAGATTTAGCAACGCGCAAATTTTTGCGTCCACTGTCGGACATACCAGCATATTCATCTTGCCTTATTTCAGGTGTGGTGAAGTCAGAGCCGCTTTCACCGCCGGAGTAGCCCTCAGTCATGCGGATACGTTCCGCCTGCGCGTGGGCTTCCGCCTGCATCTGTTTGCCTCTCTGGGTGTATCCTTGGTCGATCAGACGCTGTCCTTTGTCCCATTCGTCTTTCCAGACTTGTACGTTGTTCTGTTCTTCTTCGGAGAGGTTCTTCGTGTCGGCGCCGGAGAGCAGCGTCTTAGAACCGCCGGTATAGCGGTTCTCTTCAAAGGCTTTCTTGTAGTTTTTCTCTGCTTTCCGGGCGCTGGAAAGCGTCTCGGAAAACAAACGCTTGTCTGCGTCCTCTCTGGAATAGTTGTCAGCCTGACCGGTCTGTGCCTTTCGTGCTCGACGGCGAAGCGCTCCCATGGGGGAGTTGTTGCGGTCATTCTCGGCTTCCAGTTCCCTTTTGGCCTGGTCTGTTGCCATGATAGCAGGCCGTTTGTGGCTGTCGCTGAGTGTGGCGGACATGATTCGCGCATCCCGGTTCATGGGTTTGGGCTGGTTCCCGGATTTCCCGGATTTGCTCCCCTTATTCCCGGATTTACCACCATTGCGATTCCAAGAGGATTGCACGGTTTTTGTCTTGTTCTTCCCCTTCCCGGAATACATCTGCGTATAGGTAGGAGTTTCTTTCCGCAAATGGTCCATCGGGGTAGAAAGAGGCGTGTTCTTGTCGGCCTTCTTGTCCTTCCGGGCCATCATGCCGAAATTTTCATTTCTCAAAGACACAGTCTGAGAAGGGTTCGACTTAATGTGATAGGCTGGACCTAGCTTTTGCCCGTCCCTTGTTCTGTCTTTTCTCTTCGCCATGGATAAGCCCCCTTCTTAGTGATACTGCATGTAAAGTGCCGCGTTGGGATTCAAGGCCAACCAACCCCGGCGCATGTTGTTGACCTGGTCAGAGCTGAACCCAAGTTTCAGATACCCGGAAAAGTCTCCGTACTTTGCCATGTCCTGCGCCTTTTGCAGGGTCATTTCCTGGTTGTACTGGTGGGTGTCCTTGTTGAAGCCTGCAATGTCCACGTTCAGGTTTGCCTGGTCTTTTGCCACGCTCACCAGGCTCTCAGCGGCTTTCTGGTACTCCTGAAGCAGGGCGGCAGCACGCTCGTACTCATTGTTTGCAATGGCCTCCGCAATGCTGTTCTGATACTCCACGTACAGGCTGGAAAGCTGCTGCTGAACTTTGGTCAGGGCGTTGGCTTCGTTCGTGCGAAGGGTACTCATGTTGCTCTGAAGCTGGTTGCCCATGGCAAGTGCCGCCTGAGAGCCATTTCCTGCGTTCATGCCGGTGTAGGCGGCGCTCTCGTTGAAGTTCTGCTGCTGTTTTAACGCCTCTGCCGCGATTTGGTTCGCCTGCGCCTGGTAGGTGCCGGGGATCTCCTTCATTGCGTTTTCCAACTCCATGCGGCTTTTGTCGTAGGAAGATTGCAGAGCGGCAAGCGCTTTCTCTTTGGACGCTTCATAGAGGTTGTTCACAGCGTCGAATTGGCCCTTATAGGTGGGCAGGCCCATACTAGGAAGGGTATCCTCTTCCAGCTTAGTAGGAAGGTACTGAGAGCCGTCAGAACCGCCAGAATAGCCGTAGTTCTGTCGAATCGTCTCAGCGGCAGTGTGAGCTTCGTCCATAGAGCGCTTGTCTCCAAGTGCTTTTGCCTGCTCATAGCGCTCTTGCAGCGCTTTGATGCGGTCTGCATCACTGCTGGATACATTGGCGTCATGGTAGCTGCCAAGCGAGTTGTAGGAGCCATAAGGTCCCGTGCTGGTTCGGATGGACCACAAACCAGAAGCGGGGTTGTAAGTTGCACCAGCGGTGCCGGGGCGAACCACCTTGTAGTTACCGCCAGCAGTGACCACAGTGTCACCGATTTTCGTTCCAGTTGGGGCGTTCCCATCGGCACCCACGTTCCAGGTTCGGTTTCCTGTGGTGGTGTTTCCGCCGGAAGGAATGGTAACAGAGTTACCACCAGAGTTTCCGCCAGAAGAACCACCGGAACCCATAGAGCTTGCCGCATTTTTAATGGAGCTTGCTTTGTCCGAAGCCGCTTTTGTTACTGCGTTAGCAACGGAACCGAGTGCGTTTTTAATGGAGTTTGTAGGAAGTGCCATACTCGTTCCCCTTTCTCTTTCCTGTGTTCAAGTAGGCCCCCGTCCGGCTTTGGGCGGGGGCCTTTGCGTTCATCTGTTTCGTTCCACGCGGTCGATTCGTTCCCGAACCTCCATGCTCCATGCGTCGATGTGTGCTTTCATCTCGTCCCACACCGTTCTGGTTCCTCGCACGTGTTCTGCGTCGTCGGTGTCCAGGATGATGTCAGCGATGCGACACAGGTTCTTTGCGTGGGAAAGCTCCTGCTTTGCCATGGACAGGTAAAGGTCTTTCGCTTCCCCGTTCTTGGCGTAGATCGCTTCCTTGGCATACTTCTGCGCGTCCGAGACTTCGTCCAGAGCCGCGTCATACTTTGCCATGATTTTAGTTAAGTGTTCCAGATGTTCCATGTCTAAGCCTCCTTGATATAGCGGTACAGCTTGTCCAGGTCTTCCTCAGAACACTTGAAACCGGCGATGCTGACCGGCCACTTGCCCTGTGCGTGGTTCTTGACGGCGGTGTACGCTTTGTCCACGTCCACTTGCTCCCCGTCCACCAGGCAGAGCATAGCACCCAAGGGGTGCTTGAGCATTGCCTCGCTCTTCCCTTCCAGGAACAGAGCAGCACCGGCACCGAATAAAATGCCTTGCCACTTAGGAAGGGTAGGAACCAGCTCCCGGTCTACGAACGCCGCTACACCGCGTTTCACTTTCTCAAAAGATTCCATGTCAGTACCTCACAGAAAAGAGAAAGGGGGGCGATTGCCCCCCCGATAGTCGTGTTACGCGCCAGCAGCTGCCGCCGCAGTGGGAGCAGTCCAGGAATTCTTTGCAGGCATCGGCTCAGGACAGACACTGGTAGCCGGGATCACCAGCTTGGTCAGGCCCTGGAGCTGGGCAACCTGCGCCTGCAAGCAGGAAATGGTTGCGCCGGTGGTGCCGTTCAGAACTGCCTGGTTCATGTTGATGGCGTACTGCTCGTCCTTGTTCTTGCCGATCAGGTCGCGCAACTCGCGGTCACGCCGGTCAAGAGTGGTGTAAACATCGACCATCTTCTGGTCGAAGTAGGCGTTTGCCTTGAGCAGGGAGATTTCGGCGTCCTTCGCTCCGATCTCCTGGGTCAGGTTCAGCTCATAGCGGTTGACAGCGGTGTTCTCGCTGCAAGTGCAGTTGCCAGCACCAGCCATTCTGGCTACGCCCCAGCCGCCATTGAGCAGGCCCAGAGCGGTGCCAGCGATGCCAAGGCCTAAGCCGGAACCAGCCACACCTTTAGAAGCATATTCGCGTTCCATATTTTTTTCTCCTTCGCAGATTTATTTAGCTCGCCCAAGTCCGCGCGTCAACCTAGGTCCGCCATTACTCACAGTATACACCATATACAAAAAGTATACAAGTCTTTACTGTGCGTAATTTTTCGACATTTTTAGCCTTCTGTGTAGATGCTCCACCAACGCTCATCCGTTCCCGGTACGGTGGTGTTGCCATTGATATTGGATTTGTACAGCGTCCCATTGTAGTCCACAATATCCCCCGTGTTATAGGCGTCATGCGCCCCCGTGGGCTGCGCCCATTTGGGGTAGCCTGCCTGGGTCAGGCCGATGGGGGTATACAGGGCAGGAAGGGCATCGGGGAGCCAGTCTGCCTGGCTGGTGTGGCCTTGGGCAACGCGGTACAACTGGGGGTCTCCTACGTTGTTTTCGCCGTAGGTAATAATGTTCCCTTGGGTGTAGGTCTTGCCAGCCTCCCATGCAGGGTAGATGCTGGGGATTTCCAACGCCTGCTCATCGGTCAGGGAAGCCGCGTACATCTGGATAGCGCGGCGTAGCTGTTCAGCAGCTTGCAGTTTGTTCATTCTGTTACCCCCAGTAATACAGCAAGAATACTGTTAACTTCGTCACTTTCTTTCAAAATGGTTACTTTATTGATTTCGTTCGCGCGGGCTTCATAAAGAAGATTTTCTTTATCTGCCGCAACTCGCTCCTGCAAATCCTCACCGTCCGGGACCTCTACGGTGTACTCATCGTAGACCCAACCGGTTCGTTCGTCTGCCGTTTCCTCAACCGGGTTCAGGCAAAAGCGCACCAGCGCCGTGCCCGGCTTGTTCGGGCAGCTTTCTGCCGTCCATTCGGGCGGCTTTACGTCTCCGTGTACTCGCACGTCGAATCACTCCTGTCAAGTATTTCATTCCAACAGGCCGAATGTAGCGGTCTGTTAGTTTCTTCTTTGCGCACATTTTCAACCGGCCAATTCGAGCCATAAGTGCCTGTGCCATTTTCACAGCAACACCGCCGCGTTTCTTGCGTTTCACTGCCCGCCGACACTGCCGCATAAGCCGCAGGCAAGGGCGCTTACGTAGGATAATGCACGTTCGGCTGAAACGGTACCCAATGGCATCGACAGCCCGCTTCGACACAGGGAATACGGCCCAATCTCCCTTGAGGGAAAGCCCTATCGTCTTGAGATAGGAGCCTACCGCTTTCAGAGCTTTGTGCAGTGCCCGTTTGCTACGGGAGAACAGGGTCACGTTGTCCATGTATCGCACCTCACAGGTCACACCCTTCTGCTTGCAAAGCACCCGGTCCAGTCCTTCTAGGTAGAAGTTGGCAAGCCATTGGCAAATGTAGTAGCCGATGGCTAGGCCGTCCTGAATGATGCTCATCACAAGCCGGACGAAGCGTCTGTCCTTGATTTTGTGTTCCAAGGCCCTTCGCACACCATTTGGTGGGATACTGTCGTAGAACTTCCGCACGTCGCACTGAGCAGCGTACTTACTACTTTTTGGGCGGCGCTGTACCATGCGCCCGATTTGTTTCACGGCTCTTGCACCACCTCTGCCCGGAATACTGGCACACGACCAGTGGTGCATGCCACGCATCAGCACGGGTTTCATAGCCCGGACGCACAGCCAATGAACGCAGGAGTCAGGGAAGAACGGAACGACTTTGATCTCTCTCCACTTCCTGGAGCTTTGGTCGTAGACCTGCTTGATTTTCGGCTTGGTCGGAACGAAGGTATCCGTGTCCAACATGACAAGCAGCTTCTCAGCGTACTCGTCGATGTTTGCCAGCACCCGCCGTACACTTCGGCGGTTCTTCTTTCTCTTGCTGGCGAGAAGTATCGTTTCTTTGATAAATGCCATGTTCAGCATTTTGTCATAGAGGAATCCAACACGTTTAGGAATGGTATCACATCCTTTTTACCTGCGGGGCCGTTCGAGAGCTTGCCTACTAGACCCCGTCCTCTGGGTATGATTTCCGTCAAGGGACGAGGGAAAGCCTGCGCAATGAGACGATTCAAATTTGTTGGAAAAAGTAGACGCGCAGAGATGTTCGAGTCCGAGTTCGACGACGAGTAGTTGGCATTGAAGTACAGCAAACCCGCGTTCGAGCCGTTGTTCCAGTTGCCACCCACATTGAGCACGTGCCACCCGGAAGACGAGAAGGCGTCGGGCGCGGTAACACTCCACGACGCGCAGACAGTCCCTTAGTTTATTTCATTGTTAGAAACGCTTTATAAAACGCCCGGGGGTTGCGACCCCCGGTCCCCCGGAGGGGACTGTGTTCGGCTACGCCTCACACAGGAGACGCGCAGAGATGTTCGAGTCCGAGGACGACGACGAGAAGTCGGCAAGGAAGTACAGCAAACCCGCGAACGAGCCGCTGTTCCAGTTGCCACCCACAAAGAGCACGCGCCACCCGGAAGACGAGAAGGCGTAATCTGGGATGAACGTGGTCTCACTTCCGCCGACAGTTTTCGGAATCAGCAGGCCATTGTCTGTGACGGTCAAGTCCTTAATCCAACCAGAAGCAGGCAGTGTCCCAATCTGCGTGTATCCAGTCGTGGTGTCATCAGCGTACATGGAATAGTCGGTGCAGTAGTAGGCCGTTGTGCCGTTGGCGTTGAAGCCATCCACCCACTGATAAACGTTGCCCCACAGGTTTTCGATCCAGCGGTACTGGACGGCAAAAACGCCGTTCGTATCAGCTTTGCGTCCAGTGTGATAAGTTAATCCATCGCTGTCTCCGGTATTAACTGCTCGACTATTGTTATCAACACGACCACGTCCAATTTTTGATTGGCAATCCCAATCAGCGAACTCCACCACATACAGCCAGATGATTGCACAATAAGTGGAAAAGTCGTATAGATGAAATTTAGAACCAATTCCTTTCGCATTGGAGCGTGCAATAGACCGCGTGATATTCACCTGTGGACTATATCCAGTTCTGCTTGCCTGGCCACCGGAGAAGGTATACCGCCCAATATACTTTCCACTTCCGGGATGTTTCACGAATCCTGTTTTTGCTTTATCGGACACATAGAAATACTTTTTTGTCCCGTTTGTCTTTGTGGCAACGTAGAACGCAGGGATGTAGACCATGGTATAGGCATCGGAACGAGCAAAGCCGCTTTGGCCCTTCCATGCCTTTACGCTACCGTCAGCGTTGAGGTTGCATTCCTTCATCCCGTTCCACGGTGCGCAGTTGTCAAACGGTGAACTACCGTCTCCCACGCCAACCGCCGGAACCGGCTCAGTGGTGACGTCCTTCGTCACGAAGCCGTAAGGGTCATTTGCCTTGGTTAAGCGGGTCAGTGCGGTGGAGCTGTTGGAGGTATCCCAGCAGACACCGAACACATTTGCATAGTCCAGGGTCAAACTCTTACTCTGGCCGCTTGCGGTGATTTCTACGGTGCCGGTGGCGGTGTTGTCGTCCTTGGCGGCGGTGATGGTCCAAGTTCCAGCCTTGCCTACGGTAAAGACCGCTGTGCCAGTGCTGGTCTTGGTCAGGGTGGTGGTGCCGCATACAGCGGTCACGGTAGAGCCACTGTCCACGGTGACGGTGATGGTCGCCCGAAACTGCGTCAGCGCCACAGAGAGGGCGGTGAAATAGTCCAGCGTTGCGATCTCTGCCGTGTAGGTCGTACCACCGACAGCAGCAGACACAGTGTACAGGGTATTCACGCCCATTACAGGGACAACGGCTTTCAGAGTGCTGTCCACCACGCCACTGTAATTCTCCCTGCCACCGGTCAGCGTCCAGGTCGCGCCCTGGAACGCAGGCTCGAAGGTGATGGTGATGAGAGAACCACCGCCAGTCATATCGACAGCGCCGACCACGTTGTCCGCTGTGAAGCCAACGACCTTTCCCTTCTTGCCGACAAGTTTGTCTTGCTTTTCAGAAAACTTTGTTGCGTGGGCATCAGCAGCAGTGTTGTGGGTGCTGACTGCTGTGGTGGCGGTGCCCTCGGGGTCTGCGCCGGTTTGTTCGGCGGTGACTTTGTGGGGGTTGCTGTGGTTAGCGATATGGCTGGGGACATTGGAAAGGGCGGCGTTGAAGGTGGTTTCTGTGCCGGTGTATCCTGCTTCTACTGCAGCGGTAAAGGCGCTTTTTCCGTTTTGGCCGCTCACACCTGCCGGGCCTTGGGGTCCTTCCGGGCCGGTCTCGCCTTGTGGGCCTTGCACACCTTGGATACCTTGGGGGCCTTGCTTGCCTTGTTTGCCCTCCGGGCCGGTCTCACCCTGGACACCCTGGGGGCCTTGTGGTCCTTGGGGGCCGGTCGGGCCTTGGAGCTTGCCGACGGAAGTCCAGTCGCCCTGTGTCTCCGACCAGATGTAGCACTCCCCGTCGGCTTTGACCACGTACATCTTGTCGTTGCCGTTGGGAATAGCGTTTTTCAGCGCAGCAAGGGTGCTGTAAATGTCCTCGATGTAGAGGCTGGTGCCGTCCTTACCGGGGGCACCGGCAGGACCTTGGGCACCGGTGGGACCTTGTGTCCCTGCTTTCCCCTGCGGACCCTGGGGGCCGGTAGGGCCTTGCTCACCCTGTTCTCCCTGCACACCCTGTACGCCGGGGATGCCCTGGATACCCTGCGGTCCTCTGGCACCCTGTGCGCCCTGTTCTCCCTGGACACCCTGCGGGCCTTGCGGCCCACGGACAGATACGGCCTGGGGTGCAATGGCGCTGTCCTGGATGGTGAAGGACATGACGCCGTTTGTGTCGATGCTGGGGACAATGCTGGGGCCGGTAGCACCCCGGTCACCCTTGTCGCCCTTCACGCCCTGAATACCCTGTTCTCCCTGGGGGCCGGTGTCACCCTTCACGCCGTGGACGATGGTCTTGGTGCCGTCGTCGGAGACTTCGCAGTTGTCAAACTGCATCCGTCCGCGCTGGGGAAGGGTCTCCCCGGCAGGGTCCATAATGATGTGACCAGCAGAACCGGATGCCTGCCAAGTCACGCCGTCCTGGCTGGTTTCCAGCACCCGGTCTGCGTTCAGACGGATGTACTTGAAACCGGCTCCTTCCGGGAGCTGTACGCTCGTCTCCACGCCCAGCGTTTCCAGAGCGGGGAGCAAGGTGACGTTGATATATTCCTGGATGGTCAAAGGCCCTTCGTCGAACTTCTTCTTCAGTTCGGCAGCAGATAGACCGCCTACGTCGTTGGGTTCGTCGTCCAACTTCTGGACGATGTTTAAGTCTTTGTTCAGCTTTTCTAAGCTCATAGGTATCACCTCGCATAGCCCGTGAATCGTACCCGCATGTCAGCGGACAGGATGGTCACGGTGGTGTTGATGGATTCCGTTCGGAAAATTAGCTTGTAAAACACGAACTTCTTCGCTTTGATCTTCAGGCGCTTCATGTGCGGCTTTCGGTTCGGGTTGAAGCTCCACTTGCGGAAGTCCGCCCCCGCAAAGGAAATCAGGGACGAGACCACGACCTTGTTGGTGTAGGCCGATTTTCGGTCTGTCTGGACGGTCACATAGACTTCGCCGTGGGTCTCCGGCTTGATGCCCACCCACAGCATGGCACTGTACTTCCGCATAAAATCCTGCGAGAAGCTCTCTGCGCCGCTTTCCCAGTAGCTTTCGATCTTCTCCCCGTTGTCCGTCCGGTTGGTGTAAGCGATGAGGTTCAGGCGTCCCTTACTGTCTCCGCTGTATAGCTGCCCCCGGAAGTTTACGAAGCACGTCACATCAAAGGCCGTGTAGCAGTACCAGGCGTCGGCAGCGTAGTTGTGTACCAGTGCCCTGTTGTCCTTGTTGATGATGTAATACTCTTGGTTGTCGTTGTCGTCCCAACAGCGGCAGTGTTCCAGGTCAAAGCCTGCCAGCGTCCCCATGATGCGGTCAGAGATACGCCGCGCCTGCCGCTCGTCAATGGTCAGGTTGGAAGAGTAGGAAGAGCTGTTCTTCCACTCATACAAGTCGTGCCCAAAGAGCGTTCTAGGAGAGTTCAGTACCAGTTGTGCTTGCCCAGGTGCCACATTTCCAATGGCCCGGTTCACGGGCGTTGCGTAGAACGTCGCCGCCGTGGTGTTGTCCACCATCGTGGTCACGCCGTACTGCACGGAATACGTGGAAGTAGACTTGTAAACGAGCAGCCGGGAGTAGTGCCGGATAAGCGCCGTGATGGGGGTGTTTGCGTCCCCGACTTTCAGGACGTTCATGTCCGGGAAGTAGTCTGCCCTTGGCTTTCCGTCGTTGTCCAGGCCGGAGTAATACGCTTCGTTCGTGCCGTCTCCATAGAGGAACACGCGGTTGTCGTTGGCTCCGTTGAAGGTCTCTGCATACTTCATGGCAAGCGCCTTGTCCCGGAAGTTTTTCTTCACTTCCCACGCGATTTCAATGGTGTTTATCCCCTTCTCCGGGGCTGTACTGAAGGTCACGGTCCCCTTTTCCAGGTCAACGGTGTACTTGCTCTTCTCGATCTCAGGCTCATTCTCTGCCGCCTTGTTCTTCACCCAATCCACGGACTTCAAGTCCTTCTCCGGCAGGGTAAAGGTGGTGGCAGTGCCGTCCGGGGAGAACCAGCAGCGGCGTTTTCCGTTGAGCTTATTCACCTGCTCATAGGTGGTGCCGCCGCCGCTCGGAACAACGGTGATGGTCACAATGGGCCGGTACCCGTCCACGTCCTGGAGTGTTTCTCCGTCCCACTCTTTGTATTGCCCTTTCGCCATGATATAGAGTTTTTCAGAGTAGCCGAAGAAAAACACCGGTTCCGTGGTGTCCAGGTCGCCAATGGCTTCCCGCTTCCATGACCCGTCATGGAGCTTCCAGAGCTTGCCGTCGGCAGCGCCGACCAGGTACTCTTTCCCCTTCACGTTGCCGGACCAAAGACCGGCAACTTTCTGGTTGGTCGAAGCGGATACCGCTCGGCAACGCTTCATCTTCCAGGTGTATTCATCCCGTTCTGCGTCATAGGTGCAGGAAACAAGCTGATAGGTGAAGTTCTCGTCATAACGCCAATAGTGTCCGGTGTACTGTTCCGCGTTCTCGAAACTCACAGAGACCTCGTCCCCGGAGACTTCCAGAAAGCCGTCTGCCGTCACGGTGCAGGTCGGGTGCATCCGCAGCTTGCCGGAGACGTGCTCATCAACACGCACTTTTTGCGCGTTGTCCTCCACCTGCAAGGTATAGGCTTGCAGTAAGCCCTTCACCATCTGCTGACCCGGTCTTCTCTGCAAGTTCCGGTCACGGGTGACTTTGAAGTTCCGAATGACCGATGCTTCCCCCATTTTCAGTTTGGTGTCGCCGTCCGGGTTTTCGTTCAATCCAAGAAATTCCTGGATACGAAAGACCTTCTCGTCGGCTCCGGTCGTAATTCTCGCCATAGGATATCAACTCCAACGGGAAAAGTAGTTGTATTCGGTGCTTACGCCGTATACGTCGGTGATACTTTCTGAACTGCGTGGGAAACCAGCGGCTAGTTTGTCCCGCAGTTCTTCATACCGCTGCTGAAAGAACGCCGCTGCCGAAGGGTTCTCATCCAGCAAGAGCTGTGCCGCCAACCCGTAGGGCATGACAGTTTGACAAATGTAATCGTCCAGTTGGATGAAGTCGGTGAAGTTCTGAATCACGTCCACAATAGGGCGCTTTCCTTCCTCTACCTGCTCATAGGTGTCAGAGTAAGGAAACAACTCTCCGCGCAGGGCGTTCAGAATGAGCAGTGTTCTCACCTTGTATTCTCTGGTGTCGGAAGTGTCCGTCTCGCCGCTGGATTCATTCACTTCGTCAATAAGGCCCATGGCAATGTCAAAGACACGCTGGGCGGTGGTGCTGGGTGCAGGCATCGTGTTCCCTCCTTTGGAAAAAGGGGAGGCGCTGGGCCTCCCCTTTGTTTCGTTTTCTTAGGCAGTTGCCGTGGAGGACACATAGATGCCCTTGCACTTGGTATCCAGCACGAAGCTGTCATAGATGTAGCGGCCCTCGACCACGTCACCATCCACGCCCATGGGGTTCTTGTGAACGCGGTAGTTCTTCAGCTTCATCACGTCCACGGTCGCGCCCTTGTACTTCAGGATGAAGTTGGTATCGGCAGGGAAGATGGAGGAAGGAACGGTCACCACATCCACACCGTCGATGGTGCCGCGGTAGCCGCGCCGGATGTTCTCAGCAGTCAGGGTGTCAGAGCCGCCCATGACCACGTCAGCCAGCTTGAACTTGAGGAAGGTCAGCTCAGGGATGAACAGGACGCGGCCCGTAGTGGGGACTTTCTCGTCGGACATAGTGGCGTTGGCCGTGAAGATCTTCTCCACGATGTTGGCTTTGGTCAGTACGCCGTCCTTAGAGGACAGAACAGCCTTGCCGGTGGTCAGGCCGTTGCCAGCGATCCACTTCTCGAAGCGGTACTTGTCGATTTCGGGGGTGATGACCTCGTCGATCTCACGCTTGAGGCACTTGTTTGCCTGCTTGATGTTGAACTGCTCGGAGGCGTTACCGGCGTCGATGGAGAAGGTGAACGCCTTGTCCACCGCCAGGGTCATCTCCTGGGTGGTGTCGCCCAGCTCGGTCAGAGCGCCAAAACGGGCGGTGCCGGTGCGGGTGTAGTTGGTGGTCGGAACGGTGTCTACGGAGTAGATTTTGATGGTCTTGACGCCCGTGAATTCGTAGTCATGGCCGCAGTAGCGGTCGGTCTTGGAGCCGATGGTGAAGCGCTCCTGAACTTTCTGGGAATACTTCTCAGCAAGATTGATAGCCATAGGGGTTCCTTATCCTTTCCGGCCCCTATGAATCGGGGCCTGTCAGTCGTCCCCGGAATACCAGTCATCGTCAATGGGGTCAGCCTTTTTCTGGGCATTCCCAGCAGACTTCTGACTGCCGGTGGAACGTTGTTTGTTGTCCAGATTCTTCTTGGCAGTCTCCAACTCGCTTTTCAGCTGCTCGTTTTCTGCTGCCAAGTTTTTGGCTGTGAATCGTGCGTAGGAAGAAACCAAACTTTCCCCTTCTCGAAGCATCGTCTCCCAAACCTCATTGGGGATATCGCTCATCTTCACATCGGGGAACGCACGCTGAAACGCGGCGTTGTCCGCGTCAATACGCTGTCTCTCTTCCAGTTGCGCCTGCTGTTCTCTCTGCGCGTTCTGTCTCTGTGCGTCAAATGCTTGCCGCTCTCTGTCCAGCTTCACGCGCTGAAGGGCAACGCTCTTGTCGATGCCCTCTCTGCCTGCCAGCAGTTCCGCTCTTGTGGCGTCCATCAGGTCTTCAATGCTCATGTTGCTGGGCGCTGCCAGCTCAGTCAGGAAGCCTTCCAGCTCTGCCACGCGCTCTTTTGCCGTGTCGCGTTCGCCGCGCACATGGTCATAGTCCAAGCCCTTCTGTGCCAGGACGGTCGCCTCTTCACGATTCACCTTCGTGATCTCGCCGAATCGCTTGAGTTCCATGAAGGGCTGGTCTTCCCCTTCCTTCGTCTCTTCGCTCTTCTGCTCGTCCGAAGTGCCTTGCTCCCCTTCCTGCGGTTCCTCTTCCTTCGGCTGGTCTGCTTCCGGTTCGGGTTCCTCGGCGGGAGGTTCCTGCGTTCCTTCGCCCGTTTCGTCTGCCTGCACGTCGCTCAGATCGATATCATCAAAGAAAGCGTCGTCGTCATAGTTTGACGTGGTATCCTCGCTCAAAGCGGCGGTATCCACGGTCTCAGGGGCGTTGTTCATTGCAGTTTCGTTCATGGTTTTATCTCCTTCTTGGCTATGGTCGGCCAAATATAAGTTGTTTCTTACAGGTATCTAAACCCGGTTCAGCCGGGGTTAGAGCAGGTTTAAGCGGCCCAGGATGGTCACGACCTCGTCTCGCTTCATGGGTCGTTCCGGTCCTTCGCCGTTGATGATGCCTTTTTCCGTTGCCTTGGCCCAGTGACCGTCTGTTCGGCTCCACACGGGTTCCAGCATCGTATCAGCGTGGCGCATGGCTTTCTCAAGCAGGGTGTATGCCTGTTCATCAGTCAGGCTATTCAGAAAGGTATTTACGTCCATTTCCTCTTCCTCCTTCCCTGCCAGAATCTCGTTGACTGCGTTTGCGATCTTCGGGTGTAGGTTATACAGGAAGTCGCCAGGACAAGCCTTGTTCGCTGTCCATCGGTGGACGACCATGTTCTGTTTGTCCCAATGGCCCATCAAGGACTTGTTGCCCTTCCAAAGCAATTTGGGAATCCCGTTGCGCTGGCAAATGTCAGCCAGCAGTTTCACAAGGGCTTCAATTGCCGCCGTGTTCACCAGGTAGGGGGCCACATGGTCACTGGCGACTTCGATGGTCACAAGCTGGTGGTCGATTTTGTTCGATGTACACCAGGCCCGGTTCTCTTCGCCGCACACCTGGGCAATGGAACCGTCGCCGCCCACCACATAGTGGCAAGACGCGCCATTATCCCTGTCTGGAATTACAAACCGTGGAAGGTCTGCAAAAGCGCTAGCAGGCAGGTCTTTCCCACCTGCGGTGCAGTGAATGGCTACACCCTTGATAGTGCCTCGTCTTGGCTTTGTCACGTTGGGCGAAAGTCGGACGTAGGTGGGAAGTCTGGAATTACTCACCTGTTCCACCCTCCTTCTTTTTTGTGAAGAAATAGGCGATGATTGCGCCGTAGGCCGTGCAAAAGAGGCTCTGTGCCTCCGGGTTCGGCGTAGAATCTGTAAAAAGCAAGGCAATCATGGCCGCTGTCATAGCGAGCGTTACTAAGCTCTTTACATCAATGAGTTTCAAGAACTGTTTCATTTCCTCACCTCCTAACCGGTTACAATGGGCAACCGTTCCACCTCGTCCATGATGGTATCTAGGTGTCCGTTGCCACCGAGTGCTTTATAGGTTCTATGCATCTCCTGGATGTTCTCTTTGTCTTCTAGGGTGATACCGCCAGCTTCGACATACCGTCTACCGAGGGAGCGCACCCGGTCGATCATCAAAACTTTCTGCGCCGCTGCCAGCGCGTCCAGTTTGTCGTCTTCTTTGTCTTTCTTCATCCAGTGCCGATTCAGAAGGGCTACTACAATGGCAGAAAACCCGCTCGAACCAAGCACGATGCCGATGATCTTCAGAATGGGTTCCATCACACCATCCCCTCTGTCGTTCCTGTCGCGTTCACCTTGCGCTGTAAGGCAGAGTATCCGCCGCCAGTGGGAATGTCAGGCTTCTCTTCCGGGGCCGCTACGGGCGCATTTCCGGGGTCTTGTGCGCCCTGCATGGCCTGCTGTGCCTGCATCTGTGCTGCTTCCTGCTGCTTCATCTCCTGCACCAGCTCACGTCTGGCTGGAATGTAGCCGTCCGGAATTCGCTCCAGATACTGCGTGGTGCTGATTCGTCCCATTTTGAGCAGGTTGTCCAGCGTCTGGATGGAAGCGATTTCCGAATAGTAGGAGCTTGCGCCCACGTCCAACCGCATTGCCATGGGAATCTCTTTCAGCACGGAGAAGTCGAACGGCAGCGGAACTTCGGGAGGCGGCTGCTGTCCAACGAACTGGAACGCCTGCTCCACCTGCTGCGGGGTATCCACGTCAACAAAGCGTTTCCCATAGTAGGCACCCATGAAGTCGATATAGATGCGGTACAAGTCCTCAATGCTCTTGTAAAGGTTCTGCTTCGTCAGCTCAGAGGGCGTGGAAGCCGCTCTCTGCAAGGCGATGATTGCCGACGTATTGTCCGGTCTGGTATCACCCAGCGCCACGGACGTTGCACCCAAGCTCTCTTCCGTCTGATTCACAGCCAACTCGATGAACTGGGAAATCTGCGGGGAGATGGTCGCCGGGTCGATGATTCGCGCCACGTTGTTCACGTCGCCGCCGTTGATGCCAATGGCCGCCCCAATGCGGTTGTCCCACTTGGAGACCCTCGTCTTGTCGTAGACGATCTTCGGGAACGCTGTTGTCATCAGGGACAGCATGGACATGGCGTAGGTCTTATTGATAAAGATCTGGTTTGGAATCAGGCCGGTAATCATGGCCTGCCCGTGGTAGCAGTCCTGCACATAGTCCCAATTCAGCCAGGTAATGGGATACCGGGACAACTTTAAGTCCCACGCTTCCCGCACCAGAGAAGTCCTGGTACTCTCACAGCCCCAGATGTGGCCCGTCTCTTCGTCCCGCCACAGCAGCAGAAGCACCGTCACTTTGTCGTCCGTCTGCTTCACGTCATCCATGTAGGTGTCAGAGCTGTCCGGCTGAATCAGGTCCCACGTCTCAATGCCGTTGGCTTTTGCCTTGCGCTTGGTGTGTCCTACAATCTCTCGCTTAGAAATCAGGATATAGGGCTGATTCTGAACAAGCCGGTCATTGGGGTTTCCGAAAAAGACCTGTGTGTTTTCCAGAATCTCCGTGACGATCTTCCCCTTGGCCTGCTGGCCCGTCTCTGCGTCCGGGTCCCAATAGGTATAAGTACACCCATCCCCATCCACAGCGGCGTTTCTCGCGTACTCTCGCATGAGGGAAGAGATATTCAGATGCTCGGTCAGGCTGTCCAACTCTTCGTTGACGATTCGGACCGGTGTCGCAAGTTCTTCCGTGGCAGGGGTAGCCGCCAGCGGGGTCGCATTGACCTTGATGTTGTCCGATGTGATAGAAGCCACTGTGAACAGCGCCACACGCTTGAGGATGTTGAACACAGGGGTAGGCAGACCGTTCGAGATAACCCCTTCCCACTGCTTCCCGATGAAGAAGTTTTCATTCACGCGGACGGTCTCGTTGAGATTGATGTTGCTGTTGAAGAGCATCCCGCGCTCATACATCTTCCACACGGCGTCCGGGGTCAGGGTGATTCCCTTGGCGCCGAATAGGTCAAGCCCCGCTGTGTTCGGGGTCTCAGTCTTCGCTTTCTTCAAAGTTCTTCGCCGCCTCCCGTGCTACACCCATGTCATAAGACATAATGTTGTTGATGCCGCTGAGCATCCGTTCTTCTCGCTGGTCCAGTGCTTTGCGGTCTTCCATGTACTCTTCCAGCTTTTCCAGGTCGAGAACGAGCTTGTTCACAAGTTCAACATTTCCGTCAACATCCGTCGTAAGAGAACGAAGCCGCCGGAAAAGCTCGTCGATTTTCTCGTCCGCTTTGGACTTAGAAAGCGACAAAACAGCCACTTTGTCGGTTAACTTACCGATCATTAGTTCCAACTGTCTGATTTTCAGCTCGAACAGCTTCTTCAAATTCAGAATCATTGCCATAAAAGCGAAGAACACGACCAGCAAGCAGACGTAATACAGCTCCATTGTTTCCTCCTTATCCAGCGCCGAGATACCCGGCAGTCACTTCCCCGCCGGTCATGTATCCTGCGTAGTCTTCCGGCGCATCATCCTCTTCGTCGTCCCAGAAAACAGGTTCCTTTTCCTGAATGGCTTCTGCCGGGAGAACGCGACTTACGCAGTAGTAGCGCACACCATCGACCGTGTGGGTCACTTCGTGCGGGTCTTTGGCGCAGTCGTTCGGATTCTTCTCATCCGCCTGAATGTCCTGAATATCCCCGATAGCACCCTTGCAGGTGTCGAAGAACAGCAGTCCAGGCAGCTTGTCGGGTACGGTACCATCATCCCGGCGGAACATGGCCTGCACATGTGGGTCACGCAGAGGATAGGGAGCCATAGCTTCCTTCATCATCATGTGGCCCTGCACGCGGTTGTTGTCCGCCTTGATAAGGCCCACCTGGTTCAGCATGAACACCTCTGCCATGGTCTTGCCGGTGTCCTTCTGCCTGCTCCACATATCCGGCGGCGCATAGGTGGCCGCGATCTGCTCACCCGGAAGGGTCAGCTCATGTATCTTGTCCGCCGCTTCCTTGACGATCAGGCCCTTATGGGTGAACTCCCGGTAGCACCAGGAACGTCCATCCTCATCCACCGCCCACCAGTAACACGCGAACATGTCAAGGCCGTAGTCAAAACTCCGGTATCTCTGCCAGTGGTCTGGAATCTTGAAGGGCTTCACCACATGGGTAGCTGCCGAAAACTCTGGGAAGTAGTTGCCACCAATGGCGTTCCAATCGCCATAGCGGTAAGCCTTTCGCTTGTCTTCCGGCATATTAGCCAGCATCCGAACATAGCCAGGGGAAGAAGCCATCAGGTGATAGTTGTCTTCCACCGTGGCAGGGATGAAGCTGTAATCATCCGGGTTCTCGTTCTCTTCCGGGTTGTCCGAGTTGAGCTTGAAGTCCCGGTCGATGAAAAGCCGCTTCACCCACCTGTGCCCGACACCACCAGGGTTACAGGTCAGGTACATCCGCTTTGGAAACTCATTGACACCACGAAGACAGCCGCCCAGGAAGTTGAACGCTCTCTCCGAAAACTGCGTTGCCTCGTCAATGAAGATCCAGTCGTATTCCAGACCGTTGTATTCGTCCTCAGAGGCGTCCCCGGCCCAGTGACCGAACTTGATGGTCGAACCGTTGTGGAAGGTCATCAAATGGGTCGTAGCATTGTAGGAAGCCGCCTCACGCGGCACCATCTTCACAATGGGTCGGATATGGTTTTCTTCTACAATTTTGTTATCGCAAAGGCTTTTTATCCTCTGCTTCTAGCCCTTTCGGGTAGTTCGGCATATCTCTCTCCCCCTCTGGGGACCCGCTCTCGTGGGTGTGTCACCTGTTCTAGGCCCTCACCTATGCTCTGCGGCTGGACGGCATCCCTGCCGGCCTTCACCTCTGATTAGCCTGTCTGTAAATCGTTTGCGTAGATTGGCGTCGCAGCTAATCCACTGGCAATTCTCTGGGCAGTAATCGCCATCCGGGTCGATGCGGTCAATGGAAAGAATCTCCTTGTGTGGAGTGTCCTTCGGCTGCTCGTAGTACCCATGTTCATAAGCCCAGGCCCGGAACGCAGCGTAATCGTCTTTCCACTCGTCACAGACCTTGATTCCCTTCATGGAGTAGTTCTTTCTGTGTTGTGCCTTGTTGTAGTAACAGCGTTGCTTCATGGCGTACCAGATCGTATAAAGCCGTTCCTTCTTGGAGTAGCCGTGCTTCGTGTTTCGTTCCCTGGTACACTCAGCTTTCAAGCACCCGCAAGAACGTGTCTTCCCTTTCACAAGGTCAGTACCGACTACCAGCGTTGTCATGCCGCAATCGCAGGAACACAGCCACTTACCAACAGCCTTTCTCTTCCCGTTGGGAAGGGTCTTGTGCTGCAACTGATACTCAATGACGGTCAAGCGCCCGAAGCGCTGGCCTGTCAGCTCGTGTCTACGCATATATGAACCCCCTCTGGCGTTATTTACAGATTTAGCTTCCCAGCTTTTTAGCAGGTTTCTAACGTGTATTCCTACACGCCGGAGCAAGAAGTTTACTCAGGATAAGTGCGACGCATGATGAGAATCCTAATTCCCGGATTCGTAAAAGCGCCTCCGACAGCTTTGATTCTGACGCTGTGTGTTTTGCCACCGCCTTTAGCACCGCCGTAAGCTGTATAGGTTGTTCTCGATAGGTAAAACAACCTCTGCTTTGCATTCGCTTCCCCAGGGTCCCAGACGATTTCCTTCTTCCCCTGTCCCCGGTACATTCTTCTCTTTGCCACGAACTCACCCCATTTCAGGCAACAAAAAAGGGCCAGCCACCTAGAAATTTCTTTCTAGGTAACTGACCCCATTCGGCCCATCCTACTCACCACTTAGAGTAGGGTTATTCACTTCTCTGTGGTGCAAACAACCTTTCTGTGTGTCTGCACCACCTTGATACTGTTGTTCTTTCCGGGAATGACCTCTACCCGGTCTCCCCTGGAAAGTGCCGCCTCAATGGCAGCGATCACCTTTGCATTGAGAGAAACCAAGTAGAGCATCCCCTTTCTTCTTCGGCGCGAGGAGGAGGATTTGAACCCCCGCAGGCCTTAGCCCCTAGCGCATTTCAAGTGCGCCCTCTTCAACCATCCTTGAGTATCCCCGCATATAAATGCCCTACCAGAATTGCACTGGCGCTCTTCTCCCAAAGAGAGCTGCTCTTTACGGGCCGCAGCTTATCACATAGGAGGGCGGTAGAAACCAATGAAAAGACCGCACCGAAAGGAGCCAAACCCCAGGCCAGCCCCAAAGCCCAGCATAAGCCCGTCTTTCCGGGCTGTCAGCCCGCTTCTGGTCGTGGCATGGCTTTGTACCTGCTATCCAAGAGTGTGCCCAAACCGAATAGCAAACCACGCTCGCATATTGCAGACAGCTGAAAAACAGAGATGAGAATGGAAGCGAATTTCACTTCCTTTCTGTTCTGTATTTTCACCCTCCCTGGTGAAGAAGGGCTGCTGGTACCCAGCAGAGGAATTGAACCCCTAAACACAATATGCCATATCGTGTCCGTAACCTTACACTAGGTATGGTTGTTTATAATCTGTATATGTGTCGAGTGCCCTGTTCTATATTTCAGAGTGGCTTTTCTGAAATGATGCCCCCCGTTTTTCTGGGGTATGGTTTTCGTGAGAGGTATGTTTGGAGGGTTGCTCTCAAGAGTGTGTGTAGTCTATACAGGGGCCGGCCGCCAGAGGAGCCGCCCTTTTTCCGCCACACCCTCACTGTTTGGTAGGGGGGTGGTAGGGGTACCCCCCTATATAGTAGGGCCACACACGCCCCCGCCCCGCGCGGGGC
>ERZ1035001.161-NODE-161-length-42383-cov-7.144160_pt1 | contig 42383 bp, 55 predicted proteins | sample MGYA00520685_ERZ1035001 | MGnify/ENA primary metagenome ERZ1035001 (study PRJEB33766, sample SAMN09781749) | gut metagenome | biome: gut microbiome | host: Homo sapiens | place: Madagascar | study: EMG produced TPA metagenomics assembly of the PRJNA485056 data set... | reverse complement strand
GCCAACGTAGTAGCCGGGAGAGACGGGGCTGTAGTCAGGCTAGTGCAACCGTAGAACATCTGGCCACAGCATTGGTCTTCCAACGTAGTAGCCGGTAAAGATGGAGCTGTAGTCAGGCTAGTGCAACCGTAGAACATCTGGCCATAGCAAAGGCTCGTCAAAATCGTAGCCGGTAAAGATGGAGCTGTAGTCAGGCTAGTGCAACCGTAGAACATAGAGTAATAGCATTGGCTCGCCAACGTAGTAGCCGGGAGAGACGGAACTGTAGTCAGACTAGTGCAACCGTAGAACATAGAGGCATAGCAACTACTCGCCAACGTAGTAACCGGGAGAGATGGAGCTGTAGTCAGGCTAGTGCAACCGCGGAACATAGAGTAATAGCAACTACTTGCCAACGTAGTAGCCGGGAGAGACGGGGCTGTAGTCAGGCTAGTGCAACCGTAGAACATCTGGCCACAGCATTGGTCTTCCAACGTAGTAGCCGGTAAAGATGGAGCTGTAGTCAGGCTAGTGCAACCGTAGAACATAGCGTAATAGCAATAGCTCGTCAAAGTCGTAGCTGGTAAAGATGGAGCTGTAGTCAGGCTAGTACAACCGTAGAACATAGAGTGATAGCATTGGCTCGCCAACGTAGTAGCCGGTAAAGATGGAGCTGTAGTCAGGCTAGTGCAACCGTAGAACATCTGGCCATAGCAAAGGCTCGTCAAAATCGTAGCCGGTAAAGATGGAGCTGTAGTCAGGCTAGTGCAACCGTAGAACATAGAGTTATAGCAATAGTACGTCATTGTAGGATGACTCCCGGCTATCACGGTTTGATAATCAAGCAGAACTTCAATATTGCCATTGCAGGAAATACCCGTACCAGTTAGCACCCATTTATAAGTAGACCTACCCGTGATCTTTGTATTGCCAACCCCCAGAAAATAAATGCAGTATCCTTTTTCGGTTTCGCCGGATGAAATTTCGGACCCGTCCCACACTGTCCATTCTCCGCCGCTCGAATATGCCAGCGTGCCATCCCAGCCGGGAGTGCAGGAAATCGTGAATGGCTCCGCAGAGACAAATTCCAATGCATTCGAAGTGTCCTCCGGCCAGCCTCCGCCAAACGCAATGTCATACCCAGTTCCGTCAATCAACGTCTTCCCGCCGGAAATCGAATAGCCCGTTCCGTCGATCAGCGTCTTTCCGCCGGTGATCTCATACGCGGTGCCGCCTATCAATGCTTTGTGCGCCATGTGCCCACCTCGCTACTCATACATCCACGCAATGCGGCCGTTGACCGTCGGCGTCGTCTCGGCCGACACAAGGTCGTACAGCGAATCCGTCCCGCCGGAATAGTGGTTTGCTGCGTGCGATGAGCTCGCTTTCCCCGCCAGCGCCGTCCGGATGTCACTGTGTGCGGACGCAGAAGTGTTGTGCGTGGAGACCGCGCTGCCAGCCGTCCCCGCCGCCTCTTTCCCATCCAAAGCCGTCCGAATGTCGTTGTGTGCGGTCGAACTGCTGTTGTGCGCGCTCACTGCGCTTGCCGCCGTACCTGCCGCATCTGCGCCGACCATCTCCGCCGTGTAGTCGCCCTCTTTCGGCACGACCGCGCCGCCGCGCCCGTTGAAGCTCGTCACGCCGCCGCCTGCAATGGCCTGTGCGCTTTCGCACCAGTACCTTGCGTTGTTTGTGTCCTCTCCGGTTCTCGTGCCGGTTCCGCCGACTGCCCAGCTCTCCGCCGCCTTGCTCTGCGTCTGTGCCTGCGTGGCGCTCTGAGACGCGGACGACGCGCTTTCCGCCGCCGAAGCCGCAGAGCCGGACGCGGCCGTCTTGGCGCTTTCCGCCGCCGTTTGCGCTGACTGTGCAGCAGTTTTCGCGCTCTGCGCCGTGCTTGCAGCGCTCTGCGCCGCGGTTTTGCTGGCCGCTGCCGAGGCCGATTCTGCCTCTGCTGCCGCCTGTGCTGCCTCGGATGCCGTCTTTGCGTCCCCGGCCGCGCTGGCCGATTCCGCCGCCGCAGCTTTGCTCTGCGCTGCCGCCGTCTCGCTGGCCTTTGCACCGGTTGCGGCCGTCTCTGCTGCTGTTTTGGCGCTCTTAGCGGTGGTCGCGGCCGTCTCAGCGGACGTCTTCGCCGTCTGCGCGTCCGTAGCGGATGCGGACGCCGCTTCCGCACTGGCCGCGCTGGCAGAGGCAGAGCCGGACGCCGCGTTTTTGGAGCTGAGCGCATCGGATGCAGAATCCGCTGCACTTTTCGCGGAATCGGCCGCTGCCGATGCCTTTTGTGTGGCTGTGGTCGCGGAAGTCCCGGCATTCGTCGCGGACGCGGATGCGGAAGACGCCGCTGCCTTTGCTGTCTCCTGCGCCGTCTCGGCTCCTGTTTTGGCTTCCTGCGCCGCATCTCTCGCGGAAATGGCCGCATCCCGCGCCGCCTCCGCCGCAGTCTTTGCCGAGCTGGCCGCCGTCTCCGACGCGCTCGCAGCTGCCTGCGCCGCCTCGGCCTTGCTCTGAGCTGTCTCCGCTGCCGTCTGAGCCGTCTTTGCGCCCGCAAGCGCCGATTTTGCGTCGCTGGACGCAGTTTCTGCCGCGCTCTGCGCTGCTTCCGCTGCCTGCTGTGCATCTTCGGCGCTCGCCTTTGCCGCCGCGGCAGCCGTCTTGTCCGCCAGTGCAGACGCCGCAGACGATGCCGCGCTCGTGCTCGCGCTCTGAGCCGCAGTCTTGGCGCTGTTTGCCTCGTCGCGTGCCGCTTCTGCCGCCTTCTGAGCAGCCTCGGCCGCCGTGGCATAGCCGGACACGCTGGCCGCTGCCTCGTTGGCCGCGTCCGCCGCCTCGTTGGCGTTTGCGACCGCCTCACTGTACTGGGCGATCCACTCCTGCTCGGTCATGGTCGTTCCGTCCGTCTTTTTCGCCTCGCCGTGCTTGAGCGCGATCTGATAGGCCGTGATATATCCGTCCAGTGGGCCGGCTGGCCACTCCTTGTCGCTCCGCGGGTTCGGGTACGCCATTTGCTCACCCCCAAGTGTTGTAATATGTCCTCGTGTAATAGCCGAGAAAGTCCTCCCAGTCCTGATCGAACGCCGCTTTGGAGTTGGACGCCTTGCCCGTCTCGTTATTGAGCAGGTCGATCCGGTATGAGAGATAGCTGAAATACAGCTTGTCATACGGAGCGACGACGAGCAGCTCGTCCGTGCTCTCCGCGTCCGTGTACTGCGTGATCCCGTCGTGGAACAGATGCAGAATGTCTGTCTGCACCATGCCCTCGACCTCGTTGAGAAAACGTAGCAGTACGGAGTCGTCGAACGTGTCACGAGAGAACGCTTTGGTTTTTTTGAAGAAGTCAAGGCACTGTTTGACTGTCACAGAGCCTCACCCCTTTAAGAAGAAATGCCGCGGATATATTCTTCCGCGTTGGCCTCCTCCGCCTCTGCATGCTCGATGACCTCGGCGATGTAGTCCGGCACCTCGACGGCCTTGCCGCGAGGAATCCAGTATTTTTCGCCGTTGACCGAGACCGGGAGCGGGCCCGTGTCCCTGTCTCGCGGGAGCACAGGGAGCCGAATCTTAACCATGTTTTTCTCCGTGTTTTCGTTTTTGACCGTAGCCATATTGATTACCTCCTGAAAAAATAAGGGGCGGCCGGAGCCGCCCCGATGATTAGTTCGCCGCCGCCGTGGCGGAGTATGCCGAGCAGCACTCGACGCGGACGATGTAGTCCGGAACGAGGATCGCCGCCGTCTTGATGGCCTTCCAGCCAACCGAAGAGCGCTGGTCAAGCGGATCAGCCGTACCCGCGGAGCCCTTCTGCTTGACAATCGTCTGAAGGCCGCCGCCCGTGACCTCGGTGACGCCGTAGGCGTCCGCGCCGAGGAAGATGCAGCCGAAGACCGCCAGCCCGCTCGGCGTGGTGGTGTCCTTCCAGATCTTCGCCTCGGTCGTCTCGACAAAGCGGACGTTGTACAGCTTGCCGATCTCGCCCTCGAAGATGCTCTCCGGATCGGCGTATTTGTGGACGTCGATCCACGCATCGCTGGTCATGATGTCGTATGCAACATACGGATGGATGATGCACACATAGCTGCCGTCGATGGTCGGCGCGTTGGCAGCCTTAAGCTGCGTCGCAGCCTGAGCCACGAGGTCGGGAGTCAGTTTGCACGCCGCGACAAGGTCGCCGCGCTTGGTGACGGCCGTGGAGCCGTTCGGCGCGTAGATGACGTTCGTGCCGGCCGCAAGGACGTTGCGCGTGATCGTGTCCAGCGTCGCGCCCGCCTGATTGCCGAGCGTCTTGGTCGCCTCGAGGACGACGTTGTCAATGGCCGTCAGCTCAAGGACGTCCGACATGGCAATGAAGTCGCCGTACTGGTCGACCGTCGCCGTGATCGTCGAGACGGACAGCGCGGAGCCGGCCGGAGTGACGCCTTCGGTCAGCGCCGTCAGCGCCTTGTTGAGCTTGGCGAACTGGCGGAACTCGATGGTCTTGCCGCCGCCCTTCGGGATAGGGCGCTTCTGACCAAACTGGTCATGGACGAGCTTCGCCGTGGCCTGCTCGATAAGCGCCTTGTCGTAAAAGGTTTTCATTTCGGCCGACAGCGTCGCCGTGCCGGTCGTCTGGACTGCAAAGAGCTGGAGGCTCTTAATGTAAAGGTTCATTTTTCATTCTCCTTTCGCATGTGCGAAGGGAGCTCAGAATGTGATTCTTTCTCCCCTCGCAACGCGCTCGCGGATGTCTTTGATTTGCGCGCGCGTTAATTTATTCGGATCAATTTTTGTCAGGGAAGCAGCCTGCCCGGAGCCGTTTTCGCTCGGGCGGGAAGAGCCGGATTTGATCGCGTTGACCGTGGCTTCCTGCGCCTTTTTGGCCGCGTACTGCATGGCGGCAGGCTGGATCTGGTCTCGATGCACCGTCTCAAACGCAACTTGCATCGCGTTCGGGAACCCGTTGCTTTCCAGCGTCCGGAGCAGCGTCTGGAACTGCGGATTGACGATCTCCGTGTCAAGGTCAAACGCCGGGTAAATGCTCTTGACCTGTTCTGCCTGCGCCATCCACGCCGCAATGCGCTGCTGCGCCTCGGCCTGCTGCGCGCTCTGCTCCTGCGCCGCCTTCAACGCGGCATTCTCCTGCTCGATAGCATGGATTTTACGGAGCTGATCGACTGGAATGCCCGTGTCCAGCGACTCCTGCTCGAAGTAGCTGTCGTCGGACTCGACCGCTTTTTTGAGCGCGTCGACGTCCGAGGCATCCACCCCATACTTCCGGCTCAGAAGGTCAAGCACCGGAGCCAGCCCGTCGAGCTTCTTCGCGGTCTCTTCCGTCCCCTTGAGTCTTGCCTGCACGATCTTCTGGACGCGCTCGTTGAAGGCGTCCTTGTACTCGCCTTTTACAAGCTCGTCAAAGCTCGGCTTTGCTGCTTCCACGTTCTGCTCGGCGGCAGCAGTACCCTCCGGATTTCCGGAGGTAACGCCCGTCTGGCTCCCGGCGTCGGAGCCCGTAACGCCCGATTCGCCCGCGGCCGCGCCCTCGGCGAACAGCTGCAAGCCTAAGAATTTGATATAGTCCATTGTTTTCTCCGGCTCGTGCGGTGAGCCATCCCGTAACCTGCCCGTAAGGTGGGCGAACCCGTTTATTCCTCGCGCGGCGTCCCGCGCGCGTAAACCTTAATGCTCTGCGGGTAACTGGTCGACAGCAGTTCAAACCCGCGGTATACGGCATGATAAATCGCCATCATGCCCGGCAGGTAGACCTTTCCCGGCCGGCACGAGATTTTGCCGTAGCCTTCCCGCAGGTCGATCGTCGGCTCCTGCTCCATGTGCGGCTCTGCGTCCAAGACCGCTTGCGCCAAGGTATAGGCAAGCGCCGTACAGGCCGCGCACACAAGGTCAGGAGCCATCCCGCTATGGCCTGCCATCCGTAAGACAAGCAGCCCGTTATCACAGCGGTAGGATACGTTGATCATACCTGCGCACCTCCGCTGTTCGGGTCGCCCTGCTCGGCGACTCTCTCGCGCGCATTGCGGACGTTGGCGTGCTCCTGCGTTGTCTGAGCGTCAATCCCGAGATTCGGGGCCGTCTGCGTCTGCCCGCCGAGCACCGCCGCGTACTGCTGCGCCAGTTGCCCGCTTGGGTCGATTGCGCCCGTCAGCTGCAAGATCACCTGCTGCAGCTGCGCGATCTGGTCGGCCATCGTCTTGTTTTGCGTGACGATCTTGACGATCTCCCGTTTGCGGTCAAAGTCCATACCTTTAAGCGCCGCGAGCGCCTGGTCGGCCAGTTCCGGATTGAAAAATCCGAGCTGATAAAACTGGAGCATCAGCTCGTTCTGGGTCTGCTTTTGGTACGGGGACGATTTCTGCGCCGTCACCTCAATATCGAACTCCGGCGTGCGGTAGCCGTAGTCCTGCCCGAGGATCATTTGCTGCTGCGGCCGGATGCCCGCATTGGAGTATGTCGCAAACTCCATTTCACCGTTCTCACCCGTGATGCGGAACTGCCGCGGCTGATCGTAAAACTGCCGGATCAGCTCAATGACCATATACACGACCTCACGGAAAGCTCTGTAGGAGCCTTTGTTGACGTCGCGGTCGAGCTTGGCGCCGGCCTCCTGTAAGGCCGCAATCGCAGACGCCGCCGTCGCGCCTCCGGAGGTGGAGCCGTTCGACACGTCTCTGTTGCCGGAAACCTCTTTGAGCTCCTGAATTTTCATGTTCAGGAACTCGATGTAGTTGCCGTTTACGTCGTTGGTGTCAACCGGCCGGATGGCGTCTGCGCCAAGGTTTCCGCCGACGTGGATAAAGTGCTTTTTCCACTCCCGATACTCGTCCTCGTTGACCTGTCCGTCCTGCCGGACAAAGTAGCGCGGCGTGGCGTTGTACATTGTATTCTGCACGACGGCGTTGTTGATCATGTCGATCTCCGTCTGCGTGCCCTTGCCGATGTCAATGTACCCGTACCCGGCCAGCGTCCCCTCGATGGGGTAAAGAGCAGCCGCGACAAACGGGTATTTGCCGTGCTCGTAGTACCCGTTTTCCAGCCCCTCGTTTTCCGACGAGTAGAGCACGACGTCGTTGACATAGCGGCAGTAGTGCAGCACGGTCTTGCCGTTTACGCTGCGCTTGTAGTACCAGTCGACCACAGCCGACTTGCCCGTTGTGTCAATCGTGTCGTCCCAGACGTATTCCGACACCGTCACCGTCGGCGTCGACAGCTTGCCCTTGGCCTGCGGGAACTGCTCCTCAATGTCCTCGTTGGCCATCAGCTCGACATGAAAAATGTTGTGGGAGGCCTGCAGGTCTGTAATGCCCGGCTCCCAAGTCAGATTGAGAATGCCCGTCTGCACGACGGAGATGTCGCCCAAGCCATTGAGCTTTTTGGCGTCCCACATGACCTTGTAAAAGCCCGTGCCCGCAATCGCCCGCCGCCACTCGACGGCCGAGTAGGTGTCCTCAAAATTGTTCTGCGCCAAAACGACCGGCACAATCGACGACAGTGTCGCCGCCTCCTGTTGGTCGGACTCCTCGTGCGGCAGGATGTTCGGCGCAGGATAGTTGTCCATGCTCGTCGCGTGATGTGCCGAGATGACGTTCCAGAGCCACGCGCTCTTTGTCTCCTGCACATCGCCCGGCCGGAGCCGCTGCCGCGCGTCCTCGTCGTTCTGAAGCTTCCACCACTGCTCGTTTGCGATGACTCTCGCTTCGAGGTTTGCCTTGCCCTGCTTGTACTTTTGCAGGGTCTGCGTCGCCTCGAGCACCTGCTGTCTGCCGATGATCTCGTCCAGCACATTTGTCATAGTCTCGTCCATGTTTCCCCCTATCCCAGCCGCTCCATGCGCGGCCGTCGGATATAATCGAATCCATCATCAAAAAGCCCGAGCGGATCGTCGCCGGGCGCGTCCTTTTTGGCCTTTGCCCGCTGCGGCGTGATCGGTCTGGCCATGCAAAAATATCTCCACTCGTCCGCCGCGTGATCCTCCGCCGTCGTATCAAGATCCTCCGGCCGATGATCGTCGTACTGCAGCAACGGGATCGTCCGGATAAATGCCTTGCAATTAGCGAAAACGTACATCATCGGGTAACCGTCGTCGTCAAACTGTAATCTGTACTGGCACTGCATCCAGCCCGGGATCCGCGCGTTGTCGCCCGGCGTGAAATATACCTGATTGCGGCAGGCCGTATCATACACGGACTCGCCCCGAGATGCGTCCCATATCGACGGGTCAGCCACACCGATAATGTCCCGCCCCTTAAGCTGCGGATGCTCCATCTCGACCCGATGGATCTCCGCGAATATCTTGTCTGGCATCCACTTGACGCCCTCGTTCGGCGTGCGCGTGCAGCCGTACAGTTCCAGAATCCGATATGCCCTCCCGTCGTAGTCGATCGCCCACCACGCGCAGGAGAACGGTTTGGCATAGCCGAAGTCAAAGGATCTGTACAGCGTCCACCCCTGCGGTATCTCAAACGGGTCGATGACGTGCGTCCACCTGCGATCCGCGCGAAGCTGCTCCGCCGGAACGCCGAGCTCCGCCACCTTGATCGCGTCCGGCTCCGGCCGGAAACTCTCGAAAAACTGGCCTGCGTACACGTCCCAGCGGCCTTCGAGGTGCATCGCCCGCTTTACAGGATCCAGCGCCTCCAGCATTTTGATGTAATCCGCATTGATGTACGGGTTATCGGACACTTTGGCCGGAATATAGACGTAGTCGTCCGGACTTTCGCCCGCGTCAAATCGTCGGTCAATAAACAGCCGCTTAAAATAGTTGTGGCTGACGCCGCCCGGGTTCATCGTGTAGTAGCACCGCGGGGAGAAATCCTCGCGCGTCGTGCGCAGACAGGTGCGTATAAAGGTGATCCACTCCTCGCGGAAGTTTGTCGCCTCCTCAAAAAGAATGACCTCGTACTCTTGTCCCTGATACTGCATCATATCGCTTTCCGTGTCGCAGTATCCGCAGACCAGCCGCGAGCCGTTGGGAAAGATGAACGCTTTCTCGTCGGCCTTATATCTGGCATACCCTGCAAGCTCTGCCTGCAGCGGCAGAATGTGATTTTCTCGCAGCTCCGGCATCGTGCGCCGGAGCAGGAGACAGCGAAGACCGTCATATGCCATGCACAGCATGACCAGTTTGCGCCGTCCTGCCCAGCTCTTGCCACCGCCTCGCGCGCCGCCGAACGCCGTATGTTTTGCCGTCGACGTAAAAAACGCGATCTGCTGCTTTGTCGGCTTTTCCGTGCGCAAATGGTCAAAGATCACTGCGCCCACTCCGCCAGATCCCCCTCAAACTGCACGACCTGAACACCTTCCGTGCGCGCATCCACATCCACTTTTTGACCCGGCTTGCCCAAATCCATCTCCGTCAGCCATTTAAGGATGGCGACGCGGAGATCAACACGCGTCTCCGGGCTAAACGCTAGCTCCACAAGCTCCGGCACCGTCCTCTCATGGATTCCGTCGAGCTCGTCCGGCTTTTTTTTGCGCCCGCCGCCCTTGTACCCTTTGACAAAACGTCCCGTCTTAGCATCTCGCCCGTCCATATGTCTCACATCCTTTTTTAATCCATTTGATGGCAGCAAAAAGAGCCGCCCGGTCTCCCGTCGGCTCTCTTGACGCTATTATTATAAGGCATTGACAAGGCCTTGTTAGGCCAACTTATCGTAGTAGCCCATGTTGCGTGCGACCAGATAGACAAAACGGCTGTTGTAGCGCCTTGCTGTCCGCTCGGACACATGCAGCTTGTCGGCGATATAATCAAAATTTTTGACCCGCATCCAATGCCACATACTGACGATGTCCAGCACCAGATCCCCGTCCGGCCATCCCTTGGCCGTCTCGATCGCCCGCTGCACCGCGATATAGTCATCATACTCCCGCGCGCACACCGCCCGCATCGCCGCGCCTTCGACCGGCCTGCCGACGCCCGAGCCGTGCGGCATCCCGCTGACCGACGCTGTGACGCTCTGCCGCCCCAGATCGTCGATCCGATCCCGCAGCACCGGGAACTGCCCGATGGCCGCGCACACATTACGATACCACCAGTATCTTGGCCTACTCACACGCTCGCCTCCGTCCATATCCTTAAAGCTGCCTAAAATCGTGTGTCAACTTTTGTCTATTTTTACTTTACGCAAACTCTAATTTGCTATTGACTTTGCGCAAACTCTGGTGTACAATGGGACCATAAAGCAAAGGATCCCAAACAAACAAAGGAGCAAAACATTATGAAAATCACCGATGGCAAGAAGACCGTGGACATCCGCATCATGCGCTGGAATGGCAGCGGCTATGACCCCGACTGGAGCGCCGATTACTTTGGCGCTGGCTCGCTCGACTTTGACGAGGAGCGCGGCGCGTACATCGTCGACGACGTCGACTACTGCGTCGACATGGCCAACAGCGACGACGAAGGCGGCGCTTGCGCCATGTACGACGACGATGGCAACGTCGTCCGCGACCCTGACATGATGGTTTTCGTGGAGGAGGTGTAAAAATGAAAAATATCATCAACAGCAAGGTCTACGACACCGACACCGCCCGCTGCGTCGGCGGTATCTGCTCCGGTCTGGGCGACCGGCTCTACGGCTGGTCCGAGGACCTGTACTGCAAGCGCACCGGCGAGTACTTTTTGCACGGTGAGGGCGGCCCCGGATCTAAGTACTCCGAGCCTGCCGGCCCGAGCGAGACGCGCGGCAGCGAGCAGATTTACCCGCTCACCTACGACGACGCGCGTGCATGGGCTGCGCAGCACCTCACCGCCGACGAGTATACCGCCGAGTTCGGCGAGATCACCGAGGACGACGCAAGCATCAGGCTTAACCTGTACATAAGTGCGTCCACCGTCGAGCGCGCCCGCCGCGAGGCCGCGAAGGCCGGCGTCACGCTCTCCGCGTACATCGAGTCGGCCATCAAAAAGGATCTTGGAGATTGATAAATTGGTGCGGCACCGACGCAGATTAGTTTTCGCCAGCCCAGCGTCCCGCAGCTGTCGGGCGCTGGGCTGTTTTTTTGAGGTGAGCATCACAACAGCTGTACTGGATGCCTCACCCCGATTTTAGGACGCACCTGCGGGCGTTTTTATGCCCCGACCCACGTCGCCCGGCCTTGGAGACGCCTGCACGCGTAATGGGTGCGCCGGTGTCTGATGCGCCGAGAAAGCCAGATGCTTTTAAGCAGGATTTCAGAGCCGCTTCCTTATACAATTAAATAATAAATTCGGTAAAAAATCAATGTTTTTACTGTGCTTCGAAATAGCGGCCAGCCCTTACCCGAGCTGGCCGCTGTCTTTATTTGATCCCGAGCAGCCTGTCAAGGCTTGTGTAACTCAGCGTCTTCCGCCGGATCACATGGCTCAATTTTGTCTGGCTTGCAATCACATAATGCAACAAACGGCGCATTTACCTTACCACATCTTGGACAAATCCATCCCTCTTTCGCTTGTCATCCTCCATTCCATAATGATAGCACTTGCAGGTTGTGTCCAAACAATCTGTATTACAATGCTCGATGTTGTGGGCGTAATCCTTTGGGGCAATGATATGCAGGACGATGTCTCGCTCATTTGGGCAGCTGTTCATATATGCCATCTTGTCTGCAACTTTTTGAGCCATCTTGCGTCTATACAATCGCAATAGCATTATCACTCTCCATTCTGCATATAAGCACCACATTCAGGACATCTTGACGTTAAAAACTCCTCAACATCATATCTGTCGTGTTCATAAGCAACAGCCGGTTGCTCACAAGCAGAACAATAATGTCGATTATATTGATATGGGATGCGCGGATAATTTGGCATTTTATCTCCTTGGATCCATTTAGCTTCAACCACTAAATCAGCATTTACGGTTGGAGTGTTATCAACAGCATTATGAATAAGGCGCAAAGCCGTGCCACCAGTCACGCTCCATTCCTCATCGGATGGTTCGTATGGTTTAAGATGGCCAAGCACATAATCCGCGTCAATCAGCCTCATCGCTGTCGCCTCCGCCCATCTTGGCTGTCCCCACAAGTCCAAGTACAGTGTCCACAATCGCCTTGTCAATTCGCGCCTGCAAACTGCATTCGTTCTCGCACACAACAGGCATTTCAGATAAGGAATTGTTATAATAAGTTGCCTTACGGACAACCCACTTACCGTCCCAAAAATCAATAGAATAGCCGCTGGATTTCGCCGCTTCCATCTTCGCCGACTTTGCAGGGCCAGTTTTCACAAAATAGTTTTCTCGCGTTACCCACGGATTTTTATAGATTGTCATTCTACACCATCCATCTTGGCTCCGCAGTTGGGGCAATAATCATCTTCAAAATAGCATGACTTTCCATCGGTTGAAACAAAACATCCATTGACGGTTCTGGTGTTTTTGCAATGGGAACAAGTTATATCAGTCTCGCCCGTGCTATCATCGTAGGCACACTCCCACCGCCCATACACCACCGGGGCAACATCCGCGGGCTGGAAACACTCTACCTCATCAAGCATATCGTCAACCCAGCAGGCACGACACCAGCATCCGTTGTGGTCTTTTCCCTCTGCTTTGCATGGCTTGCAATAACGCTCCTCGACGCTTCTCTTAAATGCTGCCCTGTCGATATACTCGGTCATTGTCAGCCTCCTCCCCATTAAACCACTTCCGCAGTTTGTGAGCACACGAAACACACAGTTCATAGTCGTTGGCGTTTATGTCGGTCTTAACTCGCCGCATATTGGCATAAGTGACGGAGTTAAACGGGTTAATCTCCGCTCCGCAGCGGTCACATACTCTCTTTGTTGCCATTGTCAACCCTCCTGTTCCATCTGCCCATATGTAAGCACGGTTAGCCCTCCTTGTAGATTGTGACTTTCCAGCCTATCGTTCCGTCGCGCTCAATGAGCGCATCGTTATCCCGGATGTATTGCTCCACACACATCCCGGCCTGCCTGGCGAGCTCGTTTTTCGCGTCCTCCCTGTCCATCATATCAACATTGATGTAACAGCCAAGATGCACTGGCGTATCGTCTGCCTTATCTTTCGGAAAGACTTCCTCCGGCTCAAGCCCCGTGTCCTCGTAGGCTTTCAGCCGCTCCCACACCTTCCGCGCCGAGCACGCGTCATTATACAAACACGAATACTCCCGGCATTGTGCGATATCGCAGAAGTTCCCCTCAAATGTCAGTCGTTCCATCACTCTACCTCCTGTCTTGCAAACGGGTCGTACTTACTTTGGTCTGCCAGGTAGAGCGACCCGACCACCGTAAGGTTATCCGGCAGCGAGGTAATACCTGTGCCGCACAGATTAAGCCCGCCGCCCACCGTGAGGTTGTCCGGCAGTGAGGTGATGCTCGAGCCGCTCAGGTCGAGGTTCCCGTCCTCGTCCATCATTTTTTCCGCTTCTTTAAGCGTCAGTTTCATTTTCGTCCTCCCTTATGTCTCCGCCCCACTGGGCAGCCATAGCTTTTGCAATGCCGGGAAAGGTTTTGCTCCTTGCTTTTGCTGTACGCGGGTCATTCCATCGCAGAATCTTACCAGTCTCGTCTTTTGCAGAGTCTGCGCTTGCCCCCACACTGTATCCACCTGGCAAAATATCTCCTGCATCTACAATGTTTGTCGGTCGCAAAGCGGGTAGGCCTTTTAGCCATAGGCAAGTCTTTTTTCTTGCATGGTGCCCAAATTCATACGGCTGGATAATACAATCAGGCTTCCGATAGTGTGTAGACATATATCCGACCGGATTTTCTACCGCGATTTTACAAACGTTGGCATTTGCAAAGGCCAGAAAAAACGCCGCAGCTTCTTCCCGCAACTGCAACCGTCTGACCGCCTTTTCGCCATATCTTTCCGTGTTAAACCAGCGATTCCCGGTAACAGTTAGGTATGTGCACGGCGGGTGCGCGATCAGCAAGTCCCAACTGTCGACGTCATGCGTCTGCCCGTCCATTGTGGTCACTTGCCCCCCCCTCGATTGCCTTGAGCGCATCGCCCAGGATGTGCCACTCCGGGTGTCCGCCTGACGGCTCCTGAATGTCACAGGAATAAGCCTCATGTCCCAATGCGCGGAACGCCTTGCAGACTTCCTGCGATTCCTCGCACGCAACAAGTACTCTCATGGCTCGCGCCCCGTCGCGCACTCGCAGCCACACGCCGCGTAGCCCGCCATGTCCACAAAACTGTCTGCCTTTGCCTGATACGCCGTCGCCGCTCGTCCGACCTTGAAAAGCACCATCATCGTTGCAACGTCGCGCGGCAGAATCTCTATGTCCTCATCCGCCGCCGCCCGCAAGTACGTCTGCCAGAGCTGCGCGATCACTGCAAAATTCTGCTCCGGCTCTCCGTACTGTTGATTCCGATCCGTGCATACGCACTTTTTCGCCTCGTCGAGGCACATTTCACGATTCATCCCCATGCTCCTTTGTGATCTCGATTTTCACCGTATACTCGCCGTCACCCAGCGGCAGCGCCCGGATATACTCGCTGCAAAAGTACACCGTCCCGCGAAGCGTCAGCGTCATGTGCTCAACATCCGCCGGGAAGTAATCTGGCGCCTCATGTCTCTCCGTTGTGTCCTCATATGGAGCCATCTCTTTCCCCGGCTTCTTGCCGCAAAATTCCCGGAAAATTTCCTGCTCGGCCCGTGTCATTCTTTTGCGCAATCCCCACGCGCTGCGCGAGTGGTTGTACACCGTCGCGCGGCTGGCTCCGAGCATTTCTGCGAGCGCGCCGATTGAAATCCCGTACTTGTTTACGAGCCCGTTGACGTACATCGTCTGTGTCTCCGGCGCGAGCGCCTTAAATTCCGGCCATTTTATGGGTCGATCCAAATTCACCGTTTTTACCTCCCCGTTCAGTCTTTTTTTCTGTGCCGCCGTGAGATAGTCGCTTGGCAGTGTGCATTTTTTTGATTTTGCCCCGCTCACTCGCTTATTCGCCGAGCGGGCGGTTACTTTTTTGTCGGCCGAATCGCGCTGAAAAAGGTACTCTGCGTCCGTCACGTCAAATCACCGTACCTTTTCCCGTGCTCGCCGTATTGCTGATTTCTGTTTTGTAGTCCTCCGCTATGTCGCCAAAACACACCGGCACGGCCTTGTGCAGCTTGTCCAGCAGCATCAAGGCCACCTCCCGCATCTGCGGATGCGCCGCCTTGTCGCATCGCAGTCTTAAAAAATGCCGCCATTCGCGGATATTGGCTGTCATAATCAGTTCAGTTTTAAGACTGTTCGGCAGGACGGCGCGGGCTTCCTGCGGGGTGCATCCGCAGCCCAGCAGTTCAAAATATGACTTTTCGGCCATCCTGCAAGCCACTTTCCAGTGCTGCCAACCCTCAGTGCCCTCCGCCAGATAAAGCGGGCGGATGACTGTTATTTCCCCGCCAAATCTGTCCTTGGAGTAGTTGCTGTAGCGGGTGCTCTCTTGGCAGTAGCTTGCCATCCGGTGCCGCACGATCTCGTGCGACACGCCTCGGTCGCATGTAAATTTGGCCGTGATTGACGCGTGCTCCAACACGGCCTCGTGCCCGCGCTTGATGATCCCGGCGATAAACTTTTCCGCCGTCCCATCCGAAATTTTGTCCTCCGACTTGTAGCAGACGCGCCCGCACCGCTCAAGGTGCTGTAAAATCCCGTCCGTCGGCGTCATGATCTCGACGCCCGGCTTGATGATCCGCATTTTATTCCTCCAGTTCCGGCAGCTCGTTATGCTGCGCTATGTAGCCTTCATAGGCCGCCATGTACTTCCCATACGTCATGTGCTGCGCCCGAGCCGCCGCGTTGATTTCCTCCAGCGTCGGCCGCTTTTTGGGCTTTCTCGGCACGGGAGCTTCCTGCTTGCATGACTGCTCGCGTTTGATTTGCGCCAGCCGCGCGATGACCTCTCCCCGTTTCATTCCGGCCGTGCAGACCGGGCAGGACGCCCGCTTCCCGATCCGGAACTGGTACGCGCCCTGCTCCTTCTCGCTCCCGCACGTGGTGCAGACGCACTTCCATTTTGCGCTTGTCCCGTATGTTCCGATCCTCTCGACGGCCATGTAGTCGCCGACGACCTGCCCGGAGATGTCGACCGCCCGTTCGACCTGCCGCTTGCCGCACTTTCCGCAGCTTTGCCACGACCCATTTTTCACGGCGTAGCCTACCGCATCCACATAGTTCCCACAGTCGCAGCGGCAGCGCCAGATGTAGTGCCCTCGGCTGTTCTTGCCTAATCGCTTCACGACGGTCAGCTTGCCAAATTTCTGGCCTGCCAGATCAAGTGCGCTCGGCATCTACGCCACCTCGATCCTGACCCGGACGCACTCGTCCGCGTGGAATTTGCTCACGCGCTCGACGTAAAATCGCCGGTCGTCGTTTTCCAGCAGCCAGCCCTTTAAGGCGTCCACGATCAGCTTCTCAATGACGGCGTGGTTGTCAATGTCCATCCTGTCGCAGTGCCAGAACGTGATCCTGACCGGCTTTGTAAACGGCAGGCGGCTGACATGGTCTCTCAGCAGCACCGCCGTCACTGTGTCGTGCATCCGGTCGGCGTTGTCTCTTCTCCGCGACCAGTGCATCCCTGCGTAGTACGCGTTAAGCCCGAAGTTCTTGCAGAACTGGCTTTTGTTGCGGGGATAAGGGATCCGGAGTTCCACCGGCTGTGTCCTCCCCGCGGCAGGCTTTTTGCCGCCTGCCCGTATTTTCTTGCTTTCACTCATTTGCTCCCATCCTGTGCAAGCGGGCGATTGCTTCCCGCTCGTAGTCTCCCGGCGCACCGATGGCCGGGTTTGCCTTTGCCCTCGCCGGAACTGTGCCTTTCGGCGTTTCGTGTTTTTCCCAAGTCAGGAATTTTTGCTTCCAGTTTCGGACAGGATTGCCCTTGGCGTCTTTCCAGCCGCCCGTGTTGTAGTACTCCCAAAACTGCTGCGGGTCTACACTGCTGCCCCTCTGCTCGGCGTACTCCATGACGCTCTCAAGCGTGGGTGGGGTCGCGCGCTCCTTGCGCGCGCTACGCGCGTTACGCGCGTTTATATCCCCCGTATTACTGGTTTCAGTTTTAGTTCTGGGTTTAGAGTTAGAGTTATAGTTTTGGTTTTGGTTAGCATTGCGTTTGCATTGCGTTTGCATTGCGTTTGCATTGCATTCGCATTGCGTTTGCATTGCATTTGCATCCTTCCAGCGCTTTTCGGCGCTCTTGCGATTCTGCTCGGACTTGGCCTGATACTTCTTCGCGCCTCGGTCTATGCCTTCACGCAGCGTCTCATAGACGTGTGCGCTGTAGCCGTCCAGACTTTGAGGCTCCATGCCTCGCACAAAGTAATCACAGGCCGCCTTAATCGCTGCTGCTGCGTCCTCAGGTGGGATGAGTGCAAGCATAATTGCCGCCTCTCGGTAAACCATAAAGCCGGGCGCATCTTTCTTTTCAGCCATCGCCCGCCCCCGTTAAAACGGCATTTCTTCGTCGTCGCCTTCGAGGAGGCTGTAATCCTCGCCCGCCGTCACATTGACCGGCTTGCCGGTCTCGTTTTTGCTGCCGCAGAAATAGACGTGCTCTGCGACGACTTCGGTCGCATACCGGTTGTTCCCGTCCTTGTCCTGCCACTTCCGGACCTGCAAGCGGCCTGTGGCCATGGCCTGCTGGCCTTTGCCGAAGTAGCTGGAGACAAACTCCGCCGTCTGCCGCCACGCGACAACGGGGATAAAATCCGTCTCCCGCTGGCCGCTTCCGTTTTTGTAGTCGCGCTCGCACGCAAGGGTAAACGACGCGACCGCCGTGCCGTTTCCGGTCCTGCGCAGGTCGGGATGGTCTGTCAACCGGCCGGAGATTGTGATAACATTAAGCATGGTTTTATCCTTTCTTTATCCAGACGCATTTTCTTCGCGTCCAGCCTTTGTATTTTGATCTCAGATATTTCTCGGCGAACTCGAGCATTTCCTCTCTCTCGCTCGTCTGGTCGAGCTTACGATGGCATTCCGGGCAGGCCGTCAGGACGTTCTGCTCGATTCCCAGCCCGCCCTGCGAGCGGGGAATAAAATGGGCGTTGCTCCATGCAATCTCATACGGGGCTGGCGTGCCGCAGAAGAGGCAGCACGGCCAGCCGCAAAAACTGTCTCTTCTTGCGACCGCCCGCTTGACCTCGTTCGGGATCTCAAGGGCTTTTGCCCGGTCAGTTCTCCGCAAGCAAGCTCGCCGTCCTTTCGTCCGTTTCGATGCCGAGGTTTTTGCACTCGTCAATAAGCGAGTCGATCAGCCGCGTCATCTGCTTAGTGTCGTAAGTGCTCGACCCGGCGTAGCACCGGAGGGAAATCATGCCCCCGTACGATTCTCCCGTCTCGACGATCCAGCCATCTCCGTTGCTCTCCCACTGGCGTCTAAACGTCTCTTCCGCCTCTTTTTTGACAAGGATGCTTGTCCAGTCTCCGTAATCCCGGATATGCTGGCGATAGACCTCGTTTTTTGTCGCCCCTACGGCCTCCGCAATGACCTGGCATAGTTTCCACATCAAATCATTCTGGTCAAGGGAGCGGGATTTTTTCGCCCGAGTGACCGTCAGCGTATAGCGCACGCCATCTTTCAGGCGGGCCGTCAATCGGCGCGCCTCCATCGCGTCGCCAACCGGAAACCGGAGGTATAGTTTCCCGTCCTCGCGGTCAACCGTTGGGCGGTATACGCTTGCCCGCTCGCTCATGTCGGCCACACCCCTCTCTCTAAAGCGTCGCGCAGACGCTTTAACCGCTCTAAATATCGCTCGATAAACGGCGCGTCGTACTCGATCTCGTGCCATTCGATTCTCGCCGGGTCGACCGGTCGGAAGAAATCCGCATAGTCCTCGTCAGTCAAACCATAGGACACGATCCTCCCCCGCTCCGGCGCTCCGTCTGCGATGCGTCGGGCGTACATCTGCACGTTGACCTGCTGGCGGTATGCCGAGGTCGGCTTAAACTCCTTCCCAGCCTTGTAGGTTTTGACCTCGACCACGCCGTTTGCGTCCTCACCGTCAAGGTTAACCCGCAGCCGCAGCTCGGGGAGCAGGATCTGACGGTCTCTCTGCGTCACACCGACCGCGTCGAGGATCCTGTGCTCGTAGTACGTCCCGGCGTACATCGCCCGAGAGCTGTATTCCCGTGGCTGCAAGCCGAGCTTATCCGACCACCATCGCCGGAACGTGTCTGTTTCCCATGAGCGCATGATCTGCGCCGTATCCGATGCGCCAAACCATCCGCTCCGGTCGTGGTCTGCGATCATGGCTGCATCTCCCCAATGGCCTTTTCTAAGCGTGCTAACTCGTTGTAAAGCGACAACTTCCCACGCAGTGTGTCCGCGTCCATCCCAAGCCGGTCGGCCATCACGTCAAGTGAGATGCCCTGTGCAATCTTCTCGGTGATCAGCTCTGTCAGGCGTTGCTTGCATTTTGCGAGCGAGTGCCGGGAGAGATCTTCGGCTTCCGGCATGTCGTCGGTATCAAGCCATAGAGTGTACCCCAACCCGATCCTCTCCGCGACGCCCTTGACAAACGCCCTGCGCACCGCGTTATGTACCCTCTGCTGGCTCATGGAGTTGTCCTTGACTGGGTTTGCACCGTTTAGCACCGGGTAAGTCGTGTCCCACTCTTTGTCATCTACAGTGATGTGCACCATGACCTCATAGCACCGGTTCTGGACGCCGTTTTTGTCCGTAAACGCCATGTCACTTTTCCGGAGCGTCGACCCATCTGCGCCAGGAACCGGCTGGAAAAGAACCGTCTCCGCGCCATTTTTGTGGAGCAGCAGCTTGCACGCTGCCCACGGCAGATAATCCGCGCCGTCTCTCTTTTTGACGTAAGGCGATACATCAATCCCCATCATCTCGGTAAATGTCTTTGTGAGCATTTTTATCCTCCTTAATTGCCCAGACCGCCGTGTTGACGCCGGTCGTCTCACTCTCACGCTTGCCCACCGGCTCGATCAGCCCGAGCTTGCGCAGCTCCGTGAGGCGGGGCTTGACATAGTTTTTATCGCGCACGGGGATCAGCCCCGCGCAGTACATCGAGTCCGTCAGCTCCTCGGCCGTCAGCCCGGCCGGGAAGTATCTCAGGTACTCATAGATCACCTGCCGCCGCGTCTGCGTCTCCGGGGCGACTTTTTCCAGCCCCTCGCGCCGTGTCTCGGCGGTAATCATTCTGCGTTCCTCGTCGGGATGCGCAAAAGCCGCATCAGATCCTCCGCGGCATCCGCGCTGTACATATAGTGCTCGTTGATGTACTCGCGGCAGCAGTCGATGTGGACTGCGCCCTCGTCCGTGTCCCAGACGATCTCGCCGGGGTAAATCTCATCGCCGCACATGATGCACTCACACACCGGCACGACGTCCTGTTTGTCTTCAAACACTTGCATACCCTCCAATTCTCTGGTAAAATGGAGTCGCGGGGTTAAATCCGCGACAAAAGTACAATGCACGTCGGCACGAGCACGATGAGTGCCAGCCATTGCAGCCACAAGAGGCGTTCCACCACCTGAAGCTGCTTGCGTGCAACCCGGAGCGATAGCGCCAAATGTCGCTCCGCCTCAGTCCTCTGCGTCCCCACGACGCAGGGGATTCTTTTTTTCTCCATTTCTGCTCCCCTCCCTTCACGGCACGATGAGCTTTCGGAGTTTGTCCTTGTCCTCCGCGCTCATCCGCACCGACTGCGTCAGCTTCCGGATTTCCCAAACTCTAAGCTCTTCCGGCTTCGCCTTCCGGTTCATCAGCGTCCGCGTGCAGATTCCAATCGCGTCCGCCACCTCTGCCTGGCTCTCGTCGCACAGCATATATTTCACCAGTTTTTTTAGGTCTTCCGCAGCGTACTTTTCCGCCGCCAGATTGACACGCGGCATGTCCCAAACCTCGCTTTCTCACTGCTTCGGGAAAAGCTCGTCCACCGTGCATCCATACAAGCGCGCGAGCTTTTTCCTGTACTTCCGATGCGGGATGTATATCCCGCGCTCCCAGTTGCTGATTGAGCCCTGATCTACGTCAAGCCGTTTTGCGACGACCTCCTGCGTCAACCCAGCAGCCTTTCTGCGTTCTGCTAATGTCACAATTCCGCCTCCCTTCACTCTCATTTTTATGAGTTCTGATATTGACACCCACCCGGCCATGTTGTACAATGATGTTGCAGCAATCATCGCAGAAACGCCTCTCTCGGAGGGGTCGGTTTTGTGTTGCCTGAACGGGTATGCTCATACTATATCTCATTTTATGGAGATATTCAAGGGTTTTTATCTCTTTTTTTCGAGATTGTAGACTCTCACAAAAATGGGGGTGTTGGTTTTGTTTAATTATGACAGAATGGAAGCCCTTATTAAGAGAAGCGGCAAGAAGAAAGTTTTTTTGTGTGAGAAGATGGGCGTCTGCCCGACTTATCTAAGAGACTCAAAAAAGCAAAAAACAAACATCAGTGGAGAAACGCTTCGCATATTGGCGGAAGAGCTCGGGACAACACCAGAGTATCTGACGGGTCAGACCGACGACCCTGCACAAAAAAATCCCGCCGCCCTGCCGGGCGACGGGTTGGAACTTGAGTTCCGGAAAAAATATGAGATGCTGACCGACGATCAGAAAAAGCTAATCGAGCAAATGATCGACGGCCTGCTGGGAGTGGATCGGCGATGAGACGCGTTACATTAAGACTCGCAGTTTTATTTTTGATTGTATGCTTGCTGTCCTCTCCTACGTTCGCCGCTGGCTCGCAAGCGTTCAACTCATATAGCCCGCCGGTTTTGTCATACGGGCAAAAGGACGACTTTGGGGTTTTGGGTGCCCTTGCAAGCGGGCTGATCCAAGGAGCTGTGCTTGGAGCGATTGCTTATGCAATCGGGAAAAAGAAAGCTAAAAAAGAAGCAGCAGACGCAGCTCGAATGAAAAAAGACGATTTTGAAAGCCTATTGTCCTCAAAGCCTACAATCTCCACGATCAAAACCACCGTTAACATATGCTCAGAGAGCCAGGCAGCATCGTACAAAAGCGCGATGGTTGCGATTCTGAAAAAAGAGGATCTTTTCGGAAGCGCTGAGGAGCAAGCGCTCAGCAACGCGCTCCGCCTTTACAAGGACGGGGCATTTGAGTCCGCGATGAGGATGGAGTTTGCTAAAAACAGTGAAAAATGGAAGCGAGTTGATGCTTGCCTCCAAACGCCGGCCATATCCGGAGCTCAAGCCTATGTTACGCCAGCCTACATTTCGGAGCACGGAGTACCTGCCGATGCAGCCTACTGCTTCCTCTTTTACGGGTTCACCGGGAGATCAATATCAGACCCCACAATCGATGGCGCTGCGAAACGGCAGGCAGAAATGATGGCTGTTATTGACCACCAGAATAAAATAATCAGCGAAACCATTCAGGAAGCCAGAAGCGCAGTTTCCCGTCGCTAACCGGGGAGGGGCGCCCTATGAAAAAAATCATCATACCCTTGGCCGCTGTTGCCGTCGCGCTGGCCGCGTTTTTTATTTGGTCGCGCGTGACCTATAACGAGAAATATGAGAGCTATTATAATGCGCGGATGGACGAGTACGAGCAGCGCATTCTCGATGCGGTTGACGAGGCTTTCGCGGCCGGGAAACTTGAGCTCACTGTTTCAATCTCCGAAAAATGCGTGGAGTATTACCATCTTGGCGAGGATGTTACATATTCTCACAAATGTAACGGGAGCGCGATCCGCTCGGGAGATGTTGTAAATGCCTCGGCAAGAATGAAGTTCGATACAACGATCTCCGAGCAGGACGCAGTCCCCGACACGGGGAGCAGCTCTTTCACGTTCCAGCTCCCGCCATATGGGGACAAGAAAACCATTCAGGTCAGAGTGGACGAGAACGGCGGGACTCGCTATAAGGACGCATATGCTGTTTACGAGGTTACATACTCGTTCAGCCCTTTACTTGGCCCCATCGTCGACAGCGTCGCCAAGCCCGAGATCAAGTATTGGGACGTTGTCTTTTCGTAAAAGCGCCAGCGTGTACTCCACGACCTTCTCCTGCTCTTCCCTTGCGAGCTGCGCAAACTTCTCAAATATGTCATGTGCCATGGTCGTTCCTTTCCAATTCGTTTGATTCGCCGTCATCATAGCAAATTAGCTGCCCGATAATCCGTACATATGGAACAAATGTTCACGAACGCCTTCCCCGATGAATATAGGGGATGTCAGCTCTGTATGTAGGGTCGTGCGCCTCGTCGGGCTTTTCTCCGGGGCGCTCGACCATAATTCCGGCTTCGTCAAAGTCTACCTTGTGTGTCGTCGTTTTCTCGCGTTCGCAGTCGCGGTTCATGCCGAGTTCCCCTTTCGTAGTTTTTTTATTTATTCACGGTTTACCACTTTTTACTAGTTCTGTCAACCATCTTTCAATATTTTCGTGCAAATTGACGAGGTGCAAATTATGAAGCTCCCAAAAATCGAGCGGCTGCCGTCCGGATCCTATCGCGCTCAGATCCAGATCGATGGCAAACGCCACAGCATCACAGGGTCAACGCAGAAGGAAGTCGAGCGCGAAGTTGCAGCGCTGAAACTGGAATTGAAAAGGGCTCCGGGGAAGTTATCATCCGGAACGATAGGTAGTGCGGTAGATAATTACATAGAGGCCTGTGAGGGCATCCGGTCGCCGTCCACAGTTAGAGGCTACCGAGAGATCAGGCGAAACCGGTTCAAGGCTTACATGGGGAAAAAACTGTCGCAGATGGATCGAAACGCATATCAGGCAATGGTAGATGCCGAGACCCGCGTGTGCGCGCCGAAGACCGTAAAAAACGCGTGGGGGCTCGTCCGGACGTCCATCGAGGCCGAAACAGGGGAAAAGATTTCCGTCCGGCTCCCTGCTGTCCCAAAATTCGACCACCCTTTTTTGGAGCCGGAGCAGATCATCCCGTTTGTCGACGCCATTAAGGGCAAGTCATACGAAGTTGCGGCGCTTTTGGCGCTGTCCTCTCTGCGTGCGTCAGAGGTCGCCGGGCTCAAATGGGAAAACGTTGACATGGAAAAGCGGCTGATTTTTGTGCGCGGCGCATCCGTGCGCGACAGCAATTATAAGCTCGTCAACAAAAAGACGAACAAAAACGATTCCTCCGCCCGCACAGTCCCGATGATCCGGCCGCTCTATGAAGCCATGCTGGCCGCGCCGAGGAAAGGCGAATATGTCGTCACGATCACCACAAATTATGCGTATCAAGCTGTAAATGAAACATGTGAGAGGCTTGGCTTCCCAAAGGTAGGGTTGCACGGCCTGCGGCACAGCTTCGCCTCATTGTCGTATTCGCTTAACATTCCGGAAAAGCTGTCTATGGAGATGGGCGGCTGGAAGGACGATAAAACGATGCGCAAAATCTATACTCACATCGCCAGCAGAGACAGGGCTCACTTCGGCGATTCGTTCACTGGTTTTTTCGAGCCCGACAGGAAAATGCACACGAAAATGCACACGAAATATCGTCTTCGCCGTAACATAGGCGGTTAAGGCCATCTTCATAACGGGTTCGATTCCCGTCCGGGTCACCAAATCAAGGAAGCCCCGCAATCCTAGTGATTGCGGGGCTTCCTAGTATTTATCGGAGTTTCAGCGCTTTTTACGGCGCTTGTTATCTGCTTTTGAGCGCAGCATTTTTCCTTCTTGCGTGCAAATTTTCGAAGCAAAATGCACACGAAAATGCACACGAAATGTTGCTTCCCTTCTGCCGAGATGGTATAATATCTGTGTTCCGAACCTCCTCAGAATACTGCGACCGGAAACAGCTTCACCGCCGTTTCCAAAGCCCCGCCGATTCACCACCTCGGCGGGGCTTCTCCATACCATTTTGCCGGGCATGGCAAAATGGTCAACCGTTGACCATGTCGAGCAACGCGAGGATTCGCGCGCGATGGCTCACCATCTTCTCATGCTCCCAATCCCAGACGATCTGCATCGACTCCGGAACGTTCGCACCGCCATCTTTCGCCTGCCGGATATACCGGACCGCTGCCGCGTGTAATTTATCCGCGTGCGTCAGCTCCTGCCGAGACAGGTCTGCATACATCGCGGAAAGTTCGCGGTCGTCATCCGCAAATTTCGCCGCGCACGTCGCGTATTTCTCCGCGTCGTTCAGTTCTTCCTCGATCTGTTCCGCGAGCATCTTGATTTTTTTCATCCTGTCGCCCCCATTATATAAGAGTAGAGCTTGTCAACGTCTGACTCGTTCATCGTAACTACGCCCAAAATTGGAGCGCTGAACGAGATCGAGCCCTTCTGCGCCTCGGCCTTGAAGTGCTGATAGAGCCGTTCTACGTCCACGTCTCCGCGGTCGTCGAACACGCCCATCATCTTCACGATCTCGTTGTCTCTGAGCTTTGACACAATCGAGCCGACGTCGGAAAGCATCATCGACGCCGCCGCTCCGAAGACCCACTTTCTCCAGCCGTCGAGCTTGCGGCAAAATTCTTCGTCTATATAAGCGGACGCTCCGCTTTGAACTTTTGCCAGACTGACCATATTATCCTCCTGTCAGATCGGGGCGGGAGTATGGACTCCCGCCCCATTTGCTCAGTTACAGCCGCAGCCGCACTTCGGCAGCGGGTTGTAGAGCGTCTGCGCCGTCGTTGCTGTCCCAACGGTCACGTCTGCGACCATCTTCGGATAGAACGTAGCGTTCGCGTAGGTGATGATGGAGTTATCGCCGCAGCAGCGCCGCTCGGCCTCCATCGCAATGTCGCTCTTGAGCTCAGACTTGACCGAAGCCAGATCCTGCTGCGCGAGAGCGAAGCTGTCCTGCGTCTTCTGGTTGTGAACGGCCTGCGCGGAAAGCTGCCCCTCGATCACGTTGAATTTGCCGTCAATGTACTTGTACATTTCGAGCATCTTCTGATCCTGATAGGTGTTCGCGTCCCGGAGTGCAAGGTCGCTCTTGAGCTTCGAGATTTCCTGCGACTGCTCAAGCTCATAACGGTTTACCGTATGATCCTCGCTGCACGTTCCTTCACGCGCGCCGAGGAGACCAGCCCAGCCTCCGTTCAGGAGACCAAGTGCCGAGCCGACAATGCCGGTCGTCAGGCCGGCGTTCGCGACGCCTCTGCTCGCAAATTCTGCCATAGTGGTACCTCTTTTCATAAAAATTTGAGGTTGGCCAACCACAGCTATATCGTAAAGCAAAAACGCCCTGAGCCTGTCCAAAGTAAGGACAAGCCCAGGGCGTTTTCTGCTCAATTTGTGTTCAAACCTTCCCGCGGATGGAGCGCAGGTCGTTGTTGACCGTCCCGCGCGAAACGTCCAGCTCCGCCGCGACGTCTTCAATCGCCCATCCGCGCTGATAGTACAACGAGAAGACCCGCCTCTCTCTGTCCGTCAGCCACTTCGACGCGCTCATTTCCTCCAACTGCGCAACCGAATACTTGTACTTCACCGCCGTGCCTCCTTAAAACGGATTTGTTTTTTCGCTGTAAACAGTTTCCCAAAGGTACTTCTTCTGCGGTTCCGTAAAGCCCTGTTTGTTGATCCAGTCTTCGACCTTGTCGCTTTTTGCGCGGCCTTTAATCGTCTTCCCGTCTTTGTCTTTATCGGACGTAAGGGAGACATACGCAAGATGGAACAGGGCATATTTCGCCGTGCTGATTCCTTTTGCTTCTGCGCCGGCCGCGTCTGCGATCCAATTTGTTGTAATCGTATACTCTCCGTCCGCTGCGTCGGCAAGCGCGTAACTGTGCGTCAGTTTGTCGATATACCCATATACTTTTGCCTGAGCAGCCTCGTCAAGCGATTTGAAATAGGGCAATTCCAAAACGTCTCCCACGGCCTGCTCATAGTTCGCCGCGCGCTGCTCCATGTAGGACTGATACGCAGCCGCAGACAGGTTCGACACGTCATAGGTCTCCGGTTCGTCTTCCTGATATGCCGGAACGATACGGATGATCTCTTCCATTCCGGCAGGGAGCTTGTAAGACGAGTTTTCTGCTTTGTGTTTCTCGAACCGGCTTCGCATTGCGCTTTCAATAGACTTCCCGTTGACCCCGTTCGGCTCGTCATCGATAAGCTCGGCGGCAATCTTCAGGTACAGTTCAGTATCTCCGGATTCCAGCGCACGGTATAGAATGTCCATGTAGCGGTTCTTGTTGCTTTCGCTGGAGATGTTGTAAATTGCCTTCTCCATTTGATACTGAGCCCACACATCGCCTGTCTCCACTGCAGCAGTCCGTGCGATGCCCCATGCGTCGCGGGTGACGTTGAATACGGAGACACCGAACACCTTGCTCGCGGCTGCCAAGAGCTGCTTTGCTGCGTATGCCTGTGTGTATCTTCCGTCCCCTCCGATGTTCTTCGCAAACGTAGACGCAGCGTCAATAAAGTCGCTGACAGCCGACATATCCATGCGGTCGACGCTGTAGCCTTGAATTAAAGACCATATGTCGTTCGCAAACGGGATACGGCCGAGCGGGTTCATGTTGTCCGCGACGTTGCCTTTCATGAGGACGTTCTTGATAGTCTCAGATACGGTTTCCTCGTCACCGCTGATGCCGGAAAAAGCGGTAAGCCAGCGCTCCCAGTATTTCTTGTCCTCGTCGTCATCCCGGATCGCGTCGATCAGGCTCTGGGCAGCCGCATTTACGAGGTCAGTCGCAGTCAAGGCAGCAGCAGCGCGGGCAAACGCCTTTGCAGCGGCTTTCTTTTTTGTGCTGTTGGTCTCGTAGCGCAGCTTGTCCCAGCTTCTCAAAAGGACGTTCAGGGACTTGAGCGGCTCGCCCATGAACGACGTTGCCTGTTTGGTAATGGAGTTCCCACTCCGCATAACCTGAGAGCGCTGCAAAATTCCGTCAACGACCTGCGTCTGGTCTACCATATCCGTAAACAGTTCCGCCGTTTTCCCATAAAACGCTTCAGAGCCGGGCGCAATGCTGCGGTTCTCCCTGAACACTTGCCACTCGCACGCGTTCCAGAGTCTTCCCCACGTCACCGCGTCTGCGGCAGCCGCCGGAGAACCGGCTTTGTCGCTCAGCTTTGAAAGCACCGTTCCGGATTCATATAGTTCAGAGGAAACGCTTTTGAAATTACTCTGGTCAAAGCTACCGGCGTCCTTGATTCTGGCAATCGGGGCATATCGCTTTGCCTTTTCCCACCCGTCGCCTTTTGTGACGCCTTTTACAATGCCTCGTGCCATGTTGAGCGGATCGAGGACGGCCGCAGCGCGGACAAACGCCGTCGGCTGCTGCGCAATGACGCGGATGTTTGCGCCGACAGCCGCAGCCTTCACGTTCCCGTACATTTTGTTCACCACGGTCGACATCGCGTCCGTCTCAACCCTGACGCCGTTCTGAATGTTCTCCATCAGCTTTGACCAATACTGCTGAGCGCCCTTCCCGCCGTTTTCGTCGAGGATCCCTTTGATCGTTCCGGTCGTCCGACCGCTTTCGTCCTTGTAGCGGTAGTTGAACAGCCTGTTTGCGTCTTCCATCGGCAGAAGCCATGTCGCATAGTCGATCATATCTGCCGTATGCTGCGCAAAATCATCAAACACGTCGTACACGTCGATTGCGTTGTTCGCTCCCGGAATCACAGCTTTTGCGAGTCCAATGTTCGCAATGGAGCGGACGTTGCTGCCCGACCTGTCCGTGGAGGACTGCAACACCTCACCGGCCGAATGGATAGGCCAGTAGTCTGTTCCAGTGAACTTCTTGTACCCATACGCCTTCATGCTCGCCTCGTTGCCCCACTTGGAAAGAGTCGTTGCTGTGATGCTCTGCAAAGACCTTGCAGTGTTCTTTTCTTCCCCACTCAGCACAGAAAAGAAAGAGGTCAGGTCTTTCTCCGTCAGAGCAACCAGCCTCGTCCCTCGTTCAATTTTTGGCTTCCCGCCGCTTCGCTTGATCTCAGGCTGAACAATGCCGCCCTTCAGGAGGTGGCCTTGCGCCTGCTGGCGCTGGCTCAGATTGTAAAGCCCCATGATCTGCCCGGTCGTCAGCGTTAAATGCTCGCCGGAAGCAAGCGTAAACTCGTGCCTTGTACGCTGCGCGTTCTTAACCGTTTTGGGGTCGACGATGTTCTGCACATCTTCGATGATCCGGTCGAGTTTGACGCGCGCGTCATCCTGAGCGTTCCGCAGCATGCGGTAAACCGCCTTGCCGGACTCGCCATAGTGTGAGAAAAACGTGTACGGATCTTCAAGGTCGATTGTGATGCGGCTCCCGCGCTTGTTTTTCCGCGAATCCGTGTCCGTCTTGAATCTCTGCGCCCACTCGCTAGTCGCCCTGAATTTTCCCTGTGTCAGCATTCGATTCGCGTTTTGCACGGATGCCTCCACGGAGCGCACTGCATTCCAAATCACATTAAGTTCGCTGCTGTTCATGTCCGAAATAGGCTTGTCGCCCATAGCAACGATTTGGTCGAGCAGGCCAGTCTGGCCGTCACCTCCCAAGAGCGAAGGATCTATGACCGTCTCCCCAGCAATCGACTTGTACACCTCTTTGAGCTTTGCAAATCTCTGCGACCGGTTCGGTGCGCGTTTGCTTTCAAGGTTGATGCTTTCCAGAACGCTTGCGACCGACGACCTGAGTGCCTCCGGAATATGCTTTGTATCCGTAGGTCTTAAGAGCCTCCGGCTGAGCTCTTCCGTATGCTTCAGCAGTTTCCCGCGAAGCTCAGACGCCCTCCTTTTTTCGATTGCCTCGGATTCTTGTGTTTTATGGCGCTCTTTCAATTTTTTGATTTTTTCGTCCCGGCTTTCCCGGACGCGCGCAAGCTCTCTCTGATACCGAGCCCGCGTCTCCTGCAGGCGCTTTGCATGCCGGTCTGCATACGTCGGGGCAGTCTGCCGGACGTCCTCGCCGATAAGGGTGTCGAGCATTTCGTTCGCGGCCTCGTTCGCCGCGGCCTCAAACGCGATGCTGTTCGGGTTTTCGTAAACCGGAGTCAGGCTGTCAAGAACGTCCGCGATTCTGGTAAGCTGATCCGCAGGGTGCAGTATGTCTGCCGAAAAATACTCCGGATACTGCGACGAAAGCTCCTGATACTTCACGTCGACCGGAATACCGTCGTTTGTCAGCAGCAGCTTCCCACGATAGTGCTTTCGGAAGTCGTTGTAGCTCTCATAGCCGGCCAAATCATTCCTGTACGCCTCGCTGAGTGTCATTCTCGTTGTGCGGAGAGAGTCTCGGAGCTCCTTGTACTCCTGATACAGCTGGTCGTTCAGAACGCGTGCGTTTTTCACGACGTAATCTGCAATCGGCATCAGGCTGTCCATAAGAGCCTCGTAGGTCATGTGCTCCCCACCCTGAACAATGCTGTCGCCAATCGCTTTCAGCTCTTCGCTGATCTCACTTGCACTGACCGTGCTGCTGTATTCTTTCACAATGCGGCGTGCAAGTTTGTCTACGTCCGCCTTCCGGACGGTCTTCTCTTTTGTTTTTTTCATCTCTCCTTTAAGCCGTTCGACTCTCGCTTTCAGCCGAGCGTTTTCCTTGCTCAGGCGGTCAATGTCCAGCTCTTGGGAGAACTGCGTGTCCGCCTTGAGTTCCTCCAGTGCTGACTCATAGTCCGAGGCTTTTCTGGAGAGTTTCTTCTTTGGCTCGATTTTCTCACCGATTTCCGCTGCGATGTCCTGCATCCCCTCTATATCGCCGCCTATCGGCTTGTAGTAGCCGCCCCTCTTAATCATGGTGGAGATAGATTCTTTTGCCGCATCCACGTCAAAAACCGGCTGGACTGTCGGCGTCTCAGCTTCGCTTCGTCTGGTCTCGTTGACGAGTTTCATGTAATTCTCGTTATCGACCCATTTCTCGAAACGCGGTGTGAGGTGGTTTCTTCTGCAGGCTTCAAGGTATAGCTCCTTGTTATTCTGATGATCCGGCGGAAGGATATGCCTTTTGTCTGTGGCATTGTCAAATTCTTTTGTTTTGATGTCGTCCTGCACATCTTTGTAGTTGTGCCAGCCGAAGTATGACGCAACCTTCTCGCCTGTCCGGACAAGGTGGAATGGGATAACCACGTCAATCCAGTCTTGTGCAAGCGCCCACTCGACCTGTGCGTCGTTCGTCGCAACAAAGGTGATGCCGACGTTGTCGTACTGCTTTCTCAGTTCCTTTGCCGGTCCCCAATCCGCGCCCTGCATTCCGTCCTGCGCTACGCCTCCGGTCACCTTGTCGTCGTATCCAAACGCGGAGATGTTGATGTTCATCCCCGTCTCCGCGAAAATGCGGACGAAGTCCAGTTCCTTCGTGTACGCCAGAACTTTTAGTCCCCGCGCTGCGGCGTCTGTGATCATCTGCATGTTTTCAAGGATGAACGCAGGAGAGAAATCAGAGAACGAGTACATTCTCAGGCCGTAGTTGCTGTTGAGGTTGTCAATGCGGCTTTGCGCCCACTTCAGAATGTGGTTGTTATAGGCCGCGTAGCTCAGGCGTTTTTTCGCCCAGCTTGCGCTCTGAGCGTATTTCCGTGCGTCATTGATCTGCGCCGTCAGGGACTTGTCGCGCTCGATTGCCTTTTCTTGGTTTGCAGCGGACGCGAGGTCATTTGCGTCGATTCTGGGCTTGCCCTGCTTGTAGAGCGAGACCCACATCGAGAACCGTTTCTGCATCGGGCCGGTATCTTTTCTCCCGTTAAGGAACTTCTGATACGCCTCGTCTTCGCTCATTCCGTTTTTGATGTCTTCAAACACATCGTCTCTCTGCTTGAGATAGCTCCCGAGAAATTCCCGGTATGCCTTTCGATCCATTGCCACATAGCAGTACAGGCACTCCGGCTTGTCCGTGAAGTTGAACAGTTCCTGAGAAATTGTGATGGTGTCCTCGACCGTGAGCGGTCGTCCGAGATATTCGGCAACCGCATCCATGAGCGCGTCCGCAGCGATAGAACGGATGCAGACAGTGGAATTTTCCTCTGTACCGGAGTAACTTCCGTTCGGGATGTAGGTGTTGCCGATGATATCCGGTGGGAGGCCGAGCGAATCCTGAAGGTCTGGATCATTGAAGATGTCTGCAATGGCCTGACGTGCAGTTCTGGCCTGTTTCATCGTCTCGTCAGTTACAAACCCGGTCTTCTTGTTCTTCTTTTCCGCTGCATCCATGTACTCGGTGTTATACTTTCGGCTGTGCTTAACAGCGTCGCTTGCATTGACAGGTTTGTTCTCGACGACCCGCTGATGGATCTGCGCCTCCGTCAAGTTCTCACCCTTGTTGCGCTGGGCGGCGGTTTTTTTCAGCCGCCCGCTCTCACTGATTGCAACGCCCGCCTTTTTCAGTTCGTTGAGCAAATCGGGCGTAACAACATTGTCAGGAACGGAGACGCTGGAATCGCCGATAAGCTCCTTGTACATTCCGGCAACTTCTGCGTTTGACATGATGCGTACAGGTTTAATCCAGCGAGAGAGGAAAACCCGCCGTTCAATTCCCCTTGCCCTTCTAATCTGGCCGGCCACCGTCCCGGTATGCCACGAGTGCCAGCCAACGCTGTCCTTTGCTCCCTCTGCGTGATAGCCGCTGGTGGCCTCGCTCGCTGGTACCTCGCATTCGACTGTTACTAGATTATCTCTCGTGTATGCGCCGCTGAACTGGTCGTTGATGACAAGGTTAGACGAGTGCATATACGGATTATAAGCCGCCTTTATACTGCCTTGACCCTTGCCCTTGTCCAATTTAAACTTACCGTCCTTCACAAGGTCAGGCCGCTCAACAGCCATTTCCCACTCGCCGAGCACGCTGCTGTCCTCGAATTTTCCATCTACGCGGGCAGCCATAGGCGGATACAGTTTGCCGTCTACCAGTTGCATCGTCTTGTAGGTCTTGATGGCCTTCTGCTCGTTCAGGAAATCCAACACATCCTTGTCCGTCACGCGCCGAGAGTACCGCACGTCGTCATAATGCACCGTGTCTTCCGCCTGCACCGCTTCGTCGGGTTTCGCCCCATTCTCCGCAATCGTGTCCGCAGTCTTTCGCAGCGCCGTGTCAAACACGCCCGCCATCGTCTCGCTGTCCTTCAGGAGGCTTGCAAACGATTCCTGCTCATACTGCGACAGTTTAATGTTCTGGTTCGAAAGAATGCGCTTGACCGCGTTGACGATGTCGTGCAGCACGTCCGCGATCTTCTGCGCCGCACTGCGCTCGTCGACCGCAAACCGATTGAGCACGTCCGTCATGCCCGACATGGTGCCGAACGCATCCGCAACGATTTCCTCGGTGATATCGCTCACGTTATCCGTGTTGTAAACCAGCTCCGTTTGCTTGCGGCGAAGTTTCATCCCGAGCGCATCCATGTTGTCCGTAACATAGCGCGCCAGCGCCTCAAAAGCGTCCGGAGATGCCTCTCGGATACGGTGGACTACCTCGTGGGAAAGCGCAGCGGAGACAGGGTTTTCAGCATTGAGAGAGATTGTGATCACGCCGCCATCATAGCTGGCATTGGCCTCGTTCCCGTCGGAATCTGTGACATTCTCCGCAAAGCGAATCTGTGTGCCGGTCGCCCTGCCGACTGCCTCCAGCACGCGCGCTGTCCGACTGGACAGATGAGCCTTCTTAAAATTGTCGTCCCGGACGAGCGATTCCTCGCGCCCGAAATACTTCGCATTTCTTGCTCTCGCTGCGTCCTGCTGCCCAGCGATAAGTGCGGCGCGAGCCATATCCTGCGGCAGTTTCGCCGCAGCATTCTTCCCGGACTCGCTCATCTCCGCACCGCTCAGCGCGCTCTTGTACAGCGCGCGGTAACCTTCAAACGCTTCCTCGGCAGGCAGGCTGCCGTCACTCTCTTTGTATTCCCGAGAGAACGATTCTGCACCGTTGACGCCAAGCGTCGCGCCGAACTGATCCGCGATTTTCTGCTGCTTCTCCCGATCTTCGCTGACCACCTGATTCGCAAAACGCTCCAATGCCGTCTGGTTTTCGGCGCTTTGATTTTCCTGCGCAGCCTGATTCGCGTCCTGCCCCGTTTCGGGCTCGACTCGCAGCAGCTCCTGGCTGGTTCCAACCTGAGCTGCGTTCGTCCGTGTCGTCTGTTCTGGCGCCGGCTGTTCCTGTACAGATTCCATCGCCACGCGCTGTAAAATGTCCTGCGGCGTTTCCTGCTGCACTTGCGATTCCGCGGCAGCAGCTTGAAGGGCGCTCATTCTCTGTTCGTTCCGCCCCTGCACCGAGGAGGAGATTGCCGTACCAGCGCCGCCCATGATTCCGCCGGAGAGCGCGCCGCCGAGGAAGTCGCCGAGAATGCCGGTCAGCCAGTCCTCAGCCGCCTTTTTCTCCGCTTCGCCCTTGCTCATCCCCGCGTCCATGTACAGTTGCTTGTTCTGCGCGTACTCAGACTTATCGCCCATGATAACCGCGTCGGAGATTGTGTTGGCAATCGTCGTGAAGACTTCCTCTGAGCCTTCCGTCGCCGCCTGAATGCCAGCAGACTTCAGAAGCGTCAGGATCCTCTGCGTTCCGGCCTGTTCTGCCGCCTGACGGCCAAGCCGACCGATTGCGTTTTTCGTCAGCATTTCGAGAGAAACTGTCTCAAAGAGCCCTTCCGCGATGCCTGCCGCAAGGCCGTATCCGAGCGCCTGAGCGTCCGTGCCGCCGCGCTCCTTGGCCTCTCTGGCCGCGCTCGTAGCAGCCGAGCCGGAGAGCAGCACGCTCGCGCCCGGAACTCCGAGCTGAGAAAGCGCTGCGATGGCCGTGGAATCAGCCATGCTCATCCCGGTCTGGTAAAGGAACGATTCAAGGCTGTTCATGTCCTCTACAGCTGTCTCACGGATCGTGGTTCCGGCACCCGCCGCGCGCATCGTGCCCGTGTTGAAATCGATTGATTTATCCGGATTTCCAATCTTCTGCGTTGCGAGGTCGAGAAAGCCTAGCCCGCTTGTGATGCTAAGCGGGACGGACAATGCGCTTGCAAGGATTGGATGTTCCCGCGTCGCCTCCGCCCAGCTCTGGTTTGACAGTGACATTGCCTCGCTGTTGCTGGCTCTGCGCCAAATGTCCGCGGCCTCGTCGATGCTGTCCTCGCTGAGTCCGGCGCCAATGAGCGCAGCGCGCGCCGTCTTCCACTTATCTCCTGCCCCAACGACGCCGTTTTGCATGGCGTCCTGATACGTCAGGTATTCGTCCAGAAGAGCCGTCGCGTCTGAAATGTTTGTGCCTTTTTTGAAATACGGCGCGACATAAAGCCCTGCAATCTTCTTTGCGTCCATGCCGCTTGCAGAATTGTAGACATCGGCCGCATCCTTTGCTTCCTGCTCGGCCGTCTTCTTCTGGGCCTGATAGCCGATCAGCGCGTCGTAAAGCGCCTGATATTCAGGGTTGTTGACCATGCCGGCCGACGTCTCTTTTTTCGGGAGCGTCGTCTGCAAGCGTTCCAGCGTCAGCTCGATCTTCCGGTCAAGCGTGTCGTCGTCTGCGCGCTGCTGCGCCGCGATTGCTTCGCCTCGCAGTTTGTAGGACGGGAACGACGTGGCTTCAAATCTCCGCTGTGAAAGCCGTGACTCGGCCGTGCTCGTCTGCTTCGCGCCCTGTCGCATCGAAGCGGTCGGCTGTCTCTGCTGCTGTGCGCTCGCCGCCTGAGCTTTGAGTCGCGCCTGTTCCTGCACGGACTGCTGCGCCAGATGATAAAGTCGATTGTACGCGCTTCGCTCGCTTGTGCCACCGCCGCCGAATTTCGCGTCGACGGCCGCTTTTTTGCCGCCGGAGGTATTCGCTCCGGCAGCGTTTCGTGCCATTTCGTCAAGCCGCTTTTTCGCGGCAGCGTCTGCGTTTTTCAGTGCCATACGCACACCTCACTTTACATAGCCCGTGATCTGCTTGCCCTTTTTCGTTGACACAGCAAGCCGTGGATTCCCGTTTGCGTCGTAGCCGGTCACGACGTAGTCTCCAGCCTCTACGAGCCGAAGCGCCTCGGCATAACTGACAGAATAGCCCGTGTCGGGAAGCGTGATCTGGTTCGACGGCTTTTTGCTCTGTTCCTGCGTGCTCTGGCTGCTCTTCGAGCTCTGGTACAGATTCCAGAGGTTTTCTGTGATCGCGTTCGTGTACTTGAGCCCGACAAGGTACTCATACGCTTTCGTGTCGTTACCAAACGAGAGCATCGTGTCAACGATCCCGTCCGTGCTCTTGGCTTTCGAGCTTCCGGAGCTTCCGCCGCTGGATCTTCCGCTTCCGGATCTTCTGGACGAGCCGACGCCGTTCGCCGCCGCGAGATACGCCCGCGCCTGCGCCTCGGTGATGCCGTATGCCTTGGCAAACCGTGCGTAATCCCCGCCGTAGGCCGCCATGAGCGCGCTTTCCTTTTCGCTCTCCGCTGCCGCTGCGTCCGCCTTTGCCTTTGCCGTCTCCTGATCGTTCACGAGCCCGTAAAGGCTGTACATTCTCTCCCAGTCTGTGTCGGACAGGTCGAGATCGTTCTGATATGCATTCCAGTACTGATTCGCAGTGTTGAGCGTCCGCTGCTGCTCATTATTGAAGTCGTCACGCGCCAGATTGTAGAGGATCTGATATGCCTGTGTCATCGTGTCCTGATACGCCTGCTGGCTCGCCTGCCCGGCGTAGCTCGACGCCAGCCCGCCCGTTCTGGCCGACGTCTGCGCGAGCGTGTCCTCGTAGTTCTTCTGCGCGTTTCGTTCATAGCTCTGCTTCTGCGGGTCGGAGTCGAAGTCGTATTCAAACTTCGCGTTCTGGTACTGCTCAAGCGCCTGCTGCCACTTGTTGTAGTTCTCGCTGTCGGCCGGTTTCCTGGAGCTTGCCATCTCGGACAGATACCCCTGCGCCGTGTTAGTCCCGCCGTCGAGATACTGCGAGTAAAGATCGGTCTTCTGGTGGCCTTTTGCGTTCGTCTTGGCCGCGTTCATGTCGTCGATCTTCTGGTTTCTCTGCTGCTCATAAAGAGCCGCCGACCGGAAATCTCCCGAGTCGACGGCCTGATTGATCATCGCCTGATAATCCTTTTTCTTGTCATAGGTGTATTTCGTCGCCATAGGCGTCACCCCTTTTTCTGCATCTGCGTGAGCACCTTTTCAAGCTCCCGCTGAAGAAATGCCAACTGTTCCGCGATTGCCTCGATTGCTGCGCGGTCGCTCATGCCTTTTACCGTCTTTAATTCTCTCCCGAACTTCATGACCAATCACTCCCCTCGATGTACTCCCGCACCATTTCATGTAACTGTGCCACTCCGCTTCCACCGATTCGGACGATCATCCGGTCGACGCGGTTGACAGGGAGCGGAATCACAAGTGTTTGAAAGCCCGGTTTTTGCGAAGTGCAAACAGTCTTGTATGTGCCGCCGTCAAACGACGTATCTACGTGGATGGATGCTCCGTTCGTCAAATACACGCGCAGCAGAAGCCGCTTGTATTCTTTCCGCTCCAGCACGCTTTCGTGGAATGCCGGGAATACGGCGTACCAGTCCACGGGCTCTGCAAAATACGTGTCGTTTCCGACGCTCAAGCTATCCGTTTCCAGCGCGTACATGCTGTCTCCGATCACCGCGTGGAGAAGCCCGCCCTGCAAGGAAAACGCCTTGACCTCGCTTGCGTCCTCCCGCATCCAGAGCCCGTGCACCGTGTCGTAGGTGTAGTAGTCGAACGTGCCATCCTCGTCTTTCATGGAAATGTGATAATGCACTCCGTCGGACCCGGCTGTCGCATCCGTGTATCTTCTATAACCGAGGTTGTATGAAATCAGCTGAGGCGTGCTGAGCGCATAGGTGTAAATGCCGTCCGTCCCTTTGTAATAGAGCACTTCGTTGATAATCTGCATGGATCTATGGGAGCCGGCCTGCACGCCGTTGATTCGGAGCGTGTTATAACCAAAGTTGGACGGATAGTCGCCGTATACCTGTACCAGTTCATTTTCTTTCCAGCACAGCGTATAGTCGCCCATTGCGCAGATTCCTGTGAAATCTCCATTTGAGGAAACCGCCACCTGATAGCTGTCCGCGTCCGTCCCGTTGAAATCCCAGAAGCGATCGGGGAGCCCAAGCGCCGAGACATAAATACATCGGGACGTGAAATCAACATATTTGCTTGTCGTCTGATCGTACACGCGGTTCGTTGTCGCGTTCGAGACGCCGTAAAGCCGGTTCCCGCGCGAGCAGATAAACGCAAGCGGCGGCAGCTCCTTTTTGATCGTCAGCGCCGAGCCTGCCGGCTCAAACGGTTCATGAAACGTTCCGTCGGCAAATGTGATGGTTCCCGTCGCGTCGTCAAACGACAGGATTTCCTTGTTGACGACGTTGTTCGCCTCATTGGAGCACCCGTAGATGCTGACGCGGTCGCCGACAACAAACAGCTCGGACAGCTTCGGAATATCGACCGCGACGCGGTAAAGCGTGAAGATCGGCGTATAGCCGGAAAGCACGTTCGTTGTTCCTGTAACAGGCCGTGACGCAACCGTGCCGGTCTGATACCCCATGGAATCTGCGTATGCGGTGCAGGCCGTAACGGAGCTTCCGCCGCCCGTGTATACCGTGCCGCCTCCACCTACACCGTCTCCGCCGACGATCGTAGTTGTCGAGCCGCTCAGCACGATCGAGCTCCCGCTCAGGTAATAGCTCGTCCGCCCGGTCGCGCTCTGCTCTCCGTGGGAAACCGACTGCCCGCCCCACGAGATGTAGTACTCGTTGTAACTGTAATATTCTGTTTTATAATTCTCTTTTTTGGATTTGTACGTTCCATAGTACCCTGCGTTATTGTAGCCCGAAGTGTCGATCTGCGAGCCCTCCGTTCCGAGTACCATGGAGTACGCGCTGTTCTGCGCCTGCGGGATGATAATGTCGCCTTCCTCGATCATGGGATATGTGCCGCTTTCCAGCCCCTTGATCGTCGGCTCCGGAAGTGTCCACCCGTCAGCCGCATTCCACGAAATGGCGCCTGTGTCTTTTCCGTATGTATAGACGATCGTCTGCGCTCCCGCAGTCGGATTGACGGCCAGCGTCTGACTGTTCTGAATGTCGCGCGCGTTGGATGTGTCCTGTGCCGTGATCGACGAGGCCGTCATCCCCGTGATTGTCATCTGCGTCTCCGCGTCCAAGCTCCCGTAATATCCGCTCGAAAGGTCGATATACGTCTGATCCGGCCATATGATCAGTTTTGTATTGACAACGGCAAACTGTTTTTGCCCCGCGTCGACGTTTGCAAGCGCAGTGCCGTCGTAGTACAGAATGGAATTGGAGATTACCACAAGATGCCCGTTCCACTCGAACAGGTCTGTCGGTGCGTCATAAGTCGAGATGGGGACGCGTCCCTTGCGCGTCCCCATGACCGGATAATGGAAGCAGGCGAGGTTTTCCGTGTCGGTAAACTCCCCGTCCTGCGCGCCCTCCGTTCGGTTGAGCCCGCGGAAGGTCGTTGTGCTTCTCTTGTACTGCCCAATGTCGGACAGCTTTGCCAGTTTACCCATAATTCACCCTCTTTCGGGTCACTTCCTGAGATACTTCGCGCTCGCGTACCCCGTCTTGCCGCTCTTGGTCTGGACGTAGTACCACACCGCGTCGCTCTCTGTCTCCTTGCAGTAATAGCCGTACCACGTCACAGTCTGGCCTTTTGCGACAGTCTCCTGCACCGCGCCGTCGATGGGGAGTCTCCGCACGTTTAACCCGGTCTTTGCGGTCACCGTCAGCTTCACGCCCGTCCCGCAGCCGGATTCCCGCTGCATCTGCTCAACACGGGATTTCGTGGCCTTTTTCGTCAGGTAATTGCCCGTTCCGTCCTTGACCCAAATGCCGAGCTTGCCGCGCACTTTCCGCCCCTGCTCGTACAGTTTAGTGGGCGTCACGACCGCCGTCGAGCCGCCGCCGTCAAAGTTGACGGCGGTTTTGTACCCCAGCGCGATAATGCCGGAGGCAAACTGTTCGAGCGTCACGCCGCTTTTTGACGTCGCCCAGACGATGGCGCAGCGCTTGTCGTTCCATGCGAACGCGGTTCGCGCTCTCGATCCGGTCAGCCCGGCCGGAACGGCGTCGAACGCCTTCTTCCCGTCTCGCACAAGCATCGGATATGTCCCGAGCCAGTCTGCCGCGCCGACGTTGTTCATGTAACTTAAAACGGGCTCCTTGCCCATCCTAAGCGCCACGCCGAGCGTCTGCGGGACGTACTGTGCCTTGCCGTTATACACGACGCCGGAGGCCGGGGAGAATGTTCTCATGTTAAACAGCTCCGCGTTGCAGATCGCGTCCGGCGTCCTGCCGTTCCATCTCTTTCTCTGCGCCGCCGCCGTGACCGTCTCGCCCTTTCCCACCATGGGGATATAGCCGATGTGGTCGATGTTTTTCAGCGGCACGCTGTATTCTTCAATTTTCACCGCGTCCTCCTTTCCGGCGATGGCGCAGGCGATGGCGCAGCAGATGCCGCCCACATTGCCGCGCCACAGCTCCATATCGTCTGCGTCATCAAGAAAGCAGATTTCCAAAAGATTCGCCTTGACGCCCGCCCGCGCCGCCGTGTTGATGACGGCCAGATTCCCCGATTTTACCGACCGGCGCGTAAGCCCGCACTTTGAAACAGCGTCGAGGATTTTGTCCTCATACCCAGATTTTTTGCCCGCAGACGGGTAAAAAATTTCGACGCCGGTCGTTTTGCCGTCGCCGCTCAGATCGTTCGCGCCCGCGTTAAAATGGAGCTCAAGGACATAGTCGTAGCTGTCAAAGCTCGCTCTTTTTTTGAGCTGCCCGTTCTGGTAGTCGTAGTACGCGTTTCGGGTGGGGTCGTACTGCTCGGCGGTCGCGTACATATTCAGTTCGTCGCAGACATAGACAGACGCGATCCGCGTCTGCTCCGCCTCTTTGTACTGCACCCCGTCGATCTTCGCCACGGCACCCGGATCGCCCGCGCCGTGCCCGGCGATGATGAGGATTTTCATTCCTTCACCGCCTGAGTTCCGAAGTAGAACGCGATTACCGTCGTGAAGATCGTCATGAACTGCGTCTCGGAAAGTCTTCCAAGCGCCGCCAGCGCTGCGAAAACGCCGGTCAGCGTCAAGGTCACAAGGCTCTTCACGGTCAGCAGCTTTACAAGTCTGTCGATGAGCTTATTCATGGGCAAAATACCGAGCGACGGCGTTGTCCGCCTCGCCGGGCTGCACGCTTTCCTGCAATCTGCGGACGAAGTCGGTAAACTCCTGATACTCTGCCAGCTCCGCGCCGCCCTCGCCGACGTCCCAGCCCATGCGGTTGGCGTACTCGTAGGACGCGTCGCCAATGTCCATGTTCATTTCGTCGCCGATCTTCGCAATCTCGAAGCGGCCTTTGTGGAATCTGTTCTCCGCGTAGTTTCTTTTTTCCATGATATATCCTCCTTAATTTACCCGCCTAAGTGGAAGCTTATTTACTTCGCTCATGACGACGTCCGCGTCCCCGTTCCCGCCGAGGCCGTTGTGGTAGCTGTCGTGCATGGCGTTCAGGATGCGGCGGTCGTCAAAGTCGATCTCTCCCGCCTCGATGTACTTCTGGCCGAGATACCGGATGCGGTCGAGCATCACGATCTTCTGCGATTCACACAGCGCAAGGATCTTCGCGTCGCGAATTTTCTCCGCCTCAGCGCGCTTGCTCTCGTGTTTCTCGCGCCGTTTGAGCGCGGCGGCGGCAAAGGCACACACAATAGATGCCGTCGCCGTGATCATGGCGCAAATGATCTCTGTCATGGGCTTGTCCCCTTTGTCTGTATTTGCCCCGACCTCCCCGCCGGCTCACCCCTCGCCGAACATATCGCCCGTGATCTGCGCGAACTCCTCTTCCGTGATGATGGACGGCACGGACGACCGGAGCTGCTCCAGCGTCACCCGTCCGTGTCTGTAAAGGTTCTGAATTGCTCGAATCTTCGCGCTCATGGTTCACCCTCCAATCATCTGCTCGTAGGCTGTTTCAAGGTCGGTCGGCTTGCCCATCTTGATCGTGACGGTTCCGTCGCGATGGTCTGTGATATCTCCGCTCATGCTGTATTCGGAATTGTCCCACTCGGTGGTTTTTTCCTCCATGATCTGGTTTCCGTCCTCATCGTACGCATAGCTACCATCTTCAGCATAAGTGGGAACCTCGGATTTCTCCACGATGCTCCACGGCGTGTTATCCGGGAGCAGAGCAAGAGCCTCGGCATAGGTCATATCGAGCGTAATCAGTTTGCTCGCACGACTGTCCCAGTCTCTGTCAGCGACCCTGCCTGTAATCGTAGCCGGATAAAGCGTTTCATTTACTTTAATGTGCATTTATAGACCTCCTTACACTATAGTGTTAGACGAACTAAGGTAATACGTGGTGTTGATAGTTGGCGTGCTGGTAAATCTACCGCCTGTTCTATCAAACATATAGTTCAGGGCATAATCTGCAGTTGTTCCAGTGCCTGATTCCGGAATGCGATACGCCTGCACGTATTCTCCAGTTGCAGTTTCTGAGAGCTTGACCCGCTTGCATCCGGAGAACATATGGTCATAGCAATAGCGCACCAACGTAGTAGCCGGGAGAGACGGAACTGTAGTCAGGCTTCCGCAGTAACGGAACATAGAGGAATAGCACCTACTCGCCAACGTAGTAGCCGGGAGAGACGGGGCTGTAGTCAGGCTAGTGCAACCGTAGA